>Ga0137464_1000004_pt1 | contig 73093 bp, 99 predicted proteins | sample EasRivERMGT814_2_FD_102306 | JGI IMG/M metagenome (GOLD analysis project Ga0137464, IMG submission 102306) | Soil microbial communities from meander-bound floodplain in the East River, Colorado, USA - East River MetaG ERMGT814_2 | ecosystem: Environmental > Terrestrial > Soil > Floodplain ...
GAGCGTGGGGCTGACGAAAAAGGTGTTGACGTTCACCCACGCAAACAACGGGACGTTCGGGAGCACGAACACGGGGGTTGACCACTGGGTCACCGGATCAGCGTTGCCGGTGGTATACGCGGCTCGGGCGAATTTACCGCCCGCACCACCTAAGGCCAAATTCAACGGGGACTGGTCTACGGGATATTCAAACCCGTTAGTCCAACCACTAACCCCGTCCTCGGAGGTCTGAATTAAAACATAGTGAGTGTTCAGATAAGCGCCGGGGTCTGCAATCTGCGCTTCCTCATCAGCGATGGATACCATCACCGGACCCTCAGGCAATAAAGGGAGCGCCAAAACTTTCAACCACAGATCGTGAACCGAGTCACCGCATTTCGGGCACACACCCTCTGCTTGGAGCCATTCGACAAGAAGGTCCCACTCGTTGTCGCCGGGCTGCGGCGTGCCGCCTTTGATGATCACCACCTTTACCAACAGATTGTAAAAGTGATCCCCTTGCGCGGGAGTTCCACCGATGTCACGCAGATAACGCGCGAGCAGATCGCGAAGCGAGTCGCCTTGACGGGGGACGCCGCCTACCGACTCGACGAGTTTCCAAAGGATGTGATATTTTCCGTCACCGGGTTGTGCTGCCATAATTAATTTACACTAAAGGTTTTCACTTGCACTTCCCTGTTCGCCAGCCCGTTCAACAATCCATCGCCGGGGCACCAGTCGCCACGCACCGCCCAATGCAGCACCGCGCCGTTTGCAAAATCTTCGATCACGCGCACGGGCACGAAGTTCATGAACCCGGGGCCGACGACGCCACCACAGGTGAGGCCGACAACATCTCCATTGTGCGTGCGAAAAATTGGACCACCACTTGAACCGAAGTAAGCAGCGAGTGCCGCTTGATCGGTCATCTCCCATGGCCAACCCTCGGGCTTGAGACCCACCTGTGAGAGGATGCCATTACTGACACTATCCTCGAACGCGATCCCTTGAACATTGCCGACATGAGTGAGCGGAGTTCCCACGGCGATTGGGGCCGAAGGCGCAAACTCAGCGGCGCGAAAATATTTAGCCGGAGCATCGAGCCATAGAAGCGCAACGTCGCGCGCCTTGTCTCTGCCGATGACGACCGCAGTGAACTCAGCCTGCCCGGCACGATGGCCTTCGGTGCGGATGTTCTTCACGATCTTCACCTTGTTGTCATTCTCAACGACGTGGTTCGCGGTCCAGATGAACACGCGCGTTCGGCCCTGCTCGTTGACACGTTCCATCACAACGCCAGAGCCTTGACCATCGCTGGCCTGAATGAGCACAACCGACTGTTGCATGCGACAGTAGTCCACCTTTGTCGAAATGGTCCGGCTGCCGACCATAGAGGCGGTAACCAGCAATGCAACAGTCCACGCGCCGAGGCGCGACTTCAGGAATTTCTTCAGTCGTGTGTTCACATTAAACAGTGCAGTGCAGGAATGAAAATGGCAAGGGATTCCCGCCGAAGCGGGAACCCCGAGAGGATTACGGAGTGACCGTCTCGACGACCGGCGTGCCCGGCTTCGTCGGAATGTCAGGACCGTTACCGATGTCAGACTCAGGCCCGGGACCGGCCACGTTATGCGCCTTCACTTTGAAGCGATAGACGCCCGTGCCGACCGTCACGTCGCGAGACGTAGCGGGATTCAGACCCAGCGATGCGAATGCCCCACCGTTGGCGGATTGGAACAGTTCGTAGTTGAGCACCTGATCAGCAGGCGGATTGGCGGGCCAAGAGACCCTCAGTGTATTTGGCATAGGTTTCCTTTTGGTTACGACTCGGATTATTCCGCGTCACCCAACAGTGCAAACCTCAGTGAAGATCGTCAACGAAATCTCCGGCGTCTTCCAAACATTTTATGAAGCCGAGATATTTCGTGTTATTTTCGTTGTGTCTGATCCACAATCGGAACGCTTTTCGGATGCGTTTAAACAGTGCTTTCATTTTTTCACCAAAAGTTGGATCAGAAGCCGGATCGCCTCTTTCATCTCTTGGTCGCAGAGACTCCCCGCAGCCAGTAGCTTCAGACGTTCTATGGGCGGGAGTTTCAAAGTCGCCTCGCGATCATCGCGCATTTTCTTTGCCTGCGCCGTGGCTGCCTCCGCATAGACGCCGATGCCGATTACAATATAACCGTCCGAGCAACGCAAGAATTGTCGCCAGTAGCCCGGCGTGGGGTGCCCCATGCAATCTGTATCCGGGGCCATCCAATGCGGCGGTTCATCAGAGAGATGTTTCGCAGCGGCGAATGTTTGTCCAGCAATGCTTCCGTATAGTCCGATCATGGAGTGATCTTACCAGATTCCGGCGCGCTTGTCAAGAATATCTTCCGACGTGGTCCCACTGGAACCGGCGCGTGTAATCAACCATGATCACCGGCGACATTGCGCAGATATCCGGCGACAACACCGAGGACTCAGCGCGCTCTTGCAACGCTACCTCGGCAACCTTCGCCGCGTCCGCGCCGAACTCGCTACAGAAGTATCGAGACGCGCTGCGACGCTGCCGGATGCCAATCAGAAAACAAATGCAGCCCCAGTAGTCGTAACCGGTGCCGAGTTCCGACTCGCAAAATTTCCGAGCCGCTTCCGAGTTTGGTCGCGCGCCCATCTTATAGCAGAACGGTGTAACCCCCTCGGTGGACTTCAACGTGCCCTTGATGACGCCCTTACCGGGCACGGACTCGTAGACCGTGCCGTCCTCGAAAACGACAGCCATGTGTGCATACTTGCTGCGCGTGAACCAGCGGATCAGCGCAGCCCAAATTCCCTTGCCCCGGTAGAAATAGAATCTCATAAGAAAAAGATTGCGAACGACAGCGCAAACGCGATGGTGGCGATGACCGCGAGCAGGATGCGTGTCAGGATTGTCGGTCTCATACGCCCATCTTCTTTCTGATCGCATCCCGGTGCGTGGGCTTGAAGCCATGCTCCACTGCTTGGAGCAAACGGACCTGCTTCTTCGCGTTCTCGGGCGTGCTGCCCTTGGACTTCACCCCATTCGGAGAGGTGACGCGGACCTTGCCGTTTTTCAGTTTGCGTTTGGTGTAGGGCATTACTTTATATCTCCCATGTTCGGCGGAAACACGGTCGTCTTCAAACACGCAAGCGCCGATACCTCTCCAGTGTATGGATTGATCGGCGGACGTTCGAGCGGGGCTTTCTCCCCATGCTTCAAGACCGCGTGGGTCATGTCCACGGTCCAGCCGAACTTCTGCCCTTCGAGATAGGGCATGAGGTCGATGATATTTCCGGGATCAAGCGACATAGCTGGTCTTCGTAACCTTGAAGCAGAGGAAGTAAAAAGTCCACTGCGCGGGACCAGCAACGGTGCGCACCGGTTTCAGATGCCACGTGCCGGGTCGAATGTCGAGGATGTAAGCGGGTTTATGATTGTGAGTCGTTGCCATACATCAAACAGTGCGGTCAAATCGACCGAGATGTCACGAACGAAATGAAAAAATTCTTTTCGCCAGTTATCGGCACCGGAACTGGAAAAGACTGGCCCCGGTAGAAAATGATGATCTGTCCCTGATAAATTTTTAGGGAGGGCGGGGTCAGGGCCGGGAACACCGTCTCATCTGCCCGGAACACTTCCAGTTTCGTGAGCGGCTGCCCATTGAATTGAAGCGTAGGCGATTCGAGCACAGACACCTCGGCAACCTTTGGGCGATACACGAGGTAAGCCGGATCGCTCTCGTATCCGCCGACGTTCACCGCAGTCAGCCACGCAAAGTAGTGCGGCGGCATGTTCAGCGCGCCATGCGTGCCTTGAATGAGTTGCGGAAACGAATTGACCGGCATCCCAATCGTCGGCCCATAGTAGAGATAGTAGCCCGCGAGATCGGGCTCGGTGTTGGCCCGCCACGAGAACGCGACGTTGTCGGCGTGGAGGATGTTTAAACAAGTCAGTAATATACTTACTATTAGTTTTTTCATAAAAGGGTCGCGAGGCGTGCGGGCTGAACACCAGTTAGCCACAACTTTAATCGCCAGAAGCCTTTCACAAGGCGACGAACCTCGTTCCACAAAGTGGAGCTATTCAGCGTCCCCCTGAACAGCTACGGGGTTCATCAGTGGCTTCCGAGGCCACGCCACCGGCGCGAGCCGGAGTGCTACATTTACACCATGACAAATTGGTTGCGGGAGCAGGATTTGAACCTACGACCTTCACGTTATGAGCGTGCTGAGCTACCGGACTGCTCCATCCCGCAATAAATTGGCGGGCCGGGAAACACTCGGGACTCACGCGCGTGATTCCTCCGCTATTGCGTTTGATCTACTCAGCGGTTATGACCCGCCTTTCCTTCAAACTCCGGCCCATTAAATTTTCAAAGATCAAAAGACCGGGGAGGATTTTACCTCCGCCCCCCCCCCCGCGCCGCGCTACCTCATGAAACGAGTCCGCTCTGCCCGAGTGCTCTGACTTAAGCTACCGGCCAAAAATTGGTGGACGCTATCGTGGCCCTGACGCCGTGCTCAACGGGGGCGCATCCACTCGCGCAGATATCGCCCACTAATTTTGCGGGGACTTCCCCGCTCTGCCGCTCGCCCGTTTCTGGACCTACCCGGCCTAGTGCCGAGTGTGCTTAACCTACACTATCGAGCAATCACTTGTCAAGTCCCTCTTATCGAATGGTGCCCTTCACCACTCTAAGCTACCAAACTGTGCAGCCCCCGGAGAAAAAATACCACAACTTTCTGACGGGGGCCGCACAATTTTTAGTTGTTCTGGCTGGGGTTGTTCACGTGGCCGGGCGGAACGAATTGAGTGCCGCCACCTGTGCTAGTGCCACCATTGGCAGTTGCAGCGGCATTACTCGTGCCCGAGACGGAAGTGGAATTCCGCGAAGGACGAAGCAGTGCAGCGCCGCCAGCGATCCCGCCCGCTTGCGCGACGGCAGGGACGAACCCGGGGCCATGCGCGGCGGAGAGGACTTGGAGGTCTTCGACGTTCTTCGCACCGTTGGCTGGCGCGGCGATGAGCGTGGTAGACGACGGCGAAAAGACTCCACGGGCAGTGGCCCGATAAATCTTCACGTCACCGATCTGGCCCGACTCACGAACCGAGGTGCAGCCAACAAGAGCGAGAGCGAGAAGTATACAGTATGATTTCATGTTTTTGCTTTTGTTGTTGTTTGTTGGGAGGTGTTAGCAGGAAATATATTCCGAGAGGCGCGCGGAGTAGTGCGGCTTGCGCGCATTCGCACGAGTAGTTCGCACCACGGTGCCATGGCCAGACCGGAGATCAGTCTTGATGTCGAAAACCAGATCGGTGTCAGCATCCAATGGTTCCCGGACGACCACTCGTTCGATGGAATCGGACGGCTTCAAATATTGCGCGCTGCCGACCTCGACGATGTTGGTCCACGTCACATCGATGCCGCCACGGATCGGCAGGGCATCATGCTTCGCGTGCTCGCGGGCGGTCGGCGCATAGGTCAGTTGAATGTGCTTCTGCTTTGACAGTTGCAACAGGTCCTCGGGGAAGAAGATATCACGATGGTAGAGATGATTTGGTTTCACTTTTTGTTTCGAATAGTTGTTTCATTTGTTAGGCACACCATAGCAAACGCGGTCGAGAGGGACAATAGGAAGACTGCTTACCGCGAGGTAGGGGATTCACGGAGAAGAATGACACCAATTGGTGTCAAAGCGGTGTAAATAATTAACTATTAGTTAATTAGTGCTTGTAGAAGCGTCCCCATGAGCCACGTTTCGCAGTGACCGCTGAGGCATTTACTTCGGAGCGGAACTTGAGAATAATATTCCCAGCATTGGAACCATTCTCAATCGTTCCAGAGATGCGCGCTTCCAAAACAGTAGCGAGCCCTGCGGTGCCGACGAGAGCGACGCCTTGCGCGCCGGTGAGATTCCGAATGACCGTGGCAGTCTCGAAGGTGGTAAAGGAAATTTGGCTGGCTGCTGGTGAAGCGGGCGAATCGACCTGCACCACCAATCCCGTAGTGGAAGCGGCGGTCAGAAAATAAACGATACACTCAAAAGACCACACCTCATTTGCCAGCACTGCCTGCGAAAAAATATTCGTGAACGACGAATTACTTGAGTTCTGAGAATCAGCGTTTAAACGAAATAATACGGGAAGACCGGCGTGGGTATGAACAGAAGCAGCCTTGCCCGCGAGATCAGAAACCAGATTGGTGATATCAGATTGGGAATGAGTGTGCGAGGAAGAAGCTTTGCCCGCCAATGCTGACACGAGATTGGTGATATCAGACTGCGCATGAGTATGCACTGAAGCGGCTTTGCCCGCTAAATCGGACACGAGATTTGTGATATCAGATTGCGCGTGGGTGTGGGAGAGATCAGCCTTTGCCGCAAGAGCGGATGCAACAGCCGAGGCGACAGCATAGCCTTGATCCAGCATGTAGGACTTTGACACTGCGTCATCGTTCTGCTCTGGATCGGCGATGGGGCCTACCGTCTGCCCGCTTGCTGGAAATCTGCCGTTAGATGCCATTGATCACTAAACGGTGCGATATGCAGAAAGATTTGACAACGCGGCTCGTCCTTCCGCCATTCCGCCATCATGGCGTCTCGCCGGAAAGTCTTACCGCCGTATCGCCGGACTGCCGTGTAAACGGCAACTTCGTCCATCTCACACCGGGCATAAGCTGCCTCGATCTCGATTTTTCATCTCGCGGTGACCTCGGTAAGCGGCCTTTCAGGCGCGCGAACCCCCCCCAAGCCCAATTCCGAACTCGGCGACATGGCTAAGTGGCTGATTGGCAACAGGTTACGAGGGCGGTTCGGCGGATCGCCGTGTAGCCGTTCTTTAGAATGTTGGTAGGCAAATACTGCCGGGGTCGATCTGGACCCTGTGAAACCGTGTGAAATCCTCAATGAATCGCTTAAAAGTTAGGTGAGCCGAAGATTGTTTCGCTTACCTATGGGCGTAAATACAATGTAAATACATTGTCAATACAGGGTCAAGTGTTAGACGAGCCTAACTTTTAACGTTACTGGCTCTTGGCGTCGTCGGCCACCTCGGCAGCAATGGCAAGCTGTGCGTCCAATAGCTGCGCCTGTGGTGACTTGCTCCGGGCTGCCTCTTGCATCGCTCGCGCAAGCTGCACGTGCAGTTCACCGGCTGCTACTTCATCCTTGCCGCTGCTGTCGCGCTTGATGCGCTCTTGCGTCGTGTCGTTGAGCGCAGCGTAGGACATGGCGTGACACTTCTCAATTGCGGATGCGAGGTCAGCCAGTTGTCGCGTGGTGAGTTTCTTGTAGTTCACCGGGTTCTCAGATGTCCCGATGTTGGCTTCGGTGAATAAGTATTGCTCCAATTCTTCATCGCTCATGCCGGTCAACTTGCGAATCACGCGCTCGATGATGAGGCGCATGCGGTGGGCCTGCACGAAATTCAACGCGCGATTGATTGCGCGCTCGATATCACCGGGCTTGCCGGACTTCTTCAAATCAAGGATGCCTTTGAGCTTCTCGTTCCATTGGTCCTCGTTGGCGATGTTGAGCACATCAATAGTGCGGATGCCCAGCGCGTGCGCTGTGCGCTCCAGATCACCAGTGAACGCAGCGTAGAGCAGGAACGCGTTCTCGCGGTCAATGTGTGCGACGTTCTTCTGTAGTTCCTTGACGTAGCTTTTCTCGGGCATATTCGGATCGCTTCTTCATTCGAAGATTGTGCTTCGCGGTGCGGTGGAGATCGCGGACCTGATGATGGTCACGAAAGAGGATCGCGTCATTGTCCACTGGCGCTTTGCATTTCTTCACATCAAACTGTGCAGTTTTCGTGGACACTCGGCCATAAGAAAATGCCGGAGCGGGAGCCAGAGTTTTGTTTTGTTATATGTTTCTAATTTCTGGAGGTTCCCTATATATTCTCATATTGAATATTATACTATCTCTATAGAGAGGCCAAAAAATCAGAAACCCAATAGGCAAGGGCTGCGGTTAATAGCGTGATAAAAAAGAGGGGGGTATGGGGTCTGGGGTGCGCACCGGAGCAAAAATTAACATAGAATAAATCTATTTGGGCGACACGGCGACCCGGCTATCCGCCTCTACGCCCACATGCCATTACGTCTCAAATTGGGCACTCCATGAGACACTTGCTCGCGCACGAGAAGAATTTAGAAATAATTGTGGTAATCATCTGCGCGAACCTGCACAGTTTGATGACGATATGGGCAGACAAGCCAAAGACTCAACGCTACATGCGCTCGCGTGCAAGCTGAAGACACCCGGCATCTTCACACAATATTCCGCTCTCAATGATGAGGCCAACGACATCTGGCACGCTGGTGATTTGCGCAACCTGCAACTGATGAAGGATGGCAAGACCTTCGCTGTTAAATTATTTATAGGTGATGCTCAGCGCATCATCGGTTACTCGATCATTCTCGCGGACGCATGCCGATTCGCCGATCTGGCGCGATGGCACTTCGCCAAATATCGCATGCGTGATCGACGCGAGCCCACTGAGTCGGATTTGAACTTTCCAATCCAGCAGGTGAAGAATGATCTGGAGCACGAGCCAAAGGCGATGGCTCTCATATTGGAGATCGAAAAGTATCTCATCAGCATCGATGTGCTGTGCGCTGAAACGCCTGACTCTGCGGTGCGCATCACTGAGCGTCGCTACACAGTGCGTGATGAATTCATCGCTCGCTTCGCTGAAGTGGAGAAACATTTCTTCAATCTCGCTGAACTGATGAAGAAAGAGTTCGCTGATCTAAGGGCCGAACTCGCGCTGTTTAAACATGGCCCATTTCCGTATAAGCGCATTGACATTGTGGATGCGGAAATTGTAAAGTCCGAACGTGCAGACGAGAACACGGCAATGACGAAAGTGAATTCAGAATGGTATTCGCCTGAGGCCGGTGAAGTCACGGGCTTCGCGCTCGGTGCTGACAAAAGCTTGGAGCCATTCGAAGTGCATATCCCGCATCCACGGGACCCATCCATGATTCATCACACCGTGACGATCCAAGTGCCAGTGCGTTATGATTATGAGAATGGTCAGTCGATCCTCACGCCTGAGGCGCATAAGATGATCGACGATTTGAAACACGAGCACATCGCTGCTTTGACACCAATTGGTGTCAATCCTGTTGAAGATATTTTCACTACCACTAACCAAAACCCTACCACCACCCAACCACAATGAGCCTAATCATCACACCCGGCCAGCCTGAGAAGGCACCGGAACAAAACGACACCACCGAAAACATCGGTGAGGTCCTCGACATCAACGTTGCCACGCGCATCGCTGGTGCGCTGGATAACCTGAACCAACTCGAAGCGCAGACCATCCTGACTCCTACTGCGGAGGCCACGAAGCGCGCCTTGAAACAGTTCCTCAACAACTCTTTTCAAAAGCACGGCGGTGAACTGCTCGGCGCTTTCTTTTCTCTCAAGGGCGAGTATGAGCCGTTGATCGGCACCCTCGCGATTCTTTTCCGTCGTGTCACTGGCACGATCAACCACATGCGCCAGCAAGAGGCAGCTAATCGCGCTGCTCAGGCGAAAGCCGTGCAGGCTGATGCGAAATCTCCCGAACCAACCGCACCCGCGAACTAAATAATTGGCGCGCATACACCATGCGCCGTCTCATCCGTGTGGTGATGCGCGCCGATTTTAAAAAGAATATGACACCAACACTCAATCGAATCCTTGTCACACCACCTGCCACTGAGGAAGTGGATCAGAAAAGTTCTGGTGGTCTTTTCATCCCGCAGCAGGCCCGCGAAGCGAGCAGGTTCGTTCAAGGTCGCGTGCTCGCTGTCGGCCCGGACGTGAAGCAGATCAACGTGGGTGATGAAGTCCTCTACTCGCGTGAGCAGGGCAACGACATCTCCAGCGGTGCGTCAGTCGTCGCGGTGTTGATCGAAGACAAGCACATCGCTGTCGTGGTTACAGGAGCAGGGGCGTCTCGTCAATAAGGCGCTCATCTCGCGCGATGCACTTCAGTTGTTCAAGAGCGATCTGGAAGATTTGCGCGCTCGCATGATTGCGGCGGGTGAACCTGTGCCCGGAGAAAACTGATGAAAGTGGTGGTGAATGATCACGGCGGTTGTTTCGAGATCAGTCTCGAAGCAGAGACGATGTCGGAAGTCGCTTCCTTGGTCCGCATGGGCATGAACCACACTCGTGACTTGCGCTGGACTGGTGCAAACGTATTCAAGGGTGGGAAAACCTTTTTCGGCATCATATTGGGGGAGAGCAAACGCTCTGATTCAATCGTGCCGCGTCGCAAATGATTTGGGGCATCACAATCACTATCGTGGCAGTATGGCTGCTCGTCGTCGTGGCGCTACATTTCGCTGGCCCACCAAACATATGAAATGTCTGAAAGAATTGTTCATCGTCCTCATGGGCCTCTCGCTCGTGATTCTCACGTTGTGCGCCCTGCTCATTGCGATATTCGCAACCATCCGTTTTATCAACAACGCATGAACGCCTGTAAACGACCGCCCGAATGATTATGACACCAAAAGATGAAATGCCGCGCACTGCGGTCCAGCAATTGGAGGAACAGACGCGACGCAACGAATCAGAGCGGTTGCGTGCTGACTTGGAAGCGCGCGTGAAGATCGATCAAGAACGACTGAAGCCCGGCCCGGGTCTGATCGTGAGTGAGGAAGACGCGAAGGCGATGGGCATGCTGATCAACTCTGCGCCGCCACCTGCCTCGACTACCACACGAGTATGGGTGCGCTCTGGCCCGCCGTATGATGAAGTGGGCCGATTGAAGTGGACACTCAAGTCACAGCTTGAACAACTGCGCGCGCTGAAGGGCCACTTCATAAACGAAGACGCCCGGCACATTGCGCTGGCTATCACTCATCTGGAGGATTCGCTTTTCCGTTTGAACTCCATCGTGGTTGTCGAGCACGGCTGCTGACGAGGGCCTCGTGCAAAGTTTGCCGTGAGCAAATAATATGAACATAAACATCACGATGACCGAAGCTGAGTTCGATGAGTATCGAGTTTGGCGCGAGCACAAAAAGAAAACGGACTTTACGCGGCTGCGTCAAGGCATCGGTGATGCGGTGAAGAACTTCGTCACGAGAGTTGAATTTTCGCACATACATCCGTTATCGCTGGGGAATGACATTCGAGAATTTCGGCGCGAGGTGGATGCCGCTCTGGAAGACTTTAAAAAGCAATGACGCAACAGCATAAGGAATACGTCCTCGGCTTCTGCTTCGCGCCTCGCACTGAACTGCGCGGCACTGATCCAGACCCAATGGCCAACCACAAGGTCGTGCTGATACGGAAAAACAAACCGGACTGGCAGCGGGGCTTGCTCAATGGCGTGGGCGGGAAGATTGAGCCCGGCGAATCTCCAGATGAGGCGATGGCCCGCGAGTGGAAAGAAGAAACGGGCACCATTGTCGATGACTGGGAGCCCTTCGTGGTCATGCGCTTCCCCGGTGCAACCATTTTCGTTTTCAAGAGGATGGCCCACGCGCTGCCCGATGTGTTCACCGCGACGGACGAGCCGGTCTCTGTTTGGGTTGTGCGCGATGTGATGCGGCACTCAGGAAAAATTCCGAATCTCAATTGGCTGATACCGATGGCGCTGTTCGATGCGCCGCAGGATATGGCCAAAGCCCCGAACATTTTTTATTTATAAAGTGAAATGATCGACGAGATCGTCATAAAGTTTTCGGAAGGCAGAGGCAAACATTTTATGAGTAGTGATAAAGTAAATACACACAAAGTCGAAGGCCACCCCGGTGCAATGGTGTGGGAACTGAAAGAGGAACCGGGTATTTTCTACCTGACGAATTCGCGCGGTTCTAACAGACACACGCACCAGCTTGAGGCATCGAAGCTGGTGCACGCCCTGAAAGAGGCGAAGGACTGCCTGTCATGACGTTCTGGCAGTGGCTCTGCGGGAAACTTGGCGGTCATCGATGGGGCGATGAGTGGTATGACCGTGGTTGGGATTGCAGGCGATGCGAGTGCTGCAAGCTAATCATGTATCGCCGAAACAAAGAAGATTACGAAAGGTGCTGGAACAAATGATCTTCACCACGTGGAATTTTGGCCCCGAGCATCAAGCGCCTTGGACGTGGACACGCGGGCTACAAAAATCCCCGGGCGAATTAGGCCGTGAGGCCGCAAGACAATATGCTGCTGACATTTTTAACTGGTGCTCTGCCAAGCGAGACTATCCATGGAGTGATCACCCGCTACCTGCAATCCCGTGGCCCCTTCACTGGTGTGCAGCGGCGGAGATTCTACACAATTGCACCCGCGAATTCAACAGGTCAAATCCCGATGCGGTCATCTCAAGTCCTACTTTTTAACTTCATGTATGGCCGCATCTTCGAGACACCACTCAACGATGTTGCTTTGCGCAAGCGCCCACAGTTCACCGTGGACAAAGCGGTGCAAGCATGGCGAAACGGCGAGAGGGCGACAAACCCGCACAGCGATAAGTATCGGAAGGTGGGCGACTCGTGGTGCAACCCGCCAGAGCGGGGCTGCATGGCTTTCGTGAACGCGCAATGAAAACACTTATCCCGCAACTGTGGTTTCTCGTTGGTAGCATCTGCTTACTGATCGGGACCATCCTCAACATCATCAACACCATCCGAAAATAATATGGCAAAACGCAGGCACCCACGCGGCATTGGCCTTGTTGGCACTGGAGCAGGCAAGGGCGACAAAGAACGCAGCACCGACTGGAGGAAAAATTATGATGACATTGATTGGCCAACTGGCGGACGCGGCGAAAAGAAGTTTCATAAAGTTTATGGCCCGACCCCGCAAGTCACGAAGCACGACGAAGCGCCGAAAGCAATCGTCCATTGAGGTCGAGATATGGCAGCAACGCTGCTATGAACTAGCTCGTGAGAATGAGCGATTGAAGATCGAAGCGCAGGACGCGCGCCAGCAACTCTGTCAGCTTCGCATAGATGGCGGGGCTTACGGGGAGGGGGTCCACAAGCGCATTGGATATATGATCGGCACTTTCATCCCCGAAGGCGCGCTGGAGAAACTCAGGAAGCATCCTGAGCGCGTCGCAGAGTTTAAACAGCACGTGCTCGAAGCGATGGTGAACAGCGCCATAAATAAAATGCTGCACGTGAACGACAATGGCAAGCAGGTCGCTATGATATTTCTTCCGCACGGTGCGGGCGATAAGACAAAGCGCGCCAACATTCCCGTGTTCGAAACCTCCAAAGGTTTTCAGATGATCGTGCCCGAGAAATTGCAGCACGAGATCGATAAAATGCTGGAGTATCAGGCGCAGGAGGAACGCCGTAAATTATTACAGTATTGACCGATCTGTTATACTCCCGACAATGATACGTTATATACCGGGCTGGACCTATGTTAATAAGCGAGGTGGGCGCGCCACTCTTATTAGTGTGGACAACGACCGCGTGAAGTATCGCCAGCATCCGAGCAACCACCGCAGTCCGATATCGATCCTTGAGACCAGCCTGAAGAACTTTCAACGCTGGACCGATGAGGCGCGCACTTTTCGGTTGCACTTGAAGGTCGCGCAACGCGTGGTGACGGGGTGCTTTACTTTCAAGCGCAATTCCGGCTACGCCGTTCAGCTTGTGGCAAATCAACCCCTCGCCAAAGCAGCATGAACGAGATTTTTATTTTCGCGCAGACGCGCAGCGGTAGCACTTTGTTGCAACGTGCGATTAATCAGAACCCCGGCGTGCTGATCTATGGCGAGCATGGCGGTATGCTATCCGGCTATGCGCGCGCCTACTATGGGTCTGACCTCCAGTGCCTCGCAAAGCACTCTCGCTTCGAGCCGGAAAAGCTGCGGGACCTGAACGGCTTCGTGCCCTGTCAGAGTTGCATCACCGTGGGCAATCTGCGCGGGAACATGCGCGACTTTGTAGAGGCGACGTTCAATCCTTCCCATTCAAGACGCTGGGGCTTCAAGGAAGTAAGATATGGCCGGGGCCAAGTCGCGTTCGATCATCCCGTGGTGGACTTATTGATTGAACTTTTTCCATCATGCAAGTTCGTGCTGCTGATCCGGGACCCACGGGAGCAAATCGCATCACAGATCGGCATGGGCTGGTCTCCTGCCAATGCGGCTTTCTATGATTGGCATAAGCAATTCGAATTCTATTCTAGACTGCGGCAGGAACATCAGGACCGTTGCCGATTCTATCACTATGAGCAACTGCGGGACGTGTCCCGGATGTTCGCATGGTTGGAACTAGACTGCCCGCAGAAAAATCTTTTCGAGTTGCCGGTGACTGGTGCGACTCCAAGCAAGTCACCAATCACGGAAGTGCTCGCGAAGAACATCGAAGAAGTATTAATGCCCACATTTCAAAATCAACAGTATGATTGATCCTGCGCCAGTTAATTCGATGCCGCCGCCCGAGCCCTTACGCCCACTCATGGGCTGGCTGACTATTCCCTCGATTAAAATTCTCGGGAAGGACAGGTATCCAGTCTTCCGGAGAGCGCAGAAGGCGTTCAACGCGGAAATTGATATCATCATAGGCTGGTCTCAGTTGCAAAGAACGGTTGAAAGACTAACGCCACTCGCAGGGCTTGTCATCTATCACGATCCCAATAAACAGATCGCGCGGCCCTTTGCGCAGGTGATCGATTTTTTCTTTGGCCGCGACAAGCAAGAGGCATTGGTTTACATATGGCAGCCATTCGAGGAAAATTTTCGGCTGGTGGACCGCGATTGGTTACTAAGGAGGCGCGTATGAGAAACAGAACGTTGCGTAAGTTAAAGCCGGTGGACCTCGGCAACCCCGCTGAGTATAACGCATACCTTGCGGGGGTCCAAGCTGCCGCCGAGTTCGCCGGGCAGTATAATTCACTTACACATCACCCGGCGCGCTTGGATGATTGCATCCTCGCCAAGTTCAATCAGATCAAGGGCCGTCCACGCCGCAACAGAAAGATGAAGTGGTGAGACCTTCGAAGACACAACGTAAACGAATCGAGCGCAGCATCCGCCGAACGTGGGGCACGCTCAAGCCGGTCACGCGCGTGAAGCAGTCGAAGAAGCTTTACCGCCGACCCAGTCCACGCTGGGATTGGCTGCTTCCAGACTAGGGGAATCCCCTATCCCACGAACTGTAAGAACCGTATTGACGCTGTTTAAACGCCATGCTATAACTAGAGCATGACATATTTCAAAGCGCAGACAATCATCGGTAACCGCGACAGCAAAAAGATCGGCAACAATACCTATCTGATCCGCCGCCCGGAAGGCTTCGCGATTCGCTTACACGACACGGACATCCTGCTGTTCCGCCCCGACCACTCCGTGGTGGTCCGCACCAATGGCTGGACGACTGTCACCACCAAGGCGCGTATCAACGAGCACCTCCCACTGCGCGGTATCTTCCAGAAGGCGGGCGCGTGGTTCTGGTCCCCTCGCGGCAACGAGACCAAGCCCATCGAATTCCGCGAGTGCGACATCCTCACCGTGGATGGTGGGATCGTGCGCGGTCAATAATTTTATGAAATACCGAGGTTTTAAGATCACGAAAACGGGTGATGTATATCGCGTCACCACCCCGAGTGGGGAAAAGTGGGCGGAGGTGGCGATAAATCGCGCCACCGCCAAGCGGTGGGTTGATGTCTACATCAACGAGGTGCGAAGCATCGAACGAAGGAAAACAAAATAAATGTATATCATCAGTTACGACGACATCCAAAGGGGTGACGAAGTGACTGTTTTGGTGCAGTGCGGGCCGCAACAGTCTAGGGTCACCGGGACAGCAATAGGTGACAACGGAATGTGGATTACTTTGAAGTGTGCAGATGGAAGAAAGGTGCCTTGCGACAAGGTCAATTTTATGTGGGCACGTAGATACCCTAGGAACGGTAAGGGAATCCCCTATGACCCGATCAGTGGAAATCCCATTTGACATCGTTTAAACATTCTGCTATTATATGGGTGACACCCGGGTGTCTATCCGCGTGTATGCAATCAACGGCTGCGTTTATCACGGCACCTACTACAAGTCAGCCGGGAACTATGCCCGGGTGAAAATTTCTGCAAAAAGTTTGCGTCGGGCTCTTGACAAACGCGCTCGATTCTGATATAAATATCGCCATGAATGACATTGCTCTCGCCCCTACTCCAGCCGGACTCGTGGAGATTCACGGCAATACGTATCCCGTGAAAGACAAACTTAAGGCGCTCGGCGCGCGCTGGAATTCGGCCTACCGTTGTTGGATGATTGCCGCCGACTTAGCCGAGAAGGCGGCTGAAATCGTGGGCGGCACCGCACTCGTTGGCAAGGCTGGCCCTACATACGCCGGGCAAGTTACTTCCCCGGAGCCCGAGCGCGTTTGGTCCGACGAGCAGAAGGCCATCTTTGCGTGGTTCGCCACCGGCACCGGCAATCTCGTTGTGCAAGCGCGCGCTGGCACTGGCAAGACCACCACCATCAAACAGGCTTTTTCGTGTGCGCCAGAAGCGAAAATTCTCTATGCGGTCTTCAACAAGAAAAATCAGAAGGAAGCTTTGGAGAAAATCGTGGACTCGCGTGTTGAGGTGAAGACCCTTCACTCTCTCGGCTTTGCTTACATCAAGAACATGTGGCGTGATGCCCGGCCCGATGACGGCGTGGAATATGACCGCGTGGATCAAGTGGTGCCCCGCATCGACGACGACACGCGCAACGTGATTGTCAAGCTTGTGGGCTTCTGCAAGAACCTGACGGTGGGCATCCCCAGCCTGAACGAGGTGTTGGACATTATTGACGCGCGCGACATCTACGCCGCTGACGCGACGCAATTTTCCTCCGCCACACTGGCGAAGATCGCGATTGACGTATTGCACGCTTCCTTAATTCGCGACGACCGTGGCCGCATTAGCTTCAACGACATGGTTTGGTTGCCGGTGGCGGCTGATTGGGTTCGCCCTTGGTTTGATTTAGTGACCGTGGACGAAGCGCAGGACATGAACATGCCCCAGCTTCTCATGGCCGAACGCGCGTGCAAGTCCAATGGACGCATCTGCGTGGTGGGCGATGACCGCCAAGCCATCTATGGTTTTCGCGGTGCAGCGTCGGATGGAATGCACATGATGCGGCAGCGTTTAAACGCCACGCAGCTTGGATTGACCACGACTTACCGCTGCCCCCGTCTGGTGGTTGAGATTGCGCAGACCATCGTCTCGGACTACACCGCCGCCCCGAGTGCTCCCGAGGGTGAAGTGATTTATACGACCGTGGAGAAGATCATTGAATCTCTCCAAGTGGGTGACGCAGTTGTTTCAAGATTGAATGCCCCACTGATGGGCATTGCGCTGAAGCTTCTGCGCAACAACATTCCCGCGCGCATCGAAGGACGCGACATCGGCAAGCAGATCATCGCGCAGGTCCGTAAATTTAAGGCCAAATCAGTGCCGGACTTCCTGAAGAAAGTTTCCGCGTGGGCTGAGAAGCAAACCAAGCGCATCGAATCGAGCGGTGGACGGCACGTGCAATCGAAAGTCGAACTGGTGATGGATCAGGCGCTTACTCTCACGACCGTGGCGCAGGACTGCACCAGCGTGGAGAATATCGAGCAGCGCATCACGAATCTTTTTGAAGACAGCGACAACTGCCGCCGCGAAGCGGTTGTCTGTTCCTCGGTGCATAAGGCGAAGGGCCTTGAATGGAATCGCGTGTGCATCATCGAAGATACTTTCAAGAACAAAGACAAGTCCAACGAAGAAGCGAACATTTTTTACGTCGCGGTCACCCGGGCCAAAAAAGTTTTGGTCCGGGCCGCGCAACCGAAAGAGTAAATATGAACAAGCGAAAGATGGACATCATCGTGGTGATTGAGCGGACAAAGAAAAAGCACGCTCATATGAACCGTATCATTTTTGGAACTGAAGATCAGAACGCGATTGAGAATGTGATGGCCAACCTCGGTTACGGATGTGGCCAGTATTGGCTGTCATTTATCCCGAAACGTCATCGTGGTTGGAAGTATCGGCTGAACTTAACACATCACTAAGAATATGAACTTGACACGTCTGCTATACTACCCAATATGGAACTAAAACAAATTGCACTGAAACTGATCGTCCTGAAAGGGGAGATTGAAGACTTGAACAATGCGTTGCGCAAACACCGGCATCTGGAAACCGTTCCAGCGAGGCGCGCTCTCGTCGGCGCTGCCGCAGATGCGACCGGCGATGCGACCGCTGCACTTCACTCCGCGCTGTTCTCGCTCGACATACTGGAGGACACGAAATAATAATCTATGAAACACACCTACATTTTTATCCCCGACCATGTCGTCACCGAGATGAACCTTTTTCATCTCGCACGCGCGGCCAGACGATACTCGGTCTCGTATAAAACCGAGATGGCCGACACCAATTACACTAGCGTGCAGGTCTTCACCGACAACATCACTATGCACCAGATTGCGAGCAGCACGGGATGGTCCGGCGAACAATTGCGCGATTCTATTCCGGCAGCACGGCGACGTGGCGAAACGGCCACCCTAGAGGCGGCGAAGCGGCTGGATGACCTCCGCCGCAAAGCTTCAATCCGGAGTGGAAATCTGCGCCACCTTCGTCCCCCGTCTCCGTCCGCTCCTGATAAAACGCTGCCACCTTGGGCGCAGGTGCGAATAGAGCGCGTGCAGGCCGCAGGCTGTAAAATCTACATGGTTCCCATCGATGTTAGCTATCGCATTTTCGATGTGGTTGTCTTCGATGAGTCTTTTACACTCACTGCGGAAGAAGCGATTGGTTTTCTGCAAGGTCTGGAGAAAGGTTTTACGTCAGCGCCTATGTGGGCCAGCGTGAAGCAAGTCGTCCTTCACGGCAGCACCAAGGCCACGCGCAGAAGCAAGAGGTCAGCATGACTAGCGGACCAGATCGAAACGACAAGCTAATGAAGCGCGCGGGCTTTAAACGCTGCCCCCGGTTGGACCACCCATCGTGGAATAGGTGTGGCGACATCACCTACTGGGTCAATGAGTTTGGTATTCGGGTCATCACCGGCAAGACTCGCGCCATATCCCTCCGCGAATTGCTGACGCGGGTGATGAACCAAATCGGCCCATAAAACGCGGGGGCGAATCAAAAGCAAAATCGCGAATATCGAGTTTGGTGTGGAAGGTTTTATCTATGAAAAAGATCAGTCCTGAAAAATTCCTGTTCGAACTCTACATCGGCAGAGTCGGTTACTCTGTAAACCAAGTGATCGATTCCTTTGACCAAGTCAAGCCGGGCTTCAAGGCGCTCGGCTACTGCGACGCGCGACGCCTGCCCGTCCGGCCCCGCACCGAAGGATATGCCCTGATGGTGGAGGACACCCAGTTGCCGGAGCAGACGCAATTCTGGTTGCATGTCGATAATATCAAAGGCGTGACCACCCCGACCAAACCTCCGGCGAAGTCGGTGCCCTTCCAGCCAAAGGGCAAACAGAGTTACACCATGGAGGAATTCAACAAGGCTTACTGTGAGTTCCGCATGGAAAAGATGGGCAGCAAGAAAGAGATGGAAGACATGAAAGGAATCATGCGCGCCTACCGCTCCCTGCTTCACATCTACATCAACACCGAGGGGATGGAGAAAGAGGAAATGGTGAAGGTGATGATGCAAGGGCTCCAGACGGAATTCGCGTTGCGCATGACTTACATCCACGGCGAGCTATGGATGGCCGAGGCTGTAGTGTAAGGATGTGTTTAAACGCTCTCGAAAGATTTGACACCAAACCAATAAATAACGCACATTGTAGTATGCAGAATATGATCGGCGGCGAAGTTAAGCAGGTGAGCAAGATCGAGTTTTGGGGTTTGTTCAGCCCCGAGGCGCAGGACCAACTCGCCCGCAAAGCCGCTGAAGAAGGCATCACCGGGTTTGTCTGCTATGAGTGTCTTCAAATGGATTCATCGCACTTCGGCAAGCGCGCTGCGGTTACATTTGGCCCGGCGTGCTCCGCGCGATCCGAAAACGAGGTGCTCGAAATCTTTCCGAGGCTCGGCTCGTTACCATCTAATTTCCAGTATCCAACTCAATATTGCCTAATATGATCCCATCCTATCCTAGCATCTACGCACTTGGTCATCGCTTCATCGCGGATTTATTTTCCGGCGCAGTGATCATCGAAGAAAAAGTTGACGGCTCGCAGTTCTCATTTGGCCTGTTCGATGGCCAGCTTGAGTTTCGCTCCAAGGGCCAGCAAATTCACGCCGGTGGTCCCGAGAAGATGTTCAACAATGCCATCACCGCAGTGCAAATCATGCATCAATCACATGGCCTGATCCCGGGATGGACCTACCGTGCCGAGTATCTCAGCAAGCCCAAGCACAACTGTTTGGCGTATGGCCGCACCCCGCGCAACTTCCTCGTGCTGTTCGACGTGATGATCAGTGAGGGCGAGCACTATCTCGACCCAGCCACGAAGCAAACTGAGGCGGAGCGCCTAGGGATGGACTGCACGCCCTGCTTCTACTCTGGCGCAGGTTCCGAAGTTGAGGTTTCGCAACTCGATGTATTTTTCGGGCGCGAAAGTTTTCTCGGTGGTTGTAAGATCGAAGGCGTCGTGGTGAAGAACTACGACAAGTTTGGCCCGGACAAGCACATCCTCGTCGGCAAATTTGTGAGCCCGGCTTTCAAAGAGAAGCACGTCGGCGAGTGGAAGAAATCCAATCCAACGAAGGCGGACATCGAAGAACGCCTCATTGCCGAACTCACCTCAGAGGCGCGCTGGCGCAAGGCCATTCAACACCTGACAGAACGCGCGCTGATCAATGGCACGCGCAGGACATTGGCCCAATCATGAAGGAAGCGGCAGCCGATATTCTGAAAGAGGAAGCGGACTATATCAAGGACGAATTGTTCAAACACTTTGCATCGAAGATAGTGCGCGGTGCGACGGCTGGGATTCCGGCGTTCTACAAAAAAGAGATTGGCATCCTGCAATGATCATTACCAAAGAAAGAGTTGATACGGCGAACGCGGCTCTGACCGAGATGTTCGACGCGATCCCGAAAACGAAGCGGTTCAGCTACCTCGGGCACCTTAACGAAATTTCTCTCGTGCTGGAGGAACTCCAGCGTCAGGTCAAAAAGAAAGGCGAACTGTTCAATGAAAAGAACCCTAGCTGAACTGAAGCGCGAAGCCCGGGAAGCTGCCAGCACACGCGGGCATGACCTGATGCACTTTTCCAAAATCTCTGCCCGGCTGCATGAGGCGACTTGTTCAAAGTGCAAGCGCAAGGTCCAGATCAATACCGACCCGACCGCGAACGAGATCGACATAGGCGGCGAGCCGTTAGCAGTGGACTGCGACTCTCCCCGCACTGGTGAAAATATTTTCGTGATATGAAGCGGAAGAAACAGAAACTTGGCGAGTTTGAATTCACTTGCGAGAAGTGCAAGAAGGTTCAAAAGAAGGATGTTTACTGCATCGCACAGCAGGCGATGGGGCACACGATGATCTTCACTTGTAGCTGTGGCCACAAGCAAAGGGTCCCATGAAAAATCTAAATGAAGTCCAAGTCGGCGACGAAGTTGTCTACGTGAACGGCCACTACAGCCCGGGCAAGATCGTGAAGGTCGAGGCCCGCACTCCCACTGGGCGGTTGCGGATTGGGTCCGAATATTTCGAGCCCAACACCGCTGGGGATTACGCGTGGAAGCGCGGAAGAAATTTATACCCGCGCTGCAACCTCAAACCCGTCACCCCGGACCTCCGCCGTGCCATCATGAGGCACGAGGCAATTGAATTTCTTAGCAATGCGAGTAAGGAGCAGTGGGCAAAGCTTTCTGACATCGACCTCCTAACAATCAAAATCAACCTAAAAAATGGTGGACAAATTGAAACCAAAAACACTGGGTCTGCGCCAACGAATTGCGCAGGCGAAAACTGAAACCGACATTGACGCCCTGAACCGCGAGGCAGAATCCTATAAGGATGTGAGCCCACACACGCGACGACGATGGGCTAACACTGCCGACCGAAGACTGGCGCAACTCAGACATGGCAAGTAATCCATTCATCGCACACACCTGCCTCGTTCTCTTTGCTTTCGGATTTTTCGTCGGCTGGGCGGGCGTAACCTTCATCCAAAATTTAAATGACAAAAACTAAACAGAACCTCAAAGTCGTTCCCTCTCAGGTAGACGGGATTCCAATCGAAGTTGCCAACGAAATGCTTTTCTCGCCCAAGGTGAGATTGAGCAACCGCATGCGGAAGAACTGCATGAAGGCCCGGGAGAAAGTTTACTCCAGTGACCTGCCCATTCGGAAAGTGCGTGTCCCCGATGATACCATCGAAGGCGAGGAAGTGGAGTTGCAATATTTGCCTAATGCAAGGAAGCCCGAGGCGATCAAACTCGCTGCGAAGGCGGCAAAGCTGACTTACGTGCAGCTTCTCTCCCATCACAAGCGGGCCGACCGGCGCAAGGCCCGGGCGCAGAAGAATTATCTACGGCTCATGCAGAGCGATGCGCCCGAGAAGATCAAGCGCCACATGGGCGCAGCACTCACTGCGCAGGCGGAACGATTCGAGCGAGACAAGGCCGTTCTGGCCACGGAAATTCAAATCCGGGGCGTGAATGCCACTTCGTTTCGGCGAGACCGCTGTAAATAATTCAGGCAAACCAACCATCAAATCTGCACTGTTTTGTGAACACTTGGCAGGAAGCCTATTGGGAGCTACTCGAAACCGAGCAGCCAATCGAATTACCAAATTATGAGCGACAAATTCACCCTAGCGCCGAGGCAACTCAATATCAAACCACGAAACGAGAACGCAGGTCTCAGCAGCTTCGTGGAAATGTTGAACAACCCCGAACTGGAACTCGTTGGAGGACCATCGCCGGACATCCCGCCCGAACTGGCGCACCAAGCAGAGCGCCCGGGGCAGGAATCCCCGCCACCTGAGCAACCATCCCGCCCGGTGGCCCCGCCCACCCCCGTTCGTCCTGCGAATCGAAAGCCGGTAGGCTCGTGCCTGTTGCTCTCGGGACGACTGACGGCAGGGAAGGACTACGTCGCCGAAAAGGCGGACGCGAAGATCATCGGGTTTGCCGATCCGATGTATGCCATCGCCACTTATCTCTGTGGCGTGGAGGTCACCAGCACGCAGAACAAAGACTTGCCCGGCATGCGCACTTTCCTCCAACAGGTGGGCCAGTGGGGGAAACACGTCGTCAACGCGCAATATCCTTACTCCGCTGAGCGCGCGGTTCTCGTGCAACTTGTCCGCGCCATTGGGAGCCGTGGTATTTTCGGATTCCCGGACGTAGACTGGACGAAATTCGGATTGGACCCGGACCTGTGGCTCAACGCGGCGTTCAAACGCATTTCTGCTTTTCAGAATGAGAATCCCGGCAAGCGAGTTGCGATTACGAATGCGCGCTTCGAGAACGAAATCAAATACTTCCGTGCCATCCCGGCGTGGGATCACTGGCACGTCATGTGTTCTCTGGAGACGTGGACCGAGCGCCTCGCGAAAAAGAAACTCACCCCGCAATCGAAAGAGGTGAACGACTACAGCGAGCAGCTTGCAATCGCGTTGGATCGCGATGTCTATGCGAAGATCAAGAAACAACCGCAGGGAAACATGCTCCGGGTTATTTGGAATGACCATCGCCCTGTGCCATCAAAGCGGCTCTACACCCTGCCGATGTTTTTGCGGGAAGTCGCCATCGCTGAAGCCGTGCCAGAATTCAAAACCGATTTAGAAGTTCAATGAACCCGAAAGTATACCTCGCTGGGCCAATTACAGGATGTTCCTTTGGCGAATGCACGGACTGGCGTCAGGAAATGATTCGACGCTTGCATGTCCATGGCATCATCGGTTTATCTCCCATGCGTGCCAAGGATTATCTCAAGAATGAACAGTCCATCACGGGCTCCTATGAGGATAAGGTCATGTCCTGTTCGCGCGGGATCATCACCCGGGATCGTTTCGACACGATGCGGTGCGATGTGTTGCTCGTGAATTTTCTCGGCGCGAAGAAGGTCAGCATCGGCACCGTCATGGAGATCGCGTGGGCGGACTCGCAGCGAATTCCAATCATCCTTGTAAGTGAAAGGGAAGGCAACCCGCACGAGCATCCAATGATCGAGCAGGTCACCGGCTTCCGCGTTTCGACTCTGGACGAAGCGTTTGATGTGGCCATCAAAATTCTCGCGGTGTCGGCCCCGGTTCCGATGATAACGGACCTCGTGACCGGTCAACGAATTCCTGACTCCCGGTTCATCATATCATGAAGCGCGGGACCAAGTCAGTTCTTTTCGGGGTGCATCAATTCATCTGGCACCCGCTAACAGTGGCTTATGCGTGGAAAACGCTCTATGGCCAGTGGCCGAATCTGTATGAATGGATCGCCATCTTCTGCCATGACATCGGTTACTGGGGTAAGTCCGCGATGGATTCTCCAGAAGGGCAGACGCACCCGGAACTGGGCGCGAGGGCGGCACGGCGACTTGCCTACAGGATAGCACGGCTGCGTCACAATCATAACTTCGCCTCAGCGTTGGCGGAGGAAGTCTATGAACTGACCCTCTATCATTCAACCCACTACGCGACTAAAAGAAGCGCGAAGGTCAGCCGCCTTTATCTGCCAGACAAAGCCTGTGTGCTAGTAGAGCCGATGTGGTTCTATCTTCTCCGCGCCTCTCTTTCAGGAGAACTGAAAGAGTATGTGGATAACGATAACCACAAACGCTGGCTCGTTGGTGAGTCAGAGCAAACTTCCCGGGAATGGTTGCAAGGATACCGCACCCGAATCCGGGCCAAGGTTGCCGCTCATTTTGCGCAACTGGCAAAGCGTAGCATTCACGAATTACGCTTGCTGCTGGACCGGGCTCTCGGCGACACGCGAAAATGCGAGTGCGACATCTGCCTTGAAAAGTGAATCTAACGCCCGAAATTCGGGAGAGGCTCCGGCCACATCAGATCGAACCTGCCCGGCACCTGCTGGATATTCTCTCATCGTCTCGCACTGCGTGCGACTTCAGCGATACCGGGACTGGGAAAACTTTTGTAGCGGCAGCCGTGGCGGTCGCGATGAAACTCCCGACCCTCGTCATCGTGCCGAAAGTCGCGGTGAGCCAATGGCATCGGGCGGCTGAGCATTTCAGCGATTCCCTCTCGGTAATCAATTACGAGATGTTGAGGACGGGGCGCACTCCCTATGGGAGATGGGATAACACTCCGCCAGCCGGATACACAAGCGACGAGGTATACAAATGCCAATGGTGTCAACTCAAAGTAAACTTTCAGAAGTTCGTTCCCTGTTACTGTCACCCATCCGGGATTCACTGCGTAGAGATAAAAAAGAAGCCGTGGAAGTATGGGGACTTCCACTTCGCGCCACAGATCAAGATGACGATTTTCGACGAGGGCCATCGCTGCGGCGGCTTGGATTCTCTCAACGCCGACATGATGATCGCCGCCCGAAGGGGAGTTCCTAAATCCTTGGTGCTCTCCGCCACCGCTGCCACTGACCCGACAAAGATGCGGGCACTGGGCTATTTTCTGGACCTCCACACGCTGGATCACGACATGCTTTTCGGTGGTAAGGACCGGTTTGAGATATGGGCTCGGCAGAAAGGTGTTCGCAGAGAGCCAATGCGGGGCTTGCAATGGCGCGTGACTCCTGCTAAACAATTGGAGGTAATGGCGGAGATTCGCCGGAGTATCATCCCTGCCCGTGGAGTGCGGGTTTGCGTGGAAGATATCCCGGGATTTCCAAAGAGAGAAATTGTAAGTGAATTATATGACCTCGATGAATACAACGAACTTAACCGGCTTTACGATCAAATGGCGGAGGCACTGGAACGACTTGATCTTCGGTCAGCGGGGGATGTCGATCCAGACCATCCGCTCACTCAGATTCTCCGAGCCCGACAGAAGATCGAGCTACTTAAGACACCAATTGGTGTCGAATTGGCAAGAGACTACTTGGACAAAGGATATCAAGTCGCGGTCTTCGTCAACTTCAAGGAAACCATGGCCGAAGTCTGCGCGCGTCTCTCAACTAGTTGTTCTATTAAGGGACAGCAAAGGGAGGGTGACCGACAAAAGTGCATTGATGATTTTCAGGCGGGGAGATCGCGAATTATCGTCGTCAACAATGAAGCTGGTGGTATTGCCGTCTCACTTCACGGCGCGAGAAGAATCGGCCTAGTGTTCCCGCCCGAGAAGGCTATCACACTGAAGCAGGTGTTCGGCAGGCTACACCGCGACGGCGGCGAGAACTGTCACTACCGGGTGATGTTCGCCGCGAAGACGGTGGAGGTCCGAGTTCACAAGAACTTGCAGAGGTGTTTAAACAACCTCGACGCGCTGAACGACGAGGACTTAAATCCTTTCAATTTAATGTGGTCAACCGCCTTAGGGAACTGCACAGTTTGATGTAACTTTGAATTTATTATGATCGTGATTTCTAAAAGTCCTCGACGCAACCACCAAATGGTAGTCTTCCACAACACCGATGCCGCAGGCAAGAAAGCTTCTATCACCCGCCACCTTCCAATCGACGAATCCCGGCCCTGCATCCAGCGCAAATGGCTTGGTAAGGCCGCAGCTAAAGGCAACCTCCGATGACTAAGAAATTCAAAGTCCATCTTCTATACCGGGGCAGCGTCAATATCGATGTCGTGGCTGCCGACGAAAAGGCTGCTGAGCAGGAAGCCATCAAGCTTGGCGACGACATCATCGGCGCAAACCTCCACGTCCATGACGTGATCATCGAGGAAGTCGAATGAGCGCCGCTGTTACTCCCACCGCAACCGAGGAAAGGGCGCACCATCCTTATTCCCCATCTTCGCTCCAGCCCACTGAAGTGTGCCCACATTACAAGAGCAAGTCTAGCACGCACATCCGCACCATCATTGGAACGATCTCGCACAAGGTCACGGAGACGCGCGAAGATGATGCGCGCCTGAGCGATGAGGATGCCGCAGCGGCAGCGGAGTGTTTGGACTTTTATGACGGTCGCGTGCGCCTCGCAATTGATGCCCGAACCGAAGCGGTGAAGGCTCTCGCCGCAACGCTGGATGGCGCGGACGATCACGAAACATTTCAAATCGCTCACGAGCGAACGCCGCAGATCATCGAACTGACCGAAACCTATCTGCCCATCGACGACCTGAAGTATGAGGACGCTGAAGCCACCACCGCTGGATTCGTGGACCGGGTTTTGATCACGCACGACCGCACTTACGCGGAACTTTTCGATTGGAAGTTCGGCATGTGGCCGGTGGAGAAGGCCGAAAACAATTTGCAGGGTATCGCTTACGTGCTCGGCCTGTTCCGGCGCTACGCCTCGCTCAGAGGGGCTCGATTCTTTTTCAAACAGCCGAACACCAACGTCATCACCAATCATTACTTCGCCCGGGAGACCGTCGCAAAAAACTATCTGCGCATCATGGCCGTGGTGGAGCGCGCTCGCAAGGCTCGGCAACTCGCCACCAAGGGTGATTGGTCTATGGCCAACCCCACGATCCCGAACTGTCTTTTCTGCGCGAACATCGCGGACTGCACGAAGGTGCTGGACATTGCTTTTGTTCTCGGCAAGAAATTCGATCCGTTGAAAATCCCGGACGACATCACGCCCACTAAAGTGCATAACGCGCGCGACACGAAGCATGGCCTTGCGCTTGCGGCAGTCATGGCGGTATGGGCGGCTGCTTACCGTGGCCGCATCACTGACCGGGTGGTCCGGCGAGACGCCGATGTGCCAGACGGCTTTACGTTGGCTACCGGCTCGAAGCGCAGCGTCACGGACGTGAAGAAGCTTCGCGAAGTTTCACAGCAATATCTGACGAAGGAAGAATACGATGCGCTGTTATCACAGGAACCGCCGTTCGGAACTCTGGAAAAAGCAATTGAGAACAAAGCCCAACGGGGCCAGAAGGCAGCCGCCCTCCGGGAATTTCAAGCCAAGATTATCGAGAATGGCGCGGTGACGAAGGGCGATCCTTACACCTATTTAAAAGCGGTCGCAAAGAGCGACTAATCAACAAAGAAAGAAAAACAAAATATGGCAAACGTAACGTTTGGTCCTGAATCGGGCGCGAGCCCGGCTCCCGTCTTGGAGCGAACCGAGACACACGAGACGCCCGTGCAAGGCGTTACTGTCGAATCGACGACCTACGTGGCCCCTTCTCAACCGGCGACTCAGGCTCTTGCGGTTCGAAATAACAACACGGCGATTGCTCCGGCTGGCATGGTGCTCGGTGATAAGATTCCCGAGATGAAGGAAATCATCCTGCCCCGCCTGAACATCGTTCAGAACATCGGCGATCTGAAGGACACCTTCGCTCCCGGGTCCTTGGTCTATGATCAGAAGGTCGAGTTGTTCGTTCCGCCCGTCATTAAAGACGGCGAAGTAAAGAAAGCGGGATCGCCGCCCGTTTCGCTGATCGTGCTCGGCTTCCGCCCGACACGCTACGTGGAAAAAGTTGAAGGTGGCGGTCGCGGCATGATCGTGGACTCCGAAGACGCTGTTCGCGCCAATGGCGGCACGCTCGACTACAACGAGTGGAAGTCGAAGAAGGCCGCTGGTATGAAACGCTTTGAATGCCTCGCTGAGGCGCTCATCGCGATTCAACGCCCGGCGCATCTCGTCGCCAAGGGCTCGAAGCCGGAAGACCCGGACCCGGTCTTCACCTACGACATCGACGAACTCATCAAGGGCACTCCCGGCCCGCGCAAGTTCGCGCTCGGTCTGTGGGGCCTGAAGGGCACCTCCTACACCGTCGCCAAGCGCGCGTTCTTCACGGCTCGCGCGATGGGTTGCCTGAAGCGTGGCGGTTACCCCAGCTACGTTTTCGCGATCACGAGCAAGGAAGAATCGTATCCGGGCGGTAACAAGGCGTGGGTCCCGGTCTGTATTCCGACCGGCCCGACCGACGAGACCCTGCTGGAATTTGTCCGGCAAGTTCTCCATAGTTAATCATCTGAGTGGGGAGCCCGTCAGTCTCCCCACTCTAACCCATTTACAAATATGCTGAAAATGATTCTCCGCCGTTTGTTCCCGCGCCGTTACAGCGACATCATCGCGCCGCTGGAACACATCGCCAACGAACTCGCTGCTCTCCAAGTCCAGAATGACGAAGACAATCGTCTCGACAATCTGGTCATCGCGAAGCTGCAAAATTCGGTGAGCGAACGCCACGCCGAAATCTCTCGTGCGTCCGCGACTCGGTCACGCGTCCTGTCACTTCTGGCCCAATAGTAGGAGACTTGACAGAGTTTAAACAATCTGCTATAGTGTTGCAAGCTACATGAAACAAGATAGCAAATTAAAACATACAACTCGGGAGGGATGGCTGCTTGCAGCCGTCTCTCTCATGCGTCCCTTCTTTACCGAGAAGGGTTACACCGTCCCGGAAGTCCGCGTCTCCTGCGGCTGGCCCTCTCACAAAGCTTTGAGTGCCAAAGGCCGGGTTCTTGGCCAAGCATGGTGCAAAACCGCTGCGTCCGATAAGGTCGCGCAAATTTTCATCACGCCGTGGCTCGACAAGCCGTCTGATCCCCAAGGCATCCTGCCTGTGTTGATCCACGAATTGGTTCACGCCACCGTGGGCAACGAGGAAGGGCACAACAAGGTTTTCGGCAAGTGCGCCCGCGCGATCCTGCTCGAAGGCAAGTTGACTTCAACCTACGCCAGCAAGGAATTGGTGGAGATGTGCAAAGACTGGCACGAGAAACTCGGCCCGTTTCCGCACGCCAAGTTGGACGGGAACAAGCGCCCGACCAAAAAGCAAACCACGCGCCTCGTGAAGTGCGAGTGCAAAAAGTCCGGCTACGTCTGCCGCGTTACGCGAAAGTGGATCAACGATCTCGGCGCGCCTTTATCTCCGGTGACGAAGAAGCCCATGGAGTATGAAATTCCCGAGGAACTGGAAGGTGACGACGATGAATAGTTCTGTTCTCGACAAGCCGGTGACCGGCGACATCATGGATGGGTTGGACCTCGCCTCTCTGCGGTTCCTGAACAAGTCCGCCATCAAGCAGCACGCGCTGAACTGCGCGCAACGGCTGCGCCCGAAGTTCACCCGAGTGGGTCAGGACTTCATCGATGAGGTGGAAGCCGATGTCGAATCATTTGTCCGGGGCCTGCGCACCGACTCAATGAAGGACGTTGCGGCATCCGGGGTCCTAGAGCCGGTGGATGACTTTCTTACCGGGGCTTTGATCGAAAAACTCAAGCCCATTATCAATCGGCAGGTTGCTCGCATCATCCAATCGAAGGTGTGGCGGCAAACCACCGGCGTGACTCTTGGTGCAACGCGTTAGCGTCGGCACTATACCCCGTGGCGGAGGGTAAGACGCCCGCGATGTGGTCCCCGCGTGAAGGGACCACGTAGTATCTATGGACCATTTATCAATTGACTTCGAGACTTTTTTCTCGAAGAAACTGAAGTATTCGCTCACGACCATGATCGCTGAGCAGTATTGCCGCAGCCCACACTTCGATCCCTATCTCATTTCCGCCTGTGACGGCACACGATGCTGGGTAGGCAACCCACGAGAGTTTAACTGGGGCTGTCTCGCGGGCCGCGTCGTTGTCGCCCACAACATGTATTTAGAAAAAGCCGTCATGACCGAAATGGAGCGTCGGGAGTGGATTCCCAAGGGCACCATGGCGAGCATCAAAGCCTTTCATTGCACCGCGAACCTCACCGCTTTTCTTTGCAATCGTCGCGCGCTCGCGCAAGCGGTAGAATTCCTATATAAGCAGAAGCTTGCAAAAGAAGTGCGTGCTAACGCGGACGGCAAGCACTGGCCGGATGATTTCAGCCCGGAGGAACGCCAGCAGATGATTGAATACGCGCGTCCAGACGGGTTTTGGTGTTGGAAGATTTTCAATGATCATTTTCACAAGTGGCCGGAACTGGAGCGTGAAATCAGCCGCATTACCATCGACCAAGGTTTGAAGGGCGTGCAGATCAACACGGACCTGCTCGATCAATTCATCGTCCAGACGCACGAGATGAAGATGAACACCGAAAAGGTGATCCCGTGGATGGTGGAGGCCGAAGACAAGGACGACGACTCGTGGGAGGAATTCAACGCGAAGCCCACTTCCACCAAGTGCATCGCGGAGCAATGCCGCCGCAGCGGGATACCCTGCTGCCCGGTCAAGAGCGAAGACGAGGAAGCCTACGAGGAATGGGAACTCGCCTACGCACCGAAGCATCAGTGGATTTATGCCGTGTCGGCATGGCGATCCGTCAACAAGCTATACAAAACTTTTCTGAAGGTCAAAGCGCGACTCCGCCCGGATGGCACCATGCCCTTCGCGTTGAAGTATTTCGGCGCGCACACCGGACGCTGGGCAGGCGCAGAAGGCGTCAACATGCAGAACATGCGCAAGCGCCCTGTGTTCTGCAACGAGCATGGCCTGATGGAGACTAATCCCGCGCGCGAGGAAGAAGCGATGGGCTGGAAGAAGAACACCGGCACGTGGCCCGAGTGGGTTCGTCACGCTATTGATTTTCGTCATCTGATCATTCCTCGTCCGGGGAAGAAAATGATTTCTTCGGACCTGAGTCAGATCGAGCCGCGCGTGCTCTCGTGGATTGTGGGTGATATAAAGATGCTCGCCCTAATGGCGAGTGGGATGTCTCCATATGAGGCGCACGCCCGGGCGACGATGGGTTGGAACAAACCCGGCGACTTGAAATTCGTCGCGAAGAAGGACGCCGAGGCGGCGAGTATCTACCACCTCGCCAAGGCGCGCATCCTTGCGCTGAGTTACCAAGCTGGGTGGGAGAAATTCATTCTCATGGCGAAGGTCCTCGCGGGTCTCGACATCACGGTGGACGACCCCGAATTCGTGACTGTGCAGACCCTCACCGGCGAGAAGCAGGTCAGTGGCTATGGTTACAACAGCAAAAAGATCGTGGAGAAATATCGTGCGGATAATCCGCTCATCGCCGATAAAGAGAAGGGCATATGGGCGAGACTGGACGCGCAGTTTAAACGCTCTGTCGGTTCGGACTTCACGATGACCTTACCATCCGGGCGCGTGATGACCTACAAAGCGGTGCGTTGCGAGACTCGCATCGAACCCGACAAAGAGACCGGCCTGCCTAAAAAGAAATCGGTCTTCACCGCCGATGTGGGCGGCAGGCGCATGATCTTCTACGGTGGCAAGCTGACTGAGAACATCACCCAAGCGATAGCGCGCGACATCCTCGCGTGGCACATCGTGAACATGGATAAACGCGGGTGGTGGAACTTGTTCAATGTTCACGACGAAGCAGTCCTTGAGGTCGATCAGGACGTGACAGATGCCGATATCCACGCAGAGATGTCCAAGACACCTCCGTGGTTGGTTGGCTGCCCGGTAACGTGCGACGCGGGCGAAATTCCGCATTATTTGAAAGAATGACGTGGACAAATCTCTAAGCAACTTGCACCATATGATATCTAATGTCGTTCTACGCAGTTGATAACGGCTTCGTTCTGACGCAATCGGTGGTTCCATACAACCCTTGGGAGTTCTCACCTTCTCCCGAGCAGTCCGCGCAGATCACAGCCCAAATACGCCACGACAAGGACAGTCGTCAATTGTTCTACCGGAACTTTAACACGAAATGGAATTTCTACACTCCGCTGGAGGGATGCAATCCCAACCAACGGATTTCTAAAGAGGATAACCCGCCTCGCTTCAGTCACGGCATCGCGCTCGACTTCGACGTAAAAATTGCAATCGAGTATGTGCGTCAGCAAATAGAACAGATGGTCATCAAGCCATCGTGGATCGAAACATCTCTCGGCGGCAAGGTCCGCCTCGTTTGGTTGTTCGAGCAGAAGCTACTGATCGACACCTGTGACTTCTACGAATATTTTCAGCGGGCTGCCGCAAAGTGGTTGAAAGCCGAACTGCTGCCCGGGCTCGACGAGGGCGCGCTCACTGAGGCGTCGCGTCTGCTATGCAACGGCGCAGTTTGGGAGAGCACCGGGGCCGGGCCGATCCCGCACGAGAAGCTTCAAGCCTTTTTCGTCAAGACGGCGGGCTCGTTCCGATTCAAATCTTCCGACACGGTCAAGATTCCGCTTGATGTGGTGGAAGCAGGGCTCAGGAAAAAATTCGACAACTTCAACTGGCCGGTCAACTTCGCGGTGGACTCGCAGGGGCCTTCGTTTTGGATTCCCGCGTCTACGTCGCCGCTGTCCGCCATTGTGAAGGAAGAAGGCATGGTCACCTTCTCCGCGCACCGGGACAAAACCTTTTACCCATGGGGTGACGAATCTCTGCTCGGCAAGGAATTCGTCCAAGCCTACACCGAGACCTCGATCTCCAAGGCGACCTCGAACATCTATTACGACAAGAAAAACTACTGGCAGTGGATGGATACTTATTGGGATAGCGTTCCGCCTGCCGAGATGAACAACTATCTGGAAAACGACTGCGGCTTAAGCATGACGAAAGACAAAACCGGCAAATCCACACTGCGCTCCGCGCTGTCGCACATTCACAAGAAGAACCGCGTCATTGGTGGCGCGCCGTTCTGCTATCGTCCCTCCGGGCCGATCATCTATCAGGGCAACCGCATCATCAACACCTATCGCAATCGCGCGATCAAGCCCGCGACCGGGACGCAGAAGATGGGACCGCACGGAAATTTTCCGTTCCTCTCGGCGCACTGGGAGACGCTGCTCATCACGCCGCTCCAGATGTGGTATTACCTCGCGTGGGGCAAGCATATGTATATGTGCGCCATCGATGAGGTGGCACGCTCCGGCACTAACGTGTTCCTGTTGGGCGAAGCGGGAAAGGGCAAGACGATGACCGGGCGCGGCATATGGGGCAAGTTGATGGGCGGATGGGTGGACGCGTCGCGATACCTTCTGGAGAACGCGCACTTCACCTCGGAGTTTCACGAGGTGCCACTGTGGTGCTCCGACGACGATTCCTCCACTGACAACCCAGCCGCGCAAGCACGCTTCCAATCTAGCTGGAAAAAAGTTGCAGCCAATCAGGAATTCCTCTACCATAAGAAATTCGAAGTGCCCGTGACCATCGTCCATCCCGTCAGAATTCATGGCTCTTACAATCTGGATCAAAGTTCGATCCGCATCGTCGGCCCCATGGATAACTCATCGAAAGACAAGTCCAACCTGCTTCGCTGCGCGCCGGGCCTGATGAAGCTTCCGCCCCGAGAAGAACTGGAGAAGATCATCGAGAACGAGTTGCCGTATTTTGGCCGCTGGCTTTATGACGTGGAAATCCCCGACTTTGTCGAGCGCGATGTGCGCTTCGGATACAAGTCATACCACGACGAATCCCTGCTTGACTCCGCCCACCAGAGCAGCAAGTGCGGGCCGTTCAAAGAACTGCTTCTGGAGTATTTGGAAACCTTTTTCAAGACGGAAACCGCTGCCACCCGTTGGCGCGGGACCGCGACTGCTCTGCTACGGTGTCTCCACAGTCACCCATTCAACGAGCAGATCATGAGGTCCATGAAGCTTGAGCAGGTCACCCGGTATCTGGAGATGATCCAGCGCGAGGGCCTTGTCAAATGCACCTCGGAGACCAACGAAATGAAATGCCGCGTGTGGGTGTTCGAACGCTTCGGCTCTCCGGCGACTCCGCCACAAACAATTCCACCGTTAACAAACCAACCACTAACATAGAAATGCAACTTAGTTATAACAACTTAACGTTTACAAAACTGGCCCCGTATAGCTTCCCCACAGCGAACGAATCCCTGCTTCGCGGTTTGCCGAAAAAGCAACTCTCTGTCCAGCAGGAAGATGAACTCGCGGGCCGGATTCAAGCTGAGAAGCAGCAGGAAGGCACGGACCTGACCTCGATCAACGAATTGGCCATCTACAACATGCGCGAGGCGTTCGCCTACACCATGGCGTGCTCCCGTGGTCATGGATTCGACCCGGGCACGATCTTCAGCATGTGCTGGAAGGCGCTGTGCTACGCAGCGACCAATTTTCAGCCGGGCCGCATCCGGTTTCTCGCGTTCGCCAAGCCGTATCTTCGCAGCGAACTTTACAAGACTCATGATGAGTTGAAGGTGGTCCGTCACGCGGAATGTCAAACGCTGTCGCCCGATGTTATCCTGCAAAACGAATGTGCTGATGACCACAACGAGGCTGCCTGCCAGACGCGCGACTCGGACACGTATCTCGAAGCCAAGGCGGATATCGTTGAGTCGGACATGGAAGGGATTATGTCCCGCGACGAGTGGAACGCCATGGTGCCGATCCTCCAAAGCCGCCTCAGTGAAAAAGAGCGCATGGTTCTGGAACTCAAATACCAGAGCGGATTCAATTTTCGCCAGATTGGCGACCTGCTGCGCGTTTCCCGGTCTGATACTCAGGCCACCCACACCCGGGCGATAAATAAAGTCCGTGGCGCTTTGAAGGGCAAGCGCGCACTGTTTAGTAGATGAAGATTCTCGCGCTGGACCTCGCCACAAACTGCGGTTACGCGTTTAATGATGGTGCAGGCTACCAGTGCGGCACTTGGCTACTGGCCACCGACAAAGAATTGAAAGCTGCCCGCGCCCAACGCATGAATCGCCGTCTCGACCCCCGCGTGACCAAGCTTTTCACCCTCGTGGAAGGTCTCCAGCAACTCCACGGATTCAACGTCATCTCTTTTGAGGATGTGGAATTCGCCAGCTACACTTTGCAGGTCCAGCTTTGGTCCTCACTCCGGGCAGCGATGTGGACGGGAGCGTTTAAACACGGTCCTACTTTCGACGCCGTTCCTGTCGCCACGCTCAAAAAGTTTGCGACTGGAAATTACAAGGCGACCAAAGAGCAGATGGTGCGCGCCCTGATCAAAGAGGACCCGCACTTCACAAAGAACGAAGACCCGACGTGCGCTTACTGGCACCCGGATAGTCATACCAGCATTCGAATTGACGACAACGCAGTGGACGCAATCTGGCTCTGGAAACGGGCCGCACAACTTTTCATACGATGAACAAAGTCATTCCAATCCAGAGTCGTGACCAAGTGACGCAGACGCAAGTCGGCACCGTGCTCAGCGCAATTGTAACCGTGCTCCCATTGCTGAATCGGCATGAGGCGTTCAATAATCAGATGGACGAAGGCACCGTCGCGGTTGTCGAGGGAACCCTGATCAACGCGTGTGACCGGCTCAACAAAATTCTGAACGATGACTCGCGCTGGGGCATCGAAGGGCAGTGTCGTCTGGAAAATCATCTCGCGAATTTCTACCACGAGCACACGAAAACACTTAAGCTTCAGCAGCAACAGATTTACGAACTCGCCAAACCGCATACCCGGCACAATCCGCAACTCGGGCGGTTGAATGATGGCACGTGGATCGCATTCCTCGGCGATATCGATGATATCAACAATGCCATCGTCGGCGTGGGCGGATGCCCCGCACAGGCGCTTGAGGCGTTTGACGAGATGTTCAATGGACGTGTGCCCTCGCACTTGCAGGCTTGGATCGCAGTGCGCGAAGAAGCTTTACAAAACGGCTTACAGCCACCCACGAAAGACCAATATGACAAATCGCAAAACTTGGACGGAGCAGGAACTCACGGAACTGAAGAAATTGAAAACGGCGGGCCTAACGGCTCGCCAGATCGCGGAGAAGCTGGGCCGGACCACGAAAGCGGTGGAGATCAAGCTGGACCACCTCCCGCTGGACCAAAAGGTCCAGTTGTCCCTAGCTGACGCTCTAGCTGACGCTCCAGTCCCTTCGGACGCGCCCGCCCGGGCAGAGTTCTGGCGCAAACGGGCTGCCGAATTGGGGCGAGCCCTCGAAAAAGCGCAGGAGTCCCAAACCGCCGTGGAGATGCTCTGCGAGCACGTGCTGGACATGGCACCGCGTTCTTATAACCCCGCCCCGGCTATCGTCAAAGACTGCGCGCTGAAGACTCCACATTCATCTCCCCAATCTGCTGTGCTGGCATTTTCTGATACGCACATTGGCGCGGTCGTGAAGCCCGACCAGACCCTCGGGATGGGGAACTACAACTTCGAAATTTTTCTCCGCCGTCTGCAACGGTTGGAGAGATCGGTGGGCTCGATCCTGAAGGATCACACCACCACGCAAATCTCTGAACTCGTCGTTCCGATTCTCGGCGATATGCTGGATGGCGCTTTGTCACATAGCGCGGAGTCGGGCCAGCCCAACACGATCCTGACTCAGTTCTACGCGGGCGGTCACGCCATCGCGCAGTTCCTTCGCAGCTTGTCGGTGTTCGCGCCCTTGCGTTTATATGGTTGCGTTGGTAATCACACCCGCTGGCAGAATCAACACCGCATGCCCTCGAAAAATCGCAACAGCAATTACGACATGCTGCTCTATATGTTTGTCGAGGCGCTCACCCGGGACATCCCCCGCATCAAGTGGACTCTGGACTGGCAGCCGTTCGCAGTGTTCGATGTGCAAGGCTACACCTTCTACTGCGGCCACGGCGATAACCTCCGAGGCGGCGACAAGGCGCTCGGCATCCCATCGCACTCCATGGGTCGCATGGTGAGCACCACCTCACAGCTTTTCACGCGCAATGGCAAGTCGGCCCCGGATTATTACCTCGTTGGCCACCTCCATCGCCCCATCTCGATCCCGCACTCACGCGGCGAGGTGATTGTCAATGGCGCGTTCCCCGGGATCGACGGTTACGCATTGGGTGAGTATTTCAATGCCTCGCATCCTTGCCAGAAGTTCTGGCTGATGCATCCGAAATTTGGCCGCTCCGCAACGTATGATCTGCGGCTGGATCGTGGCGATGAGACACCTCATTCTTACACCCTCCCCGAGGGATTCGAGTGTCAGTAACTTGTTCTGGATGCGGTTGGGAAATCGACCCCGAAAATTGTCACTGCGGGGAAGCGATGGACCGGCATCACTGTGGAAGCGGGCATAGTCCAGTGCCAATGGGTTGCACCTGTGGTTACGCAGACGCGCCGAAAAGGGATCGGCGTTTTTCCTTTTATAACAAAAAATCGGCGGCAAGGACCTTCTCGATCTCTGCCGCCAACTGCTTAGTGGCGAATGATGATTATGGCGGGCGGACTGCACTCGCCGGTCGGACCCACCGCCACGACTTTGATGTCCATGTCCCGCTTTGGTAGAATCACTCGGGGAGTAGTTACGCGTTGGAACAAGGTTCCATCGACGAAAACGTCCCAAGCAACGGCCCCGGGGTCCGGCTTCCAAGTCATAGTCCGGGTCTGAGGTCTCGCCACACATCCCGTCATTAACAACATGATCAGTATTAGTTTTTTCATATTAGGTGGTGGCAGACAATTTCAAACCCGGTCTGCCAGCGGTTCCGCGCCTTGCCAGACAATCCTTTGTGGCAGCGCGGTGAACTATCAATCGTCGAATCCCCAAACAACTTCGATTCCAGCCGCCTCAAAGTGCCTTTGAGTGGCGTAGAATTCTTCTCGTTGTATCCGCCTGAGTTCTTCCTCAGTCACGGGCATGCCTTCCGCCCACGGCATGCGACTGACCAGCACTAACTTTTTCCCCATCTTTTTAAAGACTAGACCGCATCGTGGAATTGCCCACACTGCGTTTTCTGTCAAGCCACTAAAAAAATTTCGGCACCATACGATGTTTTGTGAGTCCATGGTTAATAGAGACCCAGCCCCCACTTGGGGCTGGGCCTTTGACTGCTACCGGCGATGCCCCGCGTTGTAACTCCAATCCATCGGAGCCGTTACCACTCGCGGGATTGCCGCGAACGGAATCGTGTGCGCGAACGGCTTGCACATCCGCGCCCCCCGTTTGCACTTCATCTGGCGCTTGACCTGATCCCACATTTCCGCCGCGTTCCACATCACCGAATCATTTACTTTTCGAGCCATAACTGTATCTTTGGTCAGGTGTTTCGGTTACAGGTTGGTGATGATCTCGCGCACAGCCTTAATGGCGTCGCGAGCCGACAGGATGTCCATCTTCTTCCCCTTGGTTTTTTCCCAAGCGGTGAGGGCACCGAGGACTTCAGACCGGCGAATCAAATCACCGGCGCTAGGGCGACGACCGTTGGTCTTCACCTTTTTGAACGCGCTGGGCACAACCTGCCGCGCGACGGTCTGCACGAGGCGAGCCGTGACGACGCCACGACCGGCAATCGGCGGAGGCGCTTTCTCAACCACCTTGCGCATGACCTTCTGCTGCTGCTTTGGCGTCAGTCCAGTCAAGGGACGCACTGCGGACTCGCTGAGATGCTCGGCGATGTCTTTGCTTTCCTTCACCTTCACGATGTTGTGAATGACTTGTGCCGCCGCAATCAAACGGTTGGCCTGAGTCTTCGACATTTCCCACCGCTCACGGCAGTAGTCTTCGAACGTGCCGTGCGTTTCGCGATACAGCCGGTTGTCCCGGATTTCCACGAGCGCGTCACCCGCTTTCGAAAACGACTCGAAGTGGTTTTGGATCACCTTTTCCGCTTCCGTCAAGCGATTCCGCTCTGAGGCACTGAGTTCTTTGACTTTGCGAACCGACTTGGCCGCAGGTTTGCGAGGCGCTTCTGCTATCGCGGTGCCCCCGCCCATTGTTTCTTCATTTGGTCTCATCTTTGGTCTTTCTGTTTTACGATCCGCTATTGAATCGTAAACACAGCATAGCAAATTGCTACAATGAGGAAAATAGGGTATTTCCCCCCATGTAAATAACTTATATGGGGTATTTCCCTACCGGAAAGAAGGTGGCATGGAACCTGCTGTATTAAACAACAGGCTTGAGGATGTTGTTCATGATGCGACCTGCGCCGGGGGCGGGGCCGCTCGTGGGAGAACCGGGCTGAATGTTTTTGATTCGCGCCGTGGCCTGCTTGTTCTGCACGCTGGCGGGGGTGGGAGTCGGGGGGACGGCTTGCGGGGCGGCAGTCTTAGGACCGCCCGGGACCTGCGCAGAGAGGCTGGGATGCGCTTCCCCGGAGCCCATGACCTGCTGGGTGACTTGATCGAAGGGCGGGGCCACCTCCAGTAGCTTCCCGGCCTTGTCGGCTTCCTGTAGGTCTTGCCCGGCGATATGAAGCTGATTGAACAGAACACCTAGGTCGCCACCGAGGCTGCGATAGAAGCCGATACCGGCCTTCATTAGCTCGTCCTTGTGCTCGCCCAAAAGCTTCGCCTCGGGCCGTTTACCAAAGTCCTGTAGGGGTGTGGAAAGGGCTGGAGGGGAACCGGCGAAAAGGGCCTGCATAGCCGGGATTTGCAGTAGCTCGTCAGAGAACCCGCCTTTGGACGCCGGGGCCTTGGTGCTAGGATCGACAGATGGGGGCGTTACGGGGGCTTCTTTGGGTTCGATGACGATGTCGGCCATATACTAAACAGTGCGTCCCCTACCGAGGTTTGACCATGTTCTTCTGACGAACATCCATCCGCCCGCGGACGGCTTCCCAAAAGACTTGGTTCTCGATAGGCGGCTGCTTCGCGATGCGCGCGGCCTTGAGCAGGTCTTTTTTCTTCTCAATAGTAATCTTTTTCATATAGGTTATCTCGGTTGAATGAGGCCCAAATCTAGGGCTTCTGCTGGCCTTACCTTAGCAGATTTCTTCTCCGCCGTCAAGCGGCTCTGGAAGCCCTGTCGCATCATGGGCAGCTTCTTCATCTCCTGCCGAAAATCTCCGAGGTCCAACGGACTCCAGCCGTTCTCCGCCCATAGCTTCTTCTCTGCGAACCACAGAGCAGCCTGTAGGGAACTGGGCTTCATACCCAGCCGCTCGGCGGCAGCGCGGTATGCCTTTTGGGCGAATGCAAAATCCTTGTCGGACACTGGGCCGATGTTCTTAGGGAGAATGCGCCAGCGTTCCTGCCCCGCATAGCCAATGCGCCGCATGGTGCGATCAGACCATAAATCGATGGTGGCTTCCTCACCCTTGCCGAGAAGGTTCTCCACGAAGTTCAAAGTCTTTGGCCCGCGCGCTTCAGTCAACCATTTCCGAGCGAGCACCTGAAGCACCGGCAGGGAGTGGATGCCGTATAACTTCCCGTTGCTCTGACGCGGCTTGAGATCGTGCTTGAAAATCCAGTGCTCAAGGAACGCGGCAGGCGTAGGATTTTTAGGCGGCTCGGGAATGTTGGGCAGTTCCTTGTTATACCACTTTTCCCATGCGCCAGTCGCAATCTTTTCCAAGCCTTCGTTGAACTTGGGGATGATCTTGTTGAATCGGCCCGCCTTAAGGCTCTCGATGGCGTCCACCGCGTAGGCGAAATTGGTCTCTACGCCAGTTTGTGGGGATGTAGCCGCAAGTAACTCGGCGAAAAGGTCTGCATGCTCTCCGAATTCCTTTTTCAGCATGGGCGTGAATTCGTCATACCATTCGACACCGGCTTTGAAAACGGGATCGTTCCGATTCTCGCGAGCGAACTTCACGAGTCCATCTGCAAAAGCTTTGACGGCGGCTTCCTCATTACCAGCACGTTTAAACAGAGGCGAGCCAGTGATATCCGAAGGAATGGCTTCGTCCTTCTGCTTGGGGATAATTGCCTCGGGGAACGCTTCCTTCAATTCCGCGCGCGTCATCTTCGATACCTCGGACTTGGTATAGGTCGGCTTTGCACCGAACAGGTCCTCATCCGCGCGACGGGGTTGGAACTGCGCGCGCACTTCATCCAGTAATTCATCCGGGATCACGAGGTTCTTCTGCTCGGCAAATTGGCGATCCGGCAGTGCGACGTAATCCTTGTCGCCCTTCGCCGGGATGCTGCCATCCGTGCGGCGAATCTGCTTGCCGAAGTTCACCCAAAAGTTTTGTGCGAGAGTCTCCGCAGCTAATGCCCCTTGGGCATCTGGCGAATACATTTCCGAGTGGACCTTCCACGCATTGAACCCGCCCTTGGGTCCGAATTGCAATCCCTCTTTGGCGTGTCCGAAAAAGTCATGCACTGCGCGGAACACATCGTTCACGAGCAGATCATCGATGCCGGACGGTTCGAGCATCGGGTTCTTGCGGCTGCGATCCGTTTCCTCTTTGCCAAAGCTGTCCTCAGTGCGGCGGAAGAAAAGGTGCTTGTTCTCGGTCACGTCTTTGACCATGTCGGCGCTAGACTTGTAGGGCTCGCCCTCGCCGGTCCACGGTTCGATGGTATAGCCCGCATCCTTCATGGCGCTGTATTGGGCCAGCGTCTCTTTGGCCAACGCCTCATAGGACTTTTTCACCTCCGCGTCCTCTGGGCTATGTGAGGCCGCTTCGTAAAAATCCGCTAACTTCTTTGCAGTCTCCACTGGCACCTCTGAACGAGTGGTGCTGGGGGTGTATTTGATGCCCGCCTTCTTGGCGTAGTCCTCAGCCACCTTCTTAGGCTGGAATGATGCGCCGAGGTCAACCACGTCAGTAGAATCAATCTTCCGGTCGTTGAAATACAGGATACGCCCGGACTCAACCGCTGCATCTTCCATCTTCTCGCGCTGTGTGCGCGGGATGTCTTCCCATTTTCCCAAGCCTTCGACCGCGAGGATATCAGGACCCACGTTGTAGGCGCGCAGATACTTCTTGGCATTCATCGCGTGGTAGACGGCTTCACTGCCGATCTTATCCATCTCGCGCTGAAGCTTGTCCAAATCCAGACCAAGCTTGCGAGCATTGTTGATCTCGTAAGCAGTCATCTCATGTGAATCAGGGGCTTGGATGAACTCGCCCTTGGGGTCAACCCAGTAGCCTTCACCATCCACCGTCGTCAGACCTTTTTTGAAAGACTCAGCCGGAGCCTTATTTGTGCTCTCGACCGCTTTTTGAAATAACCGATCCGAGGCATCCCCAGTGGCGCGCTTCGTGTCCAAATCGAGGAACGGAACCATTGCCGGTTCCTCGATGTCATCCAAGGTGAAAACTTTCGCTTCATCCTGATTCTTGATGCTCTGGACCGTGTCATCGAAAAGGTAGACTTTGATCCAGTCGATCTTGTCTGCGTTCCGCTCCACAAAAGAGCGAACCGCTTCCCGCTGCTTGGGCCAGTCCTTTTCACGCGCTTCGATGGTAATGCGCCCGGATGCGTCGGCCCAATTGACCCGGACGAATCCCTCTTTCAAGGCTTCAATCCGGTTCTGCTCGGTGTTCTCGTCCATCGGCAGACCATACTTGCTGCGAAGTTCGGGAGACTCGTTAATGAATTCGTGATGCCACTTGCCGCCCAATTGCACGGGTGTGCCGTCCGGCAGAATCCATGCTTTGCTGAATCCGGCCTGTGCAGGCTTCATCTTGAACTCTTTCTTCGCAGCCTTCTTCGGCTGTAGTTGGGTGCTCATATTACCCCCATCATCTGAAATTTCAGGAGCCGAGTCAAGAACTTTCTTTTGTAAATTAGTCTCAGAGGTATTTACATTTACTGGAAACTTAGGTTGATAACCGGGCTTCTCTTTACGGAGAGAGTATCCCGCAGAGCCTTCGCCTGTGGCGGCTTGCCATGCCTCATTGAAAAACTGCTGCTGTGCGGCGAGGATCATCCCTTCCTCGGGATTGGTCGAGATCAAGTCCAAGGCCCGCTTGCCGAACGACTCTGCCGCGATGTTCAAAAACTGAACGAACTCTTTGCTGGGGGCATTTAATCCAGTTTGATATGCTGCTTCCGTCAAACCATCTGGCGTCTCATGCGCCCACTTGTCGAATTCTTTGGGTGTCATCTTGGCGACCGACTTCACCAGTTCTTCCGCCTGCTTCGCCGTCTTGGGTGGCTGGAATCCAGCGGACAGCGTGAGAGTATTACCGCGAAACTCCGGCACCTCCGGGGCGATCTGAACCTCTTTGATGTTCTCCAGATTGAGCCGTTGGATTGCTTCCAGAAATTCCGGCATAGGCACGCCCTTGGCTTGCGCGGCGGCTTCAATCTGTTGACGCAGAGGATTGACCTCTTTGATCGGACGACCTTCAATTCCTTGACGTGCTGCTTCCGCGCCCTCGAACGATCCACGAGGAATAATCGGGATGGCAGTGCGGCCCGGCTTTGTGGCTTCGCTGACATCCTGACCGGCGATGTTAAGGGGCAGCTTGCCCTTCTGCACCCGGGCAGTATCCGGCAATCGGAAATTGAAAAGCATGTTGATCAGGTCCGCTTTAGTCTGATCGAGTGCGGCAGGCTGGCCCTTCTCCGGGGGAGCAGTCATGCCCGGCATCTTGGGGACCACCAGTGATTCGCCCGCGCCGGTGCGACCGCCCATTTGATTCTGGACGAACTTCTGCACGTCGCGGTAAAGTTCCTGCCATCCCTCCGAGGTGAACGAGCCCTTCTCAATCGGATACGGTGATGCTTCAGAAACGCCGAGTTCCTCCAGCTTCGCCGCTAACTTGTGCGCATTGGCGGCGAACACCTCGGGAGCCCAACCGAGCACCTGATACTTGTCGCCCTTCAACTTCAAAACCTTCTCCGGGAAAAAGGTCTTCTCCCACAGCGAGCGCGCCTCGGGCGGCATCGTGCGGAAGGTTTCGATCATTTGTCGTCGGACATCTCGGTTTGAAGTTGTAGCTGCTGCCGGTTCTTCCGGTGCTGAGAGATAATTGATTTTAACTCCTGCTCGCTGAGCGATAGCTTCCGCAATCGTCCCGAGTAGTTCTCGGGGCGAAGCTGTGCCACCTGCAATAGGTGTTGTAGGCGCTTCCGCAGCGATCTGTGCCGGGTTTTCTTCGGTGATGGGTTCTTTGACTTCGGGCTTGGGCTCATTGGGCTTGGGAGACGGAAGCAAGGGTTCACTGGGACCTTTCGGTTTAACGACGGGTAAAATCTCCGGTTTGGGTGAACCGGCTTTGGGTTGAACGAGGTGCGGAGCAAGCCGGACTGCCTCAGTCACTTTGAACTTAGGCGAGACCTGACCGATTTGAGACGTGACCTCCGGCGACAGTGGCTCACCACCAAGGGTGCTGACCAAGTTCGCCACAACGCGCGCGAGACGGCCCGGGAGCCCGGGATTCTGCAACGCGGTGCTGAGGTTCTTAAAGACCATGTCGAAATTCTCTGCCGCGAGTTCGCGAGCGAGATATGAATCCGCAATCGCGGTAGCTTCCTGCGGCGAGAGGATGTCGCGCCACACTTGCTGAGAAATCTGATTGGGATCAACGCCCTGATTCGCTTCCAGAGCGGCGTCCATCTTCTGGCCCAAGATTTCTTTCGTGCGAGCCTGCACGTATTCAGCCGTAGGTTCGGCACCGGTGATATTCCGATACTCATTGCCCACCGACATCGCGATCTTTTCCTTCGCGTAGTCCAAGCCGGTGCCGGTCGAGTCTAAAATGATCTCGCGCCAGTCTCCGCCCGGGGCGATACGATTGGCGTAACGCTGACCCTCTTGCTCCCACTGAGGACCATACTCTTGACGGACGATCTGATCGATGTGCTGATTCGCGTCCTCACCGAGCACATCCTGAATCGCATGAAAAGCTTCGTGGGGCGCGGCATCCACATTGCGGGCGATGATCACGCGCCGGGTGCCACCGTTCTTGCCGGGGATGTTCGCGGTGAAGAACCCTTCCTGTTGGGAAAGAGTTTTCGCTTGCGCATCGCTCACGCCGTTTTGCTTCAGAGTATTTTCCAGCGATGCAGAGTCCTTCGCGAGGAACACATCTGCGTCCGCATGCGAGCCCTTGAGGAATTGACGGATGGCGTTTAAACGAACCTTCACCGCTGGCGACGCGTCCTTCGTTGCAGCGATATGCATGTTCTCGAAGCTGGAATCAACCTGCCCGGAAGGCGGAACATACTTATCAACACCCCATTCGCGCGGTGCGACGATCTGACCGCTCATGATGCGCCCGCCCGCCCGCTTGGCTGCGTTCATGCCGCCGAAAAAAGCGCCAATACCCACCGATTGGGTGTCGTGCGGGGATTCAGAGGTCAACGCGGCTGTGCCGATGTCGAACGCGAGGCCCTTGCCGATCTCAGCGGCAGTGCTGGGCACGGAACTGGCCACGTCCTTCGCAAGCTGCGCTGTGGCCGACGTAACGGGAGTTTCTCCAGCCACTTCTTTACCTGCGGCTTTGATACCTTCACCGATCTTGGAAACTTTGCTTCCCAACTTCGCCGCGATCTCGCCGCCCTTCAAACCTGCGAGGGCTGCGATGGGTCCGCCCGTCATCGCACCCTTAACAAACCCAGCAGTGGGTCCAGCGACCTTAACAGCGCGTCCCCCGAGGTCCACAAGATTTCCAGTAGCCTGAATCGCTTTACCAGCCGCTTCTTCAGCCGTGGGCAGCTTCGCAGCAGTCGCTTGAACTGCTTTCGTGACGCCTGCGGGCAACGCAGCACGAACTTCCTGAGCAGCGCGGCCAACAGCCTTACCTGCGCCACCAAAAGCGCGGCCATATGTATAAAAAGAAACGGGATCACCCGCTGCAAGGGCCTGAACTTCCTCGGGGCGGATCGGTTTGCCTGCGGCTTCGAGTTCCTCGCGCACATTGACACCAATTGGTGTCAAAAATGCGCCTTTGCCTTTCGTGATGTCCTCGGCGATATCGCCGACACCGACATCAGACCATAAATTACTTACTTTTTGCTCCGGCGTGAGATTTTCCTCGACCCCGCTATACGCGAGCGCCGATTTCTTCACAGTGTTGAGGGCTTTCTTTCCAAGTTGAGCGACCCCAAACATGCCGGACTCAGTTCCCGCGACGTTTTCCATCACCCGGCGCTGTCCTTCCTGCGCGAGTTCCGTATGGAAGCCCGGGTTCCTCGCATCGCCGGTAATTTCACCAATCGCGCCCGCGACGGGAACGCCGATCAGCGCGTTAGCATAGTTCCACGCCTGTTTCCCGAAGCCCTTCGCGATGCCGAAGGCAGTGTGCGCCATTTTACCGGGGCCGGGGATATCTGAAAGTTGAAAACCGCGCTGCTTGATGCGCTCATGCACGTCAGCGACCTTGCTGACGAGATTCTGATCCCCCCACAAGTCCTTGTTACGGCGAAACTCGTTGACGAGATCGAATTCCTTGTCCTGAGTCGCAAGAGAAAACAAATCGTCCGCCGAAAGGTCCCGGAGCGGGTTGATCGAGGCAGGCTGCTGTTGAGCAGCCGCTTCATACGCCGAGATTTCCTCGGGCGTTAGCTGGAGCGGTTCGGACATAATTACTGAGCAGGGTAGAATTGACCGTCCGGGCCGCGCCGCACTGGGCCACGACCGGGTAAATTGATGACAGGACCCATCTGGCCTTGCGGAGCCGCAGGAGCAGCCGCAGGGGCCGCACCACCGGGCTTAACCGCTGCGTTCGCTTGATCGAAAATGGATGCGCCTTTGGGAGACACGCCGCGCAACACCTGACTGTTGAGGTCCAGCATTTTGTCCCACTGATCAAGATAGCTGTTCCACGTAGGCTCGTCTGATGTAAGGCCCGGGAACGATTGCTGCAAAAAGCGAACGTCCTTGTCGGACAGATTGCCTTTCATGGCCTGCGCGCCTTCGAGCACTTTCTTGTTGATGAGTTGCACCAGCTTTTGCTGAGAGTTATATTCCGTTTCACGAATACCGAGAGCCGCCCCAACCTGATTCAACGTCTGAACCACCGAACTACCCGCGCCGGGTCCGACGATGTTAGCTTGCATCAAAAGTTTCTTCGCTTCCGAAACGTTCTGCTTCAGTTGATCGTTCACCGCGAGGTTGCTCGCGACGCCCGCAGCTTCTTTGCGCTGATTTTCTTCCTCCGTGAGGTTCGCACCGAGACTGATGCCAACGCCGGGAATCTTCGTGCCTACGGGTTGCACCGCAGTAGTGGATCGCGCTGGTTGAACAGAAGGCATCGCCGGAGCCTGAGCAGCCGCTTTCGGCTGGATGGCAGTCGGTAACAACTTCGAAAGCTGTTGATCACGGGCAATCGCCTCTTGCTGCGTGCTCGCGGGTCCAGAAAAATTGGGCGTCACCGCTGGCACAGCCGATTGAGCGGTAGGAGCGGCTTGCTGAACCGGGGCGGCCTGCACCGCACCGGGCTGAACACCGGAGAACGGAGTCATCACGCGCGTGTGAAGTTCATTTTCCAACTCGGGAGAGATCAACTCGCCGGACTTGTTGAACTTGAGCAGAACCTTCTGGCCATTTTTAAGTCCCTCTTTCCACTCCACGGGAGTGAGACGATCAACGGCGGTCTGCTTCTGGATTTTCCAGTTGTAAAGTTGCGAGCCGAGTTCGGCCATCTTCGCGTAGTCGGGTTTTCCGGTGCTCGTGACCGGAGCCGGGATGCCCGCCTCAGGGGCGAACTGTTGAAAATACTGAATCGCGGGTCCATACTTGATCTGTGCCTCTTTGGCTTCGATGTCGGAGCCCGCCAGATGCGTCGCGCCCGCGCGCACAGCTTGCGCCTCGGGAGACTGCCCTTCCTTCGCGATCATCGCGGCCAGCTTTTGCTGCTCCGTAATCGCGGGGTTAGCGGCAATACGGCCCTTGATATCCTCCGCCGTGATGAATCCTTGCCGCACAGCGTTTGAAAGCTGCTCAACGGCAAGGGGCGTGATCACATGGTCCGGTTTCGCCACGATGGACGACGGATCAATGCGACCGATTGATTGCTGAGGTGCTGATTCGAGACCCATAAAATTATAGTCCCCACGTTCCGGGCATGGCGGGACCGGTCCAACCGCTGCGCTTCGGCACAGAGTAGTTAGATTGGGGCATCGTCAACCAGTTAAGGTCTTGACCGCTCTGAAGAACCTTCAGGCGATCATTATACCGCTGCGTGAGAATGTTTCCGACACTGCCGGTCGTGTATTTCGCTGCGTCTTTCAGTTGGCTTTTCAGATAGTCCTGTGCAGCCATATTAACTTCGCGGTTACGAGCCGCTTCATTATCGCGTGCCACCTGCATCGCTTGCTGTTGCGCGAGCACCGTTTGCGCCTTGACCAAATCCGGGTCCTGCTTCTGGCCACCGATCAAATCCTGAAGCATCGAAAGTAAATCCTGTTGCGGATTCGTAGACTGATTCTGACCATTCAAAAATGACGGAGCGTTTGTGGGCGCGGGTGTAACGTTGTCCACCGGATGCGTCGTCCCCGGAACGACATTGTCACGACGAACATTTGCGCCGGTTCCGTTGGTAGCCGCTGGGACGATGGCATTCGTCAAAGCTTGACGAGTGACACCACCAGACGCCGCAAGTTTTTGCTCCGGTGTCATGGCCTGATTCACAGCATTGCGAATCATGGTCTTGGGTAGTAAGGTTGATGCAGTCCAGCCCATAGGTTATACCGGGTTACGAAAATAATATTCGTCGTCGCTCATGGTCTTTGGCTTGTTCAGGATCGCATTCAAAAGTGACCCGGCCCCACTGGCCGCGCCACCGATCATGTTCCCGACAGCGTTGGCCTGACCAATTGTTCCGCGAGAGGCAACGTCCGCCGCGCTCTGCGCGAGTTGATTCGTCGCGCCCACGCGCGCGAGCCAAAGATTCGCGATGTCCGTGCCGCCGAGACCCGCTTCGGGCACCATCTGATTCGATTGACTGAGCACGCTCTGCGCCGCGCCGAGTTTAGCAACCGACTTGTTTACGAGATTCGGAAAAAGCTGGCCGAGAACCGCTTGACGTTTCACGTCCATGTCCTGCGCCGCTTCCGCAAGCTTCGTGGCGCGCGCCTGACGGTCGGCCTTGAGTTGAATCGCAGCCGTGCCGATGATCTGACGTAAAATGTTTCCACCAAAACCTTTGGTAGTAGCGGACCCGCTCATCTGCCCGGTCTGTTCCAAACCCGCATTGACTAGTTCGGCCTGCACATCCGGGGGGATGCTCGCACCCGCGTTAATCTCGCTGAGTGCCGCATCAATCAGTTTCGCTTTGACATCATTGAGCCCCGGAGTCCCAGCAATGGCCTCATCAGCCGCGACACCGGCAACCTTGTCAGCATCATCGCCGGTTAGACCTGCGAGACGATCAGAAATTTGCTTCTGAGAATTGTAACGTTGGTTCAGTAGCTCCGGGTCAATGATGCCCTGAAGACGAAGACGATCCTGCGCGCGCTGCTCGTCGGCGATGCGCGCCTTGTTGTTGATTTTGCTCGGGTTGAGTTGATCGAAAACAAACTGGCGCTGTTTCTCAATCGCCTCGATTTGTTTTTCTGTGGCGTCCTCGATAGCATTGGCTTGCATGTAGCCGCCAACGATGCTACCAACCGCGCCGAAAAGTGAGTCCCACATAAATTAGTCTTTCTGCAAACACCAGAGAGCGATGGTCGCGGGGAACGAGGTGCTTCCACCACCATCCGCGATGTCCAAACTCGTGCTCTCGCCGTAAGTTTCGAACGCAGCACGCGTCGCGAGCCCGGCAGCAACCGTCAACTCCGTTTCGGGAGTGGCCCCTGCATCTTTTGTCGCTTGCGAAATCCATCGACCGCGCACGCTCTGACTGCCTTCGCCGAAAACAGACCAGCCGGGATTCCGAGTGAGTGCTTCCGTCAAGACGGTGAACGCGACAAACTTGATGTCACCCGGGACACCCGCCATTGTGCGCCACGCATTGCGCTCCCACCAAATCAAACACGCGATGTCCGTGTCATAATACTGCTGATACTCCACCGGCGCATTCGGACGATTCGCAGTCGGGCCGGACAATACGATCCCGGAAAAAGGCACCCACGCAGCACCGTTGTAAACGTGCCAGCTAATCGGATTACCAATGCTCGGGTCATCCTCAGTCGCGTCCTTATCGGTCTTTAGCCACACCGGAGGGTCGGTTTCGGACGGCGCATTCTTTCCAGTCTGAAACCAGCGGGTCTCGGAGTCGGAAATATCCTGCGGCACATACCGCTTCAACTCGTCATCGAAGACATACCACTTGCTGCCGTCTTTCAGCCACGGACCAACATCAGATGTCGGTTCCGTGTCGCCGATGAAGATGAAGTTTGACCCGCTCGGGGACACGATTTTCATCCGTTTGACGATCTCTTGGGCGAGATCGTTGGGCTTTCCTCGGAAAGTCACCGGGATTTGAGCCACTGAGATAATCAGGTTCGTGTCATTCATGCGTAGTCACTAAAAGGTGGGTTTTTTGCCGCATAATCGCAACGTTTAATACGCCTCAACTTCCACGCAATCGGGGCCGGGCGAGCAGCCTGAAACCTTGAAATATTTACCTACTGGACCCTCACCTTTGGTCTTCGTGCCGGTCCAAACATTCTCACCAAACGAGCCGGTGATCGAGAAGGACCAACCGCATCCAGTTTCGTTGGCGGCACCAGACGTGACGAGCGCCGAACTGATGCAGAACCCGTGCAACTTGTGCGGGGGCGGAATCACGCATCCGGGGCACGAGCCGGGAAAGCAATCGCCGCAACTCGGATCGGGTTCAAATTCCTGATCGATAAAATGTCCGTCGTTGACTTTCACAGGCCACGTCCCGGACCACTCAACCGCTTCAGCACAGTTAATCCCCGGGGGAGGGTCACTACCGGAAATTTCGCAGTTGACGCAGTTCGTCCAGAACAAACCGCAGTCCGTGATATCAAAGAGAGCGGAGTTGAAATTCTTGATTCGATACTGCGTGCCGGTCGAGCCATAGTCGCACGTTGTGTCGGTGCCTTCATTCGAACTGCACGGGTCCACGGGCGGAATGACGGGAGTTGTAACCGGGTTACTCGGCGGACCTTCGCCCTCGGTCGTGATCGGAGTGACAACATATGTATCGCCACCTTCGGGAGAGCCGGGCGGCAGCGGGACTCCACCTCCACCGGGCGGAGGCGTAACACATTCAGCGACGAGGATCAATTCTCCGCCCACCACCTGATAAATGTTATAGCAGATGACCGGTGGGTCCTCGCCGGGTTCAGTTTCCCAGTTCAACGAAAAAGGACCTGCACCCTCCCCGAGCACAATCACGTTGCCGACTGGCCGGATGCGACCAAACGGATTGAGCACCGGCAGAATGAGGGACAGAAGTCCACTGCCGGACAGAATCACCTCGCACGCAGCGGGCGACACATACTCAATCGGAGGACGACGAGCAAAAATAGTTTCGATTACAGAGTTCATAGGGCTTCACCAATTCCAAGGATTCTCGGGAGCAGCGCGGAGAGTTCAATCTCGGCGCGTTTTTGCGCGACTCGCTCAGCAACTCGATCTGCCGCATCCTGCGACACCACGCTCTCCCCGTATCCAACTCCCACGGACGTGATATTTTCTTGTGTGATAGAGACGGTCTTGTTCGCGGTGTAGATAACAATCTCTTTCGCTTCCATCTCGGTCACGAGCCCATCGCGGTCTTCGCCCTTGACTCCGGCCCCATCGAATCGGACGCCGTTGTAGCCGGTTTCGTTCTGGCACGCCTCGTTGGAACCATTTGTGTCCACCTGCTCATGCGTAGAGAAGGCGCGAATCCATCGGATGGCCGCTGGACCGTGACCCACGATGAGTAACTGAAAGCTTTCATCGATATCTTCATTGTTCGAAGATTCCACAGGACATGAACCGCTCTCGTCAGATTTCTGCCGGGCTTCTTCAGTGCGGGCCACGCGAGTCTGAGGTTTAAACGCAAAGATTTCGGTCTCCGCCGTGATCTCGTGCTCGGGCACAAGGTTACCGCGCTCCACGTTGAACCGCTTCGCGAGAATATTTTTGTAGGCCCCGCGCAAACCGCCAGCGTAGAACACGCCGAGGTCCAAATCTTCTTCGATGCCGACGAGCGCAACTTCCGCCCACCCGAACTTGCACATCTCCCCGGGAGGTTTGGTCTGCGAACTCTGACCAAAATATCCGCGCGTCTCCACGAACCATGTGATCGGGCATCCGTTGTCCAATCGATCTGGACGAAAAGCTTCCCACAGACGATTCTTGTCGTCCTTGTCAGTGGACACATGAAAAATTCGATCCTGACCGACGATGTTCCCATACACCCACTCGACCGGGCGAGTCCCGGTCCAGTAGCTCGCCCACGAGGGGCCGGAGTCATCGTTGATCGTTTCCAAGCTGGCGTTGTTAAGCACCCATGTGTGCTTGTTGAACGTGTCCTCAGCGGGCACGCTCATGAGCATGTAAGAGCCGAACGCTGCGCCTGCAACCGTGGTAAGGTCTTCCCCGAGGCGCGCCTTGCTGACCATCATCTCGTTGTCGCGAATCGGCAAGCGAGACGTAATCATACTCGCCTGCGCCGCATCGAGCATCACGACGCCACCAGCGGAACTGAACCACGAGAGGCGACCATAATGAGAGACGATGGACTTATGCGACGGCGTCCCAATTTTGAAAGCTTCCGCCTGCATGTTCGTGGTCGTCGGCCATGAATCACGGTCGCGAATATATGCCTTGATCAACTCCGCTTCGTTCTGCGTGAACACAATCAAGTTCGGAGTGTCGGATGACGGAGTCACCGCAAGACCGGTCACTTCCGACTTGAACGCAAACGCGCTAATGCCGCCGAGATATGTATCCTCACGAAAAGAAAATGGATTGGCAGGATCGCTGGCGCGAACAAAATTTCGATGCGCGACCCATAGGCGGTCGCCCACCCACGCCATCGGCCCGCCCACCGGCGTTTCGAATGCGTTGTCGCGGATGTGGCCGGACTGAGACCCATCGTAGTATGCGGGGGCAGTCTCGCCGCCGTCTTGGATGATCAACACGTTGCGCGGGTCGATTACCTCGATGGCCGACGCAAAGTCAGTCGTTTTTCGGCGGGCGGATTGAACGGTCTGACACCAGAATACCTGCTTCGCCGAAGGAGACATCAGGACCCCGGGAATCTGTTTAAACGAGAGAAAGGGCCAGCCCGAGACGTAGAGCACGCCAGAGATGCAGACCACAATCTGCTCCACCCCAAACTGGGGACGAAAAAGAGTGCCGCCTTGAAGCTTACCGTCCGGGAGTTCGGTGACGCATCGATAGCCGGGGCGACAGCCCGGCATACCGCCGACGTTGATCACGTTCTCACCGCACCAGTAATACCCGAGGGGTAACTGAGCGGGGTCCGTGTCGGATTTCATCCCACGGAAGAACGAGCCGTCGTAATCGTAAAAGGGTTGTGAGGGCATTAGACAATGTCGTAGTCATGTTTGTCCGTGAGCGCACCCGAACCGTCCATCACCTGAATCGGGCTGACGGTCGTATTCGGTTCCACTTTATTCTGCGCTTCCAACTCCAGACGCGTAGCGTTGACTTCATACGCCTGCGCCTCCGCCAACTTTTCGTTAGAGTAATATTTGCGCGCCTGAAGGCCGAGCAAAAATCCTACGCGGCTGCGGAGTGGGACGTGATCATACAGACTGGTGAAAACGGGATTCTTGCGCATGTATGCGATGCGCACCCACGAAGCACCGCGATTGATCTTGATGCGCCGGAACTGCGGAATTTCCTCGTCGGGCTCATACACTCCGAGCACGATGTTGTCTTCCGTCACCAGCTTGACCGAGCCTGCGGTCCTCGCTTTGAAAATTCCTGTGATGCGCGCGATAGTCGGCGCTTCTGTGTCCGGGACTGCAACGCCATAGATGGTCGGGACCTGATAGCCGTCGAGCCACTGGCCATCCACCTGTCGGCGCAGCTTGTTTCCATTCGTGTCGTATCCGTAGACGATCAACTCTTTGCCGTTGTCATCAGCGGTCTGGAGGTGCGCAACAAGTCGGCGAGGTTCGCTGAGATCGCGATACGTGACGTGCCACGCGCCTTGATCTTGCCACGACCAATCGCACGAACACCGACAGTCGCCCATACCGTTGAGATGAAAATTGAAAAGCGTTCCGTAGCCAAGTGTGGGGCGTCCACCGATGTTCACCGCGATGACGGTCTCCACCTCGCGAGGGAGCGTGATGCAACGGTCGTCGCCGGACGTGCAGATATCAAGCCACGCCTTGAATCCCTCGAACTCGCCCTTGTTCGCAATCATCGTGACCGCGTCACCGAGCCATCGGAACAGCTTGGTGTCGTCACAGACCCCGATGATCTTGCGGGCTTCTTCTTCTACGTCGGCAACCCGAAACATATTAATAGCTTTCTTTTTCGCGAGCGGCCATGTGCGCGTCGAGGGCTTCCTCAGCAGACTTGTCGCGCTTGCTCGGGGCCTCAGTTTTCTTGGCCTCAACAGAGACGATCTCCTGAACCTCCACGGTGCAAGAATACGAGCCGTCCTTTTCCTCGGTGCTCCGGGCTTTCTTATACCGAATTACCATCAGCCCTTCTTTGGGAAGGTCCAGCGGCTCATCCTCGTGAAAGGTGATCGAAGGATAATATGGGTCCTCCGGCCCGAGAGGCGATGGTCCTTTCATAGGTTCGCCGAGTTTGATGTTGAGATTCATCTTCATATACTAAAAGGTGCGGTTTTTTAGGGGTTGACGATACCCTCCAAATACTTGATCACGGCGAAATTCATCTGCCGCGCAGTGCCTGCGCCACCCACGGTGTTCTTCACACCCGCCACGAAGCGCATCGCAGTCGCGGAAGCAGGAAGTTGCACCGTCGCCGTTTTAACCAAAGTATTATTGATATAGAATCGAACTTCAGAACCGCCGTTCTCCCACTCGATACGAAAATCCTGCGTGGTGGTTGTGGAAACGTTCACGCCCGTCGTGAAGACGTTCAAATTTGTGCCATCATACGTGACGACCTTCCACTCCGAATCAGTTCCGGCTGAATACCGAAACCCAACGAACGTCGTCCCCGGCGTGTCACTATTATTTCCGAACAGGGTAGCACCCGTATTCGCAGCCCAACCAATCCAACATCGATTTCCCGATGTCTCATTCAAATTACACAGGATGACCGATGTCATCTTATAACTCAAAAAGAACGTGCTCGTTGATGGGGCTTCATAGAATGCTGAGTTGTTCAGCGTCGTAGAAGTGCGAAGATCACGACCTTCCAATTTTGTTGAAGTGGCCGCAACCGGATTGCCGGAAGAAGCCGTAGAAGTCATCGCATTCCCCAAGCTGGTAGTCCCGCCGTTGTAAAAATAAATCGCTCGCTCTACGGCTACGTTCCATTGCTTCGTTCCGTCCGCGCCCGCTGCACCGTTTGAACCGGCTGCGCCGGTCGCGCCGGTATCGCCCTTATCACCCTTCGGGATAAAGTTCACCTTAACGATGTCGTTATCGCTGAAGGAACCGTTCGACACGATTCCCGCCACAGTGAAAGTATCCCACGATCCGTTATCCGTCAGCGTCCCGCTAATGGAGAAGACTGCAAACACCGAAGGATCGCTGTCCTTCCGCATTGTGAGAGTCCCACGAATCGTGGAAGTCGAATCGTCCCATGACGCGAGGTAAGCCGCCAACGCGTTTGCATCTCCATCCGTTTCCGAGATGTAGAGCGCCGTCGCGGACAGGAGAGTGGTATTATTAAATTGCAATTTGCCGGAACCGGGATCAGTTGCGGTCGTGGTCGTATCGTAAGTATACTTGAGACCCTGATTCCGGCCATCCGCACCGTTCGTCCCGTTGGACCCATTCGAACCGTTCGAACCGGCTGCGCCAGTCGCACCAGTTGCCCCAGTCGCGCCGGTATCGCCCTTATCACCAGTCGGGAAGAAATGAACCTTTACGACATCGTTATTAGCGAACACCCCAGTCGATGCTACGTGCGTTACTGAAAACGCATCCCACGCGCCATTGTCGGTGCGATTGCCAGTAATTTGAAAAATGGCGAACACTGAGGCGTCCGAGTCCTTGCGCATCGTGAGCACGCCACGAATCGTGGAAGTGCTGTCATCCCACGTCGCGAGATAGTTGCCGAGGGACAACACGTCACCATCCGTCTCAGAAATAAAGAGTGCAGTAGCGGAGGCAAGCGTCGCGTTGTTGAACTTCAGGAACCCGGAGCCGGGATCAGAGTTGGCGGTATTCGTGCTGTAAGAATACTTGATGCCAGCTTCACGACCGCCAGTTCCGCCAGAACCGGGAGAACCAGTCGCGCCAGTCGCGCCCTTCTTTTGGAAGGTCCAAACGATATTGTCCGCATTCGCAAAATTCCCACCGCTCGTGGCCACGCATGTCACAACGTAGTGGTGCCGGGCTCCCGCAACCGAATGGCTGACGACTTCAAAAATACCGTAAAGAGGAACGGCATCCTTGTTGTAGATGAAAATCAAATCGCCTGCGGTATCGGGGAGCCCTAGAGCGTCGTCATTGAAATTATTTTCCGCGTCCGTCTTGTTTACATAAATGTCGGTAACATCGCCGAAATCATTATCATTGAACGTGATTTCCTGCGAGCCCGGATTCGTCGAGTTGTTCGTGTTGAAGACGTAAGGGAACGCAACCGCGCCGCCCGGACGACCATTCTCGCCATTTGCGCCATCCGCACCGTCCGCACCATTAGTGCCGTTCGTGCCATTAGTGCCGTTGGTTCCATTTGTGCCAGCCGCACCCGTGTCGCCTTGGTCACCCGTGAAGGTAAAATTCAAAACCAGCGTGTCGCCGTCCACAAACGAACCGTTAGATGCAAACGGCAGAACCGAGAACGTATCCCACGCGCCGTTGTCGAGACGGGTTCCAACAACGTTCATCGCAACGGACGTGGACGGGTCACCTTCTTTGTGAATAAACAGAGTGCCCTTGACTGTAGACGAACCGGTCGTCCACAGATTCAAGTAAAACTCAAGGTCATTACTGTCCGCATCTGTCTCCGAGACGTAGAGGCTAGTAGCGAGATTAGGGTTCGCATTGTTAAACCGCAGTTTGCCAACTCCGGGATCAGAGGAAGCTGTTAAGGCGGAATAAGTATACCGCTGTCCCGCATCCTGACCGGCGACACCTTGAATTCCTTGCACGCCTTGCACGCCCTGCACGCCTTGCGGACCCTGCACGCCTTGCGCACCAACGAACTCGGGCGGAACGCGACGAAGCCGCCGAACGCCGGGGGAAATTTCCACCGTCGCGATTACTTCGCCTTCACCTGCCGGGATCGCTTGTTCCCATGTCGGGATTTCGCTCGTTTTCATGCGTTGTCAATACAGATGTAGTCGTTGTTGGCTTCCTTCACCAATTGATTGTCGTCATCCTGCCAGATGTCGCAATCCCCAAAGTTTAGGGGGCCGTTGTTAATACCTAACACATACCCCGGAGTATGAACCGTCTTATCGCCGCCGACAGCGGGATCACAAGACCCTGCGGGCAACCCAGTCAGTTTCGGCGGAGCGCATGGAGCGGTCTTGACCCGCACCGGTGCTGCCGAACCCGAAGACAAACCTTCACCGTCATACTTAGGCGAGTTTGACATAAGTCATCGTAGTCCGAGTGGCGATGATGTTAACGCGCGCACCCGTGGTGCATTTCGCTTGGAGCCGCACTTCCTCATTGTCCACAGAAGATGTGTAGATGACCGTAAAGCTAACAACACGATTCTCGTCTTCCGAAATCTCGGAGGTTTCAAACTGAGAGCCGTCCAACGTCGCCGGGACGGTATCGCGCAACTGAAGATAGACGATGTCCGAATCCACGATCCCGGTCAACCCAATCATTTGAGTTGAGACTGTGATCTGATAGGTGCCTGCGGTCGGAAGCAGCAGACGCGCGGACGAGTTGACGAAGTCCACCGCAGCAAACGTGACGGTGAGTTCATAGTCCGTCCCAACCGTGGCATGGTATTGACCATTCGTTTCCGTGTGCGATTCGCCGGGATCGCCCTGATCGCCTTGTGGACCTTGAATCCCCTGTGGGCCGACAATACTCTGCCCGGGAAAACCGGACGGCACAACCAACTTGCCCGTGGTGACCGTAACGGGTGGGCTGCTGGCCGCCTTGACGAGCGTCAACCACAGTGTGCCAGAGCCGTCCTTCGCGGTGACCAGATACCAACCCGAGTTTTGAATGAAAACGTAGAGTCCTTCAAGGATCGCCGGATTGTAGAGAGTCGAGATGACGATGTTCGGTGCGCCGAGATTCGGTTGCGTGAAGCTGGCCAGCACGACAGTAAAGGCGTTGGCCCCGTCGTCACCATCCGCACCAGCCGCACCCTGCGGACCCGTTGCGCCGATAATCCCTTCGTTGAACAGGCGCAGAAAATAGCAGGCGAGCCCTTCGCCCTCGGCGCGAGGATTATTTTCGAGACCGATATCGAGACTGCACGGCAGAGACCAAACGATCTCACCGTTCACCTCGGTCTTGACTACGTCGCCGAAAAATTGCTGCGTGAAATTGGCAATCTGCGATGACAGCGATTCGCAATCGACTGTGTTCGTCTCGGACGACTGGCAGGGGCTATCCCCGCAATTACTTTGACAGGACATGGAGTTTTCCTTTCAGTTCTCCGTGCCGGTGTGCGAACCAATATGCGAACACAGCGCCGACGCCGATGCACAGAATTAAAATTTCGTGGCCGACGATGAGCGACGGCAACATGATAAGCGCAATCCCCGCCGCACTTGCAACAAGGCTCGTGGTTGTGCTGCCAACGATAACCTTGAGAGGGGGCCAGACCAACGAGGCTGCGCCAAAAACAAATAACGCGATGCCCACCCACACGACTCCCTTGAGGGAGGAAAGCTTCGCGCGCGTCTCGGCGGCGAAATCTTTTTGGGCTGCACCGATCTTTGTGTCGAGTTTTTCCTCGGTCACAACCACCTTGCCATCAGGCAAAAATTCCCGGGTGATGCGGGACAAATTCTGAGTCGTATCCGATTTCGGATTTTCCGACTGCTTCACTTCGCCGGACAAGCCGGACGGGGTTCGAAAACCACTGGAGCCACCCTTCTGCGCGAGCGCGCAACCATTTGCCGCGAGGGCCAACGTCAAACCGCCGATGATGAGAAGGTCCTTGCTGGGTTTCTTAGGGGACTTCACGCGCCGGATCACGTAGATGGCAGTTGCGATACCGATCACGATTTGAACGACGAGCAGTGCGATTCGCAGCCATGACTCAACACTCTCAGCAGGAGTTTTTGTGGCCTCTGCTACGCCTTGAGCGACTGCGCCGGAAACATTACCGGTGACAACCGCGCCGATCTTGAATTCTTCCAACCGGAAAAGTCCGGTGACCTTTTCAATCAGGGAGCGAATGAGGTTGATCATATTTTTCTTTCGATAAAGGGGAGTGGGCTTTCGACCCACTCCCCGTGTTCACCTGATTGCTTAGAATCAGACTAAGCTTTCGCTTAGGCTTCTTCCTCGCACACCCCAACCGTGGTGAAGGTGTCCGCACCGGTGTAGCTCGACAGAGTCACCTCATCCGAGCACGCGACCAGACCGAGGTCTGCCGGGCAACGCTTGTAAGCGATGGGGATGATGTGCTGCGGGCGCAGCGGGCGATAGGCGCGACTGATCTGGTATTTGTGCCAGCCGAAGTCGCCCCATTGATTGCACTCGTTATCCTTGAGGTAGTGCCATTCGAGTTCGCCCATGTGCAACTGGGGCGCGAACTTGAAGCTGCCTTCGCCCACATACCGCTCGGGAACGAGGCGCTCGAACGAACCGTCAGCGATGAAAACGCCGATTTCGTAGCTGGCTTGCAGCCACGTGGGATTCGCTTTGGCATACGCGGTGCCCTTGGACGCGTTCGTCACAGTGGTCACCGGGTTGATCAGGTTCGGAACGCCATTCGTCATGGTGTTGAACCGGAGAGGACGCTGGTCCAGACCGAAGGAGATGCCCCGGTAGGAAGGAGACGACTCAAACCCGTAGGCGGTGAGCATTTCCTTGCCAAGCTGGTAGCTGCCTTGCGTGAGGACGTTGATCGCAGACGCATTGTCGGCGCTCAGTTCCGCACGGAAGTATTCGATCTGATCAGTGCCGCCGATGAAGCGGAAGCTGCCGTCGCTGTAGTAGTCGCCGAACAGAACCTCTTTCAGGTAGCGGGCGATGTAATGCAACGCTTTGAACGTCATAGGACCGTTCGGAAGCTGCGGGAAGAACTTCACGCCGAGATCGGTTTCAGAACCACCGGTAAACAGCGAGTCGAAGTCCCAGTCAGCGTTCGCCACGAACTTCGAGGCGGAACGGAGATACAGTTGCGCGCGGATGTCCGCGTTGGCATACTGGGTCACCAGTCGCTTCAGAGAGTCCTCGGCAACCGAATAGCTGCCCTTGAACGCGGCGTAACCCTGCTTCACGCAGATGTTCGGACCACGCCCACGGAAGCCTTCCAGCCGGACGTTGAATTCCGTGGTGTCGGTCTTGTCTTGGTGACCGGCCTGACCACAGAGTTCGGTTTCACAAACGAAGGTCGGGATGGCGAGAGAGTCGCCGGGAGCCGCCTGCATTTGCACGACGGAACGGATCGAGTCAGAGACTCCAGCGGGGAAGGTCCCGCCTTGAATCACGTTCATATAAGGAGAATTCGCAGCCAGAGTCTTCGCGATAGTCCCGACAATGCGGTTCGTATCTTTACTAGCTACGTCCGAGATTGCGCTCGGATCGTCACAGAAAAATGCCATTTTGGCCTTTCAATCGGAGCAAATTTACCGTGCTCCAGCCGGGCGAGGGAAAACACAACCTCTCTCGCAGGGCGATGATTCACTTGCTTGGGGCCAACAAGCGTAGGCCGTTCCGGCGACGCCACTTCGGAGCGATAAGGCTTCACTAAACGGTGCGCCGGGGGGAAAAAAGTGTCAACGCCCGATTAGCGCGGTGCGAGCCCAGTGGTAAAGACTGTCGTCTTTCACGCCGTGGACGAATGCCCAGCCGTGAGTGCGGAGCCAGTCAAATTCCTTTTGCTCCATGGTGCGTTGTCCGCACCGATTGATGATCTTGGACGAGAATCCAACGCCCCACTGGGTGAACTTGGGGAACAAATAGATATCCCACGGCTCTTTGCGCGGGACCCCCGTGACCGTCACGCTGCGGATCAGCCATTGGAGAAAATCTAAATTACTTGTAGCCATCAAATTCCCGTTCAGATGATGCTGCCAGTGGAAAGTCTCGGACCCAACCAACGAGGTGTTTAAACGCATGAACTCATCGTGACACTCGTTAATCCACGTGTGGGAGATCGGGATGCAGTCCGCCTCGAACGGGAAAATCCACTTATACTCCGGCAGCTTCCCGGACTGACGCCCCAAGTAGAACCACTCCATCAGCGAATACCACAGGACCCAGCAGCCCCATGGGTGCCCAGCCGCGCGCGCGACGCATTTCAGTTTTCGGACGTTAAACTTCCGGGACACATACTGCACTGCCGCTTCGTCGTGGTCACAATCCGCCCGCGCGATGAACACGAAATCGATATCGTCGCGTCGTGTGGGTTCGAGGTCGGCGATGAGTCGAGCGAGGCGCATGGCCTTGTCGATGTCGCCGCGCCAGTATTGAATTGCGATGACGCCTTTTTTCATGATGCGAATTCCTTCAGGAGGTTAACCAGCCGATGCTTCTCAGCGCGAAGGTCAAAAGCGCCCTGCGGAATCCACGCATATGCCCCATTAATCCAATCGCGAAATTCGTCGATAGAAAATTCTGAGGGGCGACACGCCCACCCGCCGAGCCGCCGAACCATCTTGACTCGACTATCATATGCGATCCCCCATGAGGGCGCGCCCCTTGCTGCCACGACTGCTGCGCCGTGAAGCCGATGCCCAAAATACTGTGCCGCATTCGAATAGAGTTCCAGATAATCCTCCGGCTTCTCATAATGATGAATCCGACTGTCGCTCCACCCAAGATCATGTGCTAGAAGTCGCTCTCCCCTAGTGTGTGCGACGAAATCGAACCCAGCATTCCAAAGCGTTGCGAAAATGGTTTGCTGCTTTGACATCCACGCTTTTGTTTCTTTCTCCGACGCTGCGTGTGCGAAGTGCCCTCCGTCCATCATAAAATTACAAAGCCGCTTGTGCCCCAACCCTTGACGGATCGCAAACGCCGAGGGGCAAATGCTCTCGATGATTTGAGGATGGTCAAAGACTGGCTCGCGCGTCGTCAGCTTCCACACTTTCTGGATCACGTAATTGATCGAAAAAACATACTTCGCAAAGTTTGGAATGTCGTCGAGCAAGACGTGACCAACGCCCAGTGCCATAAGCTTACGACGATCCTTCGCAATCCAGTCTTCAAATATTTTATCCCACCACCAAATGTCATAATTATCCTGTTCCGTCGCCCAAAACAGCGGCATGCCGCAGATCACTGCACGGTCGAAATCGCGCGGGCAGTAGTGTTCCGGGTTTTCCTTGTTCAACAGATCGAACTCTGCACCCTTGTCCACCTCTCGAATGAGATTTTGGACGCCGATGCGAGCGAACTCGTCGCCGGGATTCGTTCCCAGTGTAGTAATCAATAGCCACTTCAATCAATGATCCTCCAAGGGCCGCGCAACTCTGGCCAGCGCGAGTGGCCGGGGTATTGTTTCGCGTAGCGATGAAATACCAATGCTGTGTTGGGAAGAACGCCCATCGCGTGCATCGACTCCGCCAAGTTCAAGAAGGATGAGTCGATGAAGTGCAATTCCTTCGCGGCGAGTATCTCCGGCATCCAATCTAGGATGGACGGGCGCTTGTTGATGCGAAAAATTTCGAGATCGTTGGGCAGAGCGTTGGGCCGGATCAAAAAATTCCGGTCGTAGTCCTCGTGGACGAGTGCGATGTTCCTTTTGGGCTCTTTCCACCCGCGCACGAGTCGCGCCGGGAGCCGGAACTCCGTCCACCGTGTGTCGAAGGGAATTTCTGCCTGCCGATACATCTCGCTGTCCCATTTTGCTTCGTTGAATCCAAGCTGATTGAAGTATCCGAGGCAAAGACTGTTCGGGCACTGGGGAATCCACCGTCTTTTCACTTCCTCGTAGTCGATTGCGGCGAGAACCTGCACGTTGGGCACGTCTTCAATAGTGGCGCGCACAGCACGGACGTAGTCGGTTTTTGTAATCCACTTCACACGAGCGTGCTTGCGCGCCAAAACGCGGATGAGCCCGTTCAGCACGAGCGCATCACCAAATTCTAGGTGCCCGAAGACGTAAAAATTTTCAGGAATCTTTACTGCCATAAATTTTCCGGGTAAACTCGATGTCCAACGTGCCCGCAGACGAGCCCCATGTCCACGTAGACCTGATGTCCAGCCTCGCGGGCGCGCCGACAGAAAATTACGTCCTCTCCCACGCCCATATTTGAGACTTTTGTCGCGTGCGCTTGCGCGTTTTCCAACATTTGCAAAGCCTTCAGGGCTTTTTCACCGTCCATCGGACCTTCGCCGAGCATTTTCACGGTGGCATCGACATCTTCGAGCAGCCGGTGCTCGCTACTGGTGAACCAATGACCATTGAGTGCCGGATATTTCTTCACGATGTCGTCGAAAACGCTGCGGTGAGTGAGCGTGCAACCAAATCCCACCCAGTTTGTGGGCTTCACGAGGTCGTGCGGGCCTGTGCGCGCGTAATCCGCTTCGGATTTGATCGACATTCCCTCCGCGTAGACCGGACCCGCGCCGGGACGACGACCAAAATAGAGTCCGCCCACCACAGTTTTCTGATGGGAGAGTAAACGGTCGATGGAATTAAGCCCGGCGAACTTGTCCGGGAACTTTGGCCAGCCGCAGTAGGCTTTAAACCACGGCGCATGCCCGCACGGCACGATCATGTCATCATCCATCCACAGAAACCAATCGAATTGGGTCTTGAGCGCCTCGCGCGCGCAGTTGTTACGCGTGTGCGCCACAAAGGCATCGTCCCAATTCGCCATCAGGCCCACTCGACGGCGGTCGGACAGGTGCGCGATACAGACCGTCGTCAGCGGCGACACTGACTTGTAAGACGGAAGTATCAGCAGCACCTTCTGCGTCAGCGGACGAAAAGAATCCGACACTGGAATCGCCGTTGGTGCGATGCCGATACCCCGGTTGAGGGTATCGGTGCTCATATTACTTGCGGGCGTTTTCGGCCTGCACCTGACTCATGATTTCGTCAAGCGCATCACCAGTCCGGGTGTGGATGGTAGCTTTCTTTTCCGCATCGGGCAACTTACCACCGGGCGGAACCGCCGATTCACGCAAACGAGAGACGCTGGCGTTTTTGAACGACGCGATCTTATCGGTCGCTTCCTTGAGTTGCTTCTCAAGGTCCGTGATACGAGCCTTCGCGGACTCGTAACGCGGCTGAAGATACAGCAACTTGCCCATGCCGAGAATCATGATCGCGCGCATCTCCGGGGAGTCGTCTTTTGTCGCCTCCTGAATGTGCTGATTGATTTCCGTCACGGTCTTGTTGTGCGCTTCGATGGCTTTCTTCGTCGCCTCGTCGGCCCCAGCCGGGACCTGACGCTGCTGGATGAATTCCAACTTCGGCAAATGCTGCTTCAGGTGGTTCTCCGTATCCACATTGTGCTGCGAGGCGGTCGATTCGATTTCCTTTTGGCGCGCCGCCATATATTCCGAGACGTTCGCTTTCGCAGCGGCCTTGGCCTGCTCTTGGTTGTATTCCAAGTTGACCATCTCCGCGATGCGAGACTCCACGATGCGCTGCAACGTTGGGTCCTTGATCTCGGCGAAAACGGCATCGAGCTTCACCTTGTGAGGCCCGCCGTGCTTTTTGATTTCGTTGATGACACCGTCATCGACCTGCTTGTGCTTGCGAAGCTGCGCGTAAATGAACTCAGCGGCGTTCGCGATGGTCTTCTCGTTTTCCTTGAACTTCGGGTCCGCCTCGATGTCCAGCTTGGCGCGCCATTCGCGGAGGGCCTTCACTTCGGTCTCCACCTCGGGAGGAAGTTTTCCAGCCTGTGCAGCCTTCGCTTCGAGTTCCTTCTTCTCGGCTTCGAGGGCGGCGATCTTCTGCTCGCGCGCGCTGATCTCCTGCGCAGCACGAATCTTCACCGTGGCAAAAGCCTCGGCGGATTTGGGACTCGCGCCTTGCGGGAGTGAGGGCGTGTCCTTAAAAAGTTCGTCCGCCTTGGCCTTCTCTGCGGCTTGCTTCTCCGCAGCGGCTTTGTCAGCGGCTTCTTTCTCGGCTTGTTTGGCCGGGTCGTTCGCTTCGGCAGCCGCCTTCTCTTTGGCATCTTTTTCCTCGGCGGCTTTAGCCTCGGCTTCAGCTTTCGCTTCGTCCGATTCCTCGGTCTTCCCCTGAACTTGCTTCAGGATGTCGTCGAGTGCGTCGCCGGTATCTTGGTGAACGCCTGTTTTTGGTGCGAGCGACTGTCCCGAGATATCCTGAGCCTTAAGCTTCTCGGCGACTTCCGCGTTGATCTTACTTGGGTCCGTTTCCAAGTCCGGTTTGGGTGGGGTGTTTTCGTCCGCCATAAAAATTACTTAGCTGGGTTCAGCTTTTCACCGTCCCATTTAGAATCGTCCAAAAGGTCCGGTAAGCTTTCAACTGTTTGGGGCGCAGCCGGTTCGGGCCGGGCCAGTGTCAAAATATTCCGAATCACTTCCTGTGTGCCGAGCAACGTGCCCGCGCGGATCAGAACTTTGTTGGTTTCGCCTTCAGCCAAAAGCGTCGGAGCTAGTTCCGCCAGCTTGGGCAGAAATTTAACTCCAGTTGGACCGCTCAAAAAATTCGCGAGCGCGAGGCGGTCATCGGAATGCCATGTGATTTCGTCGAGGGTGATTTCCATAGGGGTGATATGGGGTTACACTGTTGGGGGTTGTAATTGCTGGTCTTCTTGTTCGATGATTGCTTCCTCCGCGTCGTGCTGTGACGACTGCTGCTGGAGGTCTGCGGCTTGCTGGTCAAGCTGCTTGAGTTGTTCGATTGCCTTCGCCGCGTTATTCACGAGATCGGCGACGGGTTTCAATTTGTCTTTCGGAACGCCCTGCTCCAACGCGCGATTGTAGTGCTCCATGATGTGCGCGATGATCGGTTCGAGTTGCTCCGTCTCGCCCTGACCCTGCATGATCGAGCCCGCAAGTTGCTCCGCGACAGGCATCAGCATGTCGAGGTGGATCATGTGATTATCACGCGGACTGACCGGGACCTGCGCCCCGGACTGGATCAGCATCAGTTCCATCTGCTGCAACCGTTGCTGCTCCGCTTGGACGGTCGGGTCATTCTCCGGCAGCAGCACACGCTTGGCGAACTCGGGGTTTAAACGCGCTGTCAAATCTTCGACTTCAAGTTGGCGCTGATTGTAAAGAGGATTGCCGCGTTTCTCCGCTGCCAACGACACAATCAATTGACGTTGCAACGGGGTAAGATCAGTGACCGTCCCGGCCACAGGTTGCGAAGCGAGTTCGTCCAGTTCTTCGCGGCTCATGTGCTCGAGCAATTCTTCTTGCAACGCCTTCGCATCATCCTCGACTGTTTCCTTGTCGCACAAACGACGCTGCATCGTGCCGACGAGACTGACGAACTGCTCCAGAAAACGAGCGATACGAACGTCCTGCTGTTCTTCCTCGCGCTGAGCGTAAAGATTGACGGCAGCGGGGGAGCGGAAAGCTTCGCCCTCGATCTTGGGCGGCGAGGTCGAACCGATCAACTGATCCACGATCATCCCGAAAAACGCATCGAGTCTGACGAAGTCCTCCACATTACCATCGATCTTTTGCTCCAGCAAAGTCCAGCCTTGCGGGACAATGAGGGCTGCGCCGACGACGCTCATCTTGAACTTGTGAATCTGCTTGATGTCGCCTTGGAAAATTGATTTGCCGGAGAGGATGGAGCGATCCACAATCTCATTGCGCGTGCGGTCGATCATCCCGGCCATTTCGTAGATGTCCCGGCCAACGCCCTTTGAGCCGTGCATCGTGCCATTACCTTTTTGGAATGCGAAAAATGCTACGCAGTCGTCCATGCTATTGAATCGGTCTTCCTTTTCGAAAATGAGATCATACTCGTTCCCGGCCAAACGATAGTGCGAGACCTTGCCGGTAACCTCTCGGACGAGCAGAGAGTAAACCACAACCACGCTCGCGCCGCCCATGTAGGAAGCCCCAAGGGTCAACTCGCGCGCGGCATTTTGATACCACGTCTCCGAGGTGCCGTCACCTAACGCATTGCGGACTTGATTCGGGGACGCCTTATTGATCGCAGTGATGGTTTTTGCGATATCCCAACCAACGGTCTCCGCTGCCTCTTTGTCCTTGATGTAGGCATACAACTCGTGGGGCATGAAAGTTTCGCGAAGCACGACCACCTGAGAGGTGGAAGGAAGCTGCTTGGTGCCGTCCGAGAGATAAATTTCGTCTTGCGCGAACGTCTTCGGAAACCATGTGAACTCATCGAGCCACGCGGGGACCGAATGTCCGAACAGCGCGTTGGTGAACGCGATGTCCTCAACCAAAGTCGTCCAGCCCTTGCGCGCCCGGATCGTTTTGGTGATGTGCTCGCGAAACATCTCCGTCTTCTCGACCGCATTTTCCCAGCGGGACGAGAGGGATGAGTTGGTGAGATACTTCTGAGCGGCGACGGCGCGCACAAACCGAGGCGCGACCTTTTCGATCATGCTCGGGAGCGGCTTCGTGGTAAAATTCTGCTTCCAGCCCAACCCCTCGGCATGTAGCCGGGCGGAACTGTAAGGACGTTCGGCGTTATACTTGGCCAAAATGCGGCCGTTGACGATCTGGCGCTCGCGGTTGGCGGCGATGATGGTCTTCACAACCTCTTGGGCCATAAAGACATCTTTGATGCTGCGCTGGGTAGGCTCACCTGACGCATTTAACGCCGGGCTCTGGATAAGCCCATCTTGCGCCAAGTTTTTTTGGTCTGCCATAACTCTACTAAATTGTGGTGTTTTTACGGAGATTTGTCATTGACTTTTTCGCCTCCAGATGCGTTTCCACTTGCGCTTGGGGCACTGCTCCAGAGCCAGAAAGGTCTTTGCGTCCACGAAACAGGTGCAAATCCGGCACTGCTCGTCTACCAATTCCTCGCATTGCTCGCATGTCTTGCGCCGGTCGCCCCATTCAGCGTCCGTGACGGTGGTCTCATAATCGAGCATCCATGCGAACAACCTGCGCACCTGCGCAGCGGCATAACGAAAAGGAGTGTGCCAACGGAAAATCATTTTATCTTCAGCCAGCAATGGTCCGGGAGATCGTCGCGCTTCTCAGATATCGAATCGAGATGCACCATCACTCCAGTGTCGCGAGAAAATTTCTCGCATGCGTTGAGGCGCGAGTCCGCGTTGCGATTCCGCAAAATGCTCTTGCGCATCTCCGCGATAAAAGTCTGACAGGGCGCGCACCCTTGCTTCAGGGTGATGTTGAACGGACAGTTGGCACACGTCTCGGTGCGCTTGGCTGCCGTCTCGGGGGAAACATAAGTGAGCGTGTCCTTCGCGCGTCGAATCCCAGCCAGCCACGCCAGCACCGCTGATTTAATCGTCGAGCGCGCGGTGGAACTCTTTACCGGAGCAGCGGTGTCTTCGTAACAGTGGCCCGGGTTTCTCTGGCACGCTTGTTCGAGCACTTCTTTTTCCGGGTCTCCAATCGGAAGGTTGTTGAGGCGTCGATATGAGTCCACACGATTGATCACATCACGCCAACTGCGCACGCTCACGTGCGTGGTCCCGTCCCTATCCTTGAAGATGTATCCGCCTTTGGGAAAAAGATTAACGTTGATCTTTTGCATATTAGTTTGGGCTCATCTGCAAAAATTCCGACATCGTGGATATCTCCAGCGTGTCCTGTTCCATCGTTGGGTCGTTGCCTTGGCCGCTGCCGTTCCACCAGCCATCATCAGACTCGGTCGATGATCCTTCGCCTATGTCCTCGCCCGTCATGGAAGGGACGAGCATCGCACCGCGCCGGACAGCATGAACGATCAGGGTAAGCGCATCCGCTTCGTCTGGTGAAGAAAAACCACGGCTCATGAAATCTTTCTTCGACTCCACCTTTGACTTCGCGCCAGAGGGACGATACTTCCGCTGCGTCAGTTGCGGAGTGAGTTTCGTCATGTCTACGTTGGGATGAATCATGAGGAATCCAAACTCGCCGAACGCCCGCAATGCAAACCACAGTTCCGTGCAGATGCGATCATACATCTCGTTGGCCGGATCGGAGTCCTGCTGCATGATGCGCGAGTCGCTGCAACCTCCAGAGTAATTTACTCCGTGGATGGCACCGCTCCACATGTTCTTCATCAGGTCGAACGCGCCCACGCCGTGGCCGGTCTTGTCGCACGCAAAGTATTCAGGCCGGATGCCGGACCTGCGACACAGTGCGATGAGTTGATCGGCCATGAACACACTGTCACCCTTGGCCAGCGCGAAAATACTGTCCACCTGAATCACGGTGCGCGGGATCACACCCTGAGTGTTCTCGTCGCGGAACATTACCGTCTGGCCGTTTGGAAATTCCAGAGAGGGTGGCAGCTTGACACCAGTGGCCTTCCCCCAGCGGCCCATCGCGAACGCGGCTGCTGCGCCACCTTCGAGCGCGAGGTCGCACCCGCCGCAAGGCTTGGGTTCACCATACCAGATGTATTCGCCGCGCCACTTCGTGAGCATGCCCGGGGGAATGATCGTCAGTTCCACACCCGAAGGTGGGTAAGCGCCGCGCGCCATCGAAAAGTATCCGCCTGCCTGACGACCGCCCGCGTTACGCGCGATTTTCTCCAGACCAGTGCGCGTCTGCAAGCCGGGGAACACCATGCGATTCTGGAGGACGTTCTCCGACTTCTCGCCATCGAGCCGGATCACATCCCAGCCGCGCGTGGACTTCCATCGGTAGTGCGTCTCCACATCGAAGCGTTCCCAACCGAACGGTGGCTCAGCGCGCTTGCCGACTTCATCGGTTTGGTTCGTGGGATTGTAAGCGCCGAAGATTTTGAAACCACCTCCGTCTTCCTCTTGAATCTGTGACAGGACGTTGTCCACATCGGACCAGAGGCCCCCGGGGACATTCTCAATTTCGTCGATGAAAATGAACATGCGCGACTGAGGCCCGAAGATCGGATGCTCGCGCGTGCGCGGTATGCGCTTGTTACCTTGCAAGCGACTCGCTTTCTTCACCTTCCCGATTGGGATGACGACGCCCATCATGCACGACACCTGATTGCGACGATCCAGCCCGATGAATAGCTCGCCGACCTCGCCGGGCATCGGCAACTTCGCAGTCTCATGCAACCGCACGAGGTGTGAAAAAAGATTTGCCTCCAAGTGCGCTTCGCTGGGGCCGAGAACTTTTACCGTGGTCCACTCCGGGTCACGAATCCATTCGAGGAACAGACGCACACCAATCCCATACGACTTGGAACAGGATGCCGCGCCCATGATGAGACCCATGCTGGACTCATCGAAAAATTTCCAGAGGTCCTGTGTGTATTTTGGCTCGGGCGTGAACTGCGTTGGAGACCAGAGCAGTTGCGCCGCTTCCTCCATGCCGCCATTGTTCAGCAGATAGTGCAGATAAGTCTGGAGCGGGGGCAGAGTCTTGACCGGACTGTCGGAGTCCACTATGAACTTCAACCGGGCAAAGTCGGTGACCATCTGCGCGGCTTCGCGCATCTGTTCTTTATGGACCAGTGCGGCCACTTCCTTTGCGAAGGGTCGTAGATTCTCCGGGAGCATTACGGTCGAAACTTGCGAGCGCGGCTCTTGAAGAACCTTTCGAGCGCCGTCTTATTCATCTTCACCTGCGAGCCGTCGAAGGGCGCGAACCACCCGCCACCGACCGCGTGCATCGCCAGAAGTGGGAGCATCCCGGGACGATCCTTTCGCCGGGCGTAGAATTTACTCCGGCGCGCGTGCCGGGCGGTGATCAAGCGCGGCTTATGCCCGAGGTCACGCCAGCGTCGTTCCCAGTGGACTACCAAGTCCGGTTGATTCTTCGGAGCACTGGGGGAACAGTCATAGTATGCAAATACTTCCATAAATAAAAATGGGGCACCAATCTACCCCTCATCGGGGTCGAGAGCCGTGCCCCATTGGCAGCGTTACTCTTGTTCAGACCTGCACAGGTGCTCTCTACTAAACTGTGCGTTTATCCCAGAGCATATACCACGAGAAAATCAAAAGGCCCGAAGATTTCTCTCCGGGCCTTCGGGTGGGGATGTGGGAAAATTTAGTAACCGCGCTGTTTCTTTTTGCGTTTCTTTGGCACGAGTCTGCCTTTCTCTTGGTCTTTGGGGCGCCCGTTGAGGTAATCCGGGTGAGCCCCGTTTTGAATGCGCGCGCGCCGGAGCGCGAGTTCCTCATCTCGTTTAAACGCAGCGACCACTTCGGCCCGGCGTCCATTTATAAACTGTAGCAGTGCATCATTCATGGTTGATTACGAAGCATTTGATTGAGATTGTTCTTCGTCCACTCCCGGCCCATGCGGGTTTTAATTCCGCCCTTGTTGAGCCAGTAGACAATATCCGTAAGTGACATCTTCTGCCGCTGCCACTGCCGGATTGTCTCCAGTGTCGCGCGTTCCGCCCCAGTGCGCCCATATGGAAGGACGCCTTCGCATCGGCCCGTCAGTTTCCGTTTTCGCTCGCGCGCAACTCGCAACTTCAAAACTAGTTGCGACTTTTCCCACTCCGCAAGCGCAGCGATAATCTGGCGAATCAATTTGCGAGTTGGATCGACTTCATCGTTCGCCATATCAATGAGCGCACCTTGGTCCGCCGAAAAAACTTTGATTCCGCGCTTACGGAGTTCGGTGAGCAAAATTTCCGAGACCATCAGGTCACGGGCGAGGCGGTCGAGCCGCTCTACAACGACGGCGGAGATATCCTTCTTATTCTCGATGTAGGCCACCATCGCCGCGAACGCTTCGCGGTCCATCGCCTCCACCGTCCCGCTGACGCCTGCCTCCAGATACGTCACCGCGAGATTTACTTTGTGAGCCTCGCAGAATTTCCTGATCGCGTCTTCCTGACGCTGCGGGCCGTCACCGCTAATCTGGCCAGTGCTGCTGACCCGAATGTAGCCTACGACGTTCATACCGGGATGCTGAAAATGTCTCCGAGAAGTGTGTGCTGTTCAAACGCAGGAACGATGCCGATCTGCATCATGCGCTTCCACATATCTTGGCCCACGTGCCACCAAGTTTTTTCACCGGCCTTTCGGGCGACGATGATGGGAGCGCCATGACGATTGCGGGACCAGCGGGCTTCCAATCCCGCTGAACGTAGCGTCTTGACTGAATACTTCATGCAGCCACTATAACATGGCTGTCAAGTCCCGTCAAGAGTTGTCGTCCCAAGCGGCGTTGCCCCAATTGGACCAGTTCACCTGATCGAACGAGACTCGGCCACGATACCACAGACCGCCCGGTTCACCCTGTCCGGTGAAGTCGAGGGTATGATCTGCCCCGGGCGTCGCGACACCGGCAAGAAAGTCGGTGAAAGGACCACCAACATCAGGGGCGTGCTGGACCTGAAGATAACCGCCCGCGAGCGTGGGGCTGACGAAAAAGGTGTTGACGTTCACCCACGCAAACAACGGGACGTTCGGGAGCACGAACACGGGGGTTGACCACTGGGTCACCGGATCAGCGTTGCCGGTGGTATACGCGGC
>Ga0137464_1000007_pt1 | contig 69837 bp, 84 predicted proteins | sample EasRivERMGT814_2_FD_102306 | JGI IMG/M metagenome (GOLD analysis project Ga0137464, IMG submission 102306) | Soil microbial communities from meander-bound floodplain in the East River, Colorado, USA - East River MetaG ERMGT814_2 | ecosystem: Environmental > Terrestrial > Soil > Floodplain ...
TCATAAACCGTATGGGAAGTTCTTTTGTATCCGGTCATGCTAAAAGTATACTAAAGTCTTGGGCTAAAGCCCAGAGTTTTACTCTCGGTGTAGACAATAAAACAAGCAGTCCATTCCATTGGACTGCTTGTAATAGTAAAACGACAATTGTTCATTTCCTGCCGCCTTTCTTGACGGTCTGCTTTTGGGGCGCCGGCTTTTTTACCTGGGGAACCTGCGCGTATTTCTTAAAAACCATGATATGGAAACACGCCTGCCGCATCTCCCGCACGGCTTCTAATTTACCTTGGTTCCTCAAGGCAATCAGATTGGAGGTTACCCATGCCACCTGCTCCTTAGACATACCCTTCCAGGAAATGTCCAAAGTTGAGCCGGTAGGATGGGTCGAAGTCAGGGATGCGTTGCCGTTACGCTTATGCAGCCTAACCTGGTCCTCCACCGTCCTGACCGCCGAAGTCACCTTCAGCTTTTTGCCAAACTTTGCTTTAAAACTTGCCGCAAAATTCAGCAAAAACGTGCGTGTCCAAGGGCGGGCATACCGACGGCTCGCTTTAAGCCTCCTGTCAATATCAATGGAACTATTTTCTGATATTGGCACGAGCAGGCCGGCTGCGACAAAATTTTTAAACTCCGCGTCCTTTATGCGGCTTAAGTCTTCGGCATCTGCTTGCCGATTTTGCCGTCTTTGTGACCCACCGGCAGTGCCCTTTAAGCTGGGCGTTGGCCTGCTCTGGTTTCCTTTTTTTGCCGCTGGTTTAACCTGTTGCCTACCACGAGCGCTGATTTTGCTCTGTGCTTCGGCATTCACGACAATCCCCAAAACTGCAAAAAATCCAAAAACAATCAATAATCGTTTCAAGTTGTTCCTCCTTTATTAGCCGATCTAAACGTTACAATACGCCACTTCAGCGCACTGTTGAACAAAAAGCTAACTTTCTGGTCAAATTGTGAGCTAAAACTGCGCTAACGTAGCCCAATATTATAAACTTTTTTTGTCTTTTTGTCAATATACTATAAAAAACTCCCTTAAATTAGGGAGTTTTTTATTTCTTCCAGAGCCTTTTGTTTATTTTCCAGGCTCATATTTTCTATAACTTTCTTTTTTTGCCTGGCCACTTCCAGGTAAAATTCTGTCCATTTCTGCAAAGTGTCAGGCGGTAGATCGGAAATATCGTAATACTTTTCGGTGAGAGGATCTTCAACAGGCACGCAAATAATTTTGTCGTCCGTCTCGCCGCGGTCTATGGTTTTAAAAACGCCAATTGTTTTGCATTTTACTACAGTGGATGATTTAATTGGCGCAGATGATAAAACAATCGCGTCGAGCGGATCTCGGTCGCCCCCCAATGTACCGGGAATGAACCCGTAGTTAAAAGGAAAAACTAAATTTTCTCCCGATCCGCCTATGGCGGAAAAAACAAAATTCAGCTTCATACTGTCCGATTCTTCATCATACTCAAATTTTTCATTGCTCCCTTTAGGGATTTCAACAATAACATTAAAAGCGTCTATATTTCCAAATTCAATATCTTTAAGGCTCATTTTTTATATCACTTATATAAAGAAAAATCCCCTCCAAGCGGAGGGGATTAAAGTATTTATTAAACTCTGGAATCGTTAGCAACCATTAACGGCAAAAGCGGTAAGTTTAAATCTGCCTCATTTGCAGGAACTATTAAGCTTGCTTTTCCGCCATTGGAGAGGAAAATGCTCCAGGTGGGAATTGGAATTAAACCGGTAGAATGAACATAGAAAACAGTTTTGCCCAAATTTACCCAAGAGCCCTCGGGGTGTGTTTGAGTGTGAAGCCCTAACACACTACCGACAACGGTTACAGAAACCTCCAAGCAGTTAGTTGCTTCCAGCTCGGAACAGACCGAAATGTTGGTAATACCGACAGCCAAACCGTTAACTACCAGGCTATTGGTAAAAATTACAGAACCGGCGACTTCAGGGTTGGTATTTTTCATAACAAACCATTTACCGCTTGAGCTTGTTCCTAAACCGACAGAAAGGTTTTTTCCAACCGGGATAGATTGCTGAATTGAACCCAAAGTAGGAGCGGCAAAAGCAATTTGCGCTAAGCCTGCAAAAACTACAAGGGAAACTAAAAATTTCTTCATAAATGTTTAAGACTTTATTAGTGCTCTTGTTTTACTATAGGCCAAATTATAAGTTTTGTCAATACTCTTTATAAAAATATGGCTTAAATAAGCTAAATTATAACCCCTCCACCCACACAAACCTTGCCTTTATACAATACCAAACTTTGGCCGGAAGCAACAGCTTTTTGGGGATATCTAAATTTAATTTTGTAATGATCTTTCTCAATCTGGGAAATTGTTAAAGGTGTTAAATCTCCCTGATGCCTGTACCTGCCATATAAACTTACAGACTTATTTACTGATCCGCTTATTAACTTATTTATCCAATTAACAGAATGGATCTCCGCTTCCTTTACCAACAGCATCGGGTCGTTGGCATTGCTTGTTACAAATAAAATATTTTTTCTCAAATCCTTACGCGCCACATAATACGGCCCGCCGCCGCCAACTTTAATCCCCTGCCTCTGGCCAATAGTGTAAAAATGCAGACCCTGATGGCGCCCGATAACCCCCCCTCTCCCCCCCTTATAAAGGGGGGGATTAAGGGGGGGTATTAAAACAATATTACCGGGCTTTGGCTTAATTTTTTGTTCCAAAAAATCTTTAAGCCTAATTCTGCCGACAAAGCATAAACCCATGCTCTCCCTTTTTTCCGCGTTCGGCAGGCCAATTTTTTTGGCCAACGCGCGAACTGCGGTTTTTTTCATTCCGCCAATCGGAAAAAGCAAATGGGGCAATTGCGCAGTCTTAACATTATAAATAAAGTAACTTTGGTCTTTGAACTCGTCCGCGCTCCGTATTAGTGAGTAGTGTTTAGTGGGTAGTGGGTGGTCTTTATTTTTTCTGCTCACTGCCCACTGCTCACTGCCCACTATTCTCGCATAATGCCCGGTTGCCAAATAATCAAAGCCGTTTTTTCTTGCCCAATTATAAAGCAGCTTAAATTTTATTTCTTTGTTGCACATTACATCCGGGTTCGGCGTGCGGCCGGCGGCGTATTCCTTAAAAAAATAATTTAACACATTTTTTTCGTATTGCTTTTCAAAATCCAAAGTATGGAGTGGAATTCGCAAAAACGCGGCCACGCGCAAAGCGTCCTGCCTGTCTACCAGCCACGGGCATTCGTTGTACTTAAGCCCGGCAGTTGAAGACCAGTTCTTCATAAACGCGGCCTCTACCTCGTAGCCTTGCTTAAGCAGTAAATAAGCGGAAACCGCGCTATCAATGCCGCCTGAAAGCGCAATTAATACTTTTTTCCTGAGTTTTGACATACCAAACATTTTGACATAAATAATGCTTTGCTGTAAAGTACCCCGACAGGAGGGCCCAATGAAGCTCGGAAAAATCTTTTGGTTGTTGACAGCCCTGGCAGGACTGGCTTTGATTGTTATGCTGTTAAGGCAGCGCGATTCAAAACCTTCGGTTAAACTCCCGACAGGCGAACCCCCGCTCGCTTTTTCTCCGCCCTATCTAGTAGTCGAGCCCAAAACTCGGCTTGAGCCAAGTGGTGATCCTAGCGTTGACTGCAAGGACTGGGAAAATACCGCCAATGTCTACGGCTCCCCTACCAACAAAGGGTACTATCTCACCTTTGCCGATTGCGATTATGACGGTAAATGGGACAAATATTTGGTAGACGGGGGGGCGCGGGAATTTGAAGCCGCTGCATCCCAAGAGGAGGTAATCAAAAAAACTGCAGAACGCCTGCGACTGCTGGCAGAACGAAAGGCCATTGTCGGCGAGAGGATGGGAAATAAAGTTGTAAGATACAATTCCACCCTCAACGGCACGCAAGACGTGTGCGTACCAATAGTCGACGATCCTGGACAAGAGCTCTGTGGGGACGACCGCTACGTTGCTAGAAATTCCGATTTAGACCGACAGTTCCAGTCGGAATTAGACGCTTTTAAAAGACGGCTGAAATGACTCATGCCGAGAAAACGGGGCTGCGAGAACCATCTCGCAGCCGCCTCATATTTTTATAAATACTTTTGCACAAGCTTTAAAAGCTGGCTATGCAGGTAACCGTTGGAAATTATTGCCCCCTTAACCGGCCTGTCGTATCTTTGCTCCCTGCCCCAAAAATCAGTTACCCTCCCGCCCGCTTCTTCCACAATAATTTTTATTGCTGCTACATCATGCGCGGTGTAATGGGGAAAAGTTATGCCGTCAATTTCGCCGGCTGCCAGCAGCATCGCATTATAAACAATCGATCCCATAGGAAAGCATTGGGCCTTATTTTTGAAAATTAAATCTTCAATAAAACCTTTAAGCGGGTATTGCATCCGTGACCATACGCAATGACTAATGTAAGCCCCCTGCATTTTTTTGTATTTAGAAACTCTCAACTTTTTTCCGTTCAAAAAAGCCCCTTTGCCTTTTTCTGCCACAACCATCCGTTCCATAAAAGGATCGTAGGCGACTCCTAATACTGGACTGCCGTTATGAACCAACGCTAACGAAAAAGCACAGGTTGGCGTGCCATGCGAGAAAGGGATAGTGCCGTCGACGGGATCGCATAGCCAGGAATATTCGGCATTTTCAATAGCATGATTTTCTTCTTCCCCAATTACAGCATGAGTTGGAAAATTTTTCTTGACCTCTTTTATTACCATGCTGTTTATGGCCAGGTCGGTCTTTGTCACCGGAGACCCGTCTTTCTTTATAATTCTGGTCATGCCCAAAGCAAAATTAGAGCGGATAATTTTTCCGGCTTTTTTTGCAATATTAACTGCGAACTTTTTGTAGATTGACATAAAGTAATAAACTATATAGCTTTATCTTTAGGAGGAAAAAAGGTGGACCAAAGTGACCTTAGAGAACAGTTCGGCGAACCCTACGATCTGGTGCCTTGCAGCTTTCAAGACAGCGAATGGATCCTGGCTACCCTGCTTACACCGTGGATAGTCAGCACCCTTTCTTTGCTAGCACTGCACTACTGGGCGCCATAAACACAGAATGCGGCCGCGCAACTGCGCGGCCGCATTTTTTCATCTTATTTATAGAGCTGCTCCACCTGACTTTTTATGCTGTTAATATCCCCTGACGAAATTTTAGTGCCGTTAAAGTACAGCGTCGGCGTTGACTCAACCTTTAAACCCAAAGATTCCGAAATATCTTTTTGCAGCTTGTCCTTGTAAGTCTTGTTGGTTATATCGCTCCTAAATTTATTCAAATCGGCAACGCCCGCAATTTGGGCATATTCTACAAACTTATCTATTGGATCAATTAAATTTGACCATTCAGCCTGTTTTTCGTAGGCCAAAAATTTCCAGTCCCAAAACTTACCCTGGGCGCTTGCTGCTTCTGCAGCGTAAGCAGCCGGGATGGAATTTGGGTGCAAATCCGCACTAAAAATATTTAAAGGAAGATGGCGAAAAACGACTTTGGTATCTTTTAACTGGTCGGGCAACTGTTTAAGCGTGGGCTCAAAAGCTGCGCAAGCCGGACACTGTAAATCCCCGTACTCAACTAATACATTTTTTGCTTCCGGGTTGCCTAAAATATGGTCGTCAAAACTAATATCTTTGGGCTGGGAAATAGTTTCAAAGTCGCTAAGGTTAAAATCTTGCGCCCAACCACCGCTTCCTGCGGGCTGTTCGGGTGAAATTTTAAACAAAAAGTAACCAAAGCCCAAGGCTACTAAAATAATTATAACTATAGTTATTGTTCTCTTCATACTAAATAAAAAATTTAATTATTTATTAAGGCCGGGGTACTGGTTCCAAAAATAGCCGGTAACCCGTTTAAAAAAGCTAAGGCCCGGGCTTCTTCGCCTAAGCGCGCCAGATGCTTGGTTTCGTCGTAGGCAGTATACAAATGGTCTTCACCCAAAACCACAATCGCCAACTCGCGCCCGTTTTTGTATTTTAAAACTGCGGAAAAGTTGTAGCGGGATTCGTCTAAATAGCCTGTTTTTGCAATTAAAACCTTAATATCGGCGTCACCAAGCAGCTTATTGGTATTCTTTATTGGCTGATTATAGCGCGAATTGTTGGTTGAACGCAAAGTGTATTGGGATAAGCCGGCAATTTTACGCAAATAAGGGTCCTGGAAAGCCGCAGCTAAAATTTTACCATAATCGGCGGCTGTAACCACGTTGGCAGGATCCAGCCCCGTAGGTTCGTTAAAATAACTGTTTGTTGCGCCCAAGCTTGCTGCCTTTGCATTCATTTTTTTGGAAAACTGTTCGGGTGTAAGCCCGGTGCTTCTGGCCAAAGCATTGGCAGCATTGTTTGCTGACAAAATTAAACTCGCATGGAATAAACCGTCCACGCTAAATTTTACCCCGGCCGCAGACTTTATGCACACGCCCCTCCTGCCACAATATCCCACGACCTGGTCTTCCTTAGTCATAGCTACGGCTTTGGAAAGTTTTGGCTTGGTATCCAAAACCACCAGCGCGGTTACCAACTTGGTTAGGGATGCAGGAATTTTAGGCGCATCCGGGTTTTTTGAAATTAAAACTTCCCCGTTTTGCGCGTCAACCACGGCGTAAGCAGAAGCCCTTATGCCGGCAAAGTTGGCCAAATCGTTACCGCTTAACGGAATTTGCAAAGCCATAGCCGAAATTGGCGAAAGCAAAAATGCACCAAACAAAATTGTAGCTAAAAATTTTTTTACCATTTTTTATTTATTTAACTCCATTCCCTTACTACTATTACTGAAGCATATTCCCAAACTTCTTCTGGAGCATTTTTTTATGCTGCTTAAATAAATCTTCCAAAGCCGAACGGATGTGCCTGGCAATTTCGCTTTTGTCCCCCGCTATGTCCGGGCTTACTTCCACGCTTTGGATATTTTGGTTTCCGTCAATAGTTAAAACAATCTTCCCTCCGGAAGATTTGCCGCTCACAGTCTCTGTAGAAAGCTTAGACTCCATTGCCTTAGCTTGCTTACGCATCTCGTTTATGTCTTTAAGTTTGTCCAATAATCCCATAAAAATTTTTAATTACAATTTATTATAACCGATTGTGCTTACTGCCGCAATTTAACTTGCCAAACACGCGTTATAAGCCCTTACTTGAGAGTTATATTCCTGTTTTAGCGACCCTAAAACATCTACTTTATTATTGTAAATTTTAACCAAATTGTTATATTCGGAAACTTTTCTGTTATATTCCTCGTATTCGGCTTTGGTTTTTGGGTCACTTGAATCCAGCTCCTGCTTTTTAACGCTTAACTCTGCCGCCAGGGAATCAACTTCAGCCTGTAAAAAATTGATCTGGGTTTTTATATTTGAGTTAACAGTTGGGCAGCTGCTCGCCGGCCTGCCAAACTCCTGCACCGCCATCCAAACCTTTTTGCCTTTGTACGTGCCCTTGCCCACGGCCACGCCTATTTCGGTATATTTTGGATTTAAGATGTTTGCCCTGTGTCCCGGGCTGTCCATCCACGCCTTTACTAAGGCCTCATCGTCTTCAAAATTCCCCAGCGCAAGGTTTTCACCAATGGAGATGTAATCATAGCCCGCTTCTTTAGCCAAATCCGCCGCCGCCTTGCCCTGCGGGCTGTCGTGCTCAAAATACTGCTGGACAAACATATCTTTCAGTTTGTTTTGGGCAGCCACATTCAGCTTGCTGTTAGTTTGTAGGGCGGGCAAATTGCCGTTCTGACTGCGGTTTTGGTTGGTCCAAAACAATACTCCGTTTACGGTTAAAAAAGTTTCCTGCTCAAATAAACTGCCAATTAAGGGCGGCGGGGTGGAAATATCTTCTTTTATTTCCTCAAATATGGGGCTTTGGACAAGCTCCGGCAGTTTGTGGGCGTACTTTTGGATTTGGAACCTGTACCGCCAGCCAAAAACCACCAAAACTAAAATGAAAATAAATGCTAAAACTTTCTTCATATGTTACCTAATTATCGGCTCCGGAAGGTGTGGGTCTACTATAGATTTGCCGTTGGGAAGCTCGCATGACCTGGGGTAGTAATCTGCTTTAACCGGATAACCTGCGGCTACGCATTCTTCAAAAGTCGACACCTTAGCCTCTTTGCTTTTTTTAAGTGAAGGATAAAGCAGCATAAACAATACTATTACTGCGGCCAAAAACAAAAACATTACGGAAATTATTTTTTTCATACCGTTGCAGACAGGAAACGCTTTAATCTTTGTTTAAGATAACGCTTCCCGAATCCTGATTTTAAATATTTTTCTCTAACCATTGCATCCAGCTTATTCAGACAGGCCTCATAATAAACTAAAATGAATGGCCCACGACCTTTTGTATAACCAAATAAATTTTTTTGATGTTGATTAAAGCGTTTCCGTAAATCACTGGTAAATCCTGTATATAGTAGTCCGGTTTTCGTACTTTTTAAAACGTAAACATAATACATAATGCGTCTGCAACGGTATTAAGCTCTTACAAAATAAGTAATCCAGCTTGTAGCGCTGTTTAATTTTGAAGCTTTCCTGCCGCTGGATAAAATAGAAAATTCTGCCAATTCCAAAATTTTTGAAAATTCTTGTTGTTCATAGTAAGCAAAAAATCGAGAAGCTCCGGAATCCTGCCAAACCTCATTTTTCTCACCCGTACCTTCTTTTAAAGAAATAAAACCAACGCCTCCGGGTAAAATAACTTGTTTTATAATTCCTAAAATTTCTTTAATGCTGCTTTTTGGAATATGTAAAAGTGATGATGCTGCCCAGAAACCGTTAAATTTTCTTCTAAGTTGAGGAATCTCCTCATATAGCATAACTTGGAACTGCGCATTTGGATTATTTTCTTTAGCTATGGCAACCATATTTTGCGAGCCATCAATCCCTAAATACTCGTAACCATTTTCAATGAACCAAAAAGAATCCGCGCCTGTTCCACAACCTATGTCTAAAATAGAGCCTTGCGATTGCAATTCCCGAAATTTTTCAAATTCTTCAGCCCACACACTGTCCTTGCCAAGCCTGCGGGCCTTTGCCCAACTTGTTGAAATTGTGTCGTAAGTATTTAAAGTTTGTTTTTCAGATTCCTGCATTTATGAAGTTCAAAATTTCCTGTTGTGAAAGTTCTTTTTCCGCAGATTCCTTCAAACTTTTCACTTTATACTTCCCGCTTTTAACTTCCTCTTCCCCTACCACCAACACAAAAGGAATTTTTTCTTTGTCCGCGGTTTTTACCTGCGCGGAAACTTTGCGGTCTGTAAGGTCAACCGCTACAGCCAGGCCCTGCTCACGTAAATTTGATGCTAATTTATTTGCAGCCTCAAGATAATTTTCCAAATGGCAAATGTACAGCTTAACCGGTGGCTGGTATGGTGGCAACAGATTGTATGTCTCCAAAAAATCCCTGGTTGTCACGTCGCCCCAGCCAAAACCTATGCCCGTAACTTTCTCTACCCCAAAAATTCCGACCAAATCGTCATAACGGCCGCCGCCAAAAAGCGCGCGCGGATTTTTTGGGTTAGTGTCGTACATTTCAAAAACCGTGCCTGTGTAATAGTCAAAACCGCGCACCAGCATTTCGTCTATTACTGCATTTTTTATACCTTTTTTTACGAGCGCTTGTTGAACCGACATAAGCTCTTTGTACTCTTCACTATTTTTATATTTGCTGTCTTCAAAAAAATCCAGGCCGCGGTTTATAAAATTGGCAACATCTACAGATTTTTCAGAGCCGCCCATTTTTTCTTTTACCATTTCATCCACATCTGCCGATGAAATTTTATCCTTTTTGTCCATTATCTTTGAAACAGCCTGGGATTGTTCGGGGTTTAGGCCCAAAACCTCCCGGAGTAAAAAATTTAAAAACTTGCGGTTGTTAATGCGAATAACAAACTGCTCGGCCGTGGCTCCAAACGCCCTCATAGCATCGTGCGCCAGAGAGATAATTTCAATATCTGCGTCTATGCCGTCCACCCCGAACATATCTACATTTAACTGCCAGTGTTCGCGAAGGCGCCCACGCTGTGGGCGTTCGTAGCGAAAAAGATTGGGGATGGAATACCATCTAAGAGGAAAACTTAACTCTTTACGCTTTTGCGCCACCATCCTCGCAACGGTTGGTGTCATTTCCGGCCGAATAGTGACATCACGCCCGCCCCTGTCTGTAAAAGTATAAGTTTGTTCATTAACAATTTCGTCGCCCGACTTAGCTTTGTACAATTCTGTTTCTTCTAAAATTGAAGCTCCATATTCTAAGTAGCCGTAACTTTCCACAACTTTGCGCCAAACCGAAAAAATATAGTTTTGCACAAACTGGTCTTGCGGGTAGAAATCCCGCGTACCTTTATAGGGTTCCAAAGATAATTTTTTTGTATTTTTTTCCATATTTATTGACCAGTAACCCACTAATTATAACCAAAATTAAGGGTTTTTACAAATTATAAAAAACCCCGTACAGTCAGTTATCATAACGACTGTACGGGTTGAAAAAAATGTTCGAACAAGGTCACCATTTCTGGTGCCAGAGATTCCTCCTGTTTGGAGGACAGCCTCCGAAACAATTATCACCCAAAAAGCAGAAGAAGTCAATGGCTATTAAATTATTAGACCTAAATTATTATTTACAAGAATTGGCCTTAACCCCAAAATTTCTTCTGTCCATGACAAATTAGGAATTGGGTTAAGTAAATAAATTTTCTTTTCTAAATGAAAAGCCAGGCCCATTTCCATTAAAGTGTTCGGACCAATGTAACCGGCTATGCCGTTTTTGTCGTAGTTGGTAACTAAAATAACATCTGACCATTTTACTTCTTCAAAATGGTCAATAATTCTCTGACTGTGGTTGTCTAAAAATGAAGGGTCTTTGAATGGATCGGTTTTTTTAAATTTGTAATACTCCAGTGTATGCCATTTTTTACCGTGCCCGTCGACAAATTCAACCGGAGGCATATGCGCCTCATGCCCCATACTTTCCAACTGTTTTTTTACAGCTTCCATTTCTAGAATGAACGCCGTACTGCCGCAAATAGTTATTTTCATGTTGACCTATTTACTATATAGTGCTACATTTTGTTAAACTTTTGTTTGGGAGGATTTATGTTCAAGGAAGGCACGAAAGTGCGTTGCACGGTAGTGGATGACGAAACGGCAGATGGAAAGCACATGCCGTCAATGGCGCTTCTGAAACAGGGGGCAATTTACACCGTTGATGATTACCAAGGTCCTGAAGAATGCCGGGACCTTTATCCCGACCAGCCTTACCTCATGGAAAACGGGGGTAAAATCATGCTTCGTGAACTGCCTGGTTTGGTATTTTTCCCCAGGCGCTTCGAAACAGTCGCTGCAGCATAGGCCTAACAAAAATCATGACACGGGGTCAGAGAGATCTGGCCCCGGTGTTTTATTATACCAAATTTGACGGTTCCCAAAAATTCCGAAGGATTTTTTGGGATATGGGAAATTGTTCCGAAGGCTGAAGTAAGCGAAATGTTTTTCGCACACGTAAGCCGCAGGGACAAATGACCCGCTGGAGCGGAATACGGGAATCGGACCCGTGCCTAAACCTTGGGAAGGTCTCGTACTACCATTATACTAATTCCGCAAGAATTGATTATTGCTGATGTATAATACCAAACTTTTGACCAACCGAAAAGATTATGGCAGAATGACAAAGGTGTTGATGTTCAACCCCTCCCTAGCCCTCCCCAAACTTGGGGAGGGAAATGACAATGAAAAAACTATTTAGAAAAATCCCGACCACCATGGCCACGCAGCATCCCGACCATGCAGGGCGGCCGTTTTGGTACAAAGATCCATACATTCCGGCAATTGAAGAAGCCAAGGAATGTTTTTTAAATTTCAGCGAACTTGGCATTACCGAATACAAATGGGATTGGGAGGGAAAATTGGTGGACGAATCTGTTTTAGAGCGTTTAATTGCCGAACATTTTGCCTATTTTAAAAAGCAACCCCTGGGCAAAGAAAGATTTTTAACTTTCCGTCTGCCAAACCCCAAAGTCCAAACCGAATTTAGGATGGGCCGGGCGCTTATGGGCATTGCGGGCGCAGCCGGCCTTGCCAAACAAGTCGGGCTCCATACTCCCCCTCTGTTTGAAGTTATTTTACCCATGACCGAAAGCGAAACCGAGATGCTCGAGATCCAGGAAGCTTTCCACGAAATCGCTTCTCTCAAGCATCCATTAAACCGTTTTGAAAAAGGCTTGCTTAGCCACGTTTTAATAATCCCGCTTTTCGAGCGCGTGGACACTATTATTAATTCAAATGAGATACTGGAACGTTACCTCAAACTCCACAAAGCAAAATTTAAATTCAATCCGCCCTATTTAAGACCGTACACTGCCAGAAGCGACCCGGCGCTAAACTCAGGGCTTATCCCAACGGTCATTGCAGTAAAAATTGCACTCTCGCGATATAAAAAATTTGAAAAAAAACACAACATTCCCCTTTACCCCGTAATTGGCTGCGGCACGCTGCCTTTCCGCGGCGGACTTTTCCCAATTAACGTTAAAAGATTTATTAAGGAATATCCGGGCGTGCGCACCGTAACCATCCAAAGCGCGTTTAGGTATGATTTCCCCAAAGCTTCGGTTATTAAAGCCATTGCCACTTTAGAAAAAGATTTACCAAAAGGCAAGGCAGTAATAATTGCAGACAGCGAAGAAGAAAAGTTAATCCACCTAATAAAACCATTCGAAGCGGCTTACAAAAATACTATTTCAGGCATTGCTCCAACCATAAACCGTTTAGCTCATTTTTTTCCAAAGCGCAGGGAAAGGGTCCAGCATATCGGTTTGTTTGGATACTCCCGCGGCGAAGGCAAAGTAAAATTGCCGCGCGCTATTACTTTTACCGGTTCCCTTTATTCGCTTGGCGTGCCTCCCGAACTAATTGGCGCCGGACGCGGCATTTTAGCCGCAAAAAAAGCAGGCCAAGTTGGCCTGCTGGAAAAACATTATGTAAATTTAAAGCACGATTTATATTTTGCAGGAAAATTCCTATACAAGCCGGGCTTGATTAACCTTAGTAAACATTCTAAAGCCTGGAAAAGCGTACTTAAAGATGTGGAAGAAATAGAAAAATATTTGGGCAAGCCGCTTTCTGCAAAATACCTAAATGAGCAAGAGCATCAATTAATTTCTGCCAGGATCCACAAAAATTTATCGTCCGGTAAAAACCTTACAAGGCTAATTGAACAATCTGCGCAACTTAGAAGAAGTCTGGGCTAATTTTTTTCAGAATCATTCCCTTCTAAGTCCGGCGGATGCAAGATTTCTATGCTGTTCCCCTTATTTACCAAAAACTCATCCGGAATTTCCTTGTACTTTTTTGGGACTTTCTGGGTAGGGTTTAGCGCTTCCTGAGCCTCGGCTTCCGATATTGACTTCTTGTAGTCTGGCTCTAATTTGTAACTGCTGTCTAATTCTTCTGGCATAAAGTTTAATTTATCTTATAATATCAAATATACTAAAAAAATGAAACTCCTAATAGTCGGTTCAGTCGCATACGATTCCATAAAAACGCCTTTTGGCAAGGCTAATAAAACCCTAGGCGGCAGCGCCACGTATTTTTCTTTGGCCGCGAGCTTTTTTACCAAACCTTCTCTGGTAGCTGTAGTTGGGCAGGATTTTAAAGATGAAGAAGTATTTAAACGCCTGGGGATAAACATTAGTGGGTTGGAAAAACAACCAGGCAAAACTTTTGCCTGGGGAGGGGAATATAGTTTTGATTTAAACTCCAGGAAGACTTTGTTTACTCATTTGAATGTGTTTGAAAATTTTAAGCCAAAATTATCATCGGATCACAAAAAATCAAAATTTGTTTTTTTGGGCAACATCCACCCATCCCTTCAGCTGGATGTTTTAAAGCAGGTTAATGCGCCTAAATTTGTTGGGCTGGATACTATGAATTTGTGGATAGAAAAAACTTTAAAAGATTTGAAAACCGTTTTAAAAAAAGTTGATATTTTAATAATAAACGATTCAGAAGCGCGGGAGTTATCGCGGGAACATAATTTGCTGAAAGGCGCTAAAAAAATTCTGTCGCTAATGCAATCACCCTCCCCTAGCCCCTCCCATCAAGGGAGGGGAACCAAAAACATTCCCTCCCCTAGAGGGGGAGGGTTAGGGAGGGGTGAAAAAATTGTGATCATCAAACGCGGCGAATTCGGTTTGCTCATGTTCCAAAAAGGAAACATTTTCCATCTTCCCGGCTATCCGCTTGAAGATGTGGTTGACCCCACCGGTGCGGGCGACAGCTTTGCCGGCGGGTTTTTTGGCTATTTGGCCAAGACCGATGATATTTCCTGGCCAAACCTAAAAAAAGCATGCGTCGCAGGCTCGGTTATGGCTTCTTTTTGTGTGGAAAAATTAGGGACTAAAAGGCTATTAGAAATTAAAAGCTTAGACATAACCCAAAGGCTAAAAGATTTTAAAACATTGACTCATTTTGAAATTTAGCTTATCTTAGTAAAAAATGAACTTTAACTGAAAAGAGGAAAATGTGGAAGGATTCAGTACTTACGCGTTGTTGTTTGTTATAATCACCGTAGCCCAGATAATAATTCGACTTCTCGCCCGCCACAGAAGTCAACTCGACGGCCATGAAATAGACATCGATTACTACGTCGACGGAGTTTCGTCCGCCTTTATGGACGACAAGCCAATGCGTACCTTCCCCTGGTGGGTTATTGAACATAAATTGTGCATGGTTATTAGAAACCAAATTGTAATGGATCTGCACAGCGACCAACTCTAAATCCCGTCCGCTAGCCGGCCGGGATTTTTTACTAAAATGATATTTGGCACCCAAAAACAAGAGGCGCGCTCGACGATGTCGAGCGCGCCCCGGGTCAAACCCAAAACGCGCTAAAAATTACGCTTACTCGTCATTTAAAATTTTTTCTACCTTTTCGACAAGTAGCTTAAGCCTAACGTATGCACGCAAGAGCTCGCCTTTTGGAACACCGTCTTCAAGTAAAAGCTCAATCCTGTCCAGATAAAAAATCACTCCGGACTCCGTTGGCACTTCAGGCAAGGTTTGGACAACTCCGCGCCTGATTTGTGCGTCCAGTTTATCCCAAGTCACGCCAAGATCATCTAAAATCCTTGCCCCAACACAATCCTGCAGCTTGAGCATACCCAGCAACAGGTGTTCGGTGCCAATGTGGCGATGATGGACCCTTTCCGCTTCTGCCTGGGAGTAACCAAGAATAAGCTTGCATGAATCAGACATCGGTAGGTCTATGGAAGTACTGACCTTTTCACGAGCCGGAGATCTTTCTTCTACGGCTTTGCGAATAGACGGACAAGGATCCTCTACCCCCATCAGTCGGCCCAAAAAAGATTTGTCTTCCCTGGCAAGCCCTAAAAGCAAATGCTCTGTTTCGATGCGAACATGACCGAATTGGGAAGCCTCGTAACGAGCAAAGAAAATTACCCTTCTGGCTCTTTCTGTGTATCTTTCGAACATTGTTTCCCCCTTTTGGGATGCTATCTGAAAAAAGTATACCTTAACGGCAAGCTGTTTGACAACCTAAAAATATCTGTTAGAATAATTTTATAAAATCAAAGTAAGTTTAAAAAAAACACCCTTAAAGCTTTTGGAGGCGACGTAGGTGTTTTTTTAATTAGTTGCTAGACTCAAGATTAAAGTTTTTAGGATTATCATCTTTAATCTGTAATCTTTAATCTATTAACTAATTAGGGGGAGAAAGCAAAAGCAAAGCTATGACAAGTGGCAAAATAATGGCCGAATATATATGGCTAGATGGCCGCAAACCCACAGCCAAGCTCAGGTCCAAGACTAAGATTGTAAACGGGCCTGTAAGGAAATTGGAAGATATCCCTATGTGGGGATTTGACGGTTCTTCCACCGAGCAAGCCGAAGGAAGTTTTTCCGACTGTATGCTCAAACCGGTGTACTATGTGCCGGACCCAATAAGCAAGGGCGATAACCTTTTGGTAATGTGCGAAGTTTTAAACGCCGACGGCACTCCGCACCAAACCAATACCCGGCACATTTTGGAAAAAGTGGCGGAAAAATACAAGGACCAGGAAGCCTGGTTTGGCATTGAGCAGGAATATACCCTTTACGGTTCCAACGACCGCCCCTTTGGCTGGCCCAAAGAAGGTTTCCCCCATCCACAAGGGCGCTACTACTGTGGCGTAGGGTTTGACGAAGTCCACGGCAGGCCGCTGGTGGAAGCGCACCTTAAAGCTTGTTTAGATGCAGGCTTGGCCATTTCCGGCATTAACGCGGAAGTTATGCCGGCGCAGTGGGAATTCCAGGTTGGCACTTTAGGGCCGCTGGAAGTGGCTGACCAGCTTTGGCTAGCCCGCTGGCTTTTGTACCGCCTAGGTGAAGAATACGGCGCGTACGCTAAGCTAGACCCCAAACCCATGACCGGGGATTGGAATGGCGCAGGCGGACACACTAACTACTCAACCCGCGCAATGCGCGAAACCGGTGGTATGGAAGTGGTTAAGCAGGCTTGCGAAAAGCTTGGGCAGTACCGAATGCAGCATATGCGCGTTTACGGCGCTGACAACGACAAGCGTTTAACCGGCAAGCACGAAACCTGTTCTTATAAAGAATTCCGCTACGGAGTAAGCGATCGCGGCGCCTCTATCCGCATCCCGATGGAAACTGCCAACAAAGGCCGAGGCTACCTGGAGGACAGGCGCCCGGCAGCAAACTTAGATCCTTACCAAATTTGCACAGCATTAATAGAAACCACCTGCGGCGAAGGTTTTAACCCGGACACTTACGGCTGGGGAAACTTTGACCCTACGAGGTAAATGCGTTATCCGCTGATCACACGCGGATATTAACGCTGATAAGGCGCTGATAGTTAAATCAAAAGCCGCTTCTTAACTGGAGCGGCTTTTAAAGTTCAGCGTTTTATCGGCGTACCAATCCGCGACAAATCAGCGGTTATACTCTTCCGTATTGATCCTCAAACCTTTCAATATCACCTTCGTCGTAATGCCCGGTTTGGGATTCCACAATTATGAGCTCTAAATCACCAATATTTTTTACGCGATGCTTGTCCCCTATTTTTATATCCACAAAGCTGCCTACCCCAACTTCAATTGCCTTATCATTTAAAATCACAGTACCTTTCCCCTGCACAATAAACCAATGTTCGTTGCGCTCTCTGTGAAGCTGGTAAGACAAAGAGGCGCCGGGCTTCAGGCGTAAAATTTTTATGCAAGAATCTTTATAGCCGGGCTCGTCCACTTTAAACTGACTCAAAATTTCGTAAGAGCCCCAAGGCCTATGTTCAATGTAATGGCTATTTTCCATAAAAGGATTATAGCAAAAAAGTTGATGTCTATGGAAATTTCTGATAATATCGATTTATAAATACATGCCCCAAAAAAGCAAGCAACTTGCAGTAGAATTACATAGCCATCTAGGCGCCGCGGTAAGCCCGGCAATACTCTGGGCCATTGCCCACCGCCAGGGCATAAAACTTCCCAGTAAAAATTACTGGGATTTTGAAGATATGATTACGATGACCGGCGCGGAGAAGAATAAAGATTTAGACGAAATGCACCGCCACTTTTTCCACTGGACAGAGCTTATACAATCATCACCCGAAGCCATAGAAGAATCTGTAAAGCTCACCATTTCCGGCGGATACCGCAAAAACAACATTACAGTCCATGAGCTCCGTTTTGACCCCATGATGCGCAACCGCGGCGGTGAGCGGGATTTAGACCATATTATTATGTCCGCCCTTTGGGGAATGGATAAAGCCATTTTGGAATACCCCCAGGTCAAAGCCGGAATAATTATAGGTATGCACCGAATGCATAGCTTTAAGCAAAATGAAGTTAAAATACAAAAAGCCATCCGCTACAAAAATCGAGGCATAATTGGCATTGACCTTGCCGGCCCCAACCGCAGCAGCTTTTCCATGCAAAAACACAAAGATTTATTTATGATGGCAAAAAAGCACGGCCTTGGAGTTACCATCCACACCGGCGAGGAAAAACAACTGGCAGAAATGCGCTATGTAGTTAGAGAAATAAAGCCGCACAGAATTGGCCACGGCGTGGAATGCGTGAGGGATAAAAAGCTAATGGCAGATTTGGTAAAAAATAATATTCTTTTGGAAATTTGCCCGACTTCCAACTTACGTAACAGTGTTATTAAAAACCTAGCGGGATTAAAATCGGTTATAAAAACTTTGCTTAAAAATAAAGTTAAGTTTGCCATTTGCACCGACGGACCGGAAATGTACAAAACCGGCATCCACAAAGAACAGCAGTTTTTGCTGGAAAACAAAATAATGACACAAAAAGAAATTGCCCAGTCAAGCCGCCTCGCGCTTGAAGCAAGTTTTATTCGATAATTATATTCCCTCCCCCTTGCCTGCCTACCGCAGGCAGGTGGGGAGGGCAAGGGAGGGGGTAAAAGCATCCGCCACCCTCCCCTAACCCCTCCCATCCAGGGAGGGGAATTTTATTTTGCGGGCTTTTTTTCGTATGTAAGCAAAATTAATCCTGCTGACACAGGAATTAAGGAGACCCATTGCCACAAGGTTGGCGACTGATGTAAAAAAATATAGGCAAAAAATAATGTGCTTAAAGGAGCTACCCCCGAGAACGAAGTCGCCTTAGTAACGCTAATTCGATGAATGCCCTCTACCCACAAAAACTTGGTAAATCCTAAAACCACAAAACCATTTAAAATTAGAAGCCACAAGACCCCTTTAACTTCATGGAAAGGCGCAGTAGCTTGAAGCAAATAAGCCAAAAGGAAGAAAAAAGGGAAACTAAATAGGTTGCGCAAAAATAAGATAGTTTCGCTGCTAATAATTTTACGTAAGCTTTGTTGGTAATAATTCCCCAGAGTAGCGCAAGCACAAGCAATTAAGATAAACCAATCCCCGCCGGAAAAATCTAAACCTTCCTTCGGCCATAAAATAATTACTGCTCCTATTAAGATCAAAACTGCCCCTGTTGTATGCTCTTTGGAGAAAGGTTGTTTTTTCCATACGTTAAAAAATAGATAGCTGAAAAATAATTCCATTAAGGCAAGAATGCTGGCGTTGCCGGCAGATGTGAATTTTAAACCGGCATAATACAAACCATAGTAAAGCCATCCAATCAAAAACGATATTATCAAAATATGTTTATAGATACCCTCTTTACGTAATTCAAAAAACTTTCCGCGAATTAGCATTAAGGCGGCAAAAAATACGCAAGAAAACATCGCGCTAAAAGCCAGTGAATAAACTGCTGATACGGTTGAATAAGACAGGATAGTTATAATCGGAAATAAGCCCCACAAAAGCTCATTTGCTATAATTGCTAACTCCCCTTTTCTGGTTTGGCTTAAATTCATACCTTAATTATAACAAAAAAACCGTCCCAAGGTAGGGACGGTTTTTAAATAACAATTATTGCAAAGTTACGTAATCGTCAATAACCCAACCACTCCTGCCGTCTGTAAGTGTAATTTTATACCATCCGCTCTGGGATTCTGAATAGGAATAAATTTCTCCCGGGTTAACTTTGGTAATAATGCTGTAACTAAGTCCCGGTCCGCTTCTAAAGTTTAGCCAGCCCGTGGGCGTGGAATTTATTTTTAATTTTTTTTCAGCTGCCACCGGCGGAGTTGGGGTTATGCTGGGGTCTGTACCGGTTGAATTTTCCGGCAAAATGACCACTGTGGTGGTTGCCGGGTCATCCACAGGCTCTTGGACTTGGTAGTTAGGCTGTGGGTCTTGGCTGTTGGTGTCATTTAACCCCCAAACCTGGTAAAGTTGGTAACTGGCGAAGCCCAAAAGTAAAAGAATAATTACCCCGATTATTTTACCCACACCGCCGCGATTTTGGTTATTTACCCTGTCTACAACGGACTTAGGCAACAGCCTGGGTTCGGCAGCGGGTTTTTCTGCTGCGGCAGTGGGTTTTGTGCCCGGTACGCTTGCAACCATAGGGCCCTCTGTCTCGGAAATTAAGCGCTTTTCCTGCACAGTCAAATTAGGCGCCTTTACCGTGGGGGCTTCAGAACCGCTTACGGGCGCATTTATCCCTTCCAAAGTCGGCTTGGGCCGCTTGGCTTTCTTTTCCTTTTCCGCTTTTATTTCTTCATTAAGGGAGTTTTCCAGCAACGATCCAGGAGTTTCTTCGGTAAAAGAATTAGTTTGTTCTGAATCTATTTCGTCAGGCATATAACTATTTTAACACCTTTTATTTTTAATGCAAATTTTACCTATAAGTCTTAATTTGCGGTTAAATTCAAAATTTGAGATAATCTAGGTCAGCTGAAAAGAAGGGAGCTATGAAATGTCTTCAAATACGTTCGAGTTACTTGGCTTTTCCAATCCCTTGGACGATTACCCGTCTCCGATTGTCCCCATAGGCAGGCTTAACGGTCAGCTTGTGGCGGTGTACACCACAATGAAAGATGGAGTATCTCACGTTACTGAGACTTTGTCCGAAGAAGCGGCATTCGATCGGCTCACCCCTGAGCTTAAAGATGCTTTGGGAGGATTCGACTACCTGTTCGATAACCTCTACGCCGTAACGTCAACCGACGTTCGCAAATATCATGTTGCCGACCAAAAAGAGTTTTTTCTTTCTTTACTGGCCGACGACAATTTTGCGCCCGACAATCCTTTTGCGCGGTTAAGTATTGCTCAGCCTACCGGCGAACCAGCCATAATTTTAGCGGAGATAAAAAAATGCTATAAAGGACTGGGTAAAACGCCGAGATTCAAGAAGGCTTGGTTGATCCAAGAAATCGAACAAATGCGAGCTGATGGGATCGACGTCGCAGAAATCGAAACACTTCTGAAATAGACCTCAAACATCTTTTGATATCCGGTGGCAATTTCGGTTGCTATCGGATATCTTATTTTTTTACAAACATCCTCCTTGCCGCAATAGGCTTTTTATTTTATAATATCTTCTAGCTTGTCATATTCTTGGGGCGTAGCCAAGCGGTAAGGCACGGGCCTTTGAAGCCTGCATTCCCAGGTTCGATCCCTGGCGCCCCAGCCAACAAAAAACTCATCCACGTTAGGCGGATGAGTTTTTTGTTTTGCAGCCAAGATAAGTGATATAATAGATTTATGGATTCAGACAAAAAACTTGAAGAACAAATAAACGAATATGCCGCGCTTGCCAAGGAAAACCCCAAGATTGATGCAGCGGCCCTAATGGTAAGCGCGCTTCAAAGCCAAAGACCCCAGTCAGTTTCACCCAAGGCTAAAAGGTGGGCGTATTTAATTTCCATTGGCATACCACCTTTAGGCTTACTGTTCGCCTTAAATTATTTTATGAAAGACGACGACGAATCCAAGCAAGTGGCCTGGATGTGCGTAATTTTAACAATTGCCGCTATTATTATGTTTTGGCTATTCACCAAACTTTTATTTTCCGGGTCCGGGACTTCCCTGCAGCAAATCCAACAAATCAAACCTAACGACATATACCAGCTCAGCCAATGAACCTAGAACAAGAAATTCAGACAATTAAAGACAGAAACAGAAATGTGGAGATGGATAAGGCCTGGGAAACCTCGGCTGTGCGGAGATTTTTTATTGCTGTTGTAACTTATGTTATTGCTTTTGTCTGGCTACTTATGATCCACGACACTACTCCTTTTTTAAAAGCTTTTGTACCCGCGGCCGGATATATACTTTCCACTCTTTCTCTACCTGTACTTAAAAAATGGTGGCTCACAAAAAATCAAAAACATGCATAGTGGCACTGGAGGACTATATGGATTGCCCATTTCCAATTGGCAGCTTGGTAACCTGGACAGACAATGCCCCTAAAACCTGGAGAACCGTCATTACGCCGGGACCAATGAAGGTAATTTCTTTTCGCTGGGACGAAGGCCATGCAAGCCTATATTCCATGCAATTTGGCGGAATACCGCGAAGTCCGGGTTGGATCATAAATGTTGAATACGACCCCGACTCAACAGACTACTACGATCCCCCGCTAAGTTTGTTGTTTTGGCAAAATACCTTCCAAAAGGAAATTCATGAAATGTGGCTTGCAAGAGCGGACTAACAAAACCCCCTGTTATCACCGGATAACAGGGGGTCTCTTTAAAAGCTCTACTTAACTATTTCCCTGGTCGGCGCAATATGGTAGTAGTTTAAAATAAACTGGGCCATTTCTCCCCAAGCCGGGGCTGCCGTGCTTTCGGCATAGCTCACGTCGCGGGGATGGTCAATCCTGACTAACATAACAAATTGAGGGTCATCCACCGGGCCATAACCAATAAAAGAACCAATGTTGTTATTTTCTTCGTAGCCCTTGCCGTCTTTTTTTGGGACCTGGGCAGTTCCGGTTTTACCGGCTAAATAATACCCGGGCACGCCTGCTCTTTTTCCGTGGCCGTTTTCTATAACCGACACCAACATCGCGCCAATGGAATTGGCTGTCCTTGGCGAAATTACTTCCCTTACCTCACGCGTGGAAGTATTCTCTGTTTTGCCTTCTGCGTAAATTTTAGACTGAATAATGTACGGCTGCATCATTTTGCCCTGGTTAGCCAAAGCCCCGTAAGCTTGAATAAGCTGGATAGGAGTTACGCTAATGCCCTGGCCAAAACTTGCGGCGTGGTAGTTTACCTGGATATTGCCTTTAAGTGAATCTAAATTGCCCTGGCTTTCGGGCAATTCCACTTCCGTAGGTTTACCAAAGCCAAAATTTTTAACATATTCCAAAAATTTACTGTTGCCAATTTGTTCTTTTGCAAAAATCGCGCCGGTATTTAAAGATTCGTCCAAAACTTGCGTCATATTTTGCTTTCCGTGGGCAAGCAAATCCGAATTTTTAATTTTATAGCCGTCAACCTCCACAATCCCTTCATCTATATATGTGGTTTCGGGGGTAACTTTTTCTTCATTTATTGCCGCTGCCATAGTTATGGGCTTAAATACCGAGCCGGGTTCGTAGTTGCCCACCATGGCTATATTGGAAAAACTTTTCGGGTCTTCCACTTTGTTATATTCGTTTGGGTTAAAATCGGGAAAATTTGCTATAGCCAAAACCGCGCCGGTCTTGGGGTTAGCCACAATTATTGAACCGGCGTCAGCGCCGTGCTTGGTTACACTGTCTTTAATTACGCTTTGGGCCTTAAACTGGATGCTTTTGTCTATAGTTAAAATTAAAGTCGCGCCGTCCACTGCCGGGCTGCCTTTGTTTTCCGCTCCCGCTATGGTTGAACCGCTGCTGTCTTTTTCCGTTACCAATTCACCCGCCTCACCGGTCAGCTCTTTGTCAAAATATTTTTCCAGCCCGTACAAACCCAGCTTTTGGCTGGATTTGTCCTTGTAGCCCACAAAACCCACCACCTGGCTTAACAAATTATTTTCCGGGTAAAAACGCGTGTCCTCGGAGTCAAAAAATATGCCGGAAAGTTTTAGTTTAAAAATTTTTGCCTGCTCTTCCTCGGTCAGTGCTTTTTTTATGGGCACGTATTTTTTATCTAAGCGGGTAATTTTTTCCAAAACCTCATTTTTATCCAGCTGTAAAATTTCAGCTAAACTGGCCGCAGTCTGGTTGGGGTTGATTACACTGTTTGGCACCGCGTAAACCAAAAAACTTTCCAAATTGGTGGCAACCGCAGTCGTGCCTTTGGAAAGCGGGTCCATAAGCTTAATTTCGCCGCGTGTGGGAAGCAATTTTCTATAAATGCTGTGCTGGGCGTCGGCCTTCTGTTTTGCTGTGTGCCCGTTTATAATTTGCAAACTGAAAAGCTTTGCCAGGACAACAACAAAACAAAGTAACAAAAAAGCGGTCAAAAGGCCGCTCCTTTGGCTGAAAGTAAAATTTTGGCGACGATCAACCATAAGCTAAATGAACAAAAATTACAGGAATTAAATTAATTATTTTTGCCAATTTTCTTTTATTTAATTTTGTCGTTATTTTTATTATCTCTGCGTAAAATGGTTTAGGTCAATTTCCAAAAACCTTGGAGTGCCTGCGGGCACAAAATTAGCCATAGTCGTGCCGTTTTGGACGCTAACTATGGAACCGGATTCTGCGGCCGTTAAATTCAATTTTTTATTCTCTTCAACTAGAACAGTATGTTTTTTTTCTAAAGATTTCATTACATAACCTTTGGAAGCCAAATCGTTAACCCCGTAAACATAAGCAAAAAGTAAAGTTATGTTGGCAGCTATTAAAAGGATTGCGAACCTAAACCTGGCGGATGTTTTTTCTTTAACTGCAGCTTTAACTAATGTCGGTCTTTTTGTTTTAAATAATCCTGCCGGCCAAAAACCTTCTAAGACAGATGCTTTTAACATTGTTTAAAAATTAATTTTTTTGTTTTGTTTTTATATTTTTTGAATCGCCCTTAGCTTTGCCGGCTTAGCACGAGGGTTTGTATGTAATTCCTCGGCCGAAGCAAGCAGAACTTTTTTTGTGAGGATTTTCCCCTGCGGGTTTTTGCCACAAACACACTGCGGGAAATCTAGCGGACAAACACAGCCTTTGCTTAATTGGTTAAAAAACTGCTTTACAATCCTGTCTTCCAAAGAATGGAAACTCACTATTACCAACCTGCCACCGGGACTTAAAACGTCGAATGCCTTGGGTAAAAATTCTTTTAAATTTTCCAGTTCGTGGTTAACTTCTATTCTTAAAGCCTGGAAAATTCTTCTGGCGCTGTCATCTGCTCTGTGTTTAACCGGTTTTGGTAGTGCATCAACAATCACTTGATACAGATCGGTCGTATTACTTAGCGCTACACCCTTAGCCCTTAGCCCTAAAATTTTATTAACAATCTGCTTACTAAATTTTTCCTCTCCAAATTCTGTAAAAATTTTGTATAGTTGATGTTCGTTGTAATTATTTAAAACAAATTTTGCGTCTATGTGCTCCCCGCTCTGGTTAAACCTCATATCCAGCGGCTGGTCGGTTTGAAAACTCATTCCCCGATGTTCCAGTTCGTACGATGACAGACCAAGATCGGCTACTATACCGTTGATATTACTAAATTTGTAATGCTCAACAATTTTATCTACGTGCGCAAAATTCCCGTGATGTAAAATTAAATTCTTAGCCCTTAGCCCTATACCCTTAGCGCTCTCATCGATTGCGTCTTGGTCCAAATCAATCGCCAAGACCTTCCCATCCGGCCTATTTTTAGCGATGATGGCCGATGTATATCCCCCGCCCCCTAACGTGGCGTCAACAAAATTCTTGCCGGGGCTAACGTCCAAATATTCAATAACCTCTTTAAGTAAAACTGGAATGTGTTCATAAGCCATTTAAATGATTGGCCATGATTGACAAAATTGACATGATTTCCAATCTTGCTCAATCTTTTAATTCTTTTAAATCTTGATCAATTCCTCAAACTCCTAAACTTCCCAATTGCTCTGCTATTGCATTGCTCTGCGCCTCGGTCTGCGTCTTGTAAGCCTGCCAAAGTTCATCACTCCAAATTTCTATACGGTTATAAAGTCCGGCAATAACTACCTTCTTGTTTATTCTCGCAAATTCCTTCAAATATTGAGGCAAAATAATTCTGCCCTGCTTGTCTATTTCGCAGTCCATAGCTCCGGCCAGCATAAGGCGGGAAAAAGCTCTTGTATTGGCAGTAGAAATTGGGAGACTAGCCAATTTTTCCGCCAGCTTTTTCCATTCATCTAAGCTGTAAAGGAACAACGAATTGTCTAAACCTCTGGTAACCACGACTTTTTTTGATTTCAGCTGCGGTCTAAACTTAGAGGGGATGGAAATTCGCCCTTTTTCATCAATATTTGCCTGATATTCTCCAATAAACATATTAACTCGCTGATTTGTCGCTGATGAGTACGCCGATTTGTCGCTGAGCGCTTTTTTCAGCGTTTATTCAGCGACTGCAGTCGATCAGCGTAGCTTCAGCGTGTTAAGGTTTTCCACAGCAACACCCACTTATCCCCACTTTCAACCACTTTTTACCATTACCTAGGTATTATACTCCACAATTACCCAAAAGTCAAAGCTGTGAAAAAAGTGTAAAACAAAAAAATACCCCTTACACAAGAGGTATTTTATAAACTCTATATTTTGTACTAATTCCTATCCACAAAGGCTTATTTCATACGCCGCGACGCCAAAAGCAACCGATACATTTAGACTTTCTTTTTTGCCCAGCATTGGAATTTCAACAACTCGGTCGCATAATTCCAAAATGGGCTTCGATATTCCCCTAACCTCTTCGCCTAAAACCAAAGCCAGCGGGAATTTAGGTTTGAATTTGCCTATATATATCGAGCCTTTTATGTTTTCCAGCGCAATGATATTAATTTTCTTTAATCTTAAATCTTTAATCAGCCTTACTGCCGAAGCCTTGTATTCCCACGGCACAAAATTTTCTGCCCCAAGGGAAACTTTGCCCATACGTTTTTTGTGGAATTCGTTTGCCGGCGTGCCGGTATAGCCGGTTAAATAAATTTTACTAATACCAAAAGCGTCGGCTGTGCGGAAAATAGAGCCGACGTTAAGTAACGAACGGATGTTATGCGCAATTACAAAAAACTCTTTTGCCGCTTTCTTCTTCATTTTAGGTGTTAGCAGACAAAATATTTCTTACAATTGCAACAATACTAAAGGAAAGCAGCGCAAAAACCAGGCCTAAAACCGCCCACTGAATGGTTTTTTTGGCTTTAATCAACCGTTCTTCATTCCCGGCCGAAGAAATCATTTGGAAAGCGCCGACTAAAATAAACAAAACCGAAACTATGGGTATAATTTGTAAAATGTCCCGGATAATTAAAATAAAAAATTCCGCTAAATCGCAAGCCCTGCTCAAACAAACCAGCTGGTTTTCGGGCAGCGGATTATATAATTTTTCGTAAGTTTCGCTGAAATCCGCTGCCCTGCCAAGCAATGGGGCTAAAAGCAAAAAAATAAAAAAATAGACCTTGTTTAAAATTTTACGCATTTATTAATTCAATAAATGTAAATTAACCTTTGGATTATACAGCCGCGTCATTTCCCCGCGTAATTTTGTCAACAACATTTCGCAGGTTGCGGAAATTGTCATCTTATACACATGCCCGCCCAGAGTGCTAAAATCTGTACGGCCAAACACGCCATGGGCGTGGATAAAATGCTTGCCTTCTTTTAAGCTGCCATTCCCGTTAAAAACCAAAATTTCCAGGTCTTCCGAAAATTCTTTTTTTTCAAAAGTTTTGCTTTCAGACACGTAGCTACCCAGTTCCAATTGGTTTGAGGCGCCAATCGCATTAAAAACACACGCGTCTATTTCGTGGTTTTTTAAAAATTCTCCCAACGCAAAAATTACTTCTTCGCCTTTCTCAAACCGAAGAACCAGCTTGTCGCTTTCTTCAAGTATGACCTGCATACTTAATTTGGGTAATTTACGCTCCTGGCTAAGACTTCTTTGACCTTACGAATAATATCGTCCACCGACTGGTCGGACTTAAGCAAATAGTCAGCTCCGCCGGCTTCAACAATTTTACTAATAGTTTCTACGTCGCCAATGTTGGTTAAAACTATGACCGAGGTTCTTTCCGTCTCGGGGTTGGATTTAATTTCCCTTAAAACCGAAATTCCGTCTTTTTTCGGCATCATAATGTCGAGCAGCACCAAGTCAGGCTTGGTTTCGACAATTTTGGCAACCGCTTCTTCGCCGTCGTAGGCAGGGATAGGTTCGTAACCTTCGACTTTTAAAGCGTCACACAGGGAATTGGATATTAACTTGTCATCTTCGGCTACTACAATTTTAGGCATATGTATAATTTTATTACTCTTTTTTACTCCTATATATTAGCACACTTGTTAAAAAACCAAAAACTCACTTGTTTAAAGGCAAACTGAAATAAAAAGTTGAACCCAAATTTTCCCCGGCGCTTTCCGCCCAAATTCTGCCTCCGTGCGCCTCCACAATTCCGCGGGTAACCACCAACCCCAAGCCCGTGCCTTTGCGGCTGCGGTCCCCGCTTTGCAGTTGTTTAAATTTGGAAAATAGCTGGTTTAAATCTTCCCTGGCCACGCCAATGCCCGTGTCTTTTATTGCAACTATAGCCTGTCCCTTGTCTTTGTCCTCGCTGACATTTAAATCTATTTGTCCGGCGTCCGTATATTTTATGGAATTACTTAACAGGTTGCCCAAAACCTGGGAAATTCTTACCTTGTCAAATTTAACCGGCATTTTTTCCGGCGCTGAAACATTTATGACCAAATGTTTGGTCTCGGCCTGCGGAGTAAAAGTTTTTGCCTGCTCTTTAACAATTTCTACAAGATCGTAAGCCTGCACATTCAGCTCGAATTTCCCGGCCTCTATTTTTGCCACGTCGAGCAAGTCGTTGACCAGCTCCAGCATATTGTTAGATGCCGTCTCTATTGTGACCATAGTGTCCTTAACTTTGGCCGGATCGGTTCCTGTAGACGCGCTTAAATTTTTAAGCAGGCTTTCGGAAGACCAGCGCACTGCGGTAAGCGGGGCGCGCAGCTCGTGGACCATCATAGCGGTAAACTCTTGCCTTAATTTTTCCAAAGATTTTTCAGTGGTAACGTCGTGAAAGAGCACGCTGGCCGCAATGGTTTTGCCCTGGCTGTCTTTAACCGGTGAAATAGTCATTTCCAACGCTTTATCTTTTAGCAAAACTTCGGGCAGCGTAATGGTTTTATTTTGAGCCACGGCCTGTTCAATTTTAGTCCTAAGGTCCACTTTGCCTGCGAGCCCGTCTATTATGTCAAACATCGTCAGCGGCTTTTCGGTTTCCCTGTGTATGCCTAAAATATCCTGGACTATGGGGTTGTAAACACCAAGCTGGTTATTTAAATCAACGGTTATGACTCCGTCGCTTAAAGAGTAAAGTATGGCGGAAAGTTTGCCCCTCTCGCTTTCCAAAACCGCTTCTAATTTGGTAACCGCCGTTGAAGCCTGGTTTATGACAGTATATAAAATAGATGCCTCGCCGGCGCCATACTTGCCGGGAATGACTGAAGCAACATTAATTAAACAAACTAATTTTTGTGAAATTATTACCGGCAGGTTAAAATAAGATTTCACCTGCACTCTTAAACTGTCGTCCAAAATATTACCGGTTAAACTTTCATCTAACTCTTTTGTGTCTAAGGGTTTGTCTAAAATCGCCCCGTAAGAAACAAACATTTTTTCTTTAACCTCTTCTATAAAATCCTGGCTAACCGCGTTTTCCACATGGCATTTAAAAACCTTTTTGCCGTCTTTGTCAATGGTTAAAGAAGAAACCGTGTCATAGTCTAAAAGGTTAGCTAAGCTGCTGGTAATAATGTCCACAATCTTGGAAGTGTCTAAAGAATAGCCAATACGCTCACTAATTTCCTTTAAAACCTGGGATTGGTAGACTTTTTGCTGCAATTCCAAAGACTGCCCGGCTTTCTCGCGCAAATATCTTCGCTCTTTCATGGAAGAGAAAATATAAGCGCTGACAACAACCGCCAACATTACAAAGTCAACTATCAGTAAAATATTTATGATCATTTTTTCAAAACCTTACAGACCCTTTATTTGGGGATATTTTGCCTCAAGTCCCTCCAAAATTTTAAGTGTTACCGCCTGGGAAAGCCCGCTGAATTCATGTGTCAAAGCTTTTAGCACCATTGCAAAATCACCTGAAATTCCAAAAGCCCTGCCATCTTCGGCCAACTTTAAACCCACAACCTTGCGAGCCGTGTCCAAAGCAATGTTTGGACCCAAAACCAGCATTTGCTTTTGGATGAATTCAGTAAGTATTTTTTCGTTTTCCTCCGAACCGGCCATATTTTGTTTCAAAAGCCCTTCCTTATTTTTCTCTCCCAAAAGCACCATTCTTTATTTCCTTCTCCCTTTGGGAGAAGGTGGTCCGCCTCTGGCGGACCGGATGAGGGTTGGGAGAGATGTCGCCGTAGGCGACAGAGAGGGCTTTTTAATAGTTTTTTCAATTTTATTATAGCATAAATTGACTAAAAACAAAAAAGCCCCTTAAAGGACTTTTTTTATTTGAACCGGCTTTTTATATTAGTTAGGTCGATTGCGTTCTAAAAGGTCGAAACCGGCTGCTGTCTTAGCATCATCATCTTCTTTTGCCTGAACGTCATTGGAAACTGCAGCTGCCTTATCAATATTATCAGAATGCATTTTAGCGTAATCCGGAGTTCCGCTTGGGTCTACCAAACCATCTTCAATTTTTATTCCTCTTGATCCCATAATATTATAAAATTAATAATACAATTATATTATAACATATTTTTAATTTGGCTATTTCTCTTTTATCCTCCCAAACCCCACCGACTCCTGGAAAGCGTCTTTGGCTGCTAAAATTGGCACGCGGCAAATGGTAAAATCGCCGTATTTGGCGTTAATGCTGTCTAAAGCCGTAACCAATCCTTTCAGCCGTTTTTCATGGCCAAACAAACTTAACTGGTTTACGTAAGGCTTGAGTCCTGCCACGGTTACGCCAATTAATTTAAATTCGCCGGGCTGCATGGAAAAATTTTCAAAAATTTTCATACACTGCAAAAAAATTTCCCGGCCGTCGTAAACGTAAAAACCCAATTTTAAACTTTTGCCAAAACCATTATAGTCTTTGTCATGTAAGTAAAAATGAATAACGTTACCCATAAGCTCTTGTTTGCGCAGGCGCTTTGCCACCATTTCGCAAAGTTTATACAGCACGGGCACAAAAACTTTTTTCTCCCTAAACTGGGTGGGCAAAGTATACATATGGCCAATGGATTTTATTTGCTCGTCCAGTTCCACTTTGGGTTTGAAGCTGCCCTCCAGCTGCCCCATTTTGTGCAAATGGTAGCCTTGGATGGCGCCAAAAGCATTTATAAGCCAGCTAAGCGGATAATTTTTTAAATCCGGCAAAGTCTTAATGCCGAGCCTGTTTAAGTTTTTTTCCTGCCTGTGGCCTATGCCGGGAATGTCTGTAAGTTTAAGCTGATTATAAAGATCGGCCTTAGATAAAATCCGGCACCCTTCACTTACAACCCGTAACCCGTCACTAATAACCACCAACCCGTCCGGTTTTTGCATATCCGAGGCAATTTTGGCAAGCAATTTATTTTCCGCAATGCCAATTGAGCAGGTAAGCCAGTCCCCAACTTCTTTTTTCATTCTGCGTTTAATTTCTTTGGCAATACTCACCGCTTCCTCAAATGGGTTACTGTCCACTGTCCACTGATCACTGATCACTTTTTTTATATTACACGCCTTGCTCATGTCTGCAAACAACTCGTCTATGCTGTATTGCTCCACAAACGCCGTGTAATCGCTTACGACTTTAATTACGCGATTTATATACATACGATAACGGCCCGGGCTGGTTTTGGTTAAAATAATTTTTGGATAAAGCCTGCGCGCTTCCCATACCGGCGTGCCGGTTTTTATGCCCCAGCGTTTAGCTTCTACACTGGCAGCGATAATGATTCCGCCTAAATGTTCGCACACGCCCAAAGGCTTTCCGCGCCAGGCAGGGTTGTCCTGCTGCTCAACCGTGGCAAAATAGCTGTTCATATCGAGATGGAAGATGACGGAAGGCATAATAATAAACTTATTAATTGATAACTAATAACTTCTTATTGGTTATCAATTATAAATTATCAGTTACTTAATGGTATACTATCGTTCACCTTATTGTCAAACAAAAAATCCGGCCTTTTTTAGGCCGGATAATTTTGATATTTAATGTTTCTTATGCCCGTGCGCCTGAGCGTGAAATTCATGGCGCACCTGGATATGCCGCTTTTTGTGGACCAGGAAAATAACCACGTTCATAACTCCCAAACTCGCCCAATAGCTAACGTCGGAAAAAATATCCAGACCCGTAATTAGGCTTGTAATAAGCAAGTCGGAAAAAGCGTCGCCCACACTCCAGACAATCATAACAAAAACTGCTTCCATATAATTTATTACGCCCAAACGCCTGACCATTGCAGCGGCGACTATGGCCGTTGCCGTCCAAAAAGCAATGGCTTCCACTCCCCCATTTGTAAAAATATCGTAATTAAAATAACAAATTTTTAGCGCGGTAAAAAAGACCCACTGTAAAAAAGCTATGAGTAAAAAATTCTTGGTGTTCATATACTAAACCCCGACAACCGTTTTCTTTTTGGGCGCTTTTTTGCGCACCACTTTTTTCCCGCCCAAAGACAGCCCGCCCCTGGCGGACTTTTTTTGCGGCTCAAGGGCCGGGGGCTCTATAATAGTCGGACTTATAATAGTTTCTTCTATTATGACAGGCCGGCTTTGCTGGGGTTCTTCTGAAATTGCGTCGGCAATTTCTCCAACCTGCTCAGCGTCCTGGGCCAGCCTTTCTTTGGCAATGGCCAGCATTTCTTTTAACTTCTCGTTATTGTCGGAAAAAACTTTTGTGGACAAATGGTTAAAAAATCCGCCGTGTGTTTTTTCTTCGTACACTCTGTTAAACCAGGAAACCCCCAGCCAAATTCCGTACCAAACGCCCATCATTAAAACAAGAATTAAAGTAAAATACTCTACTGCTAAAAATTCTCTGTAGTTTAGGTTGATGTTAATAGTTCCAATAGCAACAAGGTATAGGAATATAAACACTATAACCCGGTGGAGAATTAAAAACAGCAACGCACCCAAAAGGGCACTTAAAAAAATATATAAAGATTTGTGAGCCATTTTTGTTTCTTAAAGACTTTTTATTGTTTTATTTATTATAACAAAACCAAAACTTCGATGCAAATTTTTAAACCAAAAAGCTATTTTGCGCTTAAAATGCTTCGTTTGTAGCTGTCTAAATTGTCCAATGCCACGCCCGTACCTTTGGCTACGCACAAAAGCGGCTCTTCAGCCACAAAACACGGCACGCCCACGGCCCCGGCAATGTAATGGTCCAAATTTCGCAAAAGCGCCGTGCCCCCTGTCATAACCATACCTTTGTCTATAATGTCAGAAGCCAGCTCAGGCGGAGTTTCCTGGAGCACAATTTTAACCGCTCTGGCAATTTCCGACAATTCGTCGGAAATTGCCTGCACTACGTCGTTGGTGGAAACAGTCACAGTCTTAGGCAGTCCCGTTAAATTGTCGCGGCCTTTTATTTCCATAAGCTCCTCTTCGTTAAGCCCCAAAGCGCTGCCAATTGTAATTTTTATTTCTTCTGCTGTCCTGTCCCCAATAGCAAGGCCGTATCGTTTTCTTACAAATTCTATTATGGACTGGTCCAAACGGTTGCCGGCAACGCGAACTGAAGTAGAGTTAACAATGCCGCCCAGGGAAAGCACGGCTACATCTGTAGTGCCGCCGCCTATATCTATAACCAAATTACCGCGCGACTCCGCAATAGAAATGCCCGCGCCAATTGCCGCGGCAACAGTTTCTTTAATTACAAAAGCGGCTTTAGCGCCGGCAGCAACGGCCGCATCTATTACCGCACGCCTTTCAGTAGAAGTAATTCCGCCGGGCACGCTTATCATAACTTCCGGCCTGAAAAACCGAATGTTGCCCAAAGCTTTATTTATAAAATACCTAAGCATAGCTTCCGTAACTCTGTAGTCCGCAATTACCCCGTCTTTCATAGGGCGGCTGGCCACTATAGTTTCCGGAGTTCTGCCCAACATTTCTTTTGCTTCCTGGCCTACGGCTAAAACCCGGTTGTCCTCTACCGAAATGGCAACCACTGTGGGTTCGTTTATTATAATGCCTCTCTTAGGAACGTAAACTAGTGTGTTGGCTGTGCCTAAATCTATGCCTATTTTTGTCTCAAACATACATCGCAAATCTTGCGGATTTTAATAAATCGGGGATATCTCGCGGATCTGCGTAATTCCCGCGCTGACATCCGCGTGTTTTCCGCGGTTGGATAACCATTATAACAAACTGCTGCTAGTTGTAAAAGACCGCCACTTGAGATAAGATTATTCTAATATGACCAAAAAGTCTCGTTACCTGTTGCTTTTAGCAGGCTTTATAGCCTTCCTCATTGCGGCTCCGCTAATGGTGCTTTATGTTCAGGGCATTAGCGTAGATTTTACCAACCGAAGCTTTATTCAAACCGGAATCCTCACAGCCAAAACTGAACCTAAAGATGCGGAAATTTATTTAAACGGCGAGCTGGCGCGTAAAAGTAACGGCAGCATTAGGTTCTTAATGCCTTCCGAATACAAGGTGGAAATTAAAAAAGAAGGCTACCTTACCTGGGCAAAACGCTTAAAAATTCAAAGCGCCGAGGTGACGGCCGCCAACCCGCCTTTTAACAATATTTATCTTTTTTACCAGGACCCGAAAGTTAAAACAATAGAAAGCCGGGTTGTAGATTTTTACCATGGCCAAAATGCTTTGGGGTTTTTAACCCAAAACGATTTTGTGGTAATACCTGCCGACGGGGACACGGTGAGAACCGACAACCGCCATGTGCTGCCTAAAATGGTGAATAAAATTTTGGCTGTGGATGCCGATGAAAATAATTTCCTGCTTGGCGACGGCGTCCGGACTATGCTGGTTTTCAATGCCGATTCCGAAGAATTTTACGACATTAGCAGCATAGTCAACAACGAGGCTAAAATGCAGCTTGCCTCAAGCGGCAAGCTCTATGCCCAATTCAAAGACGTTTTATACGAAATTAACCCGCAAAGCAAAACCATAAAACCCATACTTTCTTCGGTCAAAGCTTTTTTTCTGCTGGAAAACGACCTTTACTATATTAAAGAAGACGCCCAGAGCGGTTTGACGCTCTTTGTCACGCCCTCTCCCTTTAGCCAAAACCAAACGCTTATAAATGACATCCCGCAATTTTCACAAGGCCAACTGTTTGTGACCTTTGAAAAACAAATTTTCCTGCTTGGCGACGGCAGCCTGTACCGCATAAGTATGGATTCAAAAAAAATTCAAAGCAACGTGAGTGATTTTAGTTTTGATGCAGCCAATTCCACCTTGGCGGTTTTGTCTGCGGGCGAATTTGATTACATAAGCGGTATGGACAAAAATTTAAACGTGGTCACCAGGAGCGCTGAAACAATTAAAAATTTAAGCATAAGCCACCACGCCTATTATGGATTCTATTTAAAAAACGGCTCTGTCACGGCGGTGGAGTTGGACACTAGAGATACCCAAAACACTTACACTTTATATTCCGGCCAAGCCGAAAAATTTAGTGTGGACGACGAAGCAAAAAATATTTGGGTTTTAGACGGAGGCGAACTCAAACTAATAGCAATTAGGTAATTCCCAAAGCTTCGTCTATTGCCCGGTTAACCAGTTTGTCCGCCTGTTTATTTAACTCTCTTACAACGTGGGTAAACCCCACGTTTTTAAATTTGTTTGTAAGTTTAAAAACTTCCTGGGCCAAAAGTTTTAAAGTCGGCTCTTTAATTTTATACTGGCCAAGCATTTGCCTAACTATTAACTCGGAATCCATATTTATTTGCAAATTCTCCCCTCCTAACTCCAAAGCTTTTTTTAGCGCTAAAATTAACGCGCGATATTCAGCAACGTTGTTGGTAGTTTCGCCAATATACTCTTTTAGTTCAGCCAGGTTCTTGCCGGATGCATCTTTAATAACCGCTCCGATGCCGGCCGGACCGGGGTTGCCTCTTGCACCCCCATCTGTAAAAATAGTTAGGTTCATATTTTATAATTTATTATACTACCATTCTAATATCTAAACCAAAACTTCGCTGCTAAAATCTTAGGATGCCTTTACATCAACTATTCTTAGCTTAAGGTTTTTGCTTCCGTTCCATCCGTCTTCTATTAATTCGCAGGCTATGTCCACGTTAGTAATTTGTAATGGTTTAAAGTTAAATGCTATGGCAGAAAAGGTGGAATTATTTAACCCTAAATTTAGCTGCAGGTGCTGACTTTGCGTCCCCACTTGCCGCTGCGACAAAACCTTGGCTGCCTTAACCAAAAATTTGGGCTTAGGGTTACCAACTCCAAAAGGTTCTAAATTTTTAATTTGTTCCAAATTTTCCACATTTATGTCAAAAGCCTGAAGCTCGGCCTCCAGCTCTAAAACTTTATCTGCGTTAGTTTCATTAATGTGCAAATCTGCATGCTCTAAAATTTTTTGGTAAAACAAATCGAACTTGGAAATTTCTACCGTCAAACCGGCAGCTTGTTTGTGTCCGCCAAACTTCACTATGTGTTCAGAACTGAATTTTAAGGCCTCAATTAAGTTAAATTCCCCGGCGGTCCTGGCCGAACCTGTGCACAAATTTTCCGTCTGCTCCAGCACAATTACGGGCTTAAAATACTCCTCCGCAAGCCTGCCGGCCACAAGCCCCATTACACCCTTAGGCCAGCCCTGCCCGACCATAACCAGGACTTTCCTGTCCATTAGCATTATGGCTTTTTCCTTAGCCTCGCTTAAAACGGTCTGGGTGAGCTGCTGGCGGCGTTGGTTTATTTGTTCCAGCCTGGCTGCTTTTTCTTTTGCCAAAAAAGGATTTTGCTCCAGCAGCAAATCTAAAGCAATCCCCGCGTGCTCAAGCCGGCCGGCGGCATTCAAGCGGGGCGCAATTACAAAACCCAACGTATAAGTGTCAGGCAGCTTTTGGCTAAAATCCAACCCACCGGCCTGGGCCAAAGCTTTCAGGCCAATCCACTTTGTCTTAGCCAAAACTTTAAGCCCGTATTTTACAAGGATACGGTTTTCTCCAAGCAAACTATGGCAGTCAGCCACAGTGCCTATTGCCACAAGATCCAGCAGCCACTTCTCGTATCCTTCGGCATATTTTGGAACCTGGAGTTTGGTTCTTGGATCTTTCAAAATAGCACACGCAAGCTTAAAAGCCACACCCACCCCTGTAATTTCCCTGTACGGATAACTATCGTTACCATTTTTGGGATTAATTAACGCATAAGCGTCCGGCTCCTGCCCAATTATTTCGTGGTGATCGGTTATTATAAAATCTATGCCGCGGGCTTTGCACCAATCCGCCGCATCTATAGAGTTAGTTCCGCAATCCACGGTAATAATTATTTTTGCCCCATTTTGGGCAATTTTTTCCAAAGCTTCAATGTTTACCCCGTAGCCTTCGGAAAAACGGTCCGGGATGTAGCTGTCGGCTTCCACGTCTAAAAAATTAAAAGTTTGCCTAAGTACCGCATTGGCCGTGACCGCGTCTGCGTCGTAGTCGCCGTAAATGCAAATTTTTTCGCGGTGGTTAATTGCCTGCCAAATCCTGTCCACGGCCTGTTGCATATCCTTAAAAAGAAAAGGGCTGTGTAACTTTTCATAAGTCGGGTTTAAAAAATCGGCTACTTGATCTTTATTGCTTAGTCCGCGGTTATAAAGCAGCTGCGATAGCAGCTCCAAATTTCCTTCTCCCTTTGGGAGAAGGTGGTCCGTCGACTGACGGACCGGATGAGGGGTCTGTAACAAAAAATTTACGATCTCTATCCCTTTTTCCTGAGGAATTTGCGATTTTAGTTTCCAAAGTTTTGGCATAAATCCATTCTATCACGAATTGGTAAAAATAAAACAGGCTTTTGGGGCCTGAATTTTACATCTTAAATCCCTATGTTTAGCAGGCTAATTATTTTGAGGCACTTCGTCTATCTCTTCCAATAAATTTACGCCTGTCATTTCCTCCGGCTTTTTTACTCCGAACAAATCCAAAACAGTCGGCGCAATGTCACACAAAGCTCCGGCCGGAACCCTTTCGGACAAAAAACCAAAATTCCTGACAAAAGGCTTTTTAAACTTAAACTCGTCCGCAATAAGTAAAAATGGTACCGGGCTGGTGGTGTGGTCTTTGTCTATGCCGCCGGTTTTTGGGCTTATCATTTGTTCAACGTTGCCATGATCTGCGGTAATAATGAGCAAAGCTCCGCGTTTTAAGCACGCGTCAAGAATTTTTTTTACACATGTATCTAAACACTGCACGGCTAAAACTGCCGCCTGCAAACTGCCCGTATGCCCAACCATGTCACCATTGGCAAAATTGGCTACAAAAAAGTTAGTTTCACTTTCTAAAATTTTTTTCACCAAATTTTCGGTAAGCTGTTCCGCCGACATTTTCGGGTTGTCAGAATAATTGTTAGCATTATTTGGGCTGTTAACAATTAGCCTTTCCTCATTTACATAAGGCTCTGCCAGACCGCCGTTAAAAAAAGAAGTCACGTGAGCATACTTTTCACTTTCTGCTATATGAAACTGGCTCAAACCGCGGGTGGCGATAACCTCTGCCAAATTATTCTTTAACTCCATTTGAGCAAATGCAACTTTCACCGGCAAGCCCGGCAAATATTCTGTCATAGTGACAAAACATAAATTTTGCGGCACCAGACGCCTAAACTCCTCGGGCAATTTTTCGGGGCTGGCAAAGCTTTGAGTCAGCTGTAAGGCCCTGTCTGAACGGAAATTAAAAAAAATAACTCCATCGTTGTCAGAAATTTTTCCAATTGGCTGGCCGTTTATGTCTAAAATAACAGTCGGGCGTATCATTTCGTCAAAAATTTGGGAGCCATAGGCTTTATAAATTGCATCTTGGGCGCTTTGGGCGGTTTCCCCTTTCCCGTTAACTAAAGCGTCAAAAGTTTGCAGCGTTTGGCCCCAGTGCCCGCCCCTGTCCATTGCATAAAATCTCCCGCTAATTGTGGCAACCGCACCTGCCCCGATTTCAGAAATTCTCTCAGTCAATTTTTTTAAAGACTCTATGGCAATTTTAGGTTCAGTATCCCGCCCGTCGGTAAACATATGGATAAAAATTTTTTTCAGTCCCTGCTCCACAGCCATTGCCAACAGAGCATACACATGTTCGTCTGAACTGTGCACGCCACCGGGGCTTACCATGCCCAACAAATGCAGCGCCGAATTATTTTGCCTGACATGCTCAACGCACTCCAAAAAAGCGGGATTGTAAAAAAAATCTTTGCTTTGAATGTTGCTGTTTATCCTGGGCAAATCCTGTCCGGCTATTCTGCCCGCGCCAATGTTTAAATGCCCAACCTCAGAATTACCCATTTCACCCCAGGGCAGGCCTACCAAAGGCCCGCTGGCCTGCAAAGTCAGGCTGGGAAAATTATTTACAATATAATCGAACGTAGGGATTTTCGCCTGCGAAATGGCATTGCCGTGGCCGTCCGGGGCAGAGCCAAAACCGTCCAAAATTACCAACACAACTTTTTTATATATTTTATGATGCATTTTTGTTTTAGTTTGATCCTCTAAGAACTCATTAAATCCGAGATTTCCATGAGGCGATTGTACTTGCATACCCGCTCACCCCTACTCGGCCCAACTTTTATCCATTCACTCCCCACACAAACCCCCAAGTCTACCAAAAACGTGTCATTAGTTTCGCCACCGCCCCTATGTGAAGGGATGGTAAAAAATCCGTGCTGGTTTGCAAGCACGCAACAATCTACGGTTTCGGTAACCGTGCCCGCCTGGTTAAGTTTTATTAAAATGGAGCTCGCCACCTTTTTATTTATTGCCTCCTGCAAAAGCTCCACACTGGTAACAGTTAAGTCGTCCGCCACAATTTTTACTTTTCCCGCGCCCTCCAAAAGTTTTGGCCAGCTTTCCCAGTCAAATTCCGAAAGACCGTCCTCTAAAGCAACAATCGGGTATTTTTTAAACCATCCCACATATTTTTCTATAAGCTGCGAAGAACTTAACAACTGGTTTTCAATTGCTAAATTATATTGCGAATCTTTGTAAAATTCAGAAGCGGCAGCATCTATATAAATTGCAGCATCATTAACCGGTTTATAGCCGGCCCGGCTTATTGCCTCGGTTATGAATTTAAGGGGCAGTTCGTTGTCACCTATGCCGCCGGGCGCAAATGCCCCTTCGTTGCCCACATTAGTGGAAAAATTATTCTCTTTTAATATTTTTTTAAGCGCCTGGTAAATTTCTTCCATCATCCTAATATTTTGTGCGGCTGGTTGGTTTTTGGTAACAGCTAAAATGTATTCCTGCAAGTCTGTGGAATTGTCAGCGTGCCTGCCGCCTTCAATAAAAACAGCAAGCGGCTTGGGCAGCTTAAGGGCTGTCCCCAAATTGTAAGCCTTGGATAAATACGCATACAATTCTAAATTTTCAGATGCCGCAGCAGCCCTACAGACTGCCATAGACACTCCCAAAATAGCGTTTGCGCCCAAATTTTTCTTGTTTTCCGTACCGTCGGCATTAATAAGGATTTTATCAACCGCACGCTGGTCTAAAGAATCTTTGCCTATTAACAGCGGGGAAATTTTCTCGTTCACATTTTCCACAGCTTTAAGCATACCCTTGCCGTTGTAGCGACTTTTGTCCCCGTCAAACAAAACAAATGCCTCCTTGCTACCCGCAGATGCGCCGTAGGAAACAGACGCAATGCCAATTGCCCCCGACTCCAACTCCACTTTCACCTCCACACTCGGCTCGCCTCCGCTCGCCAAAATTTCCCTCGCTCGTATTTTCTTGATTTTCATAGATGGTTTTTAATTGGTGTAGGGCCCGCCAATGGCGGGCCGTTTATTTAATTATAGCAAATTTTTGATTATATTCGTCCAATTCCCACTGCTTAGGATTATTGACTATATATTCGCGGATTCGCGTTAAATCCTCTTGAGAACGAATAACATGATCATAAAATGAATGTTGCCATTCAAAATTTGAATTTATATTGTGGATAGCTTTAGAAACAACATTTTTATATGAGCCTATAATTTTAGAAAGACTTACCTGTTTGTAGGGCCGGCCATCGGCCGGCAGCTGTTTGATTATGACTATTCCGTGAATATGATTCGGCATAACGACAAAAACATCTAAGCCTACATTAGGGTAATGGTTGGGCACTTCTTTCCAAAATTTTTCTGCAATTATACCCTGTTCATCCAGAACTACCAGATCATTTTTTACCTTCCCGAAACATTCTAATCGATTTTGAACGCAGATCGTTACAAAATAATAACCGGGGGTTGTATAATCAAATTTTTGCAAACGATAAGAGCTTCTTTGCGGCAATTTATTCATTTGTTCCAATTTAAACGGCCAGGCAATGCCTGGCCCTACAATATACTAAATCTCAACTTTATTTCAAAGCTTCAACGCCGGGGAGTTTTTTGCCGGCCAAGTATTCAAGCATTGCCCCGCCGCCGGTGGAGACGTGGTCTATGTGGCTAAATTGGTGAGCCTGGCGAATGGCATCAACAGTGTCGCCACCGCCGGCAACAACGAAGGCATGACCTTTGCCGCGGCCGCCAATAAGACGGCAGAGCGCTTTGGTAGCCGTGTCAAAAGGTTTTTTTTCAAACAGGCCCAAAGGACCGCTCCACACAATAGTTTTAGCTAACTTTAATTCTTTAGCAAAAAGTAAAATAGTTTTGGGACCTGCGTCTAAAACAATTTCTTTTTTGCCTATTTCATGGGGCGCGCAAACCCGAATGGAATTTTTGTCCATTTCCGCATTTGCCACAACAACATCTACAGGCAACACAAGTTTTCCTTTAAAATTCTTTTCTATTTGAAAAGCGGTCTTCATTTCGCCTTCTTCAATTTTTGAAAGGCCAATTTCCAGTCCCTTAGTCTTAAAAATTAAATTCGCTACTCCCCCGCCCACCAGAATTTTGTCAGCCTTTGTGCCCAAATTTTCCAGAGCACCAATTTTTTCCGACAGCTTAATCCCGCCCGTCATTACCACAAACGGATGCTTTACAGTTTTTAAAACGGCGTCAAGCGATTTTATTTCTTTTTCCAAAAGCAAACCGCAGTAACTGGGCAAATGCTTTGCCACGCCGGTAACCGAAACAGAAGCGTGGTGATCCACCCCAAAAGCGTCGTTAACGTAAACTTCGGCTAAATCTGACATATGCTTGGCAAAACTTTCGTCGTTGTCTTCTTCCTGCTTGTAAAAACGCATATTCTCCAAAAATATGACATCTTGGTCGCCCATGTTTTTAACTTGCGCTCTATGCGCGCTTTCCAGCAAATTTCCGGTATAAAAAATTAAATGCCCTCCGCCTTCGGGAATTTTTGCGTCAGTCGCAAAAAATTTTAAGCCCAAAGAGTGGGCCAGTTTTTCCGCCACCGGCTTAAAGCTTAACTCTTCCTTCCACTGGCCTTTTGGACGTCCCAAGTGCCCACAAATAATAAGTTTGTTGTCATCATCTATAAGTTTTTTAATCGTCGGCAAACTTTCATGAATTCTAAAATCGTCTGTCACCTTACCGTTTTCCACGGGACAATTCAAATCCGGCCGTAGCAGCACGGTTTTATTTTTGACTGACGATGTTCTTAAATACTTAATTGCCATAAATTACTTCTGCCCAACTAAGATAACTTCCTCTACCAACCTGTTACTATATCCGAATTCGTTATCATACCAGGCAACAACTTTAAGAAAATTTCCGTCCACGACTTGAGTGAGGCCTAAATCAACTATTGCGGAAGCCGGGTTACCAACAATGTCCGCCAAAACCAGCTGCTCATCACTGACTTCCAAAATGCCTTTGTATTTTGAAGTCTTAGATGCTTCTATGAAGGCCTGGTTGACTTCTTCTTTTGTGACGTTCTTTTTAAGTAATAACGTAAAATCTGATAACGACCCTACGGGGGTGGGAACACGAAAAGCCACGCCGTCAAATTTTCCTTTAAGGGATGGAATTGCTTGGGTTGCGGAGATAGCGGCGCCGGTAGTTGTTGGGATTATGTTAACTGCGGCAGCGCGGGCACGGCGAAGATCATTAGCCTTGCCTCCTGGCGGATTCCCGTCAACCAAATTTTGCTCTGCGGTATAACTGTGGATGGTGGACATAAAAGCTTTTTCAATGCCAAACTTGTTATGCAAAACGTCTAAAACCGGAGTAATACAATTAGTTGTGCAGGAAGCATTGCTAACTATAGGCTGGCCGTTGTAATCCTCGCCGTTAACACCTAAAACAATAGTTGGGGTAACGCCTTCATCTTTCGCCGGGGCTGATATCACTACGTGTCTGGCTCCGGCTTTAATATGCGCCGATGCCGAAGCGCTGTCTGTAAACCTGCCGGTGCATTCAATTACCACATCCACGCCTAATTTGCCCCAAGGCAACGCACTTGGGTCTTTTTCAGCAAACACCGGATACTTGTGCCCGTCTATAATTACGTTTTTTTCGTCAAAGGAAACGTCGTGAGGGTATTTACCGTAGTTACTGTCGTATTTTAAAAGATGAGCCAAAACCGAAGGCGCGCCCAGGTCGTTGACTCCAACAATTTCAATTTCTTCTTTTTCCAAAGCAATTTTAAAAGCCTGTCTACCAATGCGCCCAAAGCCGTTTATTCCAATTTTTATTTTTTTCATATTTTAATTCTTAATAATATTTAAATCAATTAGTTGAACTCGGCCGCAACGTAGCTTCCGGAGTTAAATATTTTTTTGCAAAATACATTATCGCTAATAACATTAAAGGCTGCCAGACTAAAAATAAAATCCCAAAATCATTAAAATGAATTGGTATATATACGGAAAACCCAAGCACGCCTCCCCACAAGCTTAGCTTAATAACTTCAGCGATACTTATTGATACTAGCATCCACCTCACAGCCATAACGCTTAAAAACGCTCCGATACACCCTCCGAAAAAAAAGCTTAAGGGCTCCAGAAAGTCCACAGTATAAAGGGTAGCCCAAAAAGCTGCCATGTAGGCAATTATGCTCGCTAGAACAAACCCTACAAACCCCAACCATTTAGTGTGCCCACAGATAATTATAAAAGCCAAGCATGTTGAGAGCCCAAAAAATAAACCGGGAAAAATATCAAAATATACCGCATTTCCAGAATATATTTGGTATAAATCAAGCTTGGGAGGGACGTATACAGTTAACGCTCCTGAAATTAAACCGAGTACTAAGCTAAAAAAAATATTTTTGATATTCATTAATCTTTTTTCTTATTTACTTTCGCGAGTAATTTCTTTTTAAATTTCTCAGTGGTAATTTCTACAGGCTTAAAACTTTTCATTTTGGAAAGCTTGGCGAGCATTTCTTTCTTATACAAAAGGCCTGCCTGAGGGCCAACTTGCAGAACACAAGAGCCGGCATTCATTGGGCCCCAGCGCAATGCTTCTTTATGCGGGTTGCCGTAAAACAAAGCAGACACATAGCCCGTGGTAAACGCATCACCTGCGCCTGTAGCCTCAATACGAGGCCCTGGAAATTCTTGCAGATAGTAGAACCCTTCATCGCTGTAGCTGTATGCGCCTTTTCGGCCGTCAGTAAGCACAATGGCTTTTGGCCCTAGCTTCTTGAGTTTTTTGCAAAGGTCCTCCGGGTCGCGTCCGCTGTTTCCGACCCAAGCTTGGGCCTCTTCTACGTTGAGTGATAGTAAAGTTGTATTTTCTAAAATTATTTTATTAGCTTTTACGCCCGCCCTAAGCTGGAAGGTGCCGGGGTTGTAAGCTAATTTAACATTATTTTTCTTTAAATAATTTACTAAATCTTTGTGGATGGTTTCAAAGCCGTGTCCCGTGCTGGTTAAATACACCCATTTAGCCGGCGCCAGTTTTGGCAGTTTATATTTTCTGTGTTCATGGTAAACCAAAATGGTGCGCTCGCCTTGGTAAGAAATTACGGTTGACGCGTTGGTCGGGTGTTTGTCGTTCTTATCTATATAGATAGGCGAAACTCCCTCTTTTACCATTTTGTGAACAATTTCGCGTCCGCCGGTGTCGTGCGCCACAACGCAGTAAAAAGCGACTTTTAAGCCTAAACGGGATGCGCCAACTGCATTGTTAGCCGCATTGCCTGCCACGGTGCGGTAAAATTCATCCACCGGCAATTTGTCACCCCAGTTTATAATTGCTTTCTTCGCGCCATTGATTTTTTTAATTTCAATGTCGTGGATCATTAAAAACGTGTCGATTGTCGGGTCTCCTATGGAAATGATGTCGAACATAAGTTAGTGAATAGTGGTTAGTGATTAGTTATTAGTTTTTTAATTCTAAAATATTTAATTAAACTCAAACCAATAAAACTAAGTCCAATATAAGTTAATGCATTAACATAAAAATTTTTTTGATAATAGCTAGGTACATTCTCATTCACTTCTAAGCAACGTTTTATTTTTAAAGGCCAACCAACGTGATAGCAAGTAGCATCAGCGTCATAAAAATTTAGCCAAAACTTAGGCAAGTTTTTAATATCACCATCGATTACGCTTTGATTGCCGGCAAATATATTATAGTAATTCATTACAAAATAATTTACAGCCAGTCCAATAATTATGCTCCATATAACCAAACTCGTTTTTGTTTGCAGACTGAAAATTTTCATTTACTTTTTTACGGCGTCATTCTGAGGGAGTGCATCCGACCGAAGAATCCCTTAATTGAGATCCTTCGCCCTCAGATGCATTCGGGCTCAGGATGACGCCAAGCTTCGGATGTTAATTGTTAATTGTTTTATTCCTGTAGACATCTGTAGTTAAATTTATAGATTCTGTAGTTTATACCTTCTTTCTCTTTAAAACTTTTTTAACCGCTTCAATAACCGCCGTCTTACCCATTCCATACTTTTCTATTAATTCTTCCGGCTGGCCGGATTCGCCAAACGAATTGGGCATGCCAACCATTTCTACAGGTACAGGATGATTTTGGGCAAGCACTTCGCATACAGCCGAGCCGCAACCCGCCATGGTTTGGTGTTCTTCTAAAGTTACCACGGCCCCACAAGTTTTAGCCGCGTTGATAATTGTAGCAGCGTCAATGGGTTTAATAGTGTGGTTATTTACAACCATAACCGAAATCCCCTCTTTTTCCAGCTCTATTGCCGCCAAAAGGCCGTTATACAAAACCGGGCCTGAAGCTATTATAGCAACATCTTTGCCTTCTTTAAAAATTTCCGCCTTACCTACTGCAAAAGGCGTTTGTTCGGTGGTTATAATAGGCGTTTTACTTCTTCCTAAACGAAAATACGCCGGTCCGAGCATTGTGCCTAAAGCCCGAACAGTTTTACGCGCTTCAATAGCATCGCACGGCACCTCTACTATAATATTTGGCAAGACGCGGGTAATGGCTACATCTTCTAAAGCCTGATGCGTAGCGCCGTCCGGACCGACTGATATGCCCGTATGCGCTCCGGCAACTTTTACATTTGCCTGGCTATAGCAAACAGAAACTCTAAGCTGGTCCCAAGAGCGTCCCGGTGAAAAAGTTGCATAAGACGAGACGAATGCGGTTTTTCCGGTAAGCGCTAACCCTGCTGCAATGCCCATCATATTCTGCTCGGCCACGCCGCATTCCACAAACCTTTCCGGATATTTTTTTGCAAAATCTAAAACCATGGTGGACTCCGCCAAATCTGCAGTCAGCACCACAACATTTTCATCGTGTCCGCCCAAATCTAAAACTCCCTGCCCGTAACCTTTACGAGTGGCTTCCTGTTCAACGTCTTTTTGTCCGATTTTTGGGTTTAATTGAATCATAAAAATAGGTTTAGGAAAAAGCTCCAGGAGGAAAATCAATTTTTATTGGCATAAACGCCAATAAGGCATTATAAATTAATACAATTATGCCTAAAATTAAAAGTATCAGGCCTAAAATACGTTGCATGCTGGTTTTCTGATTTTCATCGAGCTTATTATGCCTAAGAAGAAATATACCCAGAATGATAGCAATGATTGACCCGACAAATTGTTTCCAAAATATTATTATCATCTATTTACAGATTTACTTTCTAATTATTGATGTTCGCTTTGAATTTTCCCTCGGAGTGTCCTAAGTTCATCAAGGGCTATTCTTGCCTGTTCCGCTTTAGGTGGCGCACCGGCAACATCTTGAGCTCCGGGAGGCATGCCGTGCCATTTGTAATCGTATTCCATAAAATCCACGCCTTTGCCGGCAATGGTATGAGCAATAATGATGGTGGGTTTTTCGTAAATGGCTTTTGCCTCGTGGCAGGCATCTATAATTTCTTGAATATTATGGCCGTCTATTTCCAAAACATGCCAGTTAAAAGCTTCATACTTAGCGCGTAAATTTTCCAGCGGCATTATGTCTTCTGTGTAGCCGTCTATTTGGATGTTGTTGCGGTCCATAATTGCCGTAATGTTGTGAAGTTTATTTTTTCCTGCAAACATAACTGCTTCCCAAGTTTGGCCTTCCTGCTGCTCGCCGTCCGACATTACCAAATACACCCGATTTTTCATGCGGTTCATTTTAAGCGCCAGCGCTATTCCAACTGCCTGTGATGATCCTTGAGCCAAAGGACCGGAGGATGTTTCAACGCCAGGCAATGCCAGATTATGAGGATGGCCGTGCAGCCTTGTGCCAAGCTTTCTTAAAGTCTTTAGCTCTTCTTTTGGAAAATATCCGGCTTCGGCAAGCGTGGCGTACAAAACAGGATTAATATGGCCGCAAGACAAAACAAAACGGTCCCTGCCTTCCCATTTGGGATTTTGAGGGTCGTGCTCCATTACGTTAAAATAAAGTGACGCAAAAACATCGGCCATATCCAAAGGACCGGCGGAATGCCCGCTTCCTGCAGCCACCAGCATTTCAATAATATCCTGCCTTATGTCGTTGGCTTTGTATGTTAGCTCATTTAAAGATAATTTTTGCATTTTTTTATGTTTTCCCATTTCGATTCCGACAAAGTCGGAAGAGAAATCTGTTTTTTTATAGATCTCTCCCTACGGTCGAGATGGTGGGAATGTTTGATTTTTCTTTCTAAAATGTCTTACTAAACTTAAAATGATCAAGGAGATGGCTATCCAAAACAAAGTGTCTAAAGAGTACGCGCGAAAATATCCTGGCTCAGTATAAAATGGCGGTTTTATATCATAGCATGGGTCGCAGATTACTCTCGATACTGAGAAGGGCCATCCAATTTGCTGCTTTACATTAACCCATACTGAAGGATCTATTAGAAAAGTACCGTCCGCGCTTTGGTCTCTATAACTTAAATTGAATACAAAAAAATTTATCGCCACCCCAAGTACCAAACCCCAACCTACCAAATGTTTTTTTGTTTCCAAACTAAAGATTTTCATACTTTTTGTTTTCTAAGATGTCTTAATAGACTTAAAACAATAAAAGCTACGAGAATCCAAAATAACAAATCTAAATTTTGATTATTGAAAGGCCAACTCAAACTTTCCAAGCAATCGATCTGGTCATTAATTATTGAAGCGCAATTATACCTATTTTGAAGTGCTTTAAAGGTAATTGCATAATTAATAAAAACACCCAATAAAAGACTCCAAATTACTAAATGTTTTTTTGTTTCCAGGCTAAAAATTTTCATACAGAGCCTTTATTTCTAAAATGCTTTACTAAACTTAAAATTCCCAAAAAAATCAGAAACCAAAAAATAAAACTGAAAAATAAGGAGCTAAACGGCCAATATGCCTTAAGCGCCTGGTCGCAAGAATTGGTTACTACGCAATTGTTATGCTGCCATGATCTTTTAAAAGAAATAATATTATTTATAGCAACGGACAAACCAGCGCTCCATCCCAACAAATGCCTAATTGTCTCCAAACTAAAAAAGTTCATAGACTTTCATTATTACTCTCCCCAATTTATGGGGAGATGTCCCGACATCAGTCGGGACAGAGGGGTTAAGCTAAAGCATTAACCTCTCCCTAAGAGTTTACTGCCATTTGTAGCTTTTCGTAAGCCAAATTTACATCATCCGCTTTAACCAAAGCAGAGCCTACGCAAATTAAGTCCGCCCCAGCTTCTTTTATCGCTTTTATGTTGGTTTCGTTAACTCCGCCGTCTACCTCTATTATAGCATGCGGTTTTAACTCCTTTAATTGCTTAATTCTGCCCAAAGTCGACTCTATAAACTGTTGTCCCTGCTTACCTGGAACCACGCTCATTATTAAATATTGGTCTGCCTCAACATCGGCTAATGCCTTAACAGCCGTTTTAGGATTTATAGCCACAGATGTCTTAAAATTCATTGCCTTAATTGTTGCCAAAGCTTTCTTTAAATCAGCAGGCGAGGAGTAGGCTTCGTAATGAACAATAATAGTTTTAAAGCCGCAAATTTGATAGTCTAAAAAATCGTTCGGGGCTTTAAGCATTAAATGCGCTTCCCATTGGAAGGCGGGGTTTAGCGTGTCCATTTCGGCAGCAGACAACAATTTATTTTCAATAAACTCGCCGTCACCAAAATCCACCTGAATTCTTTCTAAGGCCGGCAACTTGGAAATTCTGAAAACTTTTTCTAAAAAGCCTTCTTTAGTTTGCTCTAAAATTGCTGGTAGAATTAAGGACATGGGAACTAGGAGTTAGGAGTTAGATTTTTAATCATTGTATTTAACATCCGCATTATTTCATCAAGCAAAGGGTCAACTTTTGAAAAATTTAAATTCTTGCCAAAAGGTAATTTTTTAGCAACAGCGATGTGACTTTCAAGCTCGGCGCCGGAACCAAAAGCAATTACTAAAAATTGACGGAATTCTTTTTTACTGCCAAGACGTCGGCCTTCGGCTATATTAGCTGGGATAGACACTCCGGCTCTTCTAGTTTGTGAAGTTAATCCATATATCTCTATTTTTGGATAGTCATCAGTTAACTCATAGATGGCTACCACAAGTTCCACTGATTTCTGCCAAACAATTAAATCTTTATAACTTTGGATTTCCATCTAATTTCTATTTCCTATCTCCTAATTCCTCTAACTTAGCAATTTTCTCGACCCTCCTCTGGTGCCTGCCGCCTTCAAACCGGGTTTCAATAAATAAATCTATGGCTCGCTTTACTTCATCAACATTCAAAAACTGGGCTCCTAAAGACAAAATATTTGCGTTATTGTGCTGCCTGGACAAACTCACAATATCCTCGTGCCCGCCATAAAACAAGGCTGCCCGAATACCCTTAACCTTATTTGCCGCCATTGCCTCCCCGTTTCCCGACCTGCCTAAAATAATCCCAATGCTGCCGGGATTGGCAGCAACTTTTTGGGCGCAGGGAAAAATAAAATCAGGATAGTCGTCGTCCGGGTCAAAGGTATGAGGACCGCAGTCTTCAATTTCCTGGTCCGTATTTTTTAAATGCTCCAGTATTTGTTTTTTTAATTCAAACCCTGCGTGGTCAGATGCGATATAGATCATAAATATTGAAGCTTGAAATTTGAAGCATGAACAAGCTTGCTTCATTTTTCATGCTTTATGCTACATATTAATTATCTGGTTAAAATCTTTCGCAATTAAACTCGCCCCGCCCACTAGAAGACCGTCAACATTTCTTTCAGCTAAAAGAGCGGGTCCTGTAGACACATTCGCGCTGCCGCCATACAAAACTGTTTTAACGCCGTACTTAGACTTTATAAATAAAGACACCTTTTCCGCGTGTTCAGGCGTTGGGGTTTTGCCGGAACCAATTGCCCAAACCGGTTCATAGGCGACGACAACCAAAGACGCGTCGAGATTTGCCAAGCCAATATCCAACTGGGACTTTAAAACATCAATAACTTCCAAATCGTCCTGCTCAACAGTTGTGCCGTAGCCAACGCACAACACCGGCGTAACATTATTTTCTAACAGCGATTTTACTTTTGCGTTAACCATTTCATCGCTGTCCCCCACTGCCCGTTTTTCACTGTGGCCAATAATGCAATATTTCGCGCCCAGATCTTTTAACTGTGCGGCAGATGTCTGGCCCGTGTAAGCTCCTTTGTCAGCCCAAAAACAATCTTGGGCCCCGATATTGGGATATTGGATATTGGATATATAAATGGTGGGCGGGCAAAGCACAACTTTATTTTTAGCCTTGATGTTTATCGAAGCCGCCAAACCTTGCGCTTCTTTCAGAGTGGTTGGATTAAGCTTCCAGTTAGCGATAATCAATTTTTTCATAAATATATCGAATCAACGAATAAGACGAATCTGCGAAGGACTACGAATCCCTGCGCAAGACCCGATGGGGCAGGGCGGATTTGGCCCAAAAATTAATTAATAAACCTAATTTCAAATTTAAAACCTTTAAATATCTTTGGACTTGGGCAAAATCATCTTCATTTAAAAAAGGCTTTGCCTTAACTTCAACTAAAATTTTATCAAACAAAACTAAATCCGCGCGATTGCCGGTACCCGAAGCGACCAATTCTCTTCTGCATGGAATTTCCAGTTCTTTTGCCCTGTCCTCAAAACTATCGCAAAACTGCCTTTCTTTAGCAAACCTTCCCAGCCTATTTTGGACATAAAAACAAATGCCGTTGATTTGAAAACATTCATCAGCATATAAGACTTTGGTTTTGTCCACTTGGTATCGTGTTTGCATTCGTTTATTCGTAGTTATTCGTTGATTCGTTCCATTCGCAGATTCGATGTATTACTCTCCCTTTAAAAATTTCGTACTAACTTCCGGCGGGATGGGGTTTACGGGAATGCCGGTGGCAAACTCAAACCCTGCCCAAATAGTAATGCGCGGAAAAATAGTTAAGTGCCAGTGGTAAGCCTCTTCCTCGTGCGCGCTGTGGCGGCCCGCCCCATCCCGCCCTTTTAGCGGCATATTATGAATATAAAAATTAAGCGGCGGGTCGGACAATTTGGTGTAAAGCTGGCCCAAAGTAACCTTTAAGACAAAAGATAAATGCCTTATTTCATCTTCTGACATATGTTCAAAGCGCGCGCCGTGCTTTTTGGGCAGGATCCAGGTTTCAAACGGACTTCGGCTGGCATAAGCCGAAATAACCACAAAATGCTCACTCTCGTAAACCAGCCGGTCCTTAACTTTTATCTCCTCTTTAATAATATCACAATAAATACAAGTTTTGTGGGTCTGGTAATAGTGGTAACAGCCTAAAATTTCGGAATGGATGTGGGGCGGCACAATTGGCGTGGTAATAAGCTGGTAGTGGGGGTGGATAATAGAAGCCCCGGCATCCCGCCCGTGGTTATGGAAAATTTGGATGTAACTTAGCTTTTGGTGCTGGTCTAAATCTTTTATCCGTTCTATAAAAGTTCTAAGCGTTAATTCCACCGTGGCAATGGACTGCAGGGCCACGGGCTCGTTATGCGCGCGGGTAATAATAACTTCGTGGTCGCCGTTACCCGAATGCGACACATAAAATTCTTTATGGCTATAAGTTGCGACATGTTCCAAGGTTGCAAATTTATTGGGGATGACCCTAATTTGCCAATCTTTATTGTTTGGGGTTTTTACAATTTCCGGGTTAGTGTGCTCATTACCGGGACAAAAAACACATTTATTGTCTACTTCCGGAATGCCGTGCATAACCGAATAGGTTTTATACTGGTCCGGCCGTTTGCCTCTGGAGGGCGCTATAAGCACCCAGTGTTTTGTAATTGGATTTTGCCTAAATTCGGACATAAAATTATTGTAATAAACTACAGAATACTATTTTAAACCTACAGATAACTACAGAAGTTCCGTAAAAATCTCTGGTTTTCCAAATTCTGTAGTCATCTGTAGTAATTTATAGCTTTTGTAGTTTATTCCTACTATCCAAATAATTTTGCAACAAAATTTGTGCTGCTAAACTGTCCAGATCTTTTTTACCACCGCTGATATTTTCCGCCATAGCCGATGATAAGCGCTCGTCAGTAATATCTATTTTAATATCTATTAATTTCTCCAATTTCTCTTTGAAAGCTTTCACCTCTTCCGTTTTTTTTGTTTCCTGTCCACTCATATTTAGCGGCCAGCCTAGAACAATTTGTGATACCTGATTTTCGTCGATGACCGATTTTATAGTTTCCCAAAATTCTTTTGGTGAAAGTATTTTAAGCTCTCTGGCAAACGTCAAAGATTCGTCGGAAATTGCCAAACCAATCCTTTTTTCACCAAAATCAATTCCAAGGGTTTTCATACTCCCCTCCCCTTATTAATAAGGGGAGGTTGGGAGGGGATATTCTTTATTTCCTGGATTATCCTCTCAACAACTCCTTCTAAATTGTTTAATACTTCGTTATCGTAAAACCTCAGTACACTTATATTTTTGGAATTAAAAAATCGGGTTCTATTTTTGTCATAAGTAATGTTGTCTTTTTGCATATGCTGACTACCGTCTAACTCTACTGCCAACCTTAAAGACGGACAATAAAAGTCGGCTATAAATTTTCCCACACTATATTGCCTTGTAAATTTAAAACCCATAATTTGATTTCTTCTTAATACTGACCACATTTTTCTTTCGGCATCTGTGGAATTATTTCTCAATTCTTTTCTGAAACCTTTTAAAATTTTATCCTGATACATATCACCCCCTAACCCCCTCTTATTATAAGAGGGGGAACTACTTACTCTCCCCTAAAATCACTATTAGTGTCTTTTCACTGCCCTTACTATAAACTTTAAGCCTAACGCTGTCTCCAACGTTAAAATCTTTTAACAAATCCCCTAAGGGATGTTCTTCGTCAACCTTTTGGCCATTTACTTCCAAAATAATATCGTTTTCCATAAGGCCTGCTTTGTCCGCGGGCGACCCGGGCAGCACTGCGTAATCATCGGCAGTTTGTCCGTGTACTATTAAGGCACCGTAAGTTTGAGCCAGCTTTTCCTGTTCAACCAAAGCCGGGGTCACCATTACATATCTCACACCCAAAAATGGTCTGGTAATTTTTCCATTTTTTTGAAAGCTTAGCAAAGCTTTGGCGGCATCTTTAGAAGCTATGGCAAACCCAACCAACTGCCCTTGCTGGTCAATTGCGGTATTAATACCAATAACCTGGCCTGCAAGATTAAGTAACGGCCCGCCGCTGTTGCCGGGGTTTATGGCCGCATCGGTCTGAATAACGCCGGAAAGGTTTTCTATACTTTGGCTGCTGCCGGCAGTAATTCTCCTGCCTATGCCGGAAATAATTCCCGATGTCACCGTGTTATGATACTGCCCTAAAGAATTGCCAATTGCCACTACCCGCTGGCCAATTTCAATTTTGTCCGAATCTGCCAAATTTAAAAATGGGACTCCCTGCACATCTACTTTTACAATTGCCAGGTCGTTTATGGGGTCGAGGGCTAAAATTTTGGCCTCGTATTTTTTACCGTCCTGGGTTAATACCGTGTAACTGGCCGCCTCGTCGTAAACCACGTGCTTATTGGTTAAAATAAGGCCGTCTCCGGAAACAAAAAATCCGCTGCCCGCACCCACTTCCTGGATGTTTGGTTCCTGCGGCTGCGTGGGCCTTCCAAAATAAAAATTAAAAAACGGGTCGCCCTCGAAAGGGTTTAGCCCGTAACCCGGGATCTTACTTACGTCTTTAGAAACAACAATAGAGACCACTGCCGGGCTTGCATTTTTCACGACATCAATAATTGCAGACTCCTCGTTTAAGGTTATATTTTGGTTAATTGCATTGCCGCTTGTTTTAGGAAAAAGTTTTTGCAGCTTAGGGTTGGTTAAAAATTGATACGCGCCAAAAGCCCCGCCGAACGAGCCAAAAATTAAGCTTAAAGCCACGGCTAAAATAACGACCTTTGAGGCAAAAGGGTCGTTAGAAGATTTTTGGGGATTTTGAGTTAAATTTTCTGCTTTTTCTTCCATAAAATTACTAATATTATAACATAAAAACCCCATAAATCTAAATGCACAATGGTTCCCATTGTGCATTTTTTAAAAGCTACATTTTATCCGTTAGGCGGTTCCTTAGTTTCTACAACATCAGGAGGAGCTTCTAATGGAACCTCATTAACAAAATTTACCACAGGGACCGGTATGCAGACTCTCTGCTCTTTTAAAACCGCGCCCTTAAATATAAAAGTATTCAAGAAAACCTGGGTAGCCTGGCTGGAAATTTTTGCGGCTAAACTGCCCCCCGCATTCCCAATAAAACCGGAGGACAACATAGTTTGAAGTGTTGCCCGGAGTGTGTCCACAGTAGTTAGGGCGCTGGTTAAAATTCCTCCGGCTGTGTCCCTCGTGGATTTTGTGCCCAAGCCCACCAATTCGTTCTGAGCCGATTGTTTGGCAGTGCCTGCCGCCTGGGCAGCCACGTCCTTGTAATAAACTTCCCAACCGGTTGGAGAAGACAGGAAATTTCCGACTTTGGCGAATTTTATAAAATAATCAGGGTCTTTGGGGTCCAAACTATTTGGGTCAAAGCCTAAATATTGATCAGCTTTAGCTTTAAAAATTGGGGTCAAATTTTGATTCTTGCCACAACCAACCGCCGGAATGAACTGTTTAATAATATTTCTGTCTAAAGAATTATCGACATATTTATTTAAATAGTCATCCACATACTGACCCGAAACTAAAGCGTCTGAATAATACAAATAGTTAGTAATGGTGTAGGCCTTTTGAATTTGGTTGGCCAGTTTTTGCAAAAAATAAATTGTAAATTGCGCAACAGCCGTGGCTGCCGCGGCCCTAACCACTGTTTCCGCCTTTTGGAAAATATCTACCACAATGCTAAAAAACAATGCGTCAGCTTTGGGCACAAGCCAGCTGCCTTGGGCTAAATTTGAAGAATCTTCAGCCTCTGACAAATTATACTTATCAACCAAACCGTTAAAATTTTGCTCTGCCTGATAAGCGCTTTCAGCAATTATCGATACGTGCTTGTACACATTTGGCCACGGGCTTATGTTTGGGTTTGCCGAATAGCTTTGCGAAAGTTTGGCTAATTTTAAGTACTCTTCCAAAGCCACCAACTGCTTACCCTGGAAGTTTTGCGCTTCTTGGGGAACCGAAAGTTTTGAATATTCGTTTAAAGCGTTTTGCAGCTGGCTAATTAAAACGTCAACATTGTGTGTATCGCCGCTTGCGTTTAACAAATCGTTTTCAGCTTTCTGGCTGGCCCAGTCAAGATCCTCTACAATTTTCTGCGTAGAAGTTACGTAGTCACTTACAGCGTTTTTCCCGGTTGCCGAAGACACGCGCATTGCTGTTTTCGGCTGTTCGGGAATTACAATCGGTTGGTTTGCGTCTAATTCTTTTTCCACGGCTTTTAAAACCTCCTCCGGCGGAAGGATTTCTTCGTAAAGAGCAGTTTGCGCTTCCTGCGTTGTACCAAGGGCAACTAAATATTGCCTGTAAAGCGCTCGCTGTTGCTCAGATTTTTTCTGCAAAGAAATATAATCTGTTTCATCCTGAAAAGTAAAGCTTTTTTGGTGCCAAACCGAAACTAAGCTCAAAATGAGAATTAAAACCAGACTGCCTGCAAAAATTTGTTTTTGATCTTTTGTTTCTAGCATTAGATTTTTATTTATTGTACCATATTTTGCCTAATTTTTCCAAAAAGTTATACACAAGACCTGTCGCCTTTGCATTTTTAAAAGGGACAGGTACGGCTATATTGCGAAAGCGCCCAGGTTGAAAGAGCTGTTGTGTGTTCGTTCTCTAAGGAGGAAGCCTGGTTATAAGGCCAGCCGCCTTTTTCGGTCTGGTGGTCAATAATTTTTTTGATCCATTCGGGTTTTACTAAATTAGAATAACCCCCAAATCCAAGCAAGGCCGCGCGTTCAGCGAATAAGTCAGAAAAAGGCTGGCTGTTTTGCTGTTCTTGGGCAATTTTATTTGCAGCTTTAGGCAAAGCGTTGCTTACTTCACTTTTTAAACACTTGCTGTTTTTTAAAAACAACATAGCCAGATATTTATGAGTTAATTCATAGCCGGAAGAATTTGCGAAATTAAAAATTTTTTCCCTGTTTTGTAAAGGCAAAGGATTGATATCGCAATATAAAGCCGGGATGAGCAGGTCGTCGTATTGCCGTTCTCTGCCGCTTAGCTGTTCATAGTCAATTAATTTTGTTTCTTTTGGGTCTATAAGCCTTTTATAAGCCTGCTCGGCAGAAGAAAAATTAGAATCTGAAAAACTTTTTTTTACCTTCGTGCTTATTTCATCATTATGGCAGTAAGCCTGGTTCATTTCCTCCATAGCCCAAAGAATACCCGGATCCCCTATTTTCCCGCGATAATCCAATAGCCACAGACCCCCTTTTTTCGAAGCCGTCCCCGCTGCCCCTTTAAGCTCACTAAAATCCTTAACTGACTTTACTGCAACAAACAATAAAATTAAAACAAAAGAAAAAATAAGAAAATTTTTGTTTAGGCTCATTTTTTATTCCACTAATTCACCGCCAAAAACTTTTAGCGCATCACTCAATACTTCGGCCACACCGTCATTGCCTTTATTGTCAGACTTTATTACCTGCGCCCTCATACCAATTTTTTTACCGCACAGCTGCTCAAAAATAGAAGCGACGAGGGAAGTATTTTTAATATTTTCCAAATTTTGCTTGTCGAATAAAAATTTAACCCCCAAAACAATTCTGCCGCCCTCTACAGATTGCAACCGGGCCCCTCTAAGCATACTGGACAAAGGCCCGTTTATATCTTTTACCTGGGCAATTATTTTTGGCCACAAACTTTCAACTTCCTCCAAAGAAATTTGCGGTTCGGGGGTTTGCGATACCGCCACGGTCTGTTTAACCTCTTCTTCCACAATTACGGTTTGAACCTTAGCCGGAGGCATATGGTTTTGGACAACAGGCTGTAAGTGGTTTAAGGTTTCTTTTTTGCCGGAGCCTTCCGCTCTTTTAGCCGCCGCTTCAATGCCCGCCAAGAGCATAGGGATTTCCGGCGAAGGGCTTACGGACAAATCTTTATAAGATTTTAAAAATAGCCTGATAATAAAAATTAAATCGGGAACCGGGAGTTGCTGGGTTAATTGTTCCAGCTTAAGCAGATGGTCTTTTTGCAGGCCGCCGGTTATAGCGCCTTCACTGACTTTAAAAACTAAGGCCTTTCGCAGATATTCTAAAAAATCCCGGTTAAAAATAACAAAATCCAGGCCTTTTTCTGAAATTTGGGAAAAAAAATCGGGTAAATCTTTTGCTTGTGCTTCAGAAATTTTACTTAACAAATTTTCGCATAAAGCTAAATCTGTAACCCCTAAGAGCATTTGGCAGTCTTCCAGTTTGGCAGCTTCTCCCAAAGTCAAAAGTTTATCGAGTAACGACAGGGCGTCCCTAACGCTGCCTTCGGCGTTTTGGGCAACCAGCTCCAAAATATCCTTACCAAAACGGATGTTTTCCTTTTCGCAAATTTTTTCCAAATGACCCAAAAGTTCGTTACTGTCTAAAGCCTTAAAGTCAAACCTTTGCGTCCTGGAAACTATGGTTGCAGGAACTTTATTTATTTCCGTGGTCGCAAGCACAAAAATTGCGTGCTTGGGCGGTTCTTCCAAAGTCTTAAGCAGCGCGTTAAAAGCGCCTTTGGAAAGCATATGCACTTCATCTATTATAAAAACTTTATACTTACCGACTGACGGAGCAAATTTTACATGTTCAATAAGCTCGCGAATGTTGTCCACGCCGGTATTGGATGCGGCGTCTATTTCCACCAAATCCATAAAATTGCCGGCCTCAATTTGTTTACACACACCACACTGCCCGCACGCATCCCCCCTCTGAATACTGTCTACTGTATACTGTGTACTGTTTAAGCAATTCACTGCCTTTGCCAAAATCCTGGCCGCCGACGTCTTGCCGACTCCCCGACTGCCCGTAAACAAATAAGCGTGCGAAGGCGCGCCTGCGGCCACCTGGTTTTTGAGCGTTTGGACAATGGGCCTTTGGCTCAAAATTTCCGCAAAAGTTTGCGGCCTGTATTTTCTGTATAAAACTGCCATAAATTATATTTTAGGTCATCATTATATCACCCGTTCAATAAAAAAACAAAAACAGGGTTTTATCCCCGTTGAGTGTAAGATTACGCACCTTTCCCTGTAAGATTGGCGGCTCATTTCTTAAAGACAATAATTTTATAACCCGTAAAATTCCAAAACAGGGCTACGCCTGTAGCTAAAGCCGCGGCAATATTTTTGTCTAAATCGGAATTGGTAATGTGAAGATGTGTGGAAATAATGGAAACCAGGGTGCTGTTTAAAAGCAACCCAATTAAAGTCACTACAAAAAATACGGCAAAAGAGTGGGTCTCGTGGTGAAAATCCGCAATATGAAAACCAAACCGCCGCCACAAAACCGTTTCAACTATTAAGTACACAACCAGCACTAACGCGTAAAACCAATACGGGGCAGAAACTTGGGGGCTGGAGGCAATAAACACAAACACAACAGCCAAACCGCCCAAAAAGCCGACTGTAAAGAGCCTCACTATATTATTCCAAAGCGACACCCCCTGCTCGTTACCAAAAGTCCAAACCCGGTTCCATAAATAGCTTTGGACTACCGCAAAAACAAAACCCACCCCTGCAATCACGCCCAGTTGCCAACCCTGGCTTATATGCAGGGCTTTGGAAAGCGAGTTATAAATTAAAAAATTTAATCCGGTATTTAAAAACCCAATGCAGGCAAAACGTAAAAATTGATAAACAACCGGCTTATGCTCCAGCAAGCCGGTGAGTTTGTCCTTAAAAGTTAAAGCCGATGAATTTTGGAAATCCGCCATATTTATTTCCGCGAGTAATCCGCGTTATATATTCTCCGCGAGCAATCCGCGATCCTATAATTCTTCGTCCTCGTCCTTGAGCACCTTGCCGCTGCTTTCCATTTCTAAGTCGGTGTGGGAAGAAGCGCCGCCTTTTTTTATAACATGCTCCACCGCGGCCCACTCCGCAATTTGTGCCTCCGGCACAACTATGGTTACTTCGTCCCCGGCTTCGGCCTTAAAGTAAGTTAGGGAAGCCAGCAAAACTTTGTAAGGCTTGCCTTCTGCCAAAACTTTAAAGTCGCCCTTTTCGTCAACCATAAGCATACCGAGCATTTTCTTTCTCTCCACCGGCCCAATTTGTTTGTAAATAAATGAGCCATCTTCGGCAATGGTCAGTTTTAAAACATCACCTTCCACGAGTTTGGACTTGGAAGCATAGTTGGCGGGAACCGGATATTGTTTTTTGTCCGGGCCAATCATATTTTGGCCGTCAAAAACACCTTCAATAATTTTGCCGCCTTCAGACACAGTTAAAACCTGCGCCTTCTCCGAAAGCGCAGCTAAATTAGCCTTGTTTGCAGGGCCGCCCATCATTTCGCGCAGCAACTGCTTAGCCGACTGAATGTTCTTTTCAGCCGCGTCTATCATTTGCGCAACCATTGCTAAATTTGAAATTTTATCCATAAAATTGTTTTGTTTCTAATGCTGACAGCAAAAAGACCCGCTATATATATTGACGATTGTTTTTGGATTTTTGTTTCAAAAACAGTGAAATTGAACTAAACGTATTATACCAAACTCTAATAAAAATCGCAAGCACTTATAATCAATGGGATTTGTGAGAATCGCCGTGTTTTGGACCAGCCCCATGCCCCTTACTTGCTTCACCTTTTGTAAAAAAATCACCTATTGGAGAAAAAACGTTAAGACTGGCATCGCCTAAATCACCCATATGATGATCGATAAATTCACCTGCCGGTTCAAAGAGTGCTTTTGCTCCTTCAATGATAACGCCGCCTCCCTCACCGCCTGCGCCTTTTTCTGGATGATGAGTTGCTTCACTCATATATTTATAGTTAAATTCTTATAATGTTATTTTACCACAAACCCGAAGCTTTGTCTAAAGCCCTCTTTCCACGTTTGGCAGGGCTTCTGCCATATTTTCGGCCACTGAACTCGCCTCCAAAATATCCGCTTCTACCTCACCGCGAGGCCGCCCGTATTTTAGCCGCGAAAGCTGCCTTATAGCCTTTGCCTGTTCTAAGTTGCCGTCTCTTTTGAGCGGATAGGTTGCCATATTAAAAGGCTTGCTTGCCGTGCCGTTTATCATTAGTTTCAAATACGCATTAAAGCGGTCCACATTTACAAGGTCAAACTCGTTAAAAGTGGGCTTGAATTCCTTGGCCATCATTTCACTATCCTCGGCGCCAATTCTAAAACATACCATAGTGCCGGCGTTGCCAAACACGGCGTCGCGCAAATCTTTGCTTGCCGCTCCTTGCGCGCCGGCCTGCTGTTCTAGCTGGCCCAAGTATTGGTGCGCCACAATTAAATTAAGCCGATACTTTCTGGCCTCCGAAAGAATGGATGAGAACGCGTCGGTAATAAAATTTTGGAATTCGTCCACATACAAATAAAAGTCCGGGCGGTCGTCTTCGCGGACATCTGCGCGCGACAGCGCCGCCATTTGCAACTTGGATACGATAATCAAACCCAAAAGCTTGGCGTTAATTTCCCCCACCTTGCCTTTAGCTAAATTTATAAGCAAAATTTTTCGCTTGTCCATTACGTCGCGAAAATTGAAGGCCGATTTGCTTTGCCCCACAATATTGCGCATCATCGCGTTTTCAACAAAACGCCCGACTTTGGAAATTAAATAACCCAGCATTTCAGACTTATGGAAGTCGGACGTTTTTGCCATTTCTTTTTCCCAAAAAAGTTTTACCACCGGGTCTTTGAGCTTGGAAACTTTATATTTTTGGAATTCTGTGTCCGTAAAAATCCTCGGGATGTCTGTAATTGTTCCGGGGTGTTCTTCGTCAGCCATAAGCGTAAGCATGGCGTTTCTCATATTGTGCTCAAACATTGGCCCAAGCATAGCCGGGTCGGTAACCAGTTTGTAGAAGATGGATATCATTTCCTGAACCGCAAAATCTTTTTGCTCTTCGCTGTCCACTTCCAGCATATTTAGCCCAAGCGGCCGGTCCATATCGAAAGGTTCGAACAAAATTACATCTTCGGCCCGCTCTTTGGGTATGTGCGGCAAAACATCTTCTATAAAATCGCCGTGCGGGTCAATAATGCAAAGGCCCTCGCCGTTTTTAATATCCTGCACAGACATATACTTCATAACTTCGGTTTTACCCGAGCCGGTGCGGCCGATTATGTACATATGCCTGCGGCGGTCGTCCTTTTGCATTTTAACGGGCGTTTCCACTCCTCTATAAATACTTCTGCCCAAAAGTATACCCTCGGTAGGAAGGTTAACCGGCGGCGGCGCTTTTTTGGAAATTAACCATTTTATATTGGGCGTCTCTATATATGGAGTAGGCAGATGCCACAAAGACGCCAGCTCTTCCGTGTTCAAAATACTTTTTACGCCCCTGTCCCTAAAGACCCGGAAAATATAATCTTTCAAAATGTCATTCTTGTTGCTCCTTTTTGCATGCAGACCGTTAAACGGCGGCAAATTGTACTGAAGGAAAGATGAAAGCAGGTTGCGCATATGCATTTGCGCGTTGCCGGGAGTTGCAGACGATGTAACAAGTCTAATGTTGACTTTGTAACCCGGACGGCTTGCTTTTTCTTCCAGTTTTTTTACAATTTCCTGCTGCATTGGGGTTAGCTGAATGGGCGAACCGTAACCGGACAAGTCTTTGTGTGTATGTGAGGGCTGGAAGTTTTTTTGCCCGCCTCCGGAAAGGATTCTGCTAAACTCCCTCATTGTCCCGACTAAAAATCTATAAAAATGTCCGCGCTCAATAAGCTCCGGGTTCTTGCCCTGCTGGATTTCCAAAGCCATATGGCGTGGCCTGTTTTGCCAGGCCGTGCCCGCCGGACTAATTACATACTGGATTACCGCGCCTTCGTTCTCACTAAGCTTACTCATAGCATTAGTAAGCGCGTTAAGCGGGTCTGTCTCTGTCGCCTTATAAGTCCTAAACGGATAAACCGACTGCTTGGAAAGTTCCAACTCTTCGGCTTCCACTTGGCCATTTTTTTGGAAAGGATTATAACCGGGCACAACTTCTATAAATGCGTGCGGGTACTGCGCCTGGATTTGTTTTTCCACCAGCTGCTGCAAATGCTTGGGGCAATTTACATAAAATGAAATTTTCTTGTCTGTGCACGCAATTTCAAAACTGTAATAATCCTTGCCCAAAAGCCAGCCTTTGTGGTGGCCGCTTTCCGATAAAGTTGTAAATAACTGTTCCGCAATCCCAATTAGTAATTTTTTTTCTTCTTCGGTTTTTGGCCGCTGCTCGTCTTTGTCCGGCGACGTGTCCTTTGGCATTTGGATTTCCAAAAATACCCAGTCCTGAATTCTGGGCACAACGTGTTTTGTATGGTAGCGATGGCGCTTGAAATAATAAAAAAAGACAGTCGCAAAAACGACTATCAATGTTATTAAAACCAGCACTAAGATATTAAATGTGCTTAACTCAAAGGGCATTTTTGTTTTGATTTTTTAAAATACCTAATTTCTGCTTTGGTCCATTCTCTTTTTTGTAGCTTCAATCAACGCCTTATTAACAGCATTAAGGTCAGTCATATCCAGGTTTCCATGAATCATATTTGTAAGCATTTCGTGAGTTATCGCCGTATCTTCAGCTTTTACAGCTTCGGAAATACCTTCTGAGTTTGGTCTTAATTCCTGGCTTACAACAGATACATCATTCGATGATAAAATTTCTTCTTTAGGTTTTGGGGCAACTTTAGCAGACGCAGATTCCTGCAACTCCCTCAAAGCCTCTTGGTTGCCATTTTTGGCCTGTTCCAAAAGCATTTCTCGTCTTTTTAACAAATCAACTTCAGAGCCTATATTAAGATGAGATTTTTGTTCTTTATCCATAAAATACTTATACATTGTAACATAAATTAACTAAAAATTATACATTTTTTTTAAGCTTTTGTCAAACCTTACTCTCCTTTTCCCACTTTCGTTCCAGCTTCCTAATCGCTTCTTCATCAAAACCAAAATGATGTCCAATTTCGTGCCAAACCACACGGCGGACTAAGTTTGGTATGGCCGATTCACCTTGGGCGAATCTTTCAATTGTCCCCTTCCAAATAGTTATTTTGTCAGGCAAAGTCGGAGCCATGCCATAAGCCGAACCGCGATGCAGCTGCGAAACGCCGTGGTATAACCCAAACAAAGAATTATTCGGCGAATCGCCCTCTTCTAAAACAATCTCCACGTTATTTAACTTGGACCTAATTCTTTTCGGCAAAGCCTCTACAGCGTCATTAATGAGTTTTTCAAATTCTTCGCGGTTCATAACTTGCATATTGTAACATTTTTTACTATGTTCGATAAATATGGTATAATTAAGCAGTTAAAAAATTAAACGAAAATAGAAAATATATGATGCCATTAATTATAGTTGTGCTGGTTTTGGCCGTTGTTGTAGCTGCTATCTACAACTCCCTCGTTTCCAAAAAAAACCGGGTAGATGAAGCCTGGAGCGACATTGAAGTCCAGCTCAAAAGAAGGTACGACCTTATTCCTAATTTGGTGGAAACCGTTAAGGGTTATGCCAGGCAGGAATCTTCGGTTTTGGAAAATGTGACTAAGGCCCGCAATATGGCCATGAATGCCGGCTCAATGAGCGAAAAACTGAAAGATGAAAATATGCTTTCCGGCGCACTAAAAAGTTTGTTTGCCGTGGCCGAAGCTTACCCGGATTTAAAAAGCAACCAAAACTTTTTGCGTATGCAGGGCGATATTACAGATACCGAAGACAAAATCCAGGCCGCACGCCGCTTTTACAACGGCACAGTTAGAAGCTATAACACTGCAATCCAACAATTCCCCGGCAATATTTTTGCCTCTATGTTCGGTTTTGGCAAGCGCGAATTCTTTGACATAGACGAAAAAGGTGCAGAAGGCCAGCCGGTAAAGGTTCAATTCTAGTGGGCAGTGGACAGTTGGTAGTGATCGGAACTTAGGTTTCTGACCACTATCCACTAATCACTAAGCACTTCGCCATGCTCACCTATGATCTTATAAATAAAAACAAACGTGAAAGCTGGATATTAATATTCAGCTTTTTAATCGTAATTTCACTTTTAGGTTTTGTTTTTTCCCAGGCCTATAATGCTCCGGAAATTTTGTATTTTGCGGTTGGGTTTTCTGTTTTCTCATCTCTAATTTCTTATTACTTTTCAGACTCCATAACTCTTTCACTTTCCGGCGCTAAAGAAATAGACAGGCAAAGTTCGCCGGAACTGTATCGTTTAGTAGAAAACCTAACCATTGCCGCGGGTTTGCCGGTTCCGAGAATCTATATAATAGACGACACGGCCCCAAACGCTTTTGCCACGGGCCGCGACCCCAAGCACGCTGTAATTTGCGTTACCACCGGTATTTTACAAAAACTGGAAAAAACAGAACTGGAAGGAGTGCTCGCGCACGAACTTTCGCATATTGGCAACTACGACATTCGTGTAATGACTTTAGTCGTAGTTTTAGTCGGCACCGTAACGCTGCTTGCTGACTGGATGCTAAGGGTGTCTTTTTTCGGTGGGCGCAGAAAAAGCAATGACAACGGCAACCAGCTTGCCGCGGTTTTTGCCATTGTCGGGTTAATTTTGGCAATCCTCTCACCTATTATTGCCACGTTGATAAAATTAGCTGTCTCCAGGCAAAGGGAATATTTGGCCGACGCATCAGGCGCGCTTTTAACACGTTACCCCGAAGGCCTGGCTAAAGCTTTAGAAAAAATTTCCCGGGACCAAGAGCCGCTTGAAGCGGCCAACAAGGCTACCGCGCATTTGTATATAGTAAACCCGTTAAAAGAACATAAAGGCCAAAGTTCCATCGGTTGGTTTTCAAATATGTTTAACACCCACCCGCCAATTGAAGACAGAATTAAAAGATTAAGGGAGATGAATTTGTAACCATATTAATTTAAAATTTTCCTAAATTTTACGCAGCCGCAAGACTGCTTTTTCTTTTTTTTATTTGACAATTTAGCAAAAAATAAGGATAATAATGGCAGAATAAAGTCCAAATGGAGGTTCAAATCAAAATGGCACTGAAGAGACTTCGCATGATTTGTGCGGCCGGGGATAAAACCCTGGCCCAATGGGATACTGAAACCGTCAATCCAGAGCGTCTGGCCGAAATCGAAGCCGAGTTCAACAAGAAAATCGCTGAAGGTTGGCTTGCGGCAGACATCTCGGAAAAAAGAGATGTGCTCATTCGCGAATTCGACCCGAATGCAGAGATCCTTTTGATCCCGCCAGTCAGAGGAGGCTAGCATGGCCTCCACAGCACAAAACGCTTTGCCCCTGCAAAGTCAAAGGCTCGACATCTTCTCTCACCCAACGCAGGACCAGCGCGCCAAGGACAAGGCGCGCCAGCTCCTGCGTGAGATCCTGCCCAAAGAGGCGTGGTGGGAATTAGAAGACAGAGGCGTGATCAAGATTACCGGCCAGCGCGGGCAATACGTGATCTCCCCTTACGCACAAACGGAAATCCGCGACATCGCTACGGGGCGATGCGTTGCATACGCATGCCTCCAGTTAACGATTGAGGCGCCAACATACGACCGGATGGTTGCCGAATATCTGCTGATCAAAAATGTCGAAGACGTCTATTGGAAAATCGCGAACATCTTCTCGCGCAGCCATAACGAATTCAGCATTGCGAAACGGCTCTTGATTGTATTAGACATTGCGATGTTTGTAAACTTACTGATCGTTACAGCGCGTTAACCAACAACACGTTTAAGGCACCAAACTTGTTTTGGTGCCTTGTGTTTTTTTAAATTAAAAAACCAGCTTAGCAATTACCTCTCCCCTAAACCCCCGCGACTTCATTCGATTAGCAATTTTTTGTTTTTCTTTGCTTGCATCTTCATTAAAAGTATTATATTGATTTTGGCCATCATCCAATTTTACCTTGACCTCAAAACCTTCTTTTTTTAAAAACTTTTTCGCCACCAAAAGTTCATCTTCAATTAAATAGCCTTCCCGCAAAACCGACTCAATCAAGTGAGGCGGCAATTTTTTTTCCATAAATTTCTTTTTTATGCCGTAAAAACCTAAAGTGCGGTAGGCTTTTAAGTTTTCCAAAAAAATTTCCGCATACCTTTGGTCATCCAAATACTTTTGGCTCTTTAACTGTTCAATAGTTTGCTCAATAATTTTTTCTGAATATCCCCGTTCGCTCATTTTTTTGAGCACTTCTCCCACTGTCCGCAATTTTAATGACAACAAAAACACAGCATACTCGTATGCTTTGTCCGAATTTTCCGGTTCTTTAGTTTTATTTTTAACTTTAAACATCAGATAAATTATCAGTCTCTTGACACGAGTGATAATTTGGTTATAATGTTACTATATGAGATAATTTAAGTGTAACAGATATAGGATTTAATAGTCGAATCTTATCTTTTTATAGCTTTTAGTCAACGAATTTAGTTCGTGGCTAAAAAACATTAAAGTAAAAAGGATGGCCTACGAAAGGAAAAAACCGCAGGTTTTGTCCTTTCGTAAATTCCATTATGACAAATTTTACTTACATTTTAGAACGCCTCTCCTCCCGCGCGAAAAACGCGCTTATTATGGCGCAGTTAGTTAGCGAAGAGCTTAAGCACGACCACATTGGCACGGAGCATCTTTTGTATGGCGTGGTTTCGGAAAAAAGCTCGTTTGCGGCGGAAATTTTAACAAAGACCAAACTTACGCCGGAAATTGTTAAACAGGAATTAATTTTTGTAAATACCAACAACACCGTTAACTCCTGGAAACCGGTTTTGTCCGAAAATTTAAAATCGGTTATAGAAAAATCTGCCATTATTGCCAGCCAATACGGCTACCAATTCATTGGCACCGAACATTTTTTGTACGGACTTTTAAACGTACCGCAAAACAAAGCTAAAGTAATTTTGTCCAAATTGGGGATTGATATTGCAGAAATGGAACAAAACCTGCTTAGCGTCTTTGAAAATATTTCCAAGTTTCCCGAAATGCCGGCCGAAGGGATTCAGCCGTCTGCGGGTTTTGAAATGCCCCAAAAAGGCCCAATGCCCAAAGGCCAGGAACTTAAAAAGCAGGGTTTGCTGGAATACTTTACTACCGATCTTACCAAGAAGGCCGCTAACGGGCTTATTGACCCGGTAGTCGGCAGAAAGTCCGAAATCGCGCGCTTGGTTTCCATTTTAAACCGCAGGACCAAAAACAACCCCATCCTTATTGGCGAAGCCGGAGTCGGTAAAACCGCAATTGTGGAAGGCCTGGCTTTGGCAATTACCAAACGCGAAGTCCCGGACTCGCTTTTGGACAAAAAAATCTTGTCACTAGATTTAGCTCTAATTGTCGCCGGCTCTATGTTCCGCGGCGAATTTGAAAACCGTTTAAAGCAAATTATAGATGAAGTTAAAAACGACAGCGGCGTTGTCCTGTTTATAGACGAGCTGCATACCATGGTCGGTGCCGGCGCAACCACCGGCTCTTTGGATGCCGCAAATATTTTAAAACCCGCGCTGGCCAGAGGCGAGCTTAGGGCTATTGGCGCCACTACTTTGTCCGAATACAAACAGCACATAGAAAAAGATGCGGCTCTTGAGCGGCGCTTTCAACCCATCCTGGTTGACGAGCCGACTAAAGAAGAAACTATGGCTATTTTACAGGGCCTAAGACCCAATTACGAAAAACACCACAACGTAACAATTACTGACGAAGCCATAAAGTCAGCGGTGGATTTGTCCACTCGCTATATCCAGGACCGCTTTTTGCCGGACAAAGCTTTGGACTTAATAGATGAAACCGCGGCCTTTTTAAGGAGCATAAATTCCAACAGCAAGCTGCTTCGCGCAACCAAAAAAATTGAAGCCGACTTAGCCGCGCTGGAAGAAGAAAAAACCAAAGCCGTGCTGGCGCAGGACTTTACCACTGCCCTGCATTTGCGCACCCAGGAAGAAAAACTAATTAAGCAAAAAGACCAGCTGCTTAAAAATTTAGCGGCCGAGGAAAAAATCCCTACCCACACCCTTTCTTCCGAGGACATTGCCCATACCGTTTCCATGATGACCAAAATCCCCCTTCATAAACTGGCCAAAACCGATATTGGCAAGTTAGCCAGTTTGGAAAAAATCTTGCGCGGGAAAATTGTCGGGCAGGACGAAGCTGTTGAAGAAATTAGCCGCGCAATAAGACGTAGCCGCGCCGGCATTACCGACCCAAACCGCCCTTTAGGCTCCTTTATATTCTTAGGCCCAACCGGCGTGGGCAAAACCGAAACTGCTAAAGCCCTGGCCAGCGAAATTTTTGAAGATGAAGACGCTTTAATAAGAGTAGATATGTCCGAGCTTATGGAACGCCACAATGTTGCAAGGCTCATTGGCGCCCCTGCCGGCTATGTTGGCTATGGCGAAGGCGGCAGGCTGACCGAAGCCGTGCGCAGGAAACCTTACGCCGTTGTGTTGTTCGACGAAATTGAAAAAGCTAACCCCGATGTGTTCAACATCTTTTTACAAATTTTAGAAGACGGCCAGTTAACTGACGCGGACGGCAAAAAAGTAAATTTCCGCAACACTGTCATAATTATGACCTCGAATTTGGGTATGCAGGAACTTTCCAGGGCAGCCGCGAAAATTGGTTTTGCCGACAGGAGCGAGACCGAGCAGGACAAAAAATTACAGCTTGAGCGCGAATATGAACAAATTAAAAACGGTGTAACGGAAAAACTTAAAGAAGAGTTTAGGCCGGAGTTCTTAAACAGGATAGACAAAATTATTGTCTTTAGGCCGCTTGGCTTTAATGAGCTCAAAAAAATTACACAATTGCAAATAGCACAGTTACAGGCACGGCTTCTTGAACAAAATGTCCAGCTCAAAGCTTCGGCAGCCGTGACCAAGTTTATTTCTGAAAAAAGTTTTGATCCTGCCCAAGGCGCGCGCTTTGTCCGAAAAAACATTCAGGAATTCCTGGAAGACCCGCTGGCTGAAAAAATTATTTCCGGTAAAACTTTAGACGGCGCAACTATTGCAGCCGACGTTAAAGCCGATAAAATTGTGTTTAAAGTTGAAAAGGGCGAAAAAATGCCGGTTCCCGTTTAGGGCAACATCAATTAAAAAACTCCAAGCTTCTGCTTGGAGTTTTTTTGTATTGTCTACTCCAGCACCCTTTTTAGTATGTAGGTGGACTGGGGCAACCCTGCATCTGCCGAATTAGCCGGCAGCACCCTTGAAAAGTCATTGGGAACTCTCCAGGAGTTGTAGACTTCAAGTGAAGGGTAAGGATAGAGGGTATTGTTATGCACCCAGTAGATGGTCCCAAAAAGGTTAATATCCACTCCTTCAGGGTGGGCAGCAGCTGGGTTATCCAGGTTAGCTCCTCTGGGCAGCTTGTTAAGCTCGGGTTCTGTAATAACTAAGACCTGGTTGAAGTTAAAGCCTAAA
>Ga0137464_1000011_pt1 | contig 59613 bp, 67 predicted proteins | sample EasRivERMGT814_2_FD_102306 | JGI IMG/M metagenome (GOLD analysis project Ga0137464, IMG submission 102306) | Soil microbial communities from meander-bound floodplain in the East River, Colorado, USA - East River MetaG ERMGT814_2 | ecosystem: Environmental > Terrestrial > Soil > Floodplain ...
AATTTACTAAATAGTTGATGCTTTGACTTTCAATATCTCTTTTTCATTGTGAACGACTACCATAATGAAAGAGGATGAACATGGTTGCAAAACCGCCTTATACTGAGGAAGAATCTCAAAGACTAATGCCGATGGGAACCACTCCAGTTCCCGATCCAACTGTTTTGACAACACAAAATCTACGTCGTGAGATTTTTGGTTTACGTGAATTGATTGAGTCGCGCCTGGATGGTACGGATAAGGTTATGGCTTTACTGCAGGTTGAGATAATTGATAGAATTCCTGAACGTATTGCTGGTGCGGTGGAACGCTTAGAATCCCTGCGCGATGAAAAATTCAAGAATGTTGCAGTTCAATTTGCTGAACGTGATCTTAGAGCCGATATAATATCTCGTGATAGTAAGGTTGCTATAGATGCAGCATTACAAGCCGCAAAAGAAGCCGTGGGTGAGCAGAACAAATCAAGCGCCTTGGCCATTGCCAAAAGTGAAACTGCAACTGTAAAACAAATTGATCAAATCGGTTTGACTACTACTGCTATGGCAAAAACGTTTGATGATAAAATTGCTGATCTTAAAGATCGTGTAAATGCAATTGAAAATCGCGGTCAGGGGCAATCTCAGATGTGGGGCTATTTCGCTGGCGCGATTGGTATAATTCTTGCAATAGCCAGCGTTGCTGTTCATCTAGCAAAATAACATTTACCTCTATCTTTTCTCAAAAGAGCGGTTTATACTGACAGGTTCAAAATTCGATCTGCAGGTATAAGCCATGTCTCATTACATAGATCAGAAATATGTGTCAATAGTGGGCGTAAAGCTGGAAGGCTTCGTTCACACAAACAAAAACACATGGAATTTTCGCTGTCCTAAATGTGGCGATTCTCGTAAGAATAAATCCAAAAAACGCGGCTACATCTACGAACGCAAGGGCCTGCTATTTTTCCGATGCCACAACTGCTCGGCATCAATGAGCTTCGGCAATTTCCTCAAGATGGTTGACCCATTTCTGTATCAAGAATATCAGATGGAGCGCTACAAGTCCAACAGTGGTGGCAACACACCGCAGCCTGATTGGCACAAAATTATCAGTAAACCTACCTTCCCTGAAAAAAATAAAATTAATTTACCGACCTTGGCATCATTACCAGATAGTCATACAGCGAAAAAGTATGTACTGGAAAGGAAAATACCCGCTGAATGGATGGACCGTCTATATTATGCGAACGATTTCAAGGCGTTTGTTGATGAGGTTTTTCCAGGCAAAAATATAAATTTGATAGCTGAAGAACCGCGCATTGTGATTCCATTTTTTGACCGTAAACAGGGGCTTTCTGGGGTGCAGGGAAGGGCTTTGTCAAAAACCTCAAAGGCTAAATATTTAACTTCAAAGAGAAACGAAGACTGTCCAAAAGTCTTCGGTCTTGATCGAGTAGACTTAACCCAAAATATTTACGTTTTAGAGGGAATTTTTGATTCTCTTTTTTTACCGAATGCCGTCGCTACAATGGATGCAAATTTGATGTCTGTTGCTACACATGTTCCGGCATCGCAATGTGTATTTGTGCCAGATCGAGATGTGAGAAATCGAGAAATTGTAAAACAGGTAGAACGAATGGTCAATGCCAATGTCAAGGTTTGTCTGTTACCTGATAATTTTCCCGGCAAAGATTTGAATGAAGCAATAGTAGCTGGAATGAGCATTGATGAATTGAAAAATGTTGTTGATAATAATGTCTTTGAAGGATTGAAGGCCAGACTGCAATTTCAACAGTGGAGAAAAGTGTGATGCCAAAAGGAGTGAAACAACCAGCTAGAGAACGATTTGAAATGCTGGTGAACAGGGGTGGTGAATGTCATGAATGGAAAGGAGGCAAACATGTGTTTGGTTATGGTCAGTTTCATTATGAAGGAAGAATGATAGGCGCACATAGAATGGCATGGTATCTCGCATATGGCAAATGGCCAGACAATCAGATCAATCATATTTGCTGTAATCCTGCCTGTGTTCGTGTTGATCATCTTGAGGATGTAACACGGCAAGAAGATATTGACTATAAAGTCAAATTAGGTCGACAAACAAAGGGATCGCAACATGGAACGTCAAAATTAACCGAAGTTCAGATCGAATCCATCAGAATTGAATATGCTGCTGGTGGTGTTTTCCTGTGGCAATTGGCTGAAAAATATGGTGTCAGCAGAGAACAGATCGGTCGAATTGTAAACAAGAAACAGTGGAGGCATGTAGCATGAATGTGAAACTTATAGCGATTACACAACCAATGATTCCTGGCATAAAAACTGCCGAAGAACTTATTGCTTATTGTGCTAGAGTATCTGCCCCATCTAATCAAATGAACACTGAAACTGCCCCCAAATTGCTAAGATATTGCATCAAAAACCAACATTGGTCGCCATTTGAAATGGTGAATATTGTAATGGAAATAAACACAACGAGAGACATCGGGCGGCAAATTTTACGCCACAGATCATTTTCATTTCAAGAAATGAGTCAGCGCTATGCTGATCCAACTAAAGAGATGGGATTTACCACACGCGAAGCAAGACTGCAGGATACCAAAAATCGACAGAACTCAATCGAGACAGACGACGACCAATTGCAGCAAGCCTGGACCATGAAACAGCAGCAAATCATCCACGAGTCCACGTTGGCATATAAATGGGCAATTGATAATGGCATTGCCAAAGAACAAGCAAGAGCAGTATTACCGGAAGGCTGCGCACAGAGCCGAATTTACATGAATGGAACCCTCAGATCGTGGGTCCACTATTCGCAACTCAGAATGACCGAGGGCACACAACGGGAACATCGTGAAATAGCTAAGGAATGTTGGAATATCTTGGAGACCCAATTTTCATTCCTCAAAGAAACCAATCAATAAAATCAGGAGCAAAAATGCCAAACGACAATTATTTTCCAACCGATTATCAAGCATACATTCATCTTTCTCGTTATTCACGTTGGTTGCCTGACGAAGGCCGACGTGAAATTTGGCCAGAAACCGTAGCACGATACTTCGATTTTTTCGAAGAACATTTGAAAGAAAATAACAATTTCACGCTTGATAAGAAGTTGAGAAATGAATTGGAAGAAGCTGTATTGTCGCTTAGCGTGATGCCATCGATGCGAGCATTGATGACTGCAGGGGAGGCGTTGAAACGAGACCATATGTGTTCGTATAACTGTAGCTACATTCCAGTCGACACCCAACGTTCATTTGATGAAATCTTATATATTCTCATGAACGGTACTGGCGTTGGTTTTTCCGTCGAACAAAAGTACACGGAACAATTGCCTTTAATTGCTGAAGAATTTTTTGAGTCCGACACAACAATCGTTGTTGCTGATTCCAAGCTGGGCTGGGCCAAAGCATTGAAGGAACTGGTGCACCTACTGTACAGCGGTCAAGTGCCGAAGTGGGACGTATCGCGTGTGCGACCGGCGGGCGCTCCATTGAAGACTTTTGGCGGTAGGGCTAGTGGTCCCGAGCCATTAGTTTCCCTGTTCAAATTTTGTGCTACCACATTCAAAAAAGCAGCAGGCAGAAAATTGACTTCATTGGAATGCCACGACATTGTATGTAAGATCGCGGAAATCGTGGTAGTCGGTGGTGTACGCCGTTCTGCGCTTATTTCATTGTCTGATTTGTCAGACGACAGAATGCGTATGGCCAAGTCGGGTGAGTGGTGGAAAGAAAATATTCAGCGTGCATTGGCCAATAATTCTTATGTTGTGAAAGAGAAACCAGACATTGGAACTTTCATGAAGGAGTGGTTGGCACTTTATGAAAGTAAATCGGGTGAACGTGGCATCTTTTCGAGGGCGGCAGCCAAGGCACAGGCTGAGAAATTTGGTCGTCGTGATCCAAACCACGAATTTGGTATAAATCCGTGTTCAGAAATTTTATTACGTCCTCGCGAAACTTGCAACCTGACTGAAGTAGTTATTCGAGCCGGTGATAGCCTTGAAACATTGATCCAAAAAGTGCGTTGGGCCACAATTCTTGGCACCATGCAAAGCACCCTGACAAATTTCAAGTACATCTCAAAACGTTGGCAGGAGAATTGCGAGGAAGAGCGCCTGCTTGGCGTATCATTGACCGGCATTATGGACTGCCCATTAACCAATGGCGCGCTCAGTGACCGGCCTGATATGCCTACTGAATATATTTTGGAACGCCTGCGTGAAGTTGCTGTACAGACTAATATTGAATGGGCGAAGAAGCTAGGTATCAATCAATCGGCAGCAATTACCTGTGTCAAACCAAGCGGCACCGTTTCAGCCTTAGTCGATTCTTCATCTGGTATACATGCACGACACGCACCTTATTATATTCGTACTGTTAGAGCCGATAAGAAAGACCCTTTAGCTAAAATGATGGTCGATTTTGGATTCCCTGTTGAAGATGATATAACTAAACCGGATCATACCTTTGTTTTCTCTTTTCCAATTAAGTCGCCAGAAAACGCTATATATAGAGAAAACATGTCAGCCATTGATCAATTAGATATGTGGTTGAAATATCAAAGGCATTATTGTGAACATAAACCTTCGATTACCGTGTCAGTAAAGGAAGACGAATGGATGGAAGTTGGGGCGTTTGTTTGGAGACATATAGATGAAATGTCTGGGGTGTCGTTCTTACCATTTTCAGATCATGTTTATCAACAAGCGCCATACCAAGAATGTACCAAGGAAGAGTATGAAGAAATGTTAGCTAAAATGCCAAAGGAAGTTGATTGGTCGATGTTATCTATTTACGAAGCGAGTGATATGACTGAAGGAACACAGATTATAGCGTGTACTGCCGGAGGATGCGAGATGACATGAGTTTACATAAAAAATATGAAGAATATTATGGTGTAAGTTTGGATAATGATATCGAGGTTCATCACATAGTACCCAAGCATGAAGGGGGTACAGATGATATTGGAAATCTTGTCCCTGTAACAAAAGAAGAACATGCCAGATTACATTTAGAAAGATATGAAGAGACGGGCAATTTTCGCGATCTTTGTGCATACCACATGATTGGATATAACTTTACCAAAGCACACCAAATATCATCGTCAGAGGGGGGTAAAATTGGTGGCAAACGAGTATATGCCAACGGAAATGGCATCTTTAGATCAGACGAAGAACGAAGAGAATGGGCTGCTATGGGCGGCAAAATAGGCGGAAAGAAACAAGCCGAATTGGGAATTGGCTTCCACCTATATAAGACAAATCCAAAATTACATAAAGAATGGGCATCTAAAGGCGGCATTAATTCTGGGAATTTCAAAAACAAATCGTTTCAATCTGAAATGGGAAAACGTGGTGGTTCAAAAAATAAAGGATTCGTGTGGATAAATGATGGAGTGAAATCATTCAAATATACGGCAAGACAACAAAAAGATATTCCTTTGGATGATTTTCTTTTGAATAATCCAGGGATTAAAAAGGGAAGATTATAGGGATGAATAACAAAGAGGTAGAAAAGGTAATATGTGAATTTTGTGAGAGCAGATATAAGTTGGTTTATGACCCCACTGAAACTTCAGGTTATGACAAATTTTGTCCATTTTGTGGAGAAGTGAGAGAAGACGAAGAAATAAATACTATTAAGGATGATGATAATCGCGAAGAATAGGGAGAGATACAATTATGAGCAACAAGTCGCTCGATTTTGTAATTGGAAACACATTGACCAAGTTCTATAATACTGAAGGAACCAAGGAATTTGTCGAGAAAGCCGCAGGCATTCTCGTTTTTCCTTCAATTATCAAGGCTGGATTGTTTGGCTTTGGTGGCTCTTATGGTCAAGGCGGGTTGGTCATAAAGGACGACGTTCAGTCTTATTTCAATATAGTATCGGCTTCTTTTGGCTTCCAGCTTGGAATTCAGCAGTATTCGTTGCTCCTATTGTTTCTGACTCAGGAAGCCTTGGACGACTTTGTCAATTCCGATGGCTGGCAAGTCGGCGTTAATGCATCGGTTGCCATCATCGAATTCGGTGCTGGTGCTGTAGTCAATACAGATTCGATTAAGGACGATATTATTGCTGTCGTATTTGACAACGCCGGACTTATGTATGAATTTTCTCTTAGCGGAACAAAAATCTCACGACAGGTAGGTTAGTGACATGCATTGGATAAAAGATTTTGTGGGCGATTTTGACCCAAACGACTGGTTCGGTTTCATATATCTTATAGAAAATATCGAAACCAGTCAAAAATATATTGGAAAAAAACAATTCAGGAACCGACGAAGAAAACGAGTGGCTGGTCGCAAAAATAGAAAGGTTGAGATAAAAGAATCAAATTGGTCTAATTATACAAGTTCATCGGATGATGTGAATTCATTAATAGAAGAACTTGGAAAAGACAAATTTACATTTTTCATATTAAAACTTTGTAAAACTAAACGCGATTTGGGGTATGCTGAAGTTGAAGAACAAATAAAACGAAATGTATTACAATCAAAATTGCCTAATGAAAGTAGAGAATATTATAATAAGAGCATAATGAATAGATGGTTCGCTTTTGATAAACACTCCGAAGAATCAAAAAAGAAAATGTCAATTAGTTCAATTGGTAAGAAACATTCTGAAGAAGCAAAAATTAAAATGTCAAAGACTAGAATAGAACGAGGTTTGTCCAAAGGTCAAAATAATCCAAAATTCAAGAAAATGATAAGAGAGCAAATTCTTCGGTGTGAGGAATAAACCCTTCAGTGTGCGATTGAATATGAAGGTGATGGCAGCCACTTGACAGTCTAACATTCCCTATGATAAATAGCAAAGTTACCTTCATACGGAAAAAATTTCAATGGCAATAAACCCACACATTGAGAAACTAAAAAGAGAAGCCGCCGAGCTTTATGTTGAAACTAGAGTCTGTATGGATTGTCGTTTCTATGATAGAAATTACGGCCACCCCAAATGCAAAGAGACCGGCGAATTTATCTCAATGGAACGTGCTCATGTCCATGCAAGCCTCAGTCGCTGCGGTCCAGATGGTTTACTATGGCAAAAACGCCAGGAGAGTAAAATGACAAGCAATCTTATAGTGATGGTATTGCTATACTTCGCAATGGGCTTTGCAATAGGCTTCTTCGGCTTACAACTCTTGAGTTGGCTCGTACAATTCCTTACTCGATAGGATAGCCGATGCAATGGATTCAAAAAGTCGCCTTGTGTACGCTCATCGTCTATCTCTTATTGCGATCTGCAGGAGCCTTATCGATCATTCAAATTTTTGCCATGATACTCATGCCGTCGAAATATGAAATGTCGATTATACCATTCGCTACGTTTTATGTTGCTTTTTGCCTGGAAAGATATACAGTGTACCTATTACACCGACATGGCGTCAATGATGTCTTGGATAAGATGGACAAGGAGTAAGTGATGAAATTGGATCGTGACAATTTGGTTGAAAATCTTCAGCGGCTCAAATTGCAAATCGTGTTTGCCAAGGCTGACGGCAGTCTGCGTAGTCTTTTCTGCACATTGCGCGAGGATTGTTTGCCTGACGAGATAAAGCAAAAGAAAACTGCTAAGAAGAAGAAAAACGCCGAAACTCTTCTATCGGTTTGGGACTTGGAAAAGAAGGCGTGGCGCTCATTCCATTGCGACCAAATAGCTGCTGTACTGCAAATGGAGAGTGAAGATGCCCCATCCGAAAAAGAATAGACCAAGAACAGGGCGAAGAAAAATCGGTAGCAAGAAGCGAAAATCTAAGAGGAAAAAGAAATGAAAACGCGCGCTGAAAGACGGCACCATGAACAACGTATGAGAGCAAAAGTCAGAAAGAACTACGAAGTGCAGCAACATAGACAGTTTGGTGAAGATCACTATAAGGAAGTTATCGCACGTCGCGCCACAACCAGAAAGCCTTGCTCTTGCTGGATGTGCGGCAATCCAAGGAAGTTTTTTGGTGAAAAGACAATCCAAGAAAAAAGGGCTGAATTCAATGAGCAGTGATAATGGCATATTTGTATTACAAACAAGTGGTCCAGAATTTCGTATTGGTAGATGTCAATCTATCGATAACATCTATGCTACGTTTATTACCGAGACTTTATCGTGGACACCAAATGCCACGGCCATCGTGAAATTGTTCGACAAGTCGGCCGTCTATGGTAGCCTGGACGAAGCTTGGGATGCGGCCTATGCCCTTGACGATGCCGAAGAGTATAGTGAATACGGCGTTTGCCTGATAAAAGAATTCCAAAATTATCTTTATACAGACCTTCTGGAACAGGCGAAATGAAGCAAAGGCGGTCGGTTGGCGACATTTTCTATGGTCCAGAACCAACGCTAACAGTAGACAGTACACTCCACGATATTGGTACCAGCTACAATTGGTTCAATTATTTTTTTGACAATGATGACGCCAAGCAATTCGTAATCGACTATCTCAAGGCAAAGAAACTGAGCAAGGCGCAAATCGCGCTTATCAATGATATTGATGCAACCAAGTTACGCACCATTGGCTGGAATTGTCGCTTAATGACCAAGGGCGATCTTCCTGAGGCCATCAAGAACAAGACGCTGGACAAGCTCAGCGCCTTGATGAACGAGGCCAAGAAGCAAAAAAAGCCCAAACGTGAGGCCCCTGCCTTATCGGTACAGGACCATATTCGCGAAAGGGTCGAAGAATTAATTGGTACATTGGAAGAACAGGTTGACATATTGATTCGTGAAGGTAAAAATGATGAATTCAATCCCGCTGCATGGTTTCAGATTGAAGACATTAAGCCGCAGATTGCCAAGAAAATTCAGAATTATTATCAACCACTTAGACATGAATTAGGGGAGGCGCTTGCAACCAAAGACCCTGGCTATGATCGCTGGTCGAGGGCCGAATTGAAGAAATATTATGCCTTTATTGATGCCATTATCGAAGCCGGTAATCTCAAGACTGTCCCAAGGAAAAAACGTACAAAGGCGCAAAAGCCTAAATAGTAGTCATAAAGGGGCAGTCGAGGGAAACCAAGATGACCATCACTATCAAGAACAATGTCGTTGAATTCCCGAAAAGTCGCATGGTTAGGGATGTTGATGAGATGCCAGAAGTATTGAAATTCAAGGAAAAAGGGCTGAAGAATTATGCCGATATGACTGTTCGTCAGATATCTGATATGATTCTGCAGGAATTGAGCAATGCTGGAATTGACATCACAACTGACGCTTTCTTGAAAGATTTCTATTGCACGGCAGCACTGTTGCATGCTGCAGTGTACAGAACATTCGAAGTACCGCATCCTTGTCATGAATGGATTGACAGCAACAAAATAGAAGTGGATAGAACTTTGCTTGAAAATATCGATCTAGATGCCATAGAATGAACCTAATGTGAAATGGAAATGAAATGATTCTAGTTGACCTTTCCCAGGTATTGATATCGTCAATCATGGTGTATTTGAACAGCGAACCTAATGCCTCACTCAACGAAAATTTGATCCGACACATATCGTTGAACTGTTTACGTTCATATAACAGACAGTTTCATACAAAATTTGGCAACATCGTGATCTGCTGTGATAGCCGCCATTACTGGCGTCGCGATGCTTTCCCATACTATAAAGCCAACCGCAAACTGGACCGCGATAATTCCAAATATGACTGGACACTGATTTTCGACGTAATCAATAAAATTCGCAACGAATTGAAAGAATACTATCCACACAAGGTCATCGAAGTGGACGGCACCGAGGCCGACGATATCATTGCAGTATTGTCGGCAAGGTTTTCGCCAACTGAGCCGGTGCTTATTCTGTCATCAGACAAAGATTTTATTCAATTGCAGAAGCACAAAAATGTGCAGCAGTTTAGTCCAAAACTCAAACGGTTCATTCGCGCCGATGATCCTGCACAATTCATCAGGGAACACATTATTCGTGGTGACCGGCGCGATGGCATCCCGAATTTTCTTTCGCCCGACGATGTATTCGTGACCAATGAGCGCCAGCGACGCATCACGAAGGTGGCAATGGCAGAATGGCTGGTCGGCAATCCAGCCGAATTTTGTGATACCGATGCCAAGCGGCGCGGTTACAATCGGAATGAAATTTTGGTCAATTTTGATTTCATTCCGTGTGATCTGGTCGCGAAGATCAATGAAACCTATGATACTGTCATCGCCAGCCCAAGAGCATCGATGGTGTCGTATATGATCAAGACAGGAATAGTGACTGCATTGGTTGAACAAGCAGATGAATTTTAGGAGATAGAAAAAATGAAAAACGTTTACGAAATTTTTGAGGAATTTGAGAAGGCGACTAAACGCCAGGACCGAGTGAACATTTTGAAGTTCAACGATAACTTTGCCTTGCGTAGTATTCTTCAGGGCACATTCGATAATCGCATCCAATTTGTGTTCGATGAAATTCCAGCCTATAAGGCATCAGATTCGCCACCCGGCCTGGGTTACACTAATATCAATACCGAAATGCATCGAGCCTATCTGTTCGAGGCCAATAACCCAAAGGTGGCACCCGGTCTCACTCTCCAGCGTCGGAAAGAAATTTTAATCCAGATGCTTGAAGCGATGGAGGCAAAGGAAGCCGAAATTTTTGTCAATATGTTGCGCAAGAAGCAGAACGTGAAAGGGCTAACACGCGACATTGTAATGGAAGCACTACCTGGGATTATCCAGTAACAACGAGGCTTGAAAGTTCTATGAAGAAGACTGTAAAACATTCCAAAAATGAAAAGTATGAAGATGATTATTTTGAAGGGCAAGTGAAACGTAAGGAAAAGCCACGACGGCCAATACGTAATTGGGTAAAGGCATGGCAAAGTCATGAAGCAGATTATGATGAATACTATGAGGAATTTCATAACAAGTAGATAATGTTAAGAAGGTGAACATTACCTAAATAAAAACAAAAAGAAGGGGCTAATGATGTTCACCTTTAAGCAATTTCTATTGGAAGGAAATCCCTTAGCCAGAAAATTTGGCTTGGAAAAAAAGGGACACACTTCATTCATGGTTTCTGCAGAGCGTAAATCACGAACACCTAAAGGAAACAAATACGCCGAAGATCGTGCGAAACGCTATTTGACCAGGAAGAAAATCGGTTACCGCAACACTGCAGGTAAATGGGATGAGGGCGGCGGCGTGGGTCGAGAAACATCAATGAATGTGCAAACCAAAAATCCAACGCCACGCGAATCTCGCAGGGTTGAACGGGCAGTAAAACATGTTGCTAAAAAATGGAAACAAGACGCATACATCAAGATTGACAAAAAAGGCACCGGCGTTGCTCATTATACCAATGATACCCCAGACTACAAGAAAGGGGCCAAAGTCGAATATGGCGACACTCACTACAATGTTGACAATCCTTATGGTGTCACTCAATACAAGCCTAGACGACCGGAAGAAAAACGGCCCCGCTTCGCTTTCATGCCCAAATAGGAGCGCGACAAAATGTCGCATTGAATGAGGCATAGTCTATGCTAGCATATTTTACTTAATTTGTCCGTATAAGGAATACCCTGAATGAAAAAGGGAGACGACGAATATAAAACGAAGCTGTGGGAATATTTCGCTTCGAAGGGCGGCAACCCGTGTCAAACCGGAATTGCCGTTCAGGGTTGGTATTTGGCGCGCGAGAAGGAGTTCGTTGAACTGATGGAACAGAGTGGTCAGATGGGCAAGATGGATCGAGACGTTCCCTGGACCCTTGGGGAAATCAGGACAAAATTTAGCAATGCTGCCGCTTTCCGCAAAATCATCGCAGCCGGTGGCATCACAGATCGGCCGGAAGCCGAAGCGGGCGACGTAATTCGGGAAGTGTATGGAGAACTTACACCAAAAAATTTCGACAGTATGAGCGATATGGTTGGGTTTTTCGCTGCTCGACAGAACCTCGTGTATCGCTTGATCAAGGAAGAACTTAAGCAAAATACAATGTACTCGCGAAAACAGCACGACAACTGATCAAGTCAAAAATGCAGGAGAAACAGGGGGTTGCTTTCAGCAGCCCCTCTTTTTTTTCATAGCTGCTATGCGTCTGGCGCATTTGCTTTTCCATGAAATTTCATTTATATGTACTTATATCGGAAGACAGAAAGGGATAGAAAAATGGCTCGGACAGACATTCATCGCCCATCTGCTATAGTACCCTCTGAATATCGGTGGGTCGGTTTCGAATATTCTCGCATTGATAGCCTTGGCGATGCCATTTTCATGCAGCACGAGCGCGAGCGCATCAAGGCACATATGGCACAGACCGGCGGCACTTATTCCAAGCATGCCCATGGCGGCAACTGCATGGTATGCGGCAACGCCAATGCCATTTACACGGTGCTTTTCCACCATGCCAAGTCAAACACTTACGTTCGCATGGGTCAGGATTGCGCGCACAAGTGTGATTGTGCCTATGATGACAATGCGTTTCGACGCTTTTGCGATGCCGCTGTTGCTGCTGAGCACGCCAAGGCAGGCAAGGCCAAGGCACAGGGCATTCTGACCAATGAGGGCCTGGGCAACGCCTGGACCGTCTACAACAGCGACAATCCAGACAATCACTATGAGGAAAACACCATTAGCGATATGGTCGGCAAGTTGGTCAAGTATGGCTCGCTGTCGGACAAGCAGTACAGCTTCATGCGCTCCCTGTTGGATAAGATTGCCAATCGGGCGCAGATTGCAGCGGCTCGCGCTGCTGAGCGTGATGCTGCATTGCCGGTGCCCGAAGGGCGCATGACCATTATCGGTAAGGTGTTGAGCATCAAGGTAAAGGAGACCCGGTACGGCTATGTGTCGAAGATGTTGGTGCAGTCGCGCGATGGTTGGAAGGTGTATGGATCGCAACCGAAGCATTTGAATAATGTTGAGCGCGGCGACATTGTTGAGTTTACCGCCACCATTGAAAAGTCGAAGGATGATCCTAAGTTTGGCTTTTTCTCACGGCCGATAGCATGAGCTACACGAGAGGGGTTGCTTTTGGCAGTCCCTCTTTTTTTTCATAGCTGCTATGCGTTTGGTGCAGTTGTATTTCCATGAAATTTCATTTATATATTTATTAGGAAACAAGGGAGACTAAAAATGGAGGCATGGGCAGCAGTCTTGATTGGGTTTGCCTTCATCTTCATTGTTGCTCGAATAAACAAGCGGGCAAGAGTGAAAAGCCCGTTGATACAAAGGGTCGAAAGATTGATTGATGCTGGATATCAGCTTGATCGAGTAATTAAGGCAGGACGGGTGAGGCGAATGGTGGAAGTTGAAGCCGAAGCCGAAATCGAAGCCGCTGCCAAGGTCGAAGTCGAAGCCGAAATTCAAGCCGAAGTCGCAGCCGAAGCCGCAAGACGGGCTGCACACCACAATAGAATGATGATGGCATATGGATATTGGGTCACTCACCGGAAAGGGAAGTAAAAAATGGACTCGACAACCGCACTAAACCTCATCGACGAAATGATTAAAGACCTGCGGTGGAAATTTTACCGGAAGGCAAAGTAGCAGAGGAGAAAATCAATGTGGCAGATTGTTTGGACCGTTGACAATGATGTTCTTCCGGTCGACGATGAGTATTTTTATACTTATCAAGAGGCGCATAACGCCGCGCAAAACGACTTGGACTTCGCGATGGAAAATATCGAGGAAGTGCGCAAGATGACCGGAATGCCCAAGGGCGTGATCCCTGGGTTCCACCTTGTAAGGCATCAGGTACACTAGGAGGAAACTAAAATGTTTCACAATTTCATCGACATATCTCGCAATAACTACTCCACGATATTATTCATTGGAAGGTGGTGCATAGGTACGGCACAGATCGAAAACCAAGGGTGGTCGTGTAGCTTAGAGCGAAGCCGGGATGGGAGTTTGCGTGCCTTGCTGCTGCGAATCCCATTCAGATCGGTCTGTATCGGCAAGTTTAACCGAAGGAAAACGCAATGACTGAGGAAAAAGCAACAGCACTCGCCGTTCTCGCTGTCTACGATATCAAGTCGTTGGACAATCTGGTATGTTTTTTGAAGAAACTGAAACGCCAGCTTGAATTGACGCTCGATGAGCAGGATGAAGAAATCTCCACTGGAAGCCTCGATCTAGCCATTGATGCAATCGTAGCACTTGAGGGAAAGGCAACCGAAACACTTGATAAAACCCTTGATGATGACGATGGAGAATGACAGTGGCCTACATCAACGCCGAGCAAACCAAAGTGAAGCGCAATGCGCTCAAGGCGGCTTTCCCCGGCTGGAAATTTTCGGTGCGCTGTGACAACCATTCCTCACTGGAAGTGCGTATCATAGCGGCCGACATTGACTTTTTTGCCGATGACGCAACGCTGGGCGACCTAACAGATCGCCTACGCGGTCATAGTAACATTGGGGTCAACCACTACTATCTAGACTCCCAATGGCAGGGCAAGGCGTTGGCAGCGCTGCGCAAGATTGTTGACATCTGCCAGGAAGGCAACCACGATAATTCCGACATTAGCACCGACTACTTCGATGTCGGCTGGTATCTACACATCCAGATCGGTGCCTGGGATAAGCCGTTTCAACTCAGAAAGGAGCAAGTGTAATGGCCGTCTTCGAAAAGATGCTAGAAGTTTTCGGGAGAATTGTATTTATTATGATGATTGGTTACCTCACCGTTGTTCTAGCGTTCCCCTATTTGTATGATAGAATCAAATTTGACGAATGCATTAGATTTGGCGGAGAAAAAGCACGAGAGTCGTGTCAGGTAGATTCACTCCAGAGAACTGGTGAACTTGAAAAGTCGCTGGAAAGGGCATTGAAAAAAGTTTTCGAATTAGACAACCTCCTAAGGAAAGAGAAGCAATGATCCTCTACCATGGCACCAACAGCGATGCCCTTGACCAGATCATGACCAAGGGCATTACCCCTCGCGGCCAGCGCAAATCGCTCTGGGAGGCATACCCTAGCGCCAGGGACCGCGTGTACCTGACCGATGCCTATGCGATCTACTTTGCCTGCTGTGCCGCCAAGGACGGCCAGCAGGGCGTGATCCTGCAGGTTGACGTGAATCCACGCAGACTAGTGGCCGATGAAGACGCGCTTGCGCAGGCGAAATGCACCGATCTATCGGTGCTGAACGGCATGAATTTGCAGCAGAAAACGGCATGGTGGCGGAAAAATGCTCCCAAATACCCTGGTCTGGCCAGCGACAGTTTGCGGCTATTGGGCAATGCAGCGCATATGGGTACTATTTTTCCGTCACAAATTGTCAAGGTGATTAAATTTGACGTGACCCCGGAAATAGTGCTTAGTAACGATCCGACGATTACAATCATGAATTACCAGCTTCTTGGCACTGAATATCGCAACGCCTTGAAGCTGTTCGTCGAGACTGACGGCAAGGAAGGCCGTCGACCCGCATACCCATATGGGCTGCGGCATTTCAACAATGGAGAGCAAAATGGAATGGATACCGGACCAAGAAACAATGAAGGCACAGAACGACAACAAGGTGCAAAGGAAGAAGACAGTGTCTACCCTGTACAACGGCACGTTTGTTGTCGGCGCAATTTTGGTTTTTGGCTATATCGGAATCCACCTTCTTCCGGCGCTCTATAACGAATTCCTGCTGAGCAAGTGCATTAGGAAAGGAATAATCTCGGAACTGACGTGTAATGCAGAAGCGTTGAACAGGCGCGGCACGCACATCGAATGGCTGAAGCGACTCGGCTTCGACCCTGAAGGAACAAGAAAATGATTATTCCGGTAGTAATTCGAGTCGTCGGAACAATACTCTTTCTATATATTGCAATCTATGTCGTCCTTGTAGGATTAGCGTTGATTCTTCTTAACTAGGAAAGGAACGGAGATAATGGATATGACGGACAGAGACTACCACGATTTACCATTTGACGTGATCACGCAACAAGCGGAAAAGCTGGCCAATAAGGGCGCATTGTGTTTCCAGAAATTCACATGCGAGGCGTGCGGCAATCGACTGATGATCGAAGAGCCCAACAAATTCTATACGACAGGATCGTGCGATAGGTGCGGCCATAATACCAACATTAAGAAACGCGGTTGCGGCTATATGATAGTGCTAGGCGGAAAGGGGTTAGTATGAAACGATTCATCACTCTTTGCCATAATGGCAAACCTCTTTTGGTGAATTTGAATAGTGTTCAATATTTCGCCAATGAAGGTGATAATGAACTTGCCGCAGTGCGTGTGTATTTTGTCAGCGGAACAAGCATCAAGGTAACCGAAACACAGGAGCAAATTGAAAATTTAATTCGAGGTTAGTATTGAAATCGTGATGAGCACATGCTAAATAAAATTCATCTGCAACAAATAAAAGGGCACACTGAATATGAAAAAGGCAAAATCACTCTACCGACCTAACGGTTCGTTCAAGCCTCAGAAGTGGACGCGGCCGAGCTACCCGGCCTACGACCGCGAGAAGCATCGTGTACTGAATATGATTCGTAGGCTCGAACTCAGCGATGACGAAGTGCTGGCTCGCTTGGCTGCGCACGGCGTTTCGATGACCAAGACCACGCTCTATAATTGGCGTCTGGGCTACAAATTCGGCGGCACGCGCTACCCCGCAGGCTGGCGGTTGCATGCGCTGGCCGAAGCTCTGGGGTTCCCGTATGTCCCGGTAGCCATTCCGGCGGGCCAGAACAGCCTCAGGAACGCCGAAGTATTCGACGATTTAGACGTTCATGAGCATAAGCCCAAGCATCGCCAGAAGCTGGTTGCCAAGACCGAACAGGCAGCCCCCATCGTGGTATACCACAAGGCCGCTAGGCCGGGCAGGAAGGCCGTAAAAGGCCGGAAAACGGGTGCTATCAAGCTGCTTACTAGGCCAGCAACAAGGGCGGCTTGAACCAAGTTCAAATTATTGAATTGACATGCGCTCGCCGGGGGATGAGAATTCTCCCGGCGAAATTTTTTTCGCCAGCGTTAGGTCATCGAAAGGAGGAGGACTGACAATGAAAAGGATCATATTTTACCATCGGCCAACTGGACCAACACAAAAGGAAATCTGTCCCATGGCAACAAACCACGAAATAACACTAAAACTACTGGAATCTGGAACCCCGATTTCTCCAGAAACCATCAATACACACGCTGGTAAAATCAACTGCGCTGCGGCCCAATTGATTTGTTGGCTACGGAAACAAGGCCACCACATTCACTCTGAACGTATCGGGCGTCGTGTTGTCTCATACACACTACTATCGCCCGGCTCTGAACCGCCTGTGGAGACATTTTCTCCCAAGCCTCTCCCCTCTAAACCTATAATCCACAGACATCAGCAACCGGCCCCCCCATTGCAAGAACCAACATCACCATATACTATTGATAGTGACTGGGATGGCGATAGCAATGGACACGTAATTAATCTGCGTGACATTATCTAACGATGAAGGAAGGGGAGAAAGGGAGAGGGTGAAAAGAAACTTTCCCTTTTTCTTTTAGCTAAATACTAAGGACCATTAATTAATGAAGGAGAGATTATGCCAAACTATACATTTCGAAATAAGCGAACCAAGAAATTTGTCGAAAAGCAAATGTCGATCAATGACATTCAGGAATTCGAAGCCAGACACCCCCATCTAGAGCGTATTTACACCACCTTGAATATCGTCGATCCAGCCAGCATTGGCGTGCAACAGCCGCCAAGTGACTTTTCCAAATATGTTTTAGGTAAGGTTCAAGCCAACAACCCACTAGGTAGTGTGGGTAATCGGCGCTGGAAGATACCCAAAGAAATTTGAAAGAGGAGATAACATTTAACGCAATATGAAACCAAGTAGCAATAATAATATTGGTAGATTTAGAGGGGGCCTTCCACGTCGGACGGCTCCTTTTGTACATAAAAACGAGGTAATAATGTCAAAACGTAAAATGAATAGAGAAAAACAACAACAAGAGCGCAATCATTTCGAGCTAAGGGAGGTTACTCCATTAACCAATAATCAACAGACAACATTCGATGCTTATGATCATGGAATGAATTTGATATTGCATGGATTCGCAGGTACCGGAAAAACCTATATCTCACTTTACTTGGCGCTCAATGACGTTTTGACATCACCATCCTGTTACGATAAGGTTATCATTGTACGTAGCGTTGTGCCTAGCCGTGAAATGGGATTTCTCCCTGGCAATGTGAGAGAGAAGATTAGAATTTATGAGGAACCATATCGAGAAATTTGTGATGACTTGTTTGGGCGCGGTGACGGCTACGACATCTTGAAAATGAAAAACATTATTCAATTCACCACCACATCATTCTTGCGCGGCGTGACATTCAACAACGCCATCGTCATCGTGGACGAGTTACAAAACATGACATTCAGTGAACTGGACACCGTAATGACGCGCATGGGAGACCGATCAAGGATCATTTTTTCTGGGGATTTCCGGCAGACCGACTTGAACTTCGAAAAAGACCGCAATGGACTGTCTGATTTTCTCAGCATTACCAAGAAAATGTCCCAGTTTTGCTATGTGGAATTCGGTGTGACCGACATCGTGCGGTCTGGCATTGTGCGCGACTATATAATTCAGAGGACAGAATTTGGCATCAGATAGGTACCATTATGGAAGTGAAAAAATTTAAATATGTAAATGGGCTTCCCGAAATGAAGCCGCTCGAATCGACCGAGGGCGGCGGCAAACGGCACTATATCTTGCCCAATGGCAACAAGGTGCCATCCGTCACCACGGTACTCGGGCACTTCAAGCGCCAGAACATAAAGGAATGGCGCGACCGTGTGGGCCACGAGGAAGCCCAAAGGATATCCAACATGGCATCGGTGCGCGGCAGCAAATTTCATAGCTTGTTGGAAAAATACATTTCGAACAAGCATCAGAAGGTGGGCGACTTGCTTGCTGAGCAAACCCATATTGCACGCCAAGCATTTTACGATGCGATGCCGACCCTGAATCGAATAGATAATATTCATTACGTTGAAACGCCACTATATTCTGAAAAAATGCAGATGGCTGGTCGCACCGATGTAATCGCGGAATTCGACGGCGCATTGAGCATCATCGACTTCAAGACCGCCTTGCGCGAAAAAAAGGAAGAGTGGGTGCAAGATTATTTCCTGCAAACTACAGCATACGGAATTATGTTCGAGGAACGTGTTGGAATTCCAGTTGATCAAATAGTTGTGATCATATCGGCAGATGGATTACCAGAGCCGCAATTGTTTGTCCGTCAGAAGAAGAATTACATTGAGCCTCTTTTCGATAAAATTTTAGAATACTATCGAGAAAATTGTTGATTTTCGTTTACACTTGCCATATAATAATTGGAATTTATTGGAGAAATGAATGTGTTCACAACTGAGCAACCAAAATTTGTCTGTAAACTTCATGGCGAACAAGAAGCAGTACTGAACGTCACTCTTTTCGATAAGACGGATTATGCCGACATATTACTTACACGACCAATCAAACTTGAGCGTAACTACTGTTACGAATGTTTGATTGATGCCTTGGATCGATCGGGAATTGAAAATCTAAAACGTAAAGGAAACGTCGATGTACCTTGAAATTTGGCAACTGCTAATACTCATCGTCGTATGTGGTGTGTGGTCTGAATTTAGATACATTGAAGGTCGTAAAAAATCTCTGAAAGATTGTACGCGCGACGTTGATGTTATGGTCGAAACCTCCATCTGCAAGGCTAAAATAAAATATATGACGATCCTTGCCGGTCAACTCATGGATGGTTTGATAAAAAGTGGCTTGCTAGAACGAAAAGGTGACGGCATCTATATTGGCAAAGATGATCGAACATTTGACTTTCATGATGCAATCGAGAAGGCAACAGGAGAATGAAACTAACCATTCTTGATTCACACTTGACCAGCACATATCTTGACAAATATGCAGCGGACAGTGATACCTTCATCGAAACCGGCGCTTGGCTTGGCGACAATGCTGAACTGGTGCGTCAATATGGGTTCTGGCACGTCTATTCCATCGAGGGCGACAAGGACCGGTTCGAGTACTGCCAAGCAAGATTCGAGGGCAAGCCAAACATCCATATGCAGTATGGCGACAGCCCGACTATGTTGCGTGCTCTCATGCTGGACATAAATAGACCAGCTACCATTTGGCTGGATTCGCCATCTAAGCCAACGGGGCACCCGATTTTGGATGAACTGCGGGCAATAGGTGAACACCCTATCAAGACCCATACTATATTCATCGATGATCGGCGGCTATTTGGTTCAGAAGAATGGGGATTACATGTAACTGAAGAAAAAGCAGTTGCAATTCTTCGTGAAATTAATCCATCTTATCAGATGGAATATCTTGACGGCGAAGTTCGTGAAGACATTATCGTAGCCAGTTTAATAGCAACATAGGAGTACTTAAAGTGAGAGAAGGTTTTTTCTTTTCAATGGCGATCTTATTGGCCGCCGCTTTCATTTTCGGCTCGTTGATTTGGTCCTATCACTTGAAAGATACATTGGACACAGATTCTCGTGCATCACTGGCCAAGCTGTGCATTGAGCAGCGTGGACTGTGGATTGACCAAAGTAAGAACTGCGTGTTTCAACCTACACAGAACCAGATACGGTCTACTGTGCCGCCGGAAATGATGCCCGCAGAAAAAAAAAGCTAAATAAAGAACATCGTTGAAGTTGTTTCGATGCTAATCAGGACTCGGGGGCAGTACCCGACGCCTCCACCATAGGCCCATTGGATGATTTCATGAGTGACAAAAAATTGAGATTGGCGTGTCTCAATTCACAAAACACTCACCTACGCCAAAGGGATGGGATCGGAAGCAAAGTCTTTCGACATTCAATGGGTCTATGATGGGGGCGAACTAGGATCGACTGGTAGAGTAGAGACAATGGAGATGTCCCGCGCAAGCTGGGTCAACGCAAGGAAAAACATAGCAGCGAATGATAACGCTCCTATTGAGGCGATGGCTCTAGCAGCCTAAACCTCTTGGGTTTGGTGGTTTCCCTCGAAACAGAAAAACCACCACTTTGATTGACTATTAACAAAGTGAACCTAATATGACCGATAAAGATGAAATGGTAGCTTTTTCATATCATATCGAGAAACTGGCCACATCCAAATCCATTCCCTATACGGAAGCAGTTGTCTTGTACTGCGAAGAACGACAGCTTGAGATTGAGGTTGCCGCCAAGCTGATTTCCGCTTCCCTAAAGGCGAAAATTCAGCTAGAAGCTGAAGAGCTACATCTTTTGCCCAAGTCAAACACGGCGAGGCTGCCGCTCTGAAGGGAGATGACCAGGATGACGCCGAAAGAAATTCTTCAGCGTAAGATATTTACGCCAGACGAATGCCATCACATCATGGCCATGAAACAGCAAGTGAGGCAATACTTACTAAACTCATCAAGCATGGAAAAGGTTTTGCTTGATCCCTCCATTCATCTCAAAGATATTATTGTGGCTGGTGGATGTTATTATTCCACACTTCATAATACAGCACCGAATGACATTGATGTTTTTGTGTTAAATAGGACTAGACAATTGTCCCCAGACGTTTTACCCCTTATTAGGAACCCCTACAAGGATATAAAAACCGGCGCTTATCTAAATAACCCAAATGTTGTCGAAAGTTTTATTGTATTTGAAGAGCCTCACCCTAAAATGAATTACATTATCACTATGTACAAGACGCGTGAAGAAATGATAGCCGAATTCGATTATCTTCATTGCTGTGTCTCATATAATCTAGACAGTGGTGTAGTTTTTATCAGTCGTGATGTGTATAATGCGATATGCAACAAGAAACTGATAATTAATAATAAGAAACATTTGCAGCCCTATCGTAGGGATAAATTTCTCGACAAAGGGTTTAAGGAATAAAATTCTCAATGAGAAAACTGTCTGCATTTGGTGCCTATGTCATGTTCGTGCTGCTGAAGACTCATTTTACCAAGGACCGGTTCGATTTCTTCACCTATGCAGGCAAGAGCAAAAAAATCAGCCGCGAAGCGTTCGAAGCGCGAAACGACAAGCTGCAATTCGAGCAGCTAGCACGGCGCTACGATGCCAGCGAATTGCGTGACTACTACGTTGCGAACCTAGTTGCCGACCGGTTGTATGTGACCGACATGATCAACGACGAAGCCGTAACCTGCTACCAGGGCTATGTGAAGCGACAACAATCATTCAGTTATCATATTAAATCTGAGATCAACAAGCTGCGATCTGATGATGGCAAGCTGACCTTCACATACAAAAAAGGCCAATACCCAGAATTAGTGATGCGCGTTCTATCTGGCACAACCTCATGGGAGACGTTCGTCGTATTGAATGATTTTCTGAACATCGTTCAACGTTGCGATGAGACATTGGGAACCGACGATGTGATCTGGTCGAAGGTGAGGCGTAAGGTGTTGAAATTGAAACCTTTTTTACACTACGAACCAGACAAATTAGCACTTTGCCTTGACAGCTAACAAAAAAACCAATAGAACGAATTTCAGCAGGATGCCCCCACACCCGCGCGGGCATTCCTGCACTCCCTTCCCCATTTGTCCGGTGAGGTAAAGGGAGAATCTGGGGTCGCGAGTCCTTATCCCAACTTGCGACCCCAATTGTCATGCAAAATTTGCATGCCTCCCCCTTGCAATTCTTGACAAAATTTGCTAACAAAGTGTTGTTGGTGTGCAATCCTTGCATATCAAAGAAACAAACGACAACGCATGTAGGCACCCCATGAACATAGAAAAAACAATCCTCAACTTAGTTGACGCGGTAGACGACAAGTACGTCAAACCAGATCGGCTCGCACATCTCTACATGCTGCTGCTCAGTAAACTAGGAGACGAATCACCAGCCGGTGAAGAGGCATTGAAAATAGTCCAAGCAAAACTCAGTGCCATCGGCGGCAGCAGTAAAATTTCTAAGAGTACGACGAAAGAATTTCTAATTGTCAGCCAAGAACGGAAAAAGGTCGAAGACGAAATGAAGATGGCCGTGCGCAGATTGAGGAAAATCAATCAACGGCAGAGCGACGAAAAATATCAGCAGCCGGAACGAGAAGCAGTTGACTAAGTCTCATTCCCTGGCTAGATTACCCTCCGTTGTGTGTGTTGACTGAAATTTGGCCAACGGAGGGTATTTGGGATGTTCACTTCTAGGTTCGCCCCCAGCAGGGCTGATGAAATCGAAATTGAGCGTGTTTGTACTCAAAGCGATCTAATGGGCATTGCTGCACAATGCGATTTGTTGGTGGATAGTTTGACCAATCTAGAGCAAATCGTGACGACCCAAGGCTTGGGCAGCATAGATCAACCGGGAAAGCACATTCAATCGTTGACCGATGTAGCTCTATGGTGTAATAAACTGGCTGGCGGTATCTTGCGCCAACTGGAACAGCATAATAATAACTAAAAGGGCCAACAAACTTATAAAGAGGCGGTTCGCTCCAAAGCCGCCTCTTTTTTATGTCCAACTAAATAATCTGTTGACACGCATATCAGTATGCGGTATATAACCTGATACATTATGAGTTAATCGTGATTCAAATTTAGCCTATACATCGTAATATATGGAGTAATAATATGGCAGATTTCTCTAAATTTAAAAATTCATCGTCAATTGATCGCCTAGCCAAGGAAATCGAAAAACTCAAAGCACCAGTATATACCGAAGACACTCGCTACTGGAAACCAGTACGCGACAAATCTGGTAATGCTTCTGCGATCATTCGATTTCTACCAACTCCCGCAGTAGACGGCGACGATGCCTTGCCGTGGGTTCGCATTTGGGACCATGGATTCAAGGGGCCGTCGGGCAAATGGTATATCGAAAAGTCTCGCACCACTCTCGGCAAGGACGAAAAAGACCCTGTAACCGAATACAACAGCAAGCTATGGAACAGCACTAATGATGATAATTCGCCTGCCAGAAAACAGGCGCGTGACCAGAAGCGGCGGCTGTCATTCGTCAGTAATGTCTTGGTTATTAGTGACAATAAAAATCCTGCCAGTGAGGGTAAGGTGTTTCTATTCCGTTATGGCAAGAAAATATTCGACAAAATTACTACCATGATGAAACCGGAATTTGAAGGTGAAAAGCCGGTTGATGTTTTTGATTTGTATAAAGGATCGAATTTCAAATTGAAAATGAAAATGGTTTCGAATTTCCCCAACTATGACGATAGTTCATTCGCTGAACCATCGCAGATCAACTTATCTGATAAGGAATTGGAAACACTTTGGAAGACAGAATATTCCCTGAAGGAACTGATCGATCCAAAGAATTTCAAGTCCTATGAGCAGTTGAAGCAAAAATTTGATTGGGTAATGCAGAAACCGGCGACGGAAAAAGATGAAGACATTTACGATTCCAAGCCGTCGAAGAAAGCCGAAAGCCCACCATGGGCAAATGATGAAGAAGACGAAGATGAAGACCTGAAGCAATTTCGTCAGTTGGCCTCCTAACTGACGAAAAGAAGGGAAGGGGGTAGGTATGCCCCTTTCCCTTCACATTAATGTTTCGCTTGCCCCATCAGCAAAATGTCCCCACACCCCATCACCAGCATCAGCAAATCGTGTTTTCGCCATAGCACGATGGAATGATGGCGTTTTATATACGCGCTCGGAATCTGTCATCATATTGTGCACCATCTTTTGCCAGTGCTCTCGATTATCTGGGGTTGGTCGTTGTCGTGATGCTGGCGCTGGTGCCGGTGTTGGTACCGACATTTGTCGCGGTGCTGGCTGCTGCTGATTAATCAAATCATCGGTTCTACTGGCAGGTTCGTACCTGCTTTTTTGCTGACCAGTTGGCATACTGAACAAATGCTCGGCAGTCTTACTTGATACCTGCTTTTCACCACCATGGGCAAGTTCTGGGGTTGTTTGGGCCGGTTTTGGTGCTGGCGCTGGTTCTGGTGCAGCAGCCGATTCTTGGACCGGTGGCGGTGCTGATGGCGCTACTGCGGCCGGTGCTGCCGCAGGCGTTGGTGCTGCTGCCGGTGCAGGCGTAGGTGCAGGCGGTGCGACTGACGTCGGTGTCGGTGTCGGTGTTGGCGTTGGTGCTGCGGCTAATGCTGCCGTTGCGGCTGGCGCTGGTGCCCCAGCCGATGCAGCGGCCGTTGGCGCGGCAGCCGTTGGTGCGGTTGGCGCTAGGGCAGGTTCCGGTGCGGCAGCCGATTCTTGGGCCATTGGTGCGGTTGGTGCTGTCAATGCAGCTTGTGTAGGTGGTTTCTTTTTTTCTTCTTCTGCTTTCTTTATAGCTTCACGTTGGGCAATTACTTGATTGCGCGCTTCTTTGCTAATTCTGCCCGTAAACTCATTATGTGGCTCATCGCCTTGAGGACTTCTCATTCCCCATTTTTTTTGAATGCGTTCATATTCGCCTGGATTTTTTTTTCTCCATTCTTGAAACTCTTTCGACAAAGATGTTGCATCATCAATGTCGGTAGCGTTTCCATATGAATGTTGACTCCAACCTGAACCGGGACTATGCCCCGCTCCTGCTGATTTTTTCTGACGTATATTGTAGGAACCAATTCTCTTTATTGGTGCTCCAGCTTCCTTCAAATCATTATAAAATCCACTATAAGCCACAGCAGCATCTTTATTGACTTTGGCTGATCCAAATGGTGTGTTGATTGTTACAACATCTTTCGCTTGCCCATAAGGATCGCCTTCCTTGCGATTGAACGATCCTAATGGACCTTCTGGAGGAATATCATAGCCACTATCTGAAAATGTTGAAGTCTTCAATGCTTGTTCTTTTATTACTTGTTCCAAAGCACCGGCATGCTTTACGGCCAACTCATTATATGATCCCACTGTATAGCCTTCTTTCTTTAATCCAATGTTGACACTCCATCGAACCGCTTCTTGTTCGGTCTGATCAAGTTTGTTATAGTATTCATAGAACTGTGTATTCAAACCGTCTGGCAATTGTGGGGCTTCTCGCACTGGTTCAACCTGTGCCGATGTTGCCCCAGCTACTTGTGATGGTATTTGTTCAGCATTTCCATCGAAGACAAAGTTATTATGTTCGCTGCCCTTATTGATTTGAACTGGACCAAAGATTTTCGCAAAATATTCAATGTTCTTGTCAAATTCTTCACCCGCTTTACCTTGCGGTCTGTTTCCTTTCCAATCAAAGCCACTGATTTTTACATCAGGCGCTAGTTTCTGCAACTTTTCTAGTCTAATATATTCTTCACTGCCCGGTTTCAAGGAACCTATGTTTTCAACAATCATTGTCGGCATATCTTTAGCATAGCCTGGATTTTTTTCGAGATAATCTATCCAATGATTGTTTAAGTGTGGGTTATTCGGGAATAGGGTAACACCTTCCTTTTTGGCTTCGTTCATAACGTATTCGAAATCTTTCTTCGACATGCGATCTGTATTATCAAGCTCTAGCTTGGTGACACCATATTTCTCTTTTTTCATTCTAATATCGGCAAGAATGGCGTCATTAGACTGAGGCGTTTCCCCAGGATATGCTGGACCGCCTGTGCGCCCGCGCGTATAGCTGATTACTTCGCCACCAGCATCTCGAATGATCTTGGCGGCTTGTTCGGCATTATCATAATCAAAATTGACACCAAAATACTTCTTGCCGTCCTTCATCATCGCCTTGACGGAATCTGGCGTATACGACGCCATTGGATCGTTCCATGTCACTGCAAGGTTTGATTTGCTTGATTTTAGGTCACCTATCCTCTGAGCCTCAATATTCGCCATCTTCCGGTATTCACTTGAGCGTTTTACATATGGGGTATCAGTATAAAGATATTCGCCTTTATAAGGCGCACCGCCCGTCCAATAACCATCTTGCGGCCTGCCTTCACTTTGAAGTTTGGCCATTCGTCTTGTTGCTGTGCCTGCAGAAGCATTATCGGTTGCTCCTTTTGCATAATCACTGCCTGCCAACACATCTTTGACTCTTTCCTTAAAGGCATTGAGTTCTTCATCTGATACAGAATTGGGATTGCCGATACCGCCTCCCCAATATGGTCTGTGTATCCCATGCAATCTAGATGTGGCGCTGGTATTTGGTCCAACAGAAGCTGCACGATTAAACACAGTTTCGAGCCAGCCTTTCTTACCTTTTTCATTGTCATCACTAACTTCAATTTTTTCGAGCGCAGCGAACTGCCGCAAAGTTCTTTCATCTGAAAATTCTTTGCCAAATTGTCTTTGTCTTAATGTTCCAAGGCCAGCATTATAACCAACACCAGTCTTTGTCCCGCCGGGCAATGTTTGTTGTGTTGGCGCTGGTGGTTTATGTTTTTCGATCATTTCCGTTAGTGGTGTTTTTGGTCCAGTAGGTTTCGAAGGCGCACCACCACCATGATCGTGATCGTGACCCCCACCACCACTTGGGCGACCGCCGCCACCACTGCCGCCACCGCTTGGGCGACTGCCACCACTTAAGCTACCCAGATTACCTTCTTCTCCAGGAGTGCCACCAACGCCACCAGGGCCGCCGCTTAAGCTGGCAACTTTGGTGCCTTGATCTTTTTTATGATGAGGAAAAAGCGCCGCATACTGTCCAGGCGTCAAGCTTTCCAAAAGGCTGGGCTTTCTGCCGCCCACCACTGGGCGCTGCTCGGCTTTCTTTTTTGAGGTAGCCCCCAACAAGGCTTGCGAACTGATCGTTAAGTCTTTTTCATTGAATGCCATTCTTATTTCCTATTTCCAGGCACTTTCCTGTTTGGAAAATGTTCTGCCTCTCAAATTCGAAGCACCAGTTGCATAATGCCCCCCTTTGGCCACATCGCCAGTTTCCTTGAAACGCGTTCCGGCCATTGCTCTGCGCACCGACGCTGTTTTGTAAATATCGGTAGATGCAGTAGTCATTTCACGTACCATTTTACTCCAATGTTCTTTGTTTTCTGGTCGTGGCCGTTGTGATTGTGATGGTGGCGGTTGCACATTCTGATTACTGACGTTTTGATGTGCCTGCTGTTTCATTTGCCAATCTTGAATTTTTCCTTTCGCCAATATATCGTCTTGGTTCAAGCGATGAATTGGTTCGACTTTCATCTTGGTGCTGCCTGGATCGTAGGTCATACGTTCCTTATCGACATTCACCTTGAACAGCGGTTTACCCTTTTCATCAATAACCAGGGCATTGTCTTTATTGGAACCGCGATTACCAACGACATTTATTTTGTCACTGGATATCTGTTTTTCACCACCGTGGGCAAACTTTGCCGTTTCTGGTTCTGCCGGTTCTGGCGCTGGTGCCGGTTCTGGTGCTATTGCTGCTACCTGTGCTAATGCTGGCGCTGGCATCGGTACCGGTTCTGGCGCTGGTGCCGATGCTGCTGATATCATTGGCGCAGGTTCTGACATTGCCAAATGTTCAGGCTTTAAAAGATCAAGAGGGGGTAATTGATATGTGGGCGTCCAATTTTTATCTCTATGTTCCAAAACATACCGTTCACCCTTTGATTCAGCCAGCACAGGTGCACCACCAGAACGAACACTGCCAGATTCATTTCCAGTTGCACCTTTGGTTAGGTTTGTTCCGCTCTTATGAACCTCATCGAGAGTGTCATAATAATGCCGGTCTACCCCTTTTTTTGTTAGTGATTTCCATTTTTCATTATCTTTCATTGGATAGTAACCATCATGATTATCCACCGCTTGCACAATGGTCATATTACGTGCCTGTGCACGATTGAAAATAACTTCGGCAAACATTTGTTGTGCTTCTTTACCTTGGCTGCCGGTTTCAATTGACATGCGAGCAGCCAAGGCATTTCGAACAGTTGGGTCTTTTAATTGTTCATTGAAGCTGGTTCGATCAACGCTTGTTTTTAATGGATCATCGGTGACAACCTCTACTTTTTTACTAGTCACTTGTTTTTCACCACCACGAGCAAGTTCTGGAGTTTCTGGTTCTGCTGCTGGTTCTGGTGCGGCGGCTGATTCTTGCGGTGGAGTTGGTGGTGTTGGCGTTGCAGCCGGTGCGGCCGGTGCGGCTGGCGCTGCTGACTTTGGCTGTGGCGTTGTCTCTGAAGCCACCGCTGCTGCTGGTGCTGGTGTAGGCGCTATTGCCGCTGTCGGTGCTGGCGCTGCCGGTGTTACAGCCTGTTGATTTGGTCCCTTAGACCCAGAAAATAGATATTCGGGCTTAATCAAACCGAGTTGAGGCAATTGGGATTCGTCGCTTTTATTGAACGTTGGTCTCCATTTACTATCTCTATTTTCCAAGACAAATCGCTCGCCTCTCGATGCAGCCAAAACCGGCGCGCCACCAGAATGAACGCCACCAGATTCATTTCCAGTTGCACCTTTAACTATGTTTGTTCCATTTCTATGGACGTTATCAAGAGTATCATAATAATGCTGTTCCACCCCTCTTTTTGTTAGTGATTTCCATGTTGAATTATCCTTCTGTGGATAATAACCATCATGATTATTCACCGCTTGGATAATGGTTTGGCCGCGCGCCTGTGCTCGATTAAAAACAGTTTCAGCGAACATTTGTTGTGCTTCTTTGCCTTGGGTACCAACTTCAATTGAAATACGAGCGGCTAAGGCATTTCGAACAGTTGGGTCTTTTAATTGCTCGTTGAAACTGCTTCGATCAACGGTTCCTGCAAATTTTCTTGGCACTTCATTAAGACCAACTTCAGTGCTGCCCCCTTGCCAATATTCAGACTGTGGTGGTTCTTTAGAAGGGCCTTCAGGGCCACTGTTAGGGGCAGGGCGACCCCTTCTAGTGCTGCCAGGAGCGGCACTGGTACCACCACTAAGACTGCCACTTGAGCCGCCACCAACGCCACCAGGGCCGCCGCTCAATGCGCCTAAACCAGCACCACCAGCACCAGCACCACCAGCACCAGCACCACCAGCACCACCAGTACCGCCCAAGGACGCTAAACGCGTAGGAAATTTTTTAGCCAATTGCGTCGGTGTCAGTTGCGCAAGTTCTGACGGGCTGCCCTTTGGAGCGGCTGCCTGTTGCTTTTTCTCTTTTTGGTTAGTCGCTGTTAGTAATTTTCTATAATCTATTGTTAGTTCTTTTTCGTTGAATGCCATTATTGTCTATGTGTTCCTGCCTGTACTCGTCTGGCTGCCGCTTGTTCGCGCTGCAAGTCTTCTAGCTGTTGCAAGTGTTGTTTCAGCATATCCACGTAAATGAATTTTTCCCATGGTGGCATTTTCTCCACTGTTTCGAGGCCCCACTTGTGGTGATGGATCAAAGCGAAATTGGTTCGAAAGTGGTTTATTAATGTGTCATACCCCATGGCTAAACGAAAAAACTAGTAAAATCTTTATACTCCAAGTTGTGTGTCGTGCCACACGCCTCGCACTTAGCCTCGCTGGTAATGACGAAAGTCGGAAAATTGTCCACGAAATACTCCAGCTTTTTGAATTGCTGGTTCGTCAGGTTTTCGATAAAATCGCGAAGTTCTTGCTTAGTCATATCTTTCAGTGTAGTGACTTTCTCGCGTTCTTGAATGTATTCAACTGATGCCACGATCAAATCGATTTTCTTGTCCATTACGGCACCATCTTCATAGATCGACTTCACGGCCGCATAGGATGGGTATTTCATTCGCACACTGACATATGGCGCAATCGGAATGTTCTGCTCGACCTTTTCATCTTTGATTACCTTGCAGTTGGCAATGTCAATCTTCGCCATGAATTGCGCGCCACACATTCCGTTCTCGGTCTGCGCATTGCAAGTAAACCTGATATCGATGTTTTCGCCCACCGACTTGGCTCTGAGTGCAATGAATAGATAATCGATATCGAAAAATGGTAAGTTATCTACATTGACCCCCTTCGAGATAATGCAGTTGTTTACGATCTGTTTCGTTGTATTGATAATGTCCAAGTTCTCTTTCGATTCCAGGGCTATCAGCAACAGTTTTTCTTCCTTCACTAGGAATGGTCGCACCTTGATTTCACGACCATCAGAAGGCAGCTTTAAGTCGTATATTGGTAGTTGTATACGGGGTAATGTCATCACTGTCATCCTTTTGTTTTAGATTATCGAAAATGCACCAGCCACGGGGTCATTTGGTCGCCGCCAATGAGTATAGGTAAAGGTAACCATCAACTTTTGGAATTCGTTGGATTCCCAAGAAACTGGTTGTGGATTGACGATTATGGGATAAGCATCCAAAAGTGTGAAAAGATAGTTGGGTTCATTATTTTCTTTGAACTGAAAAACGTCGATCAATGCGCTATAGTCGTTACGATAATTGAAATCCCAAGTGTTGATTGGGTTGATGATGGTCATCCAATCATCGAAAAATTCTCGCTCCAAAGACTCAGATCGACAAATGAATGTCGCATTGAAATCTTGGTATACTGATTGAAATGGCAGCTTTTGATTTGGTCCATAGTATCTGGCATCGATGTTCATGAAGGCGCGGCCGGGTAGCTCTGCTGATTCGCACAAATATGAAAGTCCATCAAGAAAAACTGTAGCGGTTTGATTTCCCAATGCAGCAGGAATTAAATTGCCACCCTTGATGTGTACAACAAAACGACAAGCCTTGGTCAGTCCCTTATTGGTATATGCTCGAAAATTATTCATTGCCAATTGCGAAGGTGGATTTGGAATATATTGCATCAATTTGTTCCTATTTCTCTACGAATAGTTCTAGTGGCATGTCTATGACATAATCCCATTCATCAGCATGAATTTCGACACACATAGACAACATTTGTTTGTATAGATATCGATGAATGCAAGGGGTGCCGTATAGGCTCAAAAGCCAATTATCGCGAATGAGTGTATAATTGACATTAAGTCTTGTTGTTCTGTCAAATTTGTTGTTGGTTGTGTGTGCCTTCAATCCATCCAAAAAAAACTTACGTTGAGCATTGGGCAGGTAGTGCATGTTCAAACCAAGAAACCCATCATTGTATTTCTCAATCGGGAACACCAGCGGCCAAATGTCATAAATCGGTAATTTGAGTTTGTGTTTTGGATTGTAGCAGTAGAAATACATTCTGCCGAGCGCAACAATGTCTCGACCACGCATTCTCTCACCCTCATCAATAATTTTACGGCGATAGCCCAAGACGCTTTGAGCCTTACCTATGAACCACTTCTTCGCCGCATCTTGCCGCAGTTTTTGTATCGATAACGGAACAAGTAGCGGTTTCTTGATTTTCTCTTTTTGGCCCCCAGGCAGTGTACGCGGTGGATGTGGAGCCCAAAGCTTCATCGGCTTTTTGCCCCTGTCGAGAGCTTTGGCTGCCCTAGCGACGGCTTCAGGGGAAGCGGTTACAGGCTTCCTTCTGAATAATGATCTTTGTGCTTTAGTTAGTGGTGGTCTTCTTCGTGCCAATTGGAATTCCCCCTGTTACCCTATTTATCTAATAATCCCAATTCGGCCTCAGTAATGAACTCAAAATCCCACCCTTTGGCAGCACAATAACTCTTTGCGGCTTCCCATTTGGCGCTGTTAACACCCCAAGTCATCACTTCTGCTAGGTATTTTTTTGATTTTCGACTGGGTCTTTTTGGCTCTTTAGTATGTTTGAGTGGCTTGATTTCAATCATAGCGATTTTCGTGGTGCCGTCCCGCCGTTTAAATTCGGCAATTATGTCTGGGAAATACCTGTGTCGTCGCTTATCGACCGGGGAAATGTACGGAATAGCTAATTCTTCAGATGCCCACCAAATGACATTGGGGTTCCTATCAAGAAATTTGAAGACCTTCAACTCCCACAATGATCGATAAATGATGCCTTTATGTTCCCCGCCTCTCTTTTTGCGATACTTCTTTGGGTTTTCTGGACTATAGCTACCTTGATAATACTGACCGAATTTCTTCACCATTGATTAACCTTTGGAATTTTATATAAATAAGATTAGGTATTTAGGGGTCATAGGTAAAATGGCAGTAAAAGAAATAGCCACAAAAAAACTTCCTCCACTATATTCAACAATGGATCGACCCTTTCTTCCACTCAAAGACTATGATTTCAATTATCTCACTTTTCCTAACGACATTGGTTCTGATGCCGTTGGTCATTACATGATTATTAATATCAACGTCCAAACCAGTGCGATGGGTAGTAGTACGCCTGCGGGCGCTTTTGGAAACATGTATCAACCCTTCCAAGGCGAGAAATCTAAAAACGAGCAACTAAGATTAAAGGGTGGCGGCTCATTGCGAGCAGGAGGAGCCGGAAGAGGATTTGCTCCAGCAGGAACCGGTGAAATGCCAAATGCATACATTAAACGACAAGTAGGAAGAATAAAGGAAGCAATCGCCCTATTCATGCCAACTCCATTGCTGTTTCACACTCAAAATCGATATGAAGAAATTAGTCTTACTGCATTAGGAGGCAAAGTCGGCGTTGGTGTGATATCGGCTTTTTCGACTGCGGTGGGCTCTGCTATAGGAACAGCAGGTGCAGCGTTCGGCATGGCCTCTCAAATGATGGATCGACCAATAAACCCAGCAGTTGAAGTTCTTTTTGCAACCACAGAACTCAGACAATTTACAATGGAATGGTTATTTGCTCCACGTAATGAAGAAGAATCGTTGGCGGTCAAGAGCATCATTAAGACTCTGAAATTCCATTCCGCACCTGAAATTGCCGATCTTGGAGCAGCCAGTGGATTACTTTGGATTGCTCCAGCAGAATTCGACATTACATTTTACGATAAGGGACACGAAAATCAAAACATATTGCGCATCAATACTTGCGTCATTGAGCAAATCGTAGTCGATTATGCACCAACAGGGGTTTATTCAACTTTTCGAAATGGACATCCAGTGTCTACTAGATTGACGATTATGTTCAAGGAAATGGAACCAATCCACAAAAAACGTGTAGCACAGGGCATGTAAATGACACAATATTTTGATCTATTTCCCAAAAGAGAATATAATATCAGCGGGAAAATTCTATCCAATTATGTCTTTGTCACTGACGTTATGTTTCGTATCAATTTTATTCGCACTGTCCTATCGAACATCTCAGCCTATTATGAGTATCTAGTTACTGACAGCGATACACCAGACATCTTGGCCGACAGGCTCTATGGCAGTTCTGAGGCACACTGGATCATTCTGTTAGCAAACGATATGGTTGACCCTCAATACGATTGGCCACTCGTCAGTGATGCTTTCAATCGCTATATCATCGCCAAGTATGGCTCGGTAGAAACTGCAAAGGTTACGGCACACCACTATGAAAAGGTCATCACGCGCGAAGAATCATACAGCGGCCTCATCACAGAAAGCCGATTTATCGTCAATGAAGCGAAACTGACCGACAATGATCTTGATGTTCCCTATGACTATTATGATAATCTACCTGAAACACAAAGCGTTAATACATATAATATGGGAAATAGCAGAACGGTGGTTGAAATTGTGCGCCGCGAAATGGTCAGTAATTACGATTATGAAGATCAATTAAACGAAGCCAAGCGTCCCATCAAGCTGATCAAGAAAGAATACTACAGTCAAATACTAGAAGAATTCAATACGTTAACTAAACATTCCAACATGCCGTGGCTGCGAAGCCCTAGAATGGGTTAAAATATGGGCGACGAGAATGTAACGGAAGAATTAGCCAGAATAATTCTAACGTTCAGTGTGCCTTCAGACCTTATGTGGGACATGACGCCGATGGAAGTCATTCTCGGTGAAAGTTTATTGACGCCTGGATTACAAACATCGGTGCGGGTTCATAGCTATCAAGAACGAATTACACCTATGTTGAAGAATTTGGATCACTTCAAGGCGTCGACTATAGGTATAAATTTGAGACGACCAGTATTGAGACGATTTGGCTATCCAGAAGAAATGGACGTTTCTCAAGTCGTTTATCGCATCGATAATCGAAAATTGATCAGCAATGACATTCAGGAATTTGTTATTCATGCCTGTGATCAATCCTTACTGAATGATGCGGCAACTCTAGTCAGTAAGCTGTGGAAATGCACATCACCAACGAATGTCACCGAAGAAGTATTACAAACGTGTGCTGGTGTCAGGCAATTGGATACCGATGGCTCGCTGCCAATACGTGACTACATTGCTGAAAACATTCATCCATTTCAAGTCGTTGCACAGCAGGCACAAGCGGCATTGTATGGTGATTCGCCTTCGTTTGTTCATTATATGACATATGAAAATCTTGGTACGCACCATTTTCGCGCCCTTGATTCGCTCACCAAAGCACCAAGCATAATTGACTATACGTTTGATGAAACCGGCGCAGCTACGGAAAAAGAGATTGAAGGGGCCAGGGGCGGCTATGCTTATGTTAAAGGTATTATGACCTACATGTTTCCATGTGACTTTGATCTGTTGTCTGATGTATTGAATGGCATCAGCACATCAGGAAGTGACATAAATACAGCGTTCACGTTCAATCCATTGATGAAGATGTTCAATCAATTTGGAAATAGCACGCAAGGTTGTGGTATGGGTGGGGGCGTTGCCAAGCATGGTTTATCAAACATGGGATCGGCACAACAACAAAATGCATGTCCTGACTATTCACATGTCTATTTGCAAAAGCGTCAAGCACGTATGGCACTGTTGGAGCAGGACAAGATTGCCATTAGACTGACGGTCCCTTGGAACCCAGCCCTCCACGCTGGCAAAATCATTACCGTGAAGCTGTTTGTAAAAGATGCCAATAAAATGGGCCAAGCCGTTTTGAATTATGGGTCGGGAGATTACCTTATCGTAAGCTTAACGCACAATGTGAAATATGGTGGCTTTGCGATAACAACAATGGATTGCGTAACTCAGACTGTCGGTTCTGGCGGTGTTATACGCCATGCCAGTACTAGGTAGGAGAAATAAATGTCTACACCTCCAGCAACATTTCCACAAGGTACGAGTTTATCATATTGCATCATCACTGGTGGCCATTATTATGATCCACCATCAGACCAGTCAGGAACGGCCAAGGTTATCGACCCCATTCGACATTCCCAGACTATTCCATACCAAGAAATGCCATTCATCACATCATTGCGCTCACCTACACAGGAAGCGCTAGAAACCACGCCATTTCCGGCTGAACCGGGAACAGTCACTGCCGTAACATGGCAGACCGGAAGCCCGTCTACGGCCGTTTTTCAGGGCATTCCGAATGAAATGAACAACAGCGGCCAAGACGTTGGCGGCAACAAATCGGCTTCCTATTGGGCAGATACAGCCGCGAAACTACCAACCAATGTCAAAATCCCGGTGAAACAAACCGAAGAAGTCGAGGAACGTGGCGCTGTTGTACGCAAAAAGGTCGAGCAGGGCCAAGAATGGATGCATAATATGACCAAAGGCATTGCCACACACGCAGCGTGGTGGCCAATGGCAGGGCAAATACTGTCACAGGTGAAACAGATTGAAACTGCTGTTACTCAGTTTGCCAGCCTGCCTAATATGGGAACATTGAGCGGCTTGGGTGGAAGCTCTGGTGCATCAAAGGCTATCGCCAATATGAATACGGCGCAAATGATGGTGGCGACAGGAAACATGCCAGCAACATTGAAAGAAGGCTTCCAAAGCATGTTGAAACTGATGTCTGAATCGTCAGCAGGCAAAACATATGTCAGTGACGGGCGCGTACATGAGTCAACGTTCCAAAACAATGCGGTCACTTTGCTGTCCCAAGTCAGGACCGAAAGTGATCTGATCGAGGCATTTCAGACCCTCAGATACGACACTTCCCTGCATGGGCTCGATCAATTGCCGCCAATAACTTTTAACGCTAACACCCCTTTTGGTAATGTTGTGCAGACGTTGGACCAGAACACTGGCAAAATCTCATCTAATCAAGACCAAATGAAAAAAATTGAAGAAATGATCAAAAAATTCACGAGTATGCTGCAGCAATTCGAAGCTGGTGGAAAGAAGAATTCCAAATTGTTTGCAGGCAAAGAACAAAAAGTAGCAGAAATGCTTGGACGATTGCCTGGACAAAAAGGCCAAAATCGCCAGCAATTAGTTAACCAAGTGAAATCATTTTTAGACCAAAACAAACAGCACAAGATTGCAGAACACACGAAACAAAAAAATCCATTCCAAGATTGGCCCCTACTCTAACAGGAGAGAAATATGGCAGTACAAAGAGGAGAACGAGACACATCAGGCGGCGAAAATCGCGGCAAGACCCCAGACAAATGGGATGGGCCAGTAGACGAAAAGCAGGACGGTGGCGATTATCCCAATTATCGTGTCCATAAGGATCGCGCTGGCAACGTCACCATGATCAGCAAGGCCAAGGAAAACGAATTTGTCGCGATCCAACATAGGGCTGGCCAGAAAATTACATTCAAGCCAGACGGCGCAATTGAAATTGTTTCCCACCGTGGCCGCTATGACATTACCTTTGGTGAAAATCGCGTTCGTATCAGCGGTTCCAATGACGTAACCGTGAAAAACGATTCGAGCATGAAGACTGATGGTCAACGCACTGAAACAACATACCAGAACACGGAAGTGGCTGGTGGCGGCGATTTGATTGCTAGCTACCAAAGCGAGAACAAGGTGGTTGCCGAAAACTGCGACATGGTAGCCGGTTCGGTGTGTGTGGCGACATCTGGCGGTCAGACTTACGCAGGCCAGGGCCAGGGCTCTTTTACATTTGGTGGTGGCATGACCATGGGCTCGGCATCGGCTAGCGGCGCTGGAGATACTTCAATTGGTTCTAGCAAGAATTTGGCAATGGCTTCGGCACAAGAAACTGCCATCAAGGCAGGCACCAAGGCGTCAATTATGACCAAATCAGGCGACATCGCAATGGATTCAAGTGGCGGCAAGATTTATCTCAACAGCGGCCAATCAACAGACGGTGCTTCGCTGCCATCAAATTCTGAAACTGGCGCTGATGCTGGTGAAGCAAGTCAGTCAAACTATCAAGTATAAATAGAATAAAGGAATTGAATGAAACCAGTAATAAAAACAACAAGAAAGCACGATTGGGCTGACTTGGATTTGGACTTCTTTCCGCATCCAACAACAAAAGATGTGGTGAAGAAAACTGGGCCAGATGCGATCAAACGTGCGGTGCGTAACCTAATTCTGACCAACTACTATGATCGCCCATTTCGTTCCTATATCGGGTCAAATGCCCAAAAAATACTATTCGACAACATCAACCCACTGACTGCTGCATTTTTGAAAGATGCCATTACACAAACAATCGAGAACTTTGAGCCACGCATTCAACTCATAGAAACTGAATTGCTTCATGGTGTCGTGGTAAAGGTTGATTCAGATAATAATGGCTATGTTGTTGATCTGACCTATATTATTGTCAATCGTGGCGAACCAGTTACAATCTCGCTTTTCCTCGAAAGGCTGCGATAAATGTCACATGAAAAAGCTTCTCTACGTATTACTGAATTAGATTTTCTTTCAATTAAGGAAAATTTGAAGACTTTTCTGCGCAGCCAAGAAGAATTTCAAGACTTCGACTTTGAAGGTAGTGGTATAAGTGTGTTATTAGATATACTCGCATACAATACGCACATGATGGGCTATTACCTCAATATGGTCGGCAATGAAATGTTCCTCGATTCGGCGCAAATACGAAACTCAATAGTCTCCCATGCCAAGCTGATGAACTACGTCCCAGGCAGCCCAGAAGGCGCATTGGTGAAGGCCAATATTCAAGTCACTCCATCGAACGCTGAAAATCAAGATGTAAATGTGATTACACTTGAGAAATATACGCGCTTTCTTGGTACTGATATTGAAGGCATCAATCATCAATTCGTGACGTTAAATTCCAATACTGCTGCAAAAGAAGGCAGTTCATTTCTATTCAGCAACGTCTATCTCAAGCAGGGTGAGGTAATCACACTTCAATACCTGATGGAAGCGACAAACGAAGCCAGACGATTTGAAATTCCTTCAAGGAATGTGGACACCACATCCATCGCCATTTCGGTACAGGAATCGTCAGCGAACCTTGACACAACTGTCTATACGTTGTCTGAAGATATTACCGAGGTAACTTCTGCTTCTACAGTCTATTACATTGAAGAAAATGAGAACAACAATTACAGTTTCTATTTTGGTGATGACGTTCTTGGTAGAAGACCAATAGACGGCAATATCATCATCTGCACCTATCTCGACAATGTCGGTACCCTTTCGAATAGTATCGATCAATTTGTCTCGGTTGAACCAGTTGCTGGATTATTCACCGATAATGTGCGCGTGACTGCCAACGGTTCGTCATATGGGGGTTCAGATCGTGAAACCATTGAGCAAGTACGGTTTCGGGCACCATACTTCTATACAACGCAAAATCGTGCGGTAATCGAAAGCGATTATGAAACCTTGTTGCTCAAAGACTACAATTACATCAAAAGCATTTCCGTATGGGGCGGCCAAAAAAATGATCCCGTTGTCTATGGTAAGGTATTCGTCTCCATACAAACTAAGGGTAACTATGCGCTTACAAATTTTGAGAAGGAAAATATCAAAAATTCTTTAATCGGAACAAGAAGCATATTAACCGTAACACCAGAAATTATTGATCCAGATTACGTCTATATTCTAGTTAAAGGAAATGTTCATTATAATCCAAAACTGACTTCGTTAACATCTGGAGAACTTTTAACCTTAGTGAAAGCAGCAATTCAAGATTATGTAGACAATGAGTTAAGTAATTTCAAATCTACATTTAGAAAATTTATGTTGCAGGAATATCTTGAAGAAGCCGAGAAATCAATTACTGGCAGCGATCTGGAAATATTTGTCGAAAAGCGAGTTGTGTTGGACACCACACGAACCAGAACTTATACTATTAAATTCAATATGCCATTAAAAAAAGCCGTTGATACAAATCGACTTTTGACATTTCCACAAATTGAACTTTATGACGCCAGCGGCGCTGCACATGATGAAGCATCGTTTGAAGAAGTGCCAGAAGCTTTGACCGGCATTGCATCCATTGAATTAACTGATTCTGGTGTAGACTATACGTCGGTACCAATTGTCACTGTTTTAGGTGACGGCTCTGGAGCAACTGCCGAAGCCGAAATACTCAGTGGACATGTTAACAGAATTAATGTCACCAATCCTGGCACCAATTACAGTACCGCCGTCGTAACTATCATAGGCGGCGACGGCGCTGGTGCAACAGCCGTCCCTAGATTTCAAGTGCGCACCGGCACATTAAGAACGTATTATTACAAGTCTAATCGAGAGAAAGTCATCATCAATGCCAATGCAGGAACTATAGATTACGATGTCGGTATAATAACTCTGAACTCACTCAGAGTCTATAGTGTATATGGAACCCCATATTACCTTGAAAATGTTATAGCAATAAACATTCAACCTGAAGATGAAATTATTCCACCACTTAGAAACAGAATTATCGACATTGATATGAACAATCCAAGAACATTCCAAATCAATATGATCGCAGAGTAATAATGAATAGCAATAATAGAATAAGCGCCCTAATTCCCGGTCAACTACCTTTTTTCGTTCGTAACGATCACCCAAACTTTGTCGCTTTTCTTGAAGCCTATTATCGCTACTTAGAGCAAGACGAAAAAGTCATCAATCGTATCAAGAATATTCAAACCTATCAAAACATTGATTTGACTCCTGATGAATATGCTAACCTGCTTTACAATACCTTCATGAAGTATATTCCAGAAAACATTCGAGCAGATAAAAGACTATTACTGAAACACATCAAGGATTTTTATCGAGCGAAAGGTACCGAGAAATCTGTCAGATTCTTGATGAACATTCTCTATGAAGCCAAAGCTGGCGATGCCGAGGTTAATTTTTATTACCCAAAGGAAGACATTTTACGCGTCAGTGACGGCAAATGGTATATTCAAAGATCGTTACGTATTCAAAATACAACAATTGATGACGTTGCTGATACGTCCCTTGATGCCTTGCAACGATATTTCAATTCAACAATTACTGGCGAAACTTCACATGCAACGGCTGTTATTGAAAGTGTAAATCGATTTTACGAACGCGGTTTGCAAATCGATGAACTCCTCTTATCAAATATTAATGGCAGTTTTGAAAATGGTGAAACAATCGGTACTACCTTTGTTGATGAATTTAACGTTACTCGATCTGTTGATTCGGTTGTGTATGGCGGTATCATTGATACTGTAACACTTACCGTTCCTGGCACTGGTTATATTATTGGTGATCCGGTTATTATACATAGTAATACTGGGAATAAGGCATGTGTAATAGTCTCAGCGGTTTCTCCTGGCAATCTGGCAGCCGTTTCCGTCGTCACTGGTGGTGCAGGATATCAAAACGGTAACCCCATATTATTTTCTGGTGGCGGCGGCGCTGGTGCTAATGCAACCGTTTTTATTGTATACGATAATGCGACCTATCATCCAAATTCCTATAACATTGTTGGTTCAACTATTCAACAAGAAGCCAATACTCCAATTGGTAATGTTGGTCCTTGGCAAACTTTTGCCTACCAAAATCTTACAGTACAATGGACCAACACTTCCAACTTAACTGTTAACACAGGTGCTGGGGCCACAGTTCAAACAATCAATTTAAGTGCTTGGAAACAAAATTCGAATGTATTTTTTGAGACTTATGATAGTCTCAATGTTAAAGGCACAATTGTCATCATTACAGCCTCTAATATTAAATCCAACGTAATTACTGTCTCGCCTGGACTTTCGGGCAATTTGCTGCAAAACAGTTTCACTGTCATCAAGAAACCTAACGTTAGCACTATTGTTGGCAACTCAATTGCCTATTGGAGTTTTGCAAATACTGGACCGGTTCAGAATGTTAGATTTAGCACTTCTGGTTCCAATTATATTTCAAAACCAGAAATATCAGCAATTTCCAATACTACGATAGTTCAACTTGGCATCCTTGGTCGAATGGAAATTATCAGTGGAGGAAATGGCTACGTCATAGGAGACATTATAGAATTTATCAATAAGCCGGGTACATATGGGTTTGGGGCTATTGCGAATGTAACCAACGTTGATGGGTCTGGGGCGATTACTGAAGTTAAATTTCAGCAAATGTCTGGGCATATTGTTGGTGGCAGCGGATTCTCTGCTTTATCATTACCAACAACAAATGTTCGCACTTCAACAGGAACTTCTGCTAACATTGCAGTTGTTGCACTTTTAGGCACTGGTGCGACTTTTGCTGTTGAGAACACAACGCTGGGAGCAATCGAGAAAATTACCATTATATCTGGTGGACAAGGGTTTACGGAACCACCAGTACTCGATTTCACCCAATCAGGTGATAGAACTGCTAGAGCAAATTGCACAGTTGTTTCTGGTGTTTATTCATATCCAGGCAGATATCTCAATGACGATGGACATTTAAGTTCGTTCAATTTCTTAGAAGATCGCGATTATTATCAAAATTTCTCCTATGTTATTCGTTCTTGTCGTGGAATTGAAGATTATCGAAATGTCATAGAAAATTTAACACATCCTGCAGGCACAAAGCTATTTGGTCAATTTGAACACATCAATAATGTGCCCATCTCTCCAAACAGTTCTGTAATATGTGCAGGTAATAATATTGAATTGTCTAAAACTTACGTCAAAATGGCAAATACCATAAACGTAGCATATGATTCACATGGCAAAGAAGTCGGCAACACTATCACTTTAGAATTTACTAGCGGCGGCCGTCCTAATGTTACCAATGGTCTATACGCAATAAATGCAGCATCGACAAATTGGTTTACGGTACATCATCCATACAATTATGCTAATACGGGAGATACTACAATTACCGGAAATGTAACAGTTGGATTGCACTTTGCATAAATATCTTACCTAATTAAGGAATAAAAATGACGATACCTGCAGCATTCAATTCATTGAGAATAAACAATGCAGAACAATTTATCGAATCCGCCTCTGAAGAGGCGAATACAAAACTCTATATTACAATTGGGAAAGTGGACGCGTGGCCCGATGAAAATAATCCTAATCTTGCTAATGGAAGTACGGCCTCGTACTATGAATGTTGGAAAAACATGATTGGGGGTCGACGTTTATTTAGCAACGATCTTGCCTATGTTATTCCAAGACATGACTGGCAATCTGGTACAAATTATGTAGCATACGATCATATGAACCCAATATTGAGAGACGGAAATACTATATTTTTCATCAAAAATTCGCAACATTCAATATACAAGTGTTTGTCTAATGCTAACAGTTCAGTATCAACCGTTGAGCCCACTGCAATCAATGTCACCTACCCAATTTCGACGGCTGATGGTTATATTTGGAAATTTATGTATACATTGTCTGATGTAGATTTATTACGATTTACAATTGATAATTACATACCAGTGAAGACCCTTACTGCTGACGACAATTCTGTGCAATGGCAAGTTCAAATTAATGCAGTTGATGGTGCAATAGATTATATTCAAGTAACTGAGGCTGGAAATAATTACACCAATATCGCAAATGTATCGGTGGTTATTACAGGCGATGGTGCATTGGCTACCGCAGTGCCTATCATTACAGCAAACACGGTATCAGATATCTCAATTACAAATCGAGGATACGGATATACAGAGGCAACAGTTTCTATTGTCACAGAAGCCGATGTACTTCCGGCATCGGCCAGAGCAATGATTGCACCGCCGGGGGGTCATGGTAGTGATCCATTATATGAACTAGGCGGTAAAGACGTATTGATAGATGCTCGCTTGAAATATAGCGAAGACGGGGTTCTTCCAACCACAAACGACTATCGTCAGATTGGCCTATTAAAAGACCCACTAATCAACTCTTCAAATACAGTGTCAACTGCTTTGGCGTTCCTGCAAGCCATGACAGTTACTTGTGAAGGCTCTGGCGATTATGTTCAAGATGAAATCATTTATCAAGGAACAAGTCTCGATAATGCAATATTTTCTGGTCGAGTGGTTTCCTGGGATGCGGAAGCTGGTAAATTGATTGTGATAAATATTAAGGGCGAGCCACTAGCATCGCATTCAATAATTGGTACGACTAGTCTCACATCCAGGGTTTTAACAAGCACTATCCCTGGATATCTTCAATGTCACAGTGGTAGATTATTATACATTGATAACATACATCCAATAACCAGAGCAAGTGATCAGATCGAATGTTTCAAAATAATTATGAGCTTTTAGTTAGGCACAGAGAAAAATGGCAAACAGTACTAACACTTTCGCTGATACTGGCAGTACACTAACTACCGACTTCAATGTCGCGCCATATTACGATGATTATGACGCATCGAAGCAATATTATCGCATTCTTTTCAAACCTGGATACGCTGTTCAGGGTCGCGAACTGACTCAAATTCAATCAACGCTTCAAAAACAAATTGATAGATTTGGCAAGCATGTTTTCAAAGAAGGCTCGATTGTTCTTCCCGGCTTGTATGATATTGCCAGTGCCAATTCTACCAGCGGTCCAATGAAATATGTAAAGGTTAAAGACCTTGATAACAGTAATAATGCGGTATTTATCGATGATTTTATGAACCAAACAGTAACCGGTCAAACGACTGGCATTTCTGGAGACGTTTCATTTGTTTTGGATGGAAGCGAAGCTTCCCAAAATACCAAAACAATTTATGTCGATTATCGCACTGTGGCCAACACAGATTCAGATATCAAGACTTTTCAGACAGACGAAATTCTTATTTCCAACATTGGTAATCTCGTTGTCATTGAAACTGGACAGGGATCGGCATTTCGAATTTCAGAAGGTGTCTTTTTTGCCAAAGAGCATTTCATTTGGTTTCCAACACAAGGCATTATTCTTGACAGATATAATGATAATCCATCGTGTAAAGTCGGTTTTCTGATCGCAGAAAAAATCGTCAAAGCAACATCTGATCTGAGTTTGCTCGACCCGGCACTCGAAGCTTCTAACTACTCAGCGCCGGGGGCCGACCGACTGAAACTGGACGCCGTCTTGGCCGTCAGGGATTATAATGATCCAATTGGACCACCAGACTTTGTTACATTGTTTACTATTCAGAATGGAATTGTTCAAACTTCATTCGAACGGTCGCAATATAATGTTTTGCAAGATGAAATAGCCAAACGCACATTTGATGAATCTGGCCACTATTACGTTAAGGGTCTAGAAGTATCATTGCGAGAACATCTCGACACTGGTATCAATGGCGGGCGTTATCTGTCGGCCAATGGTGGCAACGCCAAGATGCTATCAGTGGAAGTATCGCCCGGCGTTGGCTATGTCCAGGGCTACGAGATTGGTACACTGGTACCAACATATTTGACAACTGACAAATCCTTGGATTATGCGGAAGTAAATTCTCAGTATGCATCGGCAGCGCTTGGTTCATACGTCACAGTAAAGGAATTGACTGGTTCGTGGGCGTTTGATTTGGGAACAGAAATAAGTCTCTACGATACGGCACAACATCGTCTAACGGAAAATAAATGGTCAATTGGCGCACAAACCGGTCAATTGCTTGGTACCGCGCGGTTCATGGGGCTTGAATATAAGAACGGCGCTATGGGCACTCCAAATGGTAAATTTGATTTGTATATGACAGATGTAAAAATGTCGGGCAGTTATACATTTTCATCAGTTCGCAGCATTTACAATAACAATTCGACCGCTGCAGACATGGGTTGCGACGTGGTTACGAATTCCTCTAATGTTGCGGCATTGATTGATGCGTCTTTGACGCCAATGTTGTATTTCGTCGGCTCAAATTTTACCAAGACGATTAAACCGGGTGGCACATCAGACACTACATTCATTTATAAGCAATCCACGGCCGTTTCCAATGTGGCGCTCGGCACTTTCAACTTGGCGCTTCCAGCCGGTGCTGATCAATTCCCATATGGAACATCTTCACTACCTTCATCGCAAAGACGAGAGGTTCTAGTCTCCCTCGATGCCGACGCCAACGTGACCATGGGTGGCACTGTTTCTGCCGCTGGTGGTGGTTACGGTTTTCCACCAACAACCCTAACTGGTGCTGGCACTGCTTTTGATCGTCTCAATGTGGGCGACAAGATCGAGATTAACGGCGTTATTGGCACTTATTACATTGCGTCCATTGGTGGTGCATCATCAATGACACTAACCGCCAATATAGCTCAAGCAGCCGTTGGAGCTACTTATCGAAAAGCATATAAAACTGGCGATTTGATTGATATGTCACTGATTGGCTCTGCTGCCGGTGCTGAAAGAACAATCTCGGCAACTCCAACTCAATTATCATTTGATCTCAAAGAGCAGTTGAGTGGCACGATGCCGGTACCGGGTTCAATTGGTTATCGAGTGTCATCGATCACGTCACCGCAAATAAATAAAACTTTGCGTCCTGATCGATTCGTCAAAGTCAATTGTCTTACACATTCAACCAGCACTCTTGGTCCCTATACTCTAGGATTTTCTGACGTATATCGTATCAAGGAAATTCGAAAACACTCGGCGCTCTTCACCAGCAACACTGAAGGGTCGAATGTAACATCTCAGTTCGTATTCAACACTGGCCAGAAAGATGGCTACTACGACCACGCCTTCATTACACCAAAAACGCCACTAACAGCGTCTGACAATCTTCTAGTTAGACTTGATTATTTCTCACCAGACCTTACGGTGGGTCAAGGATTCTTTTCAATTGATTCCTATCCAATTGATGATGTCACACCATCACAGACAACAATTCAGACTGCAGAAATTCCTATCTACAAATCACCAACATCTGGTGTAGAATATGATTTGCGGAATTACCTAGACTTTAGACCAGTAAAAAGTGACGTTGCAACCGACGCAACCTCTGTGGGAGTCGCATCAATCAACCCAGCAACCTCTGACACATTCAATACCGATGCTAATGGTTTGCGAATTCCTGCACCCTATAGTCAAATCATATTTGATTATGAATACTACTTGGCGCGCAAAGACGTTGTAACTCTCAACAAAGACAAGAAATTCGATATTGTGCGTGGCATTCCAGCGGCGGTTCCTATCACTCCTTCAACGCTGGACAATTTAATGACAGTGGCCACCGTGACCGTTACTCCATATCCATCGTTATCGTTATATTATGCCAATCAAGTTGGTCGCAAAGACTTGGCTTGCATAGTCCTAAAAAGGTCTAGTATTAGATTCACAATGCGTGATATTGGTGTACTAAAGGATCGTATCATCAATTTGGAATATTACACGGCATTGTCTCTACTCGAAAAAAATGCCTTGGACATGAAAATTCTTGATACTAACGGCCTTGATCGTTTCAAAAATGGCATCTTTGTTGATACTTTTACTGATCATATGTTAGGTGCAACTTACAATCCAGATTATCGCATCGTGGTAGACCCAATTGAGAAGAGTATTCGTCCCTTATACACTATGGATTCTTTGAATTACGAATACACGTCTGGTACCAATGTCGTCAAAGTGGGCGACCTTGTCATGCTTGCCCATACTGAAACACCATTATTCACTCAAAATAATGTTACCACAACAAGAAACACTGAGCGCACTACATATCGCTATCTCGGCAATTTAACATTAGACCCAGACCTTGATGTGTGGGTGGATACTCAATTTGCACCAGACAAATCACTAATATTTGGTGCGTCAGATGCTGAAATTAGCGAAATTACGGCTGGTATAACAACCACATGGAATGCATGGCAAACACACATTGTTGGTTATAAAGTCTACCGTGGTTCCACTGCCGATCCAACAAAATTGGTTGGTACTCGTTATACTCAATGGGACGCTCAAGTTTTAGCTAGAGCAACTGCCACATCTGGTACCGCGACAATTGAAACTATCTATTCTAGCAATCGAGTTGGAGTCGAAAATTATGTCGCTGTTGACGTAAACACTCAAGCACTTGGCGACAAAGTGATTGATGTAAGTATTATCCCATACATCAGACCACAAATAATTAAAATCATAGGCCGGGGCTTGAAGCCTTTCGCAAGGTATTGGATATATTTCGACCATATTGATATGACGACATATACCACACCTATCACGGCTGCACAATATGACGCAACCAATATCGTGATGCCTACTACATCTGAAGGCTTAACTTTAAAAGCTGACGAAGAGGGTAACGTCTATTTCCTATTGCGGCTTCCGACAGGTACCGATAAAAGGTTCACTTTCGGCACTAAGGAAGTAAAAGTCACAGACAGTCCGACAAATTCAGAAGACGCAACATCTTTTGCCATTGGCTATTTTGTGTCGCAAGGTCTAAATCAAGTCAAACAAGATACAATTATCAGTACACGACAAGTTATAGATTTACAAAGAGATGTCCAAGAACAACAAACACAATCAAGGCTGTGGCTTGTTCCAAGAGGCTCGCACGTTTGCTTGGCCTATGCTTTCCAAGTCAAGGCACCGCAAGGCGAAGAAGGGGCGTTTATTACATCGGTAGATATATACGTTGCCGATAAACATCCTTCATATGGAATGTGGTGTGAAATTCTTGAAATGGATGCAAGCGGTGGCATCATACCAAATCAAGTACCATTCAGTGAAGTGTGGTTCACTAATGCGCAAGTTCCAATTTCAACTGACGGTAAAACTAACGCTCTAAACGTTAGGTTCCAATCTCCAGTATTTCTACAAAATGAAAAACAATATGCCTTTGTTATCCATCCAGAAGCAGGCAACCCAAACTACTATCTATGGGCTGCGCGTATTGGTGAAGTTGATGTAAATAGCGGCCAACCCGTCACTTCTCGTGTAAATAGCGGCACAATGTATACGACTAATAACGGTTTGGTTTATGCTATCGTTCCCGACATTGATTTGACAATGACCGTCTATCGCGCATCTTTCACAACCGACGTAATCGGCGTTGCATCTCTCGGTAATAGGCCGAAGGAAAAATTCTATCTGGCTAACTTATCATCATCACTTTCTAGGTTCGGTGAAACTTGGTATAACGGCGACAGACTTACCTTGAGTGGTATTTCTGGCGGTATCATTGATTATACCGATTTCATCATTGGCGACACTTCATTACAAAATAGTGTGGTAGTTTCAGTTGCCACAACCTACAACATGTCCAATACCGGCTATCTGTCAAGTGAAGGAATAACTGTCAAAAGAGCCAACGGTTTGGTGTCAGGCATCACCGCAACAATTTCTAGCATTGCTGGTGGTGCCAATGCCGTATTACAAAAGTCTACCGAGTCGGCAAGGGAAGTCGTAACCCTGTTCTCAGATTCAGACGGGGCATTCAAATCAGGTGATAAGATTTTCTCAGCATCTAATGAAGATAATGCCGATATTCTGGCAATTGGCAATTTTAGATATTCGACAGTTGATTTAGAACCGTCGTATCTGACGTTCAATAAATGCACCATCTTATTTGCCATGAAGTCCTATTCTAATACGGGTACGGCAGGGACATTTATTAACATGAGCCCTGGCGAAAATTACTCATATGATGAAGAGAAAGCATTCTTCTCGCGATCCAATGAAGTGTTGAGCCACGCCGGGGCCAAAACCAATCAACTTGAAGTTTCAATGTCAACAACGACAAATTTCCTCTCGCCCATCTTTGATGTGAGGAGAAGCCAGACCATCTATGTTGATAACTTAATCAACAGCAATACCGTAGGTGAAATCAACCCAAGTGGCGGCGCACTATACAACAAATACATCAGCAAGACTGTCACACTGAATGAAGGTCAGGATGCTGAAGATATGACCATTGTCTTGACCTCCTATCGACCGCCGGGAACAGATTTCAAGGTGTGGATCAAGATGCTGCATGCCGAAGATGCTGACGCATTTGCTCAGCGCCCATACCTTGAAATGGAAAAGACTGGTGCATCGAATAGCTCATACTCATCATTGTCCAATCGCAATGATTTCTTGGAATATTCCTTCCAATTCCCAACTGCGAATCTGGCCGGTACATTGGGTGAAGTGCAGTATCGCAACACCGGCAATACCGTGACGTTTCAAGGTTACAAATATTTCGCCATCAAAGTCGGCCTAATGGGCGAGAACTCTGCGATTGTGCCAAGGGTAGCAGATTTGCGTCTTGTTTGTACTCAAATTTAAAGAGGGAAAAAATGACGGGAAAACCTACTGTTGTTCCTGGCATTTACAAAGTTTGTGAAGGTATACTCATAAATAAAGACAATGAGGGACTGCAAGCGTACAAGAAACGCAAACAGAAAGATTTGAAAATCGACAAGCTTGATGAAGAAGTTCGAGCACTCAAGAGTGACATCAGTGAAATAAAGGAGATGATGAAGGAACTGTTACAGAAACGGTAAGAATATGGCGGCATATGTAGAGTTATTAATCGATCAGGGAACAACGTTCACCAACACGCTTACCATTAATGACGACGTAACCAATAACCCCATTAATATCGCATCGTATAGCGTGACCAGTCAGTTACGCCGGTCCTATTATTCAGCTAACGCATCAGGCACCTTTGACTGCTCGCTTACCGATGCCGCTAATGGTGTGATTACCATGGCTATGAATGCCGCAAACACAGCAAACTTGAAGCCTGGACGTTATGTATTTGACGTACACACTTTGACCGGCAACACCCACAGTCGGCTGTTGGAAGGCATTATAACAGTAACGCCGGGGGTCACTCGCTAATGCCCAATCCAATCGTTACGTCACCAAAAAACAGTGAAATCAAGGTAATCACTACCCCAAAAACAACATTGCAGATCAAGACTTCTGGCGGTGGTGGCAGCGGTGTGAATAAACTAGCTTTGTTGATTGACGTTGACGTGACTGATGCCAATGATGGGGAAGTCCTTGTTTTTGACGCCACAACCGGAAAGTATGTTATCAAAGAAATCCCACTTATAAATGGTGGCGATTTTTGATGAATGCAAATACAACAATTCGCCTAAAACGATCAACCGCAAATTCTATCCCCGCTACTCTTAATGTAGCCGAGCCAGCCTATTCGTTCGTTTCAGATAAATTATTTCTTGGTAATCAAGCCAACGGCATAATCGAAATTGGCGGTAGATTTTACGCTAATCTGACGCAGACGGCATTCAATGTCGCCAATGCTGCATTTGCCAAAGCCAATACTGGTACTGATTCTAATCCAAATGCAGGCATCATCGCCAACGCGGCCTTTGGGCAAGCCAATATTGCCTATTTGGTCGCCAACGCAGCATTTGACAAGGCGAACACAAGTTCTGGCGGTGATACGGCAGGCATTATCGCCAATGCCGCTTTTCTGACAGCCAACGCAGCATTTGCCAAGGCAAATACATCTTCTGGCGGTGATCAAGCTGGGGTGATTGCCAATGCTGCCTTTGCCAAAGCCAATACGGCTGGAGATAATGCAGGCGTTATTGCCAATGCAGCGTTCGCCAAAGCCAACACGGCAGGCGACGTTGCAGGTATAATCGCCAATGCTGCTTTTGCTAATGCAAACACAGTAGGCATATCAGTTTCTTCAGCATACGATCAAGCAAACCTAGCAAACCAGCGTGCCATAGGTGCGTTTGGCAGAGCCAACACCGCAGGCGATACCGCTGGTATCATTGCTAATGGCGCTTTCCTTCAAGCCAATAATGCAAATTTTAGAGCCATCGGTGCATTTGCTCAAGCTAACACCGCTGGTGATGCTGCCGGTGCAATCGCTAATGCGGCCTTTGCCAAAGCTAATACGGCAGGCGACACTGCCGGTATCATTGCTAATGGTGCTTTCCTTCAAGCTAATAATGCTAATTTCAGGGCTATTGGTGCTTTCACCAAAGCAAATACCGCTGGTGATAGCGCAGGCATAATCGCCAACGGCGCATTTCTTCAAGCCAATAATGCCAATTTCCGAGCCATAGGTGCATTCACTCAAGCCAATACAGCAGGCGATGCTGCCGGTGCAGTCGCTAATGCGGCCTTCGCCAAAGCCAACACAGCAGGCGATATAGCAGGCGCAATCGCCAATGGTGCATTTATAACGGCTAATGCGGCCTTTGCCAAAGCCAACACAGCAGGCGACACAGCAGGTATAATTGCCAATGGCGCTTTCCTCCAAGCCAATAATGCTAATTTCAGAGCTATTGGTGCATTCACTCAAGCTAATACGGCTGGTGATAGTGCAGGCGCAATTGCTAATGCAGCGTTCGCCAAAGCCAACACGGCAGGCGACGTTGCAGGGATAATTGCTAATGCTGCGTTTAATAAAGCAAATACCGCAGGAGATAGTGCAGGCATTATTGCCAATGCTGCATTCCTAACTGCTAATGCTGGTTATGGGCAAGCCAATCTCGGTACTGCCATTGCAATCGCCTCATTCGACGCTGCCAATGCGGCAACGGCTGGCGGTGATATTGGTGCTGGCGCTGCCGCCAACAACGCGGCCAACACGGCAGCAGTTGGTAATACTTCGGCCGATGTTTTCATACTTCGTGCCAGTAAAAGAGTTCTTAATTTTATCCCAGGCGCAGGCGTTACTATTGGCGTCGTAGATGATATTGCAGGTAGTCGAGCAAACATAACAATTACATCTACTGCAACAGGTGGTGGTGAAGTGGCTGGCATAATCGCCAACGCCGCGTTCGTAACCGCAAATGCAGCCTTTGCTAAAGCGAATACGGCAGGCGACATTCCTGGCATAATCGCCAATGCAGCCTTCGAAAAAGCCAATACTTCGTCTGGTGGCGATACGGCTGGTATTATTGCTAATGCAGCATTTGCTAAAGCTAATATGGCCGGTGATGCCGCTGGGACAATTGCTAATGCAGCATTTGCTCAAGCTAATACAGTCAACCTTCAGTCAATTGGCGCTTTTGATCAAGCTAATTTGGCTAATCAACGCGCAATTGGAGCTTTTGAAAAAGCCAATACGGCCGGTGATATTTCTGGCATTATTGCTAATGCGGCATTCGCCAAGGCAAACACAGCAGCCACATCTGCTGATACCGCTGGTATAATAGCTAATGGCGCTTTTTCTAAAGCTAACACATCAAGCGATGTCGCCGGTATAATTGCTAATGCTGCTTTTGCCCAAGCCAATATAGCCGGTGATGTTGCCGGTGCAATCGCTAATGGCGCTTTTGCAAAGGCTAATACGGCGGGCGACATTCCTGGCATAATCGCTAATGCCGCTTTTGCTCAAGCCAATACCGTAAATTTGCAGTCGATTGGAGCTTTCGGTAAAGCCAATACAGCAGGTGACATTCCAGGCATAATCGCTAATGCTGCCTTTGATAAAGCCAATACAGCAGGAGATACTGCCGGTACAATCGCTAATGCCGCTTTTGCCCAAGCTAATACCGCTGGTGATATTCCAGGCATAATTGCTAATGGTGCATTCGCTAAAGCCAACACCGCTGGCGACATTGCAGGCATTATTGCTAATGGCGCTTTCACAAAAGCTAATGCAGCAGCCACATCTGCTGACACGGCCGGAATATATGCCAACGCAGCATTTGCCCAAGCCAACACGGTAAACCTGCAATCGATTGGCGCTTTTGATCAAGCTAATCTTGCTAACCAACGTGCAATTGGAGCTTTCGGTAAAGCAAATGTTGCTGGTGATACAGCAGGCATTATCGCTAATGCCGCATATGCAAAAGCAAATACGTCAGGCGATGCGGCTGGTATAATCGCCAATGCTGCGTTCACGACTGCTAATGCCGCTTTTGCTAAGGCTAATGTCGCTGGAGATACAGCAGGTACATATGCCAATGCAGCATTTGCACAAGCCAATACCGTAAATTTGCAGTCAATTGGCGCTTTTGCTCAAGCCAATTTGGCTAACATAAGAGCAATAGCAGCATTTGCCAATGCCAATATTGCAGGTATCATCGCATCTGCTGCATTTGATGTGGCTAACAGTGCCGTCGCTGGTGGCGACGTTCCTGCTGGTATTGTTGCCAATGCTGCATTTGCTCAGGCCAATGTCGCGTATCTCGTCGCTAATGCGGCGTTTGATACAGCCAATGCAGCTTCAGCAGGCGGTGACATTCCTGCTGGTGTTATTGCCAATGCAGCATTTTTACAAGCCAATATTGCGTATCTTGTCGCCAATGCGGCGTTTGATCAAGCCAATACTGGCGGCGCTTCGGTTACCACATCAGATACGGCACCAGTGGCACCAGCAGATGGTGATTTATGGTGGAATAGCGCTTTAGGAAAAATGTTCGTTTTTTATGATGATGGAACTTCCTCACAATGGGTTGAATCTTCGCCCGGTTTAGTTTCAGCAAATGCTGCTGGAGGTATAGGAACTGCTGATATTGGTCCTGCATTTAACCAAGCCAACATTGCTTACTTGGTAGCTAATGCAGCATTTGATAAAGCCAACACATCTTCTGGCGGGGATGTTGCAGGCATCATTGCCAATGCTGCGTTCCTAACTGCCAACGCCGCTTTCGACAAAGCCAATACATCTTCTGGCGGTGATACTGCAGGTATCATTGCTAATGCGGCATTTGCGCAAGCTAATACCGCTGGTGATAATGCGGGCACAATTGCTAATGCTGCATTTGGCAAGGCCAATGTAGCAGGCGATGTAGCAGGTATCATTGCCAATGCAGCATTTTCTAAAGCGAATACGGCAGGCGACACCGCTGGAATATATGCCAACGCAGCCTTTGAGCAAGCTAATACTGCACACACAAGAGCCAATGCGGTTGGTGTTTCGGCTAATGCGTATGCAGACCAAGTTGGAGTTTCCGCTAACCTATATGCAGCGCAAGTCGGAACATCAGCTAACTTAGCAGCAAAAACATGGGCAAATGGGGTTGGTGTTTCAGCTAATGCTTATGCTGATACCGTAGGAGTAACAGCTAGAACTTGGGCCAATGGGGTTGGTGTTTCAGCTAATGCTTATGCTGATACCGTAGGAGTAACAGCTAGAACTTGGGCCAATGGTGTCGGTATTTCTGCCAACGCTTATGCTGCTCAAGTTGGAGTTTCTGCCAATCTTTACGCAGCAGCTTTTGGAACCACTGCGAATACGGCCAGTCTGGTGGCTGTTGCGGCATTCGACCAAGCCAATAATGCCAATTACAGGGCTATCGGTGCATTTACCAAGGCCAACACCGCAGGTGATATTCCCGGCATAATTGCTAATGCAGCCTTCACCAAAGCCAACGCAGCGGCTACATCTGCCGACACCGCTGGAATATATGCCAACGCCGCTTTTGCCCAGGCTAATACCGTCAACCTTCAATCAATAGGTGCTTTTGATCAAGCTAATCTAGCAAATCAACGCGCAATTGGAGCATTTGGAAAGGCGAATACGGCAGGCGACATCCCAGGTATAATCGCTAATGGGGCTTTTGCAAAAGCTAATGCAGCAGCTACATCTGCCGACACTGCTGGCATAATCTCTAACGGGGCATTTGCAAAAGCTAACACCGCAGGGGATACGGCTGGAATATATGCTAACGCTGCTTTTGCCCAAGCTAATACCGTCAATCTTCAATCTATTGGCGCTTTTGCCCAAGCTAATTTGGCGAACATTCGAGCGATAGCAGCATTTGCCAATGCCAACATTGCAGGCATTATTGCATCTAGCGCATTTGATACTGCCAATGGTGCCGTAGCCGGTGGGGATGCACCGGCAGGTATTCGAGCTAATGCAGCTTTTGCCCAAGCTAATACTGCCTATTTGGTCGCTAACGCCGCATTTGATAAGGCTAATATCGGTGGTGGCGCATCTGTTGCTATTTCTGAGCAGCCACCACCATCACCAACTGCAAATTCGATGTGGTGGAATAGCAATACCGGCAAGCTGTTAATTTACTATAATGATGGAGATACTTCGCAATGGGTCGATGCGACTGGCGTTGCGCGTGCTAATAATATTCCAGGCGGTGGTGGCGGCGATATTCCAGCCGGTATCGTTGCCAATGCAGCCTTTGAACAGGCCAATACGGCTTATCTCGTAGCCAATGCTGCATTTGATAAAGCAAATACAAGTTCTGGTGGTGATGTGGCGGGCATTATTGCTAATGCAGCATTTGCCCAAGCCAACATTGCTGGCGATACTGCTGGAATATATGCCAACGCAGCGTTTGCTCAAGCTAATAATGCCAATTTCCGAGCTATCGGTGCATTTACTAAAGCCAACACTGCAGGCGACACCGCAGGCATAATCGCCAATGCAGCATTTGCTAAAGCCAATACAGCAGGCGACACCGCAGGCATTACTGCCAATGCAGCATTTAGTAAAGCTAATGCAGCCAATGTACTAGCTTCTAATGTTTGCATCGCATTTTTGATTGATGGTGGTGGAAGCGTTATTACGACCGGGGAAAAAGGTCATATGGCAATTCCGTTCGATGTAACCCTAAGAAAATGGACAATCATTGGTGATGTATCGGGTAGCATTGCTGTTGACTTGTGGAATAAATCATATAGTCCAACGGTTCTGCCAACCGCAGCTAATAGTATGACTGGTGGCACGTACATTACTGTTTCGAGTGCTAGAGCAAATCAGGATACGGCGCTCGTCAATTTCACCAGCACTCAAATCAAATCTGGCAACGTTCTAGTGTTCGATGTTGCTTCGATTGCAACAATGACTAAGGCTACGGTATCACTATTCGTGGAGAAAAATTGATGTGGAGAATCTATTATGACGATGGTAAGACCTTTTCGTCTGATGAGGGCACCCCTTTCGATGCTCCCAGAACAGGCGTGATTGTCATTGTGCAAACCAACAAACAAGTTGGTTGGGAATTGGTTCATGCCTATGACTATTTTTACTATGAGGAAAAAGTTGGCGGCTGGCGGGCTTCAGACCAATTTGGCATGTACGATCACATGATAAGATGCAAAACCCCATTGGTACTTTTTGGTAGAATGTTGGATGACGCAACCTACTATTCGATGCTGAACAGAATACGAGAAGAATTTGGTGACAAGCAGGGATGGATTGCTCGTGAGGTAGGGCGTGGCACGTAACCCAACTTGGTCTCACGGGAATTGGAGATTTTATAATGATGACGGCGGTTTTGGTGCGGCGACACCAATTGCAGGCGAAAATGTCATCCCAATTATTTATGAAACTAGAACATCGGCTTTCAGAATACGATTCGCTGCTGGTGATACAAATAACGCAACACAAAACAATGTTAGATCATTTCGATTGCAATGTAATGTGGACGGGGCCGGGTGGGTTGACGTTACAGCCACAGGTGCCATCATAACGGCGACAGATGATAGCGGCATTGCGGATGGTGCTAACGATGCAAACCAAAGACTGTCCGGTTTGGCAGGTTCAACTTTTCAATCAGCGTGGGTAGAATTTGACGAAGATAATGTTTTGACATCTCGAACGTGGGCAGACACATATACAGAATATGAATTTTGTTTGAAAGTAGGAACTGCAGTAGCTGGTAATCAAATTGATTTTCGAATGATTACCAGTTCAGACGAAGCGTTTGTTCCAGGCGGCAGCCCTGTTTTGTATATCGAGGCTGAACCAACATTCGTTGGATATAGTTTTGGTATTATGTTCTAAATAGGTAAAAAAGAAGGAATAAATGGCACTAAATTTTCCAAGCACTCCAAACGATGGACAACTCTTTTCGGAAAACGGCATCAACTATAGATACAATAGTGGTGTGGGTGCGTGGCTTATTCTTGTTCCTTCTTTAGTAGCCAATACATCGAATGGCCAAATTATCTATAATTATGGTGATTCCACCAATGGCTCGAATGGGTTAACTTTCAATCAAGCTTCGAACACCCTTTTCGTCGATAATGTAGCAGTCACCAAAAACGTCTATGCCCAATACTACTTCGGTGATGGTTCACTTTTGGATGGAATTGTTGCAGAGGGCGGCGATATTCCTGCCGGAATCAGAGCCAATGCCGCTTTTGATCAAGCCAATACGGCATATTTGGTCGCCAATGCAGCGTTCGACAAAGCCAATACAAGTTCTGGTGGTGATACGGCAGGCATCATCGCCAATGCCGCATTTACTCAAGCCAATACAGTCAACCTTCAATCAATAGGTGCTTTTGATCAAGCTAATCTAGCAAATCAACGCGCAATTGGAGCATTTGGTAGGGCTAATGTCGCTGGCGATACTGCAGGTATTGTTGCCAATGGAGCGTTCGCCAAGGCTAACGCAGCAGGCGATATCCCAGGTGTCATCGCTAACGCTGCTTTTTCTAAAGCCAACACCGCAGGCGATACCGCTGGTATATACGCCAATGCTGCTTTTGTTCAAGCCAATACAGTCAACCTTCAATCAATAGGTGCTTTTGATCAAGCTAATCTAGCAAATCAACGCGCAATTGGAGCATTTGGTAAAGCCAATACGGCTGGTGATGTTTCAGGCATAATTGCAAATAGTGCATTTGCCAAGGCTAATGCGACTGGAACATCTGCTGATACCGCTGGCATATACGCTAACGCAGCATTCGGAAGAGCAAATACAGCAGGTGACATCCCAGGTATAATCGCTAATGGAGCATTTTCTAAAGCCAATGCAGCAGCCACATCTGCCGATACTGCTGGTATATATGCTAATGCTGCTTTTGTCCAAGCTAATACAGTCAATCTACAATCGATAGAAGCTTTTGATCAAGCTAATCTCGCCAACATTCGAGCGATAGCTGCATTCGGTAATGCCAATATTTCCGGCATTATTGCATCTGCTGCATTTGATGTGGCTAACAGCGCTGCCGCTGGTGGTGATATTCCAGCCGGAATTAGAGCCAATGCCGCATTTGCTCAGGCCAATGTCGCGTATCTCGTCGCCAATGCTGCCTTCGAGGCTGCCAATGCAGCTTCAGCAGGCGGTGACATTCCTGCTGGCATTATTGCCAATGCGGCATTTGCGCAAGCAAATACGGCTGGTGACATTCCAGGGATAATCGCTAATGCAGCTTTTACCAAAGCCAATACCGCTGGAGATGTTGCTGGAATATATGCTAATGCTGCGTTCCTTCAAGCCAATACTGTAAATCTGCAATCAATTGGTGCTTTCGATCAAGCTAATTTAGCCAATCAACGCGCAATTGGAGCATTTGCTAAAGCTAATACAGGCGGTGATGTTGCTGGCATAATCGCTAATGCTGCTTTTTCCAAAGCCAACACTGCAGGCGACACCGCAGGCATTACTGCCAATGCAGCATTTGCAAAGGCCAACACTGCAGGCGATGTTCCTGGCATTATTGCCAATGCAGCTTTTGCTAAAGCTAATACTGCCGGTGACACTGCTGGAATATACGCTAATGCAGCCTTTGCAAAAGCCAATACAGCGGGAGATGTCCCAGGCATTATTGCTAATGGAGCTTTTGCAAAGGCCAACACAGCAGGCGACATTCCAGGCATAATTGCTAATGCAGCTTTTACTAAAGCCAATACTGTCAACCTTCAATCAATAGGTGCTTTTGATCAAGCTAATTTGGCTAACATTAGAGCCATGTCGGCTTTTGCCAACGCCAATATTGCAGGCATTATCGCATCTGCTGCATTTGACACCGCTAACAGTGCTGCAGCCGGTGGGGATGCACCGGCAGGCATTCGAGCCAATGCAGCCTTTGCTCAAGCCAACACTGCCTATTTGGTGGCCAATGCAGCTTTTGATGCAGCTAATAACGCTACGGGTGCTGATATTCCTGCTGGCATCATTGCCAATGCCGCATTTTTACAAGCCAACACTGCCTATTTGGTGGCCAATGCAGCTTTTGATGCAGCTAATAACGCTACGGGTGCTGATATTCCTGCTGGCATCATTGCCAATG
>Ga0137464_1000012_pt1 | contig 58743 bp, 83 predicted proteins | sample EasRivERMGT814_2_FD_102306 | JGI IMG/M metagenome (GOLD analysis project Ga0137464, IMG submission 102306) | Soil microbial communities from meander-bound floodplain in the East River, Colorado, USA - East River MetaG ERMGT814_2 | ecosystem: Environmental > Terrestrial > Soil > Floodplain ...
GCACGGTCGCTGTGGATATCGATGATAAGCGAGAGTCGCTCGCTGTCGCCATCGTTGGTCACTCCATGCAGTTGTGAATTATCGACCATCCAACATTCGCCGGGCTTCATCTCCACCTGCTCATCCTCAATGGTAAAGACACAGGCCCACTGCGGGTGAGCAAGAACGATGTGGAACCGCGAAAAATAGTCTGTTTGTGCCTGACTGTCGCTATGCGGCGCAATCGCGGTGCCGGGGTCCATGCGGGTAATCATGACCCGCCCGAGGCGCGTCCCCCGCACCGCGGCAAAGAGCGTCAAGACCAGCGGATGTGCTTCCGGCAAGGCCCACCAGGCCGGATATGGATGACACTCGTGGTCATCGTCCGACGTGGGCGCCGTGGCTTGGACGCCATACGCAGGACCGCCGTTGAAGCGGAGAAGGATATCGCTCACCTGCGCGTGCGGGCTGCCCGGAAACGTGGTGCGAATCGGGTGCCGGTCCCAAAGCCACGGCTGCCGATGCAGGGCCACGAGCAAAGGCAGCACGTCGAGATTCTGGGCCAATTTGAGAAAGTGCTTCATCAGTCCGTCCCCCGTCGTCGCTCCATCGTACTCACGTAGTCACTGAGGTAGGCCAGCAGCGCCAGCGCATCCGCCCACGTCCCCGCGTCACAAATATAGGCACTCAACGCCTCGATGCTCTGATACACAAACCCCTGTAAGTCCATCTGTTGCGCCGCCTTGTTCGCGGCGTCTTGGGAGAGATGCGCCATGCTAGGGTCCCTCGAGAAGTGTCACGCGCGCCTCTAAGTCCGCCAACCGCGTCTCCACACTGGCTTGGCGCCGAAACAGCACATCGAGCCAGCGTTGCCAGAGCGCGGTCAGGAGAAAGCTCTGCCGCCCGATCAGTTCCTCACGGAAGGGCGGGGGACTGAGAGACTCTGCCACCGTTACTCCCCTCCCCCATCGTCCGCCATGGCCACCGGGAGCGGACCCCAGGTCCCAGCCCCACTCCCCAGCAGCAGCACCAGGACCGCAATCCACACGACACGCATGGCATGCTCCTCTAGGACGTCTCGACGGCCACGGGCTCTAATGCCGCATGGAGGTCTGCCGTGGTCACGCGGAGCGGAAACTCAGGGGCACGCTCGCCCCACGGGACAGCTTCGAGCTGCGCATGCATGATACTGACCTCCCAGCTATCCATGGGCAGGTTGTACCGTAATGCCAACACGGCGGCGCCCGCATAACGCCCGCCCTCCGCAATGCCCAGCAACCGGGTCAACGCATCGGCAAGGGCACGAGGGTCCTGCGCCTGGAGGAGGGCTTTCCAGGCACGGACATGCCACAGCTGCTCCGTGGCAAGCGAGACCACCGCGCGCCGATCCGTAAAGGTGTAGTCGGCACGAATCCACGTATCCATCCGTATCCCCTCAGTCGCCATCATTAACTCGCCTCCACGTTCGCGCCCAAGAGAGCGATTTGCACTGGGTCCGTCATGCCCACGCGAAAGGCCCGCTGGCGGTACGCCTGGCCAAGTCTGTGCCACCGGACACGCTCAAACGTGTGGCCAATGCGCCCGGCGCTGCGCCAGTGCTCCATGCTCCAGGTCTGCGCCCCATCGTCCGACCATTGCAAGCGCACCTGGGGATTCTCGCCCGGCGAGACCGCAGCGTCGAGCCCGACGCCCGCCTGCATGAGCAGCTCAAAACAGTGATAGGTGAGGCGTTGCCCCTCGCCACGCAGATGGGGCGCAATCCGCTCGCAGAGGCGCTCTTTCGTCCCGTAACGGTGATACGTCGGGTCCCAGACGTACAATTGCCCAGTCGTGCTATCCCCCCACAGATGGAAGCCAAAGGCGCTACAGTGCTGGTGGCTCGGGTAGTTGGTCAGCGTGCCCGCCGCCTGCAAGTCCGCGAGTTCGGTCCAGGCTTGCGTGCTGGTGTCATAGAGCCACGTTTCCCCACCCGTTGGAAAGTCCAACCCGTACCAGGCGTGCCCGCCATGCCGCGCCGTAAAACCGATGGCATCCGCCACCGTCGGCATGCCACTCATCGCGGTCTCCAGCGCATGCGTCGAGACGCGCACCGGCTGGTAGCCGTTGGCCATCCACACCGGGGATTCCCCGCGCGTGGTCCCGCCGAGCCAGAAGAGGGTATTGTCGAGGGCCTGAAAGCTCTCCGGCGCGCCACTGCCTTGCTCCAGGAAGACGCCACTCATGCGCGCAAACGGGTCCAGGCTGTTGCCGGTCGAGTACCAGACTTCGGTGCTCTGACTGCCGGGAATCCAGAGTTCGCGGTGATCTACGAACAGCGTGGCAATCGGGTCGGGGCGGCCCTCCGCTTCGTAGAAACTGAGCGGATCCCACGTCAGCGCATCAAACAAGTCGCTAAAGTAAAAGCGCCGCGTGCCGGGGTCATGCGAGAGCAAGCGCCCGTCGAGATAGAACACCCGCGCAAACGCCAGCCCGGGCGGCGCGACCGTCGTGAGCACGTTACTGGTCAAGTCAAGCACCCGGCCTTCCCCGTTCACACTCAGGAAGAGGGCAATACCGTTGTCGATCATCGACACGGGCGTGGTGCCGGTGGGGATGGTGCCCCTCGAAAGCACGGTCCACCCAGCAAAAATCTCAAAAATTGTCGTGGAAGTAACCGCAAAGGTCCTGCCAGTAGACGTCGTACACAGGCCACGCACCGGGGCGCTGGGCAGGAGCGCCACGGGCCGCAAGCCGGGCATGGAAAAAAGCGCAAAACGGCCGCGTTCATTGTCCAGTTCTTGTAGGTACATGTTGACCGTGCGATCAGCCGCCACAAAAGGACTGCGGGATTGTCCGCTTGGACCGCAAAAGCCCTTTAACTCTGGCATCACGGGCTCCAACTCCGTAAATCCGTGCCCACATGCACCGGCCACAGGGCCGCGTCCACCTGCGCCCGGGGGACCACGACGTTTTGGCGCTTCACATTCGCTTTGGCTTCCATCAGCTGCGCGAGCTGCACGCCGGTGGCCTCGCGCCCATACTCCGGCGCCGCTTCCACCGTGAGTCCGGTGCGAAGCAGCCGCTCGTAGCCAGGGGGCAGCAACACCACCGTGTCCAAGTCCACAAAGTGCGGCAACACGCGGTACGGATATACAATCAGGTCCCACGCTTGCGTCGGCACGGCCCAGATGAACAGTTCCCCGAGCGGAAAGCTGGGGGCGTAGTAAAGCGCCGTCGGCATCCCCGGCGCGGTCTTGTCGGGAATCGCCCCGTACCGCGCCTGGTCAATCACGTTGACTTCGTACTCATAACTACTGGTCGCATCCCGCAGGTGCGCCTGGGGGCCAAGCTGGAGCGGTCGCTCACTCGCCAGCACCCCCCCGACGCCCCACGTATAGCTCGCCACGCTGGGCACCAACGGGACCACCGTGGCGGGGGTGTGGTAGATCGTCAACCGCTCCAGACTATACGAGTCCACCAGGGCGTTGAGGAGTTCCAGCGCATCGGTCGCCATGACGGCTTGCACCGGCTCCTCCGCCGAGGCCACGCCGAGCGAGCGCAGCGCCCCAGAAATCACTGTTCTTGCGGTCGGCATGCAGAAACCTTACCCGTAAAAGGCGTAACTCACCGCCCCGGCCACCGTAAAGCCCGCCGTGATATTCGCGCCCGCCGTGAGGGCGGTCAGCACCGCCGCGCCCGCAAACGTGCGGGGCAGCGGGGCCGCGGGGAACGACGAAAAGAGCACCGGCGTGCCCGCAGCAATCGTGAGGGTGGTGCCCAGCCCGGTCGGGTTGGCAGGCACCATCAGTTTCGTCGTTTCATCCAGATACGCCTCCCAGCCGAGCGACACGGTGAGCAAGGCCAGGGCGGTACACTGAATCCACGACAGGTTGGGCAGCAAGACGGCATGTTGTGGCACGCGGCACAGCCGCAACGTCGAGCCGATGTCCGCTTGCACGGGAATGGGCATGGTGAACACGTAGCACCGGATGTCCCCATCCGCTTTCGCCGTGAGGGCGGGATAGCCCGGCGTGAGCAGGTCACTATTCACAGTAAGAATGGCCATGCGTTATCTCCTACGCGCGTGCGGCGCGTCGGGGGTATCGGGCATATCCGGCACGTCATGTAGGGGGGGCGCCATTGGGGCCGGGGGCATCCTGGGCGGCGGCACGGAGGCCGCGCCGGTCTGGGCTGCCTGGGCCGCGAGCTTCAGGGCCTCGGCGGCCTGTTCCTCGGGCGTAAAAGGATCGTAGCGGTAGCCGTCCGGAAGGGCAGCCTCCTGCTCGAGGCTCTCCACCAGCACGGACGGCCGGGTGAGATGGTGCAACCAGCAGGGATAGATATGCTCGTCCATAGGGGCTCCAGGGCAGGGCCAGCCTGTCCATGTCAGAGTTAGTCGGCGACGGACCAGATGCGCACGGCGGTCGCCGGACGAATCGCGGCCCAGCCAAACAGAATGTCGCAACGATTAATCGAGGTATACGTGCGGGAGTCAAAGTCCCGCATACTTTGCATGCTGAAGCCGTTGTCCGGGTCCGTCACGCGCTGCGCTTCGATGTTGCCCGGCGGCTTCTCCAGGTCCACGCACGCCAGAGTGAACGCATCCGTGTGGTAGCCAATGTTCTGCTTGTAATAGCGGTCGGGCAGCCCATTGAACGACAGCAGGGCGTTATCGGCAGGCGCCGCCGTGACCGTCTGCCGGGGATTGGGCGCCAGGATGATCGCAGGCTTAAACGGAATGGCCACCAGCCCCGCGGCTGTACTACTCACATCGGCGGTGACGGTAAAATCCTGCAACCGCCCCGTCGAGAGCCGGGAGCGGGGATTGACGGCAAACACGCCTGCCACCTGGAACACGTCGCCGCGCCGCAAGCGCAAGGCCGCCGCCGCCGTCCACGTCTTGGTATTCAGGACGCTGCCCGTCTGCCCGGCCAGGTCCACCACGGGCACCCCACCACGCGGCCCCACTTGATGCGTAATGACGTTCTGATCCATGTTGAACTTGAAGCCCGCAAAGCGGCCCAGCATCCCATCCTCGTAGGCGCTGGCAATCTCCGGGCCACTGTGAAAGAGGGCGCTGTTGCTGTCCACGATGCGGGCCTGTTCCCACTGATCCATGACCACCATGCGGCGGCCATCGCGGGGGGTGGCGAAATCGTCGAGGAGGGCGGCCGCTTGCCCGTAGACCGTACGGGTATTGACGGCATTGGTCCAGACGCCCGCGCCCCAGGAGCCGCCGCCAATCGAGTTGGCGACATTCCAGTAGCACGTCTGGAAGCCCGAGAGGTCCACGCTATTGGCCAGCTCGATGCCTTTCGGCTCGCCAACCCGTTTGCTCCAGTCGTCAAAGTTAAAAGTCTGCTCCACGAGGCCCATTTCCAGGTCACAATGCTTATGAAAATCAATCGAGAGCGGCACGGTGGTTTCCTGATAGGCCCCGCCCACAAACGTGGGACCATCCTGCACCACAAACGGGGTGGGCTCCCGGATTTGCAACACCTTGCCAATCTTCGCGCCAGTGATGGCAAACTGATTGTCATACTTCCGGTTCACGTTACTGGAGAACACAATGTTGTTCTTCAGCACTTGCAGAATGCGCCGCGTCACCATGGTAATAGTGACGTAGGTATTAGTATCCGCCATGCAGGGCTCCTACCGACGCCGAGACGCCTGTTTCCACCAGGCTTCAAATTCCGCCTGGCTCATATCCTCACGGTAGCCCGGCGTCGTGGTACGCCCCCCGCCAGACAGCGGCGTCGGGGGCTCGGGTTTGGGGGTGGCCTGGCGCGGCGCGGCTCGAGCCGGAGGCGGAGCTCCGGTCCCGTTGGCACTCGCCCGCAACAGGCCAAGTTCAATGCCGAGACGATGCCAGGGCACTTGATTGAGCCGCTGGATATCCTCGGGGTGGTCATGGAGATGCAGGACCAGGTCGGGGCCATGCGTGCCCGCCAGCTCAATCGCCGTCTTCAGATTCGGGGAGAGCTGACGCACCACGACACCGCAGCGCTCGTAATAGTCCGGGTGCTGCCGGAGCACTTCCGCTTCCCGCTGGCGCACGGCCTGCTGGGCATCCGCGAGTTCGCGTTGCTGCGCGGCCTCCTGCGCTTTGGTCGCTTGCTCGGCCTGAAACGCCGTGAGGCGTTGCTCGGCGCGGTAGTCGGCGACCGCTTCAATGTAGGCATCTTCCGCCGCGTAGTACGCCTCCTGGGACGTGAAATCCTCACTGCGCGGGCGCACGGGGCGCGACGGGGCCGCAGGCGCGGCCTCAGGAGCCGCAGGCCGTTGGAGGGCCTGGACCGTGCCTTTGAGCATGTCCAGTTCCCGCTGGTACTCGTAATTGCGACGGGTCAACGTATCAATGCGCCGTTGAATGCCCCGCGGGACGGGGGGCTCCTCCTCGGGCGCAGCAGGGGCTGAGTCTGCGTCAGGCGCTGTCGACTCCGGAGACGCCTCGGCGGGCGGCTCCTCAGTGACAGGCGCAGCCGGGGGTAGCGAGGGCGGGGAGCCTTCTTCCACCAAAATCCCAGTCTGTTCTTCGGCCATCGGGCGTACTCCATTAGCATGTGGTACGCGCCCCACATGAGGGCGAGGCAGGCACAGGACCCGGTGCCTGAGCGGGAGGTCGAAACGGTATCGGCGCTAGCAACGCAAAAAGCCCCCACAGTGCCGCTTCTAGAAGCACTCTGAGGGCTCAGATTTGCGCCGTCCCCTGGGGATCAGGCAGGGGCTAGCGCCGATATACACTTGTGTGCGAACAAGGCTGCTAGGGCCGCACGCTCCCAGTGCTGACCGGCGGCCGCAGGGCCTGCATCCTGTCGGTGCGCGCCTCGTACTCGGCGAGCGCCAAGTCCAGCTCCGCCATGCGGGCCTCATGCGCCTGTTCCTGCGCCTGGAGCGCCAGCTTGTGCTCTTCGAGTTGCTGCTTCAGCGCCAGCTCGCGCTCTTTGTTCTGCACCGCCAGCCGCAATTGCTGATTGTCCATCGTGAGGCTCTGCATGCTCTGTTGCATCTGCATCAGTTGCCCCTGGACTTTCTTCAGTTCCTCTTCCAGGAGCGGGGCTTTCTGCGCAAGCTGCATTTGTTCCTGCGCCTTGGCAAACTTCTCCGCGCCGGGCTCATCGGCCAACAGTTCCGGGGGCATCGCTTTCTTCAGGCGATTCGCGGCCTGCTCGGCAAAGTCCACATCGAGGCTGCGGAAATAGATGTCGCCAATCGTATGCTGGAGCCATTCAGAGCTGCCCATAATCGGGCTCAGCTTATCGACCGCGTCCTGGCGCTTGGTCGCAAACGACGGCCCACCATCCACGCGCACATCGTAGCGCCCCACCGTCACGTCGTAGAGCCGTTCCTTCCCGTCTTCATCGACGTAGCGTTGATTGAGCAGCACCTGGCGCACTTGCTCATCGTCGCCCACAATGCGCACGGTCTGCGGGCCATCGTAGTAGTGCGGGATGGCGTCGAGGAGGATGCGCCCGAGATGGCGAATCATCCAGCGCTCATTATCCTGGTAGTGGAAGCAGGCTGTATTAATGCCCTGCTGGCGCCGTCGGATGGCCTCCCCACTGATGGCCGGGTCCTGATCTTGCACCTGGTCATGGTAGCCGCTAATCGCGTTGATGTGATCGGCCGCCATGGCGACCCCTTGCATCATGGCCTGCACGGCCGGCTCCACGGCGGAGCGTTGCGGCGGGGGCAGGACCGTGCCCGCCACCTGCACAGGATTGTACGGCAGATAGCTATAATTGCTCGTGTTCGCCGCGTTCCAGTATTCTTCAAAGCCCTGGAACTGTTCATAGGCGCCCACAAAGGCGTTCTTGGGCGCAAGGGCCACCCCTTCGGTAAAGGCGGTGAACCAGTAATTGGCCATCTGCTGGGGATCTTTCAAGCGCCGCGTCAGGCCGCGATAATCGACCTCCCCCTCGAGGTCCATCTGTTCCCCCACGAGCTGCGCCAGCGGCAGATACCGCCCCAGCCAGTGCGTTTTTTCCAGCACTTCATGGCCATTGATTTTGGCTTGCCAGACCTGCGGGATGCGCGTCGTGCGTGTTTTGAGCACCAGGGGCTGTTGGTCGGGCGTGACGCGCGCCATCGGGAGCACCTGCCCATCCTCCAAGAGTGCCAGTTCCATCGGGCGCCACTCGCGCCACCAGTATTCGGCCACCTGCACCTCGCTACCGTTGAACCAGGTGTCCCCTTCCGCCGCCCAATGGGTCGCGTCGACAGGCAGGCGCCGATACGTCCGCTCGTAGTCGTCCTTGGCCAGGCGGGTCACGATGAACGTCCAATTGGCGTCCGAGCCATCGGGCATGGTGTACGCCGGGTCCAGGTAGACGCTAAACGGGTTGCGAATGGGCAGGATGCGCAGTTCCTGGCGAAAGCTGAAATCGTCCACATAGACCGGCACGATCCGACAGAAGCCGCGCCCAATGCCGACGGCCTGCTGGCGACTGGTCGTGTAGGCGATATCGGCCTGGCTCTGCTGCTCGATGTCCCGCACCAGGCCGCGCAGAATCTTCGCCGTCTCGGGGTCCGCCTGATCGTCCACCGCGCTGACAATGATCCCCGGGCGATGCTGGCGCCCCTCGTTGACAATCTGGCGCAGGTGCGTGCCCATGCGGTCAATAGTGAGACATGGGCGCCGGTCGCGGTCACGTTGCTCGACAATGCCCGGCGGCCACTGTTCGCCGGCCTCGAAGCGCTGGTCCTTCAGCGCTCTCGTGCGCCAGGCGCTTTCGGCCTGCTCCGCCTGCGTCCAGTGCGTCTGCGCGGTGGCGAGCAGCGTCGCATCGTCCTCAGAGGGCCACAGGAGCGGCGCCGCGTCCGGGTCCTGCATCGCCGAGGAGGGCGTGGATGCAAAGGGAAACGACTCAGCCACTCAGCGCTCCTAGCGCCTCGGTCAGCAGCACTTGTTCGGCCGTATCAAAGCGCAGCGTATAGCGATGGCCATCCTGCGTACACACCACGATCAGTTCACTACTGGTGGGATAGACACGGAACGGTTCTTCAAAACTGGACGCCGGGTCAATCTGTAAGTGCATCGGCTTCGTCCTCCTCGCGCAAGCGACATGCCAGCCAGTCCAGCGCCAGCAGCGCATGCGTATAGGCGCCACATAGGAGTGACTCGGGGGGATACACGGCCTGCCGTGCCCGCAGCACGGAGCGGGCGCTACTCACCCAGAGCCGCTCGCTGGTCAGGCGCGTCTCGGGGAAGGCCAGCGTGGCGGGGGCATACGGGGTCGCGTCTTCGGTCATCATCGCTCCTTTACGCCAGCCAGCTTTGGCCACGGGGCACCGCGTCCACCGAAGGCCGCGGGCGCACCGGCGCAGCGGGCATCCCCTTGGGCGCCACCGGCACGGAAAATGTGAGAGCTAAGCTGTCACCCACGTCGGGCGATGCCAAGCCCCGCGCCTTCATATGGGCCTTGCGCTCCAGTTGCAAGCGGTTCTGGGCATCGTAGCCGTACTCCGGGCCAAGCAAATCGGCGCGCAACTCTTGCATGTAGGGGGCTTTAGCATCCAGACTGGCGCGGGCCTGGAGCCAGGTGCGCAGGCCCGCCCACGACGCAGCCCGAATATTCTCATAGTGCACCGGGTCCTGGGGCGTGCCCCCATTCAGCACCTCTTCCACGCGGTAGTTGCGGGCGCGACACACATCCACCACGCCCGCGCCCACCCCGACGCCATCGACACACAGCGTCGGCTGGGCACTGCGGTAGCGCTCGACGGCTTCGCACACAAAGCCGCTCAGGCGGACCGTATCGAGTTCGCGGTACGTCGTACATTCGAGAATCTGCCCGCCACGCCGGACCAGAATGACGCTGCGATCATCCCCAAAGCGCGCCACATCCACGCCAATGATGGTCGGCGCCAGCGGGTCATCGACCGCCTCCCGGCGACAGGCCGCGTCCACGTCGGCGTCACTGATAAACTGCCCCACGGCCTGGCGAGGGAATGCGCCCTTGACGCGCACGCGCACAAAGTCACTATCCTCGCCGTAGTCGGTGATCCACTGCGCAATCTGCGCCTGGTCGGCCATCTTCGCCGTGCGGCTATCGACCTGCGTGGTACTCCAGCGATGCGCGAAGCGGCCCCCAGGGAAACATTCTTTGAAGCGGCCACTGTTGCGGGTCGGGTTGGCAAAGGCGAGCCAGAACGCGCTGGGCGTCGTCATCGCACCCTCGACGTTCTCCCAGATAATATCGTCAATCGCGCTGGCTTCGTCTTTGATCACCAGCACGTGTTTCTCGTGGGTGCCCGCAAAGGCTTCGGGGCGATCTGCGCGCCACGGGACCGCGGCGACAAACCAGGTGGCCGGGTGCTGGCGGTGGTAACACTTGGTGGCGGTCCAGGCAAACGTCTCCGCATAGAGACTGAGCTGGAGCCACTTGGCGAGTTCGCGCCACGTCTTGGTATTGAGCTGCGTGCCGGTGTTCGCCGTGACCACCGCTTGGGGGTGGGGATGGGTCGCGAGGAACCACAGGATAATCCAGGAGGTCAAGGCCGACTTGCCCACGCCGTGGCCGCTTGCCACAGCCTTACGGAACGCCACGGTGGACGTCTGGATATGCACGCGCATCTCTTCCAGCACCGCCACCTGCCACGTATCCGGCCCGGTCTCGTGTGCCAACAGCGTGCCGGGTTCGCCCCAGGGGAAGGCCGCCAGGACGAAGCGCAAGGGGTCATCCACGCAGGAGGCCGCGAAGTCGAGGAGGTCGGCGTCAGGCAGGCAAAGCATGGCCATTGCGGCGCTCCTCGAGCGCGGTATGCGCCCGCGCCAGGCGGTCACTCCAGGTCAGCGTCACCTCGCCGGAGACTTCTTGCTGCACGTGGAGGTTGTCACGGTACTTGTCGGGCTTCGCGCCCTTCATGAGGAAGATGAGGAGGGTATCACTATATTCAGTTTCAATCGCAATCGGCTGGTCTTTGTAAAACTTCGTCTTGGTAATCCCCTCGCGCGCGCGGCGCACCGCTTCCTCTTCCAGAATATCCCCGACCATCCGCTGGGCATCGAGCCAGGCTGTCTCATAGTCCGGGTCCACCTTGCGCCAGTAATAGTGCATCCGTAGGGCCACGTTCGCGCGGGTGGCCGCATGCGAAATCCGCCCCGTTTCCGCATAGGCCGCAAGAATCGCCCGCTTTTGTGGGTGGGTAATTTTCGGAAAGAGGGTCGTGACGCTGGGGGCAGCCATAGACTCCTGTATCCTGCTCCCTGCTGCCCGCTGGCGGGCAGCAGGGAACGCAGCGCATTTTGTCAGCTCGGCACAAAAAAGCGCACGGGTGCCCCGAGGGACACACATGCGCTTAGAGACAAGGTAGGGCGAAGGGGAAAAGTTGTCAAGGGAAAGATTGCATGGCATCTGTCACGTGGGGGCACACGCGCTGCACACGCCCATCTCCCCACCCCACGGTGCGGGGTGGACCTGGATTGCCGGGGCAGCGAGGCAGGCTTCACAGAGAGGGCCTGGCAGCGCGGGCGGGGGAGCGCCGTCAAGAATGCAAAGAGCCTCACCGTCAGCAGCGCCGTCCAGAATAGGGATAATCTGGATGCCAAAATAGTACGCAGGGATGAGCCCCACGAGTGCACGAGCGGTGGCAGGGTCATTCACATCCATGGGGGGGGGGGCTCCTCTGTGAGTCGAATATCAACACGGGTGGTCCCATATCCTATACGCGCACCCATGTAAACGCAAGGGCATTCAGGCCCACAGGCACGCGAGTAGGGCCTCATCCATCAATGGCACAGCAACCATCGCGCCCTCGCGTGCAGGGCCTCTCTCTCACCATACTCCCTCAAGCTCGCCGCGATAGGCGCTTCCCCCGGCGGCCAGGTACCGCAGCCGTGGAAGCGCCCGAAAAATGGTCGCTAACCGTCGCTCAATCGCTGCGAATCGGGCCAACTCGCAGCGCTCGATACACGCAAGGCGTTCACCGCGAAGGGTGGCTCGCTCTACCACAAGACGGTCCACGTGTTCCTGGGGAGACAGGGCACAGCCTCCTTCGCCCAGCGGGCAGCTTGTATCTCCACACACGCATGTGCCCCATAGACGCCGCAGTGGGGGCAGGGAGACGGCGCGCTCAGTAGGGCGTTCAGGTCTTGCCGTACGCGCAGCAGTGTGGCCTGATACTGTTGCATGCTGGGTGACAAGACACCACCGGCGAGCGTCCGTAATTCCATCGCGACCGCATTCAGCAAACATTGCGCGGTATAGTTATCCACATCCAAAGTCATGAGCGCGCCCCCTCTGCCAGCCATAGCGCACGGAAATCGAGCCATCGCTATTGTGCTGCTGCGTTACCGTTAAAGGCGGAACATCTCCCAACTGCTGACACGCCGAAATCAAATCATCACGCAGCGCGCAGGCCGTTGACGCGCTAAGGAGCAACGTATAGACATCATGATTATAGGCCATCGTGACCACCACGCGGTCCCCCGCAGTGGTCACGTTAAAATCGGGAAGGTCAAACGTAGGAATGTCACTCATACCGACGTCTCCTCCGTCGCCACATAAAAGTCACACAGCCCCAGGCGCAGGCTCTCCAGGCTCCGGCAATAGCCGCAGGGCAAGCTATGCTCCTGGTGCACGGCGTACCGATGCGCCAGGTAGCGCTGCGTCAAGGCGTGGTCCAACTGCGTCCATTGGGCTTCCGTCATGGGTGGCGGCACAGGCGGTCCTCCTGCACACGCCGCGCACATCCCCATCGCGCCACCCCAGGGCGCGGGCTGGAGCTGCACGGCAGGCGCATCGAGGCACACCTCGCAGAGGTGGCCGGGGAGGGCAGGCGCAGGCGGGGGATCTTGGAGGATCTCGATCACCGACACGCGCAGGTACATGTCCTGCCAGAGCTGCTCCACGTCCGCCATCGGCGCGAGCATCGCCAATGGATCGAGTGTGCAGCCGTCCAGCGGGGGCGTTCCAGACGCACCTACTGGTATCCTGGCATCCAGCGCGGCACCCTCCTCGGCATTGCAGAGAGACTGGTATCGAGATAAGCGAGAGATGAAGCTCATGGGGGTCACTCCTTGCCAGCGTCGGGCATGCCGAGAAGATAATCCGTCGTACAGCCAAGCGCAAGGGCAAGGTCTCGCACCGTCCGCGCATACACATGCTCAGAATTGCCGTGCTCCAGCCGGGAAATGGTAATGGGATTCATACGCGCACGCGAGGCCAGTTGGCGCTGGGTGAGGTCTTGCTGCCGACGCAACGTACGTACACGGGTGCCTAAAGGGACATCCATAAACCCTCCTTTAGACAACAGTGTAACAAATTTTCACAGGTATGCAATATTTATTTACAAATGAGTTGACATGAAGTTAGCAGGGTTGTATACTCTTCAATAGAGACAGCGCAAGGCGAGGGAAAAGGAACTGGCAAGGACCTTCCCCCGCCCCACAGCACCAACCCCTCTCCAGAGGAGCCTAGGCAATGGCAAGTATACATGGCACAAGCGTCGGCTGCAACCGCAAGCGCCCGAGTGCGAAAGTGGTCATCGTGAAAGAGCCCGGCACGCTCCCCGAAGCAGCGTGTAGCGTCAACCTGCTGTTCGACGTCCCCGGCTACGGCAAGGCGCAAGCCACCGGGCGCGGGGCCAATGCTGACGAGGCCGCTGCGAACCTGACCGCAACTATCGCCGCCACCCGCGCAGCGCTGGCTCCCGTGCCAGCCGAGCCGCCGATGCGCACCCGCACGGAGCAACTCGCCGCGCTGCTGGCCTGCGGCCTGGACAAGGCCATGGCGAAACATGACCTCAGCCTCGTCGAACGCCTGAGCAAGGCCGCTGCGCTGGTGCTGGGCGGTGCGGTGGCGCCGGGCGAGCGTGAGGGGCTGCTGACCGTCCGCAGCCAGCGCGAGCCGGAGCTGTGGTACAGTGTCGAGGCAGGGCAGTGTACGTGCAAAGACTGGAGTACGCACACGAAGGCGGGGCAGAAGTTTTGCTGCCAGCACGTGCTGGCCAGTGCGATGTATCTACGACTGGCGGAGCCACAGTAACGAACAGACCCGGGGCGTCGCAGGGCGCCCCAGGAAGGAGACCCCAATGGCCACATGTTTTGGCTGGTATCACAAGCGCGGCAACAATGCGAAAGTCCGGACCATCGACATGCAGGCGGGATATGCCTGCGGGCACGGGCGTTTTGAGAGCCACGGCTTCTTTCTAATTACGCGGGAGGACGGCGCAAAAATCACCATCCGGGTCCCGCCAGCCGAGTTTGCACGCCTGGCCGCGCAGATGGCCAGCCTCCAACTGGCCGCAGAGAGACAGGCAGAGGAGCCCGCCTAACCCCACACCGGGGCGTCGGAGGGCGCCCCACGAAGGAGCATCCGCATGGCCAGAGAACTGGACGACTCCCCCTGTGACCATCTCTTTGACGGGGGGCTGTGTACGCAGTGCCTCTGTCCCGAAAGCGCGCAGCACGAGCAACGCGCCGCCAACGCCATCGAGAATGCCCAGGCGCTCATGGGCACCTGGCTTCCCGAGTGGCACACGTTTCTCACGAGAGACGATGCCCTGTTTCGCGCGTGGCGCGCGCATCGCCACAGGGGCGATGTGCAGGAGTAACGACGGCAGTCCACACACCGGGGCGTCGGAGGGCGCCCCACGAAGGAGCGAGAATGACAGCCCAACCATGTGCCTACTGCGCAGCGCCCGCCACACACACGCTCTGGCCTGACCGGGAGCAGGGCCGCATGCTGGCCCGGGTGGGCGATTTCCCGAGGGCGCGGCTCGAATACTGTGCCCGTTGTGCGGATGCCCTTGCTGCCGGTGAAACCGGCGAAGCCTTGGCCCGGCGCCTGAATACAGCGCACGCGGCGGCTGGAAGGTTGCCGCAGTAACCACACCCCCCCCGGGGCGCCGCAGGGCGCCCCGCTTCCGCTCCTCACGCCAGAAAGTACCCACTACTCCAGAAATTGCTGCGCCATCCGCGTCAGCACCCCGCGCGTGTGCCCCTGGGTAAAGTGGGCGTACCGCTTCACCATCGCCATGGTGCGATGCCCCAGGATGTCGGCCAGCTCGACCAGGTTGGCGCCAGACATGAGCAGATAGCTTGCGGCCGTGTGACGCAGGTCGTGAAACCTGAATTGCTGCAACCCCGCTTCTTTCCGTGCTTTATCCCAGGCATAATCAATCCGTGTCGGCACGCCAGTCACCGGGCCAGGAAACAGCCAGGCGTCCGGCGGCATGATAGCGAAGATCGGCTTGCTCAGATAGTCCAGTGCGCCACCGATGAGCGGCACGGCCCGAATGATCCCGCCCTTGGTTTTCACAAAATACACCACCTTCTGCGTCAAGTTGACGTCCCGCCGCCGCAAGTGAAGCAGCTCATCCTTGCGCGCGCCCGTATGCAGCGCCAGCAGCACCACCGGGTACAGGCGCGGGTCCTCACTGTGGCGACACGCCCGCACGAGCTTCTGGCGTTCCTCCGTACTCAGGAAGCGAATGTACGCTGCGGGGTCCGGCAGCTTGCGCAGCTTACGAAAGGGGTGCTCTTCCAGGTACCCCAACTCGTTAACGGCCACGGTGAACGCCGCCGAGAGCGCATCCATGTACACGCGGACGGTGCCCGGCTTGTGCGTCGTCGCCAGGTCATCACGCCAGGCCCGCAACCAGGCCGGGGTAATCGCCGCGAGGGGCAGCTCGCCGAACGCCCGCTTATAGTGGCCGTAAAGGAGGCGCTGCTTATAGGCAGTGCTCGGGGCCTTGAGGTGGAGGTACTCACGGTCGTACAGGGTCAAGAGGTCCGTGACGGTGGGGGCAGGGGCTGTGACCATCGGAAGCTCCTTCTATGCGAGAGGGGAACACGAGGACAGGTGTATCCAGGGCAGAAACCGCACGCAAGGACTTTTGATAAGGGGACAAAGTGATGCTGGCGAGGAATGGCGGCAAGGCATTGAAAGTCCATGGCTTACACGAAATGCCATTTTGGCGTAACTATGAGATCTTTCTGGTACAAAGCGCCTTGTTTCTGTGACGAATAGGACTTGTGCCCCTTTTGGGGATGAGGAATGGCGCCGTGGACGAGGCGGCAGACCTCTTGAAAGAGGCGGTAGCTTTCGCGTTCTTCGGGGGGAATGGCGGGAGAGGTGCCGGCGCCAAAGAGCGCGGCAACGGGGACCTGCAAGGCCTCGGCAACGCGGGCAATATCCTCTAAGGTAATGTTCTGCTTGCCGTTTTCAATCCGTGACACACTCGCTTCGGTTTTGTCCACACGAGAGGCAAGCTGCTTCAGGGTCAGCCCTGCGCGCTTGCGATACCGCCGTACCTGCTCGCCAAAAGCAACCTGCATTTCCTGGGCTCCATCCATCGACACGACTCCTGCGTCACAAGAAAACTTCCATACGATGTAATGTACCAAAGGCTTACACGCCATGCAATCTTATTTTCGTAGAGATACAAAATAAGGCTTGCATGGTGTGTAAGTTTCTGTCTATACTTGCACCGTATGTAATGTTGAGACAAAGGAGCCCATCTATGACGAATCGTATCCGTCATTTCCGCGAACAACGAGGATTGACCCAGGCAGAGCTAGCGGGTGCGCTCGGCATGCATGAGCATAGCGTGATCCGCTGGGAGAAAGGGTACACGTCGATTCCCCTGGAGACGCTCAAGCGTTTGGCTCGGTTCTTTCTTGTCGCTCCAGACGAACTTGCCCCCGATATGGTCCCAGACCTTTTGCGGGTCCCACAGGAGGACACGACGCATGCGTAGTCCCCCACCGGCATTATCCGTGCTGAATTGGAGCTGGGGATCAGACAGCAGCGCAATAGCTCTCATGTCGCATCATGGCGAACTTCCACCATTTGATGTGATTATCAGTGCCGATACGCAGGGCGAGCCTGATGAGGTTTACGAGACAGTTGAATGGGTCTCGGCCATTCTTCAGCCGTATCTGCATCGCTCCATGATCCCGTTACCGCTAGCCCCGATTGATGAGCCAGAGACAGGGCAAGAAGAATTGTTCTGCTTTGCCTGCAATACCTAAGAAAGGACTCTCCCCATGTATGACTATGACGACTTCCCAGAACTCGGCACGCCCTGCCCCGACCCAGTCGTTGAAATGGCCATCCTGCGTGAAGCCCTGCGCCTGCTCATGCAAACCGAGCAGCTCAGCAGCGACGACGAAACGCTCATTGCCACGCAGGCCCGTAACGTCCTGCGCTACGGCAGCCGGGTTGCCCCAGACGAGGTGCCAGCATGACCCGACACGACCACTATGCCAGCCTCCCCGTGGCACCCCACCGCCAGGGCGGCCATGTGTGGGCCGTCGCCAGCGCCCTCCAGGCCGCGCGGCTTTTCCTCGCGGAGGAGGGCCGCTACCCGACAACCACGCAGCTCCACAGCGGTGAGGGGCTGCCCAATTACGCAACAGTGGCCAGACTGTTTGGCTCGCTCCGTGGCTATCTCCGTGCGCTGGACACGCCACGCGCCGGGCCATCCCCCTACGCCCGGCGCGTGGCGTGCCGACGCTGCGACACCGCCTTTCAGAGCTGGGATGTCCGACAGAATCGCCTCTGTCCACAGTGCAACGAAAGCCCAGAGACGGACGGCGCGTGGATGAACAACACACACGTGACCTGGAGCACCGACCTGGGCGGCATGTTTACCCTGGAGGAGAACGGCTCGTGAAGAGACCACACCGCAACACCGACGGTCCCCGCCCGCGCAGCGCGCTGGATCGGCGCCAGTCCGCCTATCCGGTGGGCGCCAGTCTGGAGGAGATGACGGAGACCGCGCTGCTGCTCGACGCCGCCCTGGACGACGCCGACCCCAACGACGGGGATATCGCCGCCTGGCTCCGGCAACGGCATGCCCAGCGCAACTAACGAAAGGAGTCCCCCATGCGAGTACGTCCCGCGGGCTATCTCACCTGCCCCCGCTGCGAGGGGCTCTATGCGCAGGGGCGGGCGTGCCCCTGCGCGACCGACCCGCCCTGCCCGCACTGGCTGCGCCTGCTGGCGTGGGGCGCCATGGGGCTCTTCTGTGTGCTGGCGTGGGCAGGGGTGGCGCTGCTCGGCTGGTGGGTGGTGATGCAGCGCGGAGGGCAGTAGCCATGACCCACACGCACCGCTACCGCTTCCCCGACGTGACCACGCTTACGCTGCCGGACATCCACGGCTGGTGTGACTGCTTTCTGGCCTGGCGCTGCGTCGAGTGCAAAGCGCCAGGGCCGTACACGACATGCCAGGTCCACGAACAGACACGCAACATGACGTATGCCGCGCTCCAGGCGCTGTGGGTCGCTGACCCACAGCGCGGAGGGCGGGTGCAATGACGGAACACTGGACCGTGACAGAATATCACGCCTATCTGCGGGGAGCCGCCGCCAGGGGCAGGCTACGCCAGGCAGAGACCGTGCTGCCGCCCCCGTCGCTCACCCACAAAGCCTTTCAGGCCGCCATCGTGCGCCTGGCGACAGCGCATGGGTGGAAGGCGCATTTTACGACCAATTCGCGCAAATCGCCCTCGGGCTGGCCCGATCTTGTACTAGCCCGGGTGGGCGAATGCCTGATAGCAGAGATGAAAGTGGGCACGGATACGGTCTCCATCGAGCAGGCCGTCTGGCTGCAACTCTTAGGGACCGTCCCTGGCCTTGAGACCTACGTGTGGCATGGGCCGGACGCCTGGCCCCAGATTGAGCAACGACTGACGCAACCAAAGAGGAACACCGAATGCTGACCACGTACGACAGACGCAAAGCCGCTGGTCTCTGCGGGCTCTGTGGCACCAGGCCACCCCATGCCGAGTATGTGTACTGTGACCCGTGCCGTCTCCGCGAAGCTCTGCGCAAAGATGCGCACCTCACGGTTGACGAATGGCACCGTAGAGAGGCCCTGCGGTGTCAGGCACCCTTCGTGTCGCGTCTGCTTTCTCCGCTGCCGTCAGCCCTCCACGGCCCAGCGGTCGGCCACTGCGGGCAATGGTGGCCCTGCACAACGCTGCCGGTGCGCTGTGGGACATGTGGGGCGGTGGTGCTGGAGGAGCGGGGATGAGCCTGCTTCTGTGCCAGGGAGAAGCCACTGCGCTCCCCCTACGCGAGGCGAGTGTGCAGTGTTGTGTCACCTCGCCGCCCTATTGGGGCTTGCGGGATTACAACGTTGCCGGGCAACTCGGCCTCGCAGCCCTCGCTGCATGGGAGGGGGGAGAGGGGCATCCGCAGATGCCCACGTATACCGACTTGTCCCTGTTTAGCGAGGTGCAGCCATGCGCGAGCCCGTCCCCATTCTCAGCAAACACTTTGGTGCCTGGGGCAAGGATGACTCCCCTTCCCCTGCGTTGCCGACCGACGAGACCTGCCTGGCGCACCTGATGCGCGCCTCAGGCCAGACCGACGCGGCGTACTGGCAGCAGGCCCTACGCTGGTGCCATGTGCCGTGGAGCAGCCCGGCACACGACTGGCCAGACGGGCTGGCGCGGGTGCTGGCGAGCCACGCGCATCAGCGGTCGTGGGAGGGCTAGGGGGCAGCCGTAGCAAGCAGGTGCAACGCAGGGTCGTCGTCATAGAGGCCCACGAGCCAGTCAATCGAGCAGGTAAGGGCACGTGCCAGGCGGCGGAGGACATCCGCGCCAGGATTCGGCGTGTCACCATGTTCAAGACGAGAAATCATGTTCTGACGCATCTTGGTCATTTCGGCAAGTTGTCGTTGGGACAAGCCGAGTTGTTCACGACGCTGGCGGATACGGTCCCCAAGAGGCATACGTGGCTCTCCAGAATAACGCATGAGTAATATTACTCAATAGGGATAGACAATGCAACAAAGATATACTGAATATATTGACTTTCTCATTCCTAATTAGTAATATATAGGTGTCATGAATGATGCTAGAGGGTATCACAGGGTAGGCATAAACACAGCAGTACATGAAGCCTGGGGGATGCATGGCCGTACAAGCGAGTCCACGAGAGGCACACGCCACCGCGAACGGGCAGGGCTCTCGGGAGGAGACGCTTGCCGCCATGGTAAACGAGGGGAGTGCAGAAGAGTTCGTCGATACCCTGATTGGCATTCTCCAGATGGATGCCTACGCCACGAAGATTCTGTATGAGCCGCTCTGTCAACGCCGCTGTGCCCAGGTGAAGCGGGAGTATCGCCCGCTCTACAAGGGCAAGCTCTACAAAGCGGTACAGATGACCCTGGGCTATGAGGCGCCAGCGTGGGACCGGGAAATTGATGTCTGGGTCTACAGTCAGGATCGGCTTATTACGGTGCCTCTGTCGAGTATTGCCGACGAGGATGTCTCCTGGCTCTGGGAACCCTATGTGCCCTACAAGAAATTGACGCTGGTTGAAGGCGATCCAGAGGGGGGGAAGACCTACCTGCTCTTGGCGATTAGTGCCGCTGTCACGAAGGGGTTGCCGCTTCCTGATCAACTCGGACTGATGGAGCCCGGCAGCCGCAAGCCTGGGAATGTCCTGTATATCACGGCGGAGGATGGGCTCGCAGATACGATCAAGAAACGGGCGAGAAAATGTGGCGCAGACCTGGACCGGATCTTCGTAATTCCGACCGCCAGTATGTTCCCAGAAGACATGCAGCCGTTTTCGCTGGCCCGGCCACATCTCCTCAGTGCTGCCATTGAGGAACGGGAGGCCAAGCTCGTGATCCTTGATCCCCTCACGGCGTTTCTGGGGGCAACGGTTGATATGCACCGAGCTAATGAAGTCCGACCGCTCATGACGACACTCGTTGGCATTGCCGACAAGCATAATTGTGCGATGGTCGCTATCCGGCATTGGACCAAGGCGGTAGGCGGGAAGGCCAGTTATCGTGGACAAGGCAATGTCGATTTTCTCGCAGCGGCTCGCTGTGTGTTATCCGTGGGGGAATCCCCGGAAGATGAACGGTTACGACTAATGGCGCAATCGAAAAACTCTCTCGTAGCGCGGGGGACATCGATCCTTTTTGAAATTTCCGATAGTGGCTTGCATTGGGCAGGAACGAGCACCCTCACGGCAGACGAATTGAGTGCCGCCCAGCCGAATAAACACCAGCACCAGCGCAAAGATGCGATGCAATGGCTCAAGGATTTCTTGAAGACAGGGCCACAACCAGCAACCAATGTCACCATTGCTGCTGATCTCGTGGGGATTAGTGACCGAACGTTACGGCGGGCAAGAGAGCATTTACACATCCTCACAACCAAAGATGCCGGCGTGTGGTATTGGCGGCTGCCAAACTTCCACAAGTGGGAACGAGAACGCTATCCGGGGCAAGAAGATGAGGAATAAAAAGTTGGCCAAGCTGGATAAGTTGGACACCCTGGCCATGTTGGCCATGTTGGCCAAGTTGACGAGCAAGTCTACACTCATGAGTCAACTTGGCCAAGTCATCTTGGCCACTTCTTAGGGGGGGGGCGAGATGCGGGGACTTGTGGAATCAATCGGTTAGGTTCATGTTGGCCAACTTGGCCAACTTTTTACCTGCGCAGGCGCGCGCGTAAAAGCAATGATCATGCCAGAAAGGTATCTATGAAGGCGATAGGAACAGAAAACCAAGGAGCCCCATATATAACCCCACTCCCCGACCCCAGCCTCACCGCCCGCCGCGCCATCACGCGCTATGGGGATACCCTGCACACGCGGCGCCAGCAGGGCGTCGTCTATTGGTGGCTGCCGGAAGAGCCACAGGACCTGCGGGCGACACCGCCCAGCCAGGAGGAGACCCGCAATGGCACGCATGCCGCCGAGTGAGTATCCGCCCTGCGCGCCGCCTGGTCCTGCCTTTCACCAATGCGCCTGTCGCGCGCTGGTCAGCGAGCACGTGTGGATCCAGGGCACAAAGGAGACGCCCGCGCACTGGCGGGGGGTGCCCGAGAGACTCACGGCAGCCCTGGGACTGCCGCATGGATGTGCCAGGAGTGAGGAGAAAAACGAGCGGTTACTTGACACGTTCCCTGGTCGCTTTTTCCCGAATGGCGAGCTCGATAATGGAGGTTGCCGTGAGGCCATGCTTCTCGCTGAGTAATGCGAGGAGACGGCGGGCTTCCGCAGTGAGACGGACAGTGGTAGACCGCTTTTTTTCCATCGAATATCCTTGACAGCGTATGGCAGATGTCTTACACTTGGTATTCATGATAAGGCATGCGCCATACAGTATACAAGAAGAATCGTCCTTTACCATGCAAAGGAGCAAGTCATGCCGTACGGTGAACACACTGCCGATCCTCTTGAGTACGAGAAAGTGCCCAGTCTGTCCTTCCGGGATCAGCCCATTGGCACCACCTACACCGGCAAGGTGCTTGGTCCGGCGAGTCTCGTTCCATCGCGGGACTTTGAAACGGGCGAACCCGCGACCTGGCCAGACGGCAATCCGAAATATTCCGTGGTGATTCGCGTGGAGGTGAACGGGGAGGCCCGAAGTCTCTGGGCACCGAAGCCCTCCGCCATGTTTGCCGCCCTCGTGGCGGCCCAGAAAGAGGCCGGGCAGCGCATTGGCCCAGGCGGCACGCTCCAGGTGCGCTTCAGTGGCGAAGTCCCGAACGCGAAGAATCCCCGGCTGCACGCCGCGAAGCAATACCAGTGTCGCTACACGCCGCCCGTGCACGATGCGTTCGCGGACGAGTTCGCGCCCCCGGCGCAACAGGCACCACAAGCCCCCAGGATGCCCCAGGGCGCGACGAGTGCGCCGAAGCAAGGTTGGTAGCCATGGACCTGTCCGCGCAGCCGGGCACGCTCCTGGAGCTGTCTACGCCCTGTCCCCGCTGTGGAGGGACGATGGGCTGGCTGCCGCCAGGGCCACACGGCATGACGGTAAAGCTCGGCTGCGCGGGCTGCCATGCGTATCTACGCACCTTGACACGCCCCACACTGAAGGAGATGACGATGCCTCTCGAGATGCTGGCGCCCCCCTCGGCGCCGATGATGACTGGCGCCCCCCGCCCCGAGCCGGACGACATCATTGACCCAGAGGTTCCCCCAGGCACCCTGGACACCCCCATCGCCGAGCAGCCCCCTCACAGCCCCGTGGAGGCACGCGCCACAACCCCCCGTCCCGACACCTTGCCCGACGGCGTGATGCCCCTGGCAAACGGGCTGTGCGCGTACATTCGTGACAAGATGCATACCTTCATGATGGACGAGCACAAGGGCCTCATGCAGACGCTGGATGCCACGCTGGTGGCCATGCGCAAATGGGTGGAGATTGTCGGGCAGCAGAATGAACATGCGCAGTATTCGCTCGCCGATGCGCTGACGAAGCTCCAGGCGGACGGCCTCACGGTCATCCATCCCCCGTACCAGGCCGTGCTGCACGTGCAGACGCCCGCAGGCTATGCGCTGGCGCTCACGATTACGAAGTCCTCGTCGAGTGCCCTGGTGGAGGAGTTGGGCCGCCTGGAGGGCTGGTTGCAGGGGCACGGATATGGGGCGCCCCCCAGGCAGGCGGGGCAGCCATGAGCGGCAAGCTCACGAAAGCAAAACATAGACATGGACACCGCACAAGCACATACACATCGCCCACATGGATTTCCTGGAGAGCCATGCATGAGCGCTGCTATACCCCAGGTGCCGCAGATTATCCCCGCTACGGTGGTCGTGGGATCCTCGTCTGTGCAGCATGGAGATTCTCTTTTGTCACGTTTCTTGCGGATATGGGTGAACGTCCATCAGGGATGACTTTGGACCGCATACACGTGAATGGGCCGTATAGTCCAGAGAATTGCCGATGGGCTACGGCAGATGAGCAAGCAGCCAATACGAGCGCAAACGTTCATCTGACATGCAGAGGAAAAACACAAACGCTTAAAGCCTGGGCGCAAGAGCTTGGCATAAATCGACATACTCTCGCCTGGCGTCTCAAGCAGGGGAAAAGTGTCGAGCAGGCACTTACCGATCCCATTATGCCTCGTGGTGAACGGGGAATATTGGGGCTGAAGGCGCGAGGAGTCATAGATGTCTTTTAAGAAAAATAACTATCCTCCAAATTGGCAAGCGTTGCGAGCTGAAGTATTACGGCTGGCAGAAGATCGTTGTCAATGTACCGGCGAATGTGGCAGCGATCATCGGGTGGATGGGATCCCTGGCAAGCGCTGTGACATCCCAAACCATGCACGCATTGTTCGTGACTCAGTGACCCCTGCGCACTGGTGGGAGGAGAGAGACGCCCCGCGGCATCACCTTGGCGATGACTGTAAGGTGGTCACGTGCAGACTGACCATCGCGCATCTGTGCCACGAGAGCACCTGTGATAATCTCGAACATTTACGGGCGATGTGCCAGCGGTGCCACTTGGTCTACGACGCAACGCAGCATGCAGCGCATGCCATGCAGACCAGGTGGCAACAACGCGACGCTGCTGGGCAAATGAGGCTCTGCCTGCTCGCCGCCGAGGGGCCGCCGCCCGCCAGTCCCCCCATGCGTGGGAAGGAGTCGCCATGAATCCCATCATCCTATACGACCGTCTCGCCGAAGTCAGCGAGGACCTCTATCGGGCCATCACGTTGAGCGTCCTGCCCGACCGGGCCGCCCTGGAGGCGCTGTGGGTGCGGCTCGATGACCTCGTGGAGCAGTTACCGCAGGCGCTCCAGGAGATGGTCCACCCTGATGAGGTGGACCTGCCGTAAGCCAGGCGGGGCGGGGCCAGGCTCGGCGGGGCGGCGCGAGGCAAGGAAGTCATAGGGGGCACGTTGATGCGTGCCCCACTACTAAGGCATCACCCTGCGAGAGAGGATGATTCCCATGTCAGAGAGTATAGCCCATCTGGTGGACCCGGAGTTACGCGGCCTGACCCGCGCCAATGTCTTTGGCCTCCGTGATCACCTGGCTAAACACTACGCCTACTGGTTCAAAAGTATTCCCATCGACGAACTCTACTCCGCGGGCAACCTCGCCATTGCCGAGACCCTCGCCGCTGCGCCCGCTGACCTGACACCGACGCAGCTCGCCGCCCTGCTCTATCACGCCATCCGTCATGCCATCCTTGCGGTGTGGCACGAGGAGCATGCGCGTCAGCACCCCCCCTTCGCCGCCGTGAATGTCGAACGGGTCACGACGAGGAGAGTCCGCCATGCCGCGTAACCGCGCGCTCCCGCAGGCCGACCCCACGCAACACTTGGCGGACAGCATCGCGGCGAAGAAAGCCCAACTGCGCCGCATGGAGGCGCGGCTGCGGGCGACGCACCAGCGAGACCGCCAGGCGCAGTACGTCCGGGCGGGGAAGATTGTCGAAAGCTGCGGGCTCCTGGATGCATCCAGTGAGGTCCTCCAGGCGGTGCTTCGGGCGGGAGGGGAGTGCGTCGAGCGGCACGTGCAATGCGCGCCCGCCACCCCCGCACTCCAGGAAGACGCAACGACAAACACTCAGGAGCCCAGGCCATGATGGCGGAAGACGTAACCTCCCTCTTGTACCAGACAAAACTGGCAGAGAGCATTGGGCAGGCACGGCGGTTGATTCTCCAGGGGGCCGTGCGGATCAATGGAGTGCCAGTGACAACCCTCGACGCCCAGGTGCAACGAATCCCTGGCACAATATACCGCGTGCAGTGTGGGAACAAAACGGAAACGTGGACCGTCGCAATCCTGTGACAGGAAACCCCGAAAATTGAACAAGCGCGATAACTCATATGTCTACGACATATGAGCTCGTAACGCAGGAAAGAAGAAGGAAAGTCAGAGCAACATGGCCATCGTAAACTTTCGGGTGAACCACCTGACACAACGGAGTAGCGGGGCAACCAGTCGCGTGGTGCAGTATCTGACACGCGAGGGGCGCTACGCACCGACCCAGGCCGAGGTGGAGTATCTCACCCGGACGTCACCGGCGACTGCCGAACGAGACGACCTCGTGTACCAGGAGACGGCGAATCTGCCCCCATGGGCGCACGGAGATGCACAGACGTTTTTTAAGATGGCTGAACGCATGGAGGGGGAGAACAGACGGTGGGGAACCACCTGGCAGCTCGCATTGCCCAGAGAGCTGGGGCAGGAAGCACAGAGAGCCATGGCCCGCGCGTTTCTTGAAACGCACTTAGCCAACCATGCGTATCTGTTCGTGATCCACGATCCCGTGAGTGACGCAGGGCAGCATCAGCCGCATGTGCATGTGCTCTTCAGCGAGCGCGCGCAGCCAGCACACATCCCAGGTCCAACCATGTATTTTAGGAGACCAGAAGCGGGAGGCTGTGCCAAAGATCGCTGGTTGAATCATCGGTCCGTAGTCACCGAAGTGCGACACGCCTGGTGCGACTGGACCAACTACACCCTCGAGCGGGCGGGGCACGAGGCACGCATTCACCCGAGCAGTCTCTACAAGCGCAACATTGACCGTCAACCGGAGCCCAAGGTTGGCCCAGGCAAGGACCCGACAGCCATGGCCGAGCGAGCGCGCATCCGCCAAAGCCGAGACGAGGCACGCGAGCAGGCCATGGCGGCGGAGGGGTGGGCATTGCGCAAAGCGAAGCTGGGCATCACCGACGTACAGACACTGCCGCCTCCCCAATTTTTAGCCGAGAGTCGCATACGGGCACGCGGCGTCCAGCCCGGCCAGTGGGCATCGGGCGCCCCGTCACCCCAGCAGCAGACGCAGGCACGCACCAGACGCCAGCGCCAGGCCATCGAAAGGAGTATGGAGGGCCTGGAAACCGAACTCCGCATTTTGACCAGGCGGCAACAGACACTGCATCTCCCCCGTGCGCCACGGCGAGACCGTGAGGCCATGGGCGTGGGCTTGCGGGCGAACTTCCGCGAGGAGGACGAGTATGGACGACAGACCGGCTATGGTCGCTAACAACGCAGCGGCGCGGGGCTGGGAGCCCAAAGCCCCAGAGCGCGTGTTGCAGGCACTCCGCGCCGACCTCGACCGCTTTCAGGAGGCATGCCTGGCGAAGCTCCGGGAGAACCTGGGGCAGGAGTTGACCGCACATCACGGAAGAGGCACTGCCGAGATGCGCGAGTGGTACGAAGCCCGCGAAACATTTGTGCGCAACATTTGCGCAGACATGGGGGTGCGCATTCAGGACGCGTGTGCTCCCATGTTGGACGTAGCCGCCAAGGTCACGCTCGGGAGACGGACACCGGCAGAGGCGGCGCAGCACCGCATTCAGCACCGCTTGGATGCCAGGACACAACCACGCCAGGAGCAGGGCTATGGCCACCGCTACTGACCTGACCGCGATCAATGAGACACTCGACGATCTGGGCGCCGTGCTAACGCATCACGGCGACATTCTCACGCACCTGGAGCAGCGCCCCGTGCCTGACATCGCGGGGCTGGCGCGGCGCCTCGAGGACGTCGCGGATGCAGTGGACCGGCTGCACGCGCCGGAGCCAGCGATACGCCCCTGGTGGTACACCCCGGCAGCGGTGAGTCTCGCTCTGGCGCTCGGGTGGGGGCTCTGTTGGGCGACGGTGCGCTGGCTGCCGGGGGCACTGTTGCCGCCCGGCTTTACACGGATGGACCCGGTGAAGCAGAAAGGACGGTTTTAGATGACGGACAAGTATATCCTACAGGGCACAACCCCTGTGAAAGAAGAAGACCTGCTCGCATGGGCGCAATGGTTTGAAACAGCCAATCGCCAGGTAGTAGAGACATGGATCCCCCCAGACATTCGTGTCAGTACGGTTTTTCTAGCGCTCGATTACCAGCGGGACGAGGGGCCGCCGCTCCTCTTTGAAACCATGGTTTTTGGGGGAGCCTGCGACCAGGAACAAGTACGCTATAGCACCTGGCACGAGGCGGAACACGGCCACGAAGCGATGGTACTCCGTGTGCACGAGGCGGAACGTGAGTCGGGGGAAAGTGCCTAATGTTTCGCACCGCGCAAGCCGCCCATGCCCACTGGAGCACCCGTCGCCAACTCCGTCAGGCCGGGCTCTATGCCACTGAGGGGCTCATCCTGGGCACGGCCCACGGGCGGCTGGTGCGCCACAATGGGCCAGAGCACGCGCTGGTGGTGGCGAGTACGCAGAGCGGCAAGACGGCGAACTTCGTGTATCCCAATCTGTTGACCTGGCGACAGAGCATGCTGGTGCATGACCCAAAGGAAGAGCTCTTTGCCGAAACAGCGGCCTGGCGCAGCACGTTCTCCCAAGTCGTGCAACTCGCGCCAGCATCCTCCCTCTCGCACCACTACAACCCCCTGGATGCGATCCGCCTGGGGACGGAGCAGGAGATCCGGGATGTCCAACTCCTGAGCGAAGCCCTGACGGACCCGGAAGGGCAGGGGGGCGATAAGCGCAGCGGGGCGAGCCAGCACTTTAGCGAGATGGCGGCCGAGGCGATGGGGGGGCTCATCCTGTATGGGCTCTACACCCAACGGGCGCGGTCGCTGGGCGCCCTCAACGCCCTGCTCACCGCCACGCCCTTCAAGGCCCTACTGGCAGCGATGAAAGGGTACCCACATGCCGGCATCCAACGGGCGGCCGCCGTCCTCACGCAGACGGACGGCAGAGACGAGAGTAGCGGCATCTTCAGCACCACGAGTCGCACGTTGCGGCTGTACACCGACCCGCTCCTGGCCCGCATGACGGACACCAGCGATTTTACCGTGCGGGATCTGCGGGAGCGGGTCCGCCCGATGAGTCTGTACCTGTCGATCTCCTTTGGCGACCAAGAGCGGCTGCGCGGCTGGACGCGCCTCGTGCTGCGGCAAGTGCTCGATTACTGCGTCTCCAGGAAGGAGGGCTGGACGCATCGGCTGCTGGCCATGATTGACGAGGTGCCGGGCTTGAAGCGACTCAATATCCTCACGGATGGGCTCAATTACTTTGCGGGGTATGGGGTCCAGTTGGCACTCATTACGCCGAGCATGAAGGAACTGGTGGATACCTATGGCGCGAATCATAACTTCCTAGAAGGGTGCAAGATCCAGATCGTCTTTGGCATGCACGACGCCAAAGTGGCAGAAATCTTTAGCGCCCGCGTGGGGCACACGGAGGTGACGAAGACCAGACAGATGGGACGGCAGCGCGTGAGAGAGCAGGTCAAAGAGGCGCTCTTATCCCCCACGGCCCTCATGGAGTTGCCGGGGGATTGTGCGCTGGTGATCGTGGGACGCGACAAGGTGATCGCGAAGAAGACCTACTACAAAGCCAATGCGGCCTGGGCCGCAAGGAGCAGGATGTAGTTATGTTCAAGCACTACATCAATAAGATAGGCAATAGAACTCTAGTCAAAATAGGATCGAAGGCAGCACAAAGAGAATCACTCACGAGTGGCCGAATCACGAGAGCCGAATGGCTGCGATTTATGAGCAATATAGTCATGAATGAGCCCTGTTTATGCACGCCAGAAACCCCGCATTTTCATTGGCTCTGGCAAGGGAAAAGGATCAAAAACTATGGACGATTCATGTGGCGTGGGGTGGGGATATACGCCCATGTCTTTGCCTGGGTAGCATTGCGCGGGGCTCTTGCGGAAGGCATGGTGCGGGATCACCTCTGCAAGATCAAACATTGCTGCAACCCAGCATGTCTAGAAGAAGTCACGAGCGGAGAAAATACGCGGAGAGGAGAGACAACGTTAGCGGCGCAACAACTCTTGCAAACACATTGCAAGCGGGGGCATCTGCTCGACGGAGACAATCTCGTGCCCAATGGGCTGCGACGAGGTAAACGCTGGTGCAAGATATGTAGAAATGCACGGTCGAAAGAATCAAAACAGCCGCTGCGTCAGCAGGCGCGGCAAGAAAGGGCGAAGAATGCAGCCTAAAACTGAGTTTATACTGACAAGTGCCATACTGGCAGTTTCGTGTGCTTCCTATGCTTTTGGAAATACGGGGCTTCCCTGGGAGTCGGGATTGCAGACCGTAGCCAACAGTATTTCGGGGCCAGCCGGGGGCGCGGTGTGTACGGCCGGGATTGCCTGGTCCGGCTTTAATTGTTATCGCGGGACGGAGCACGGCAAAGAAGCCCTCATTAGCGCGGGCTTTGGCACGGGTATTGTGATGGGCTCGCCGCGCATTGTCTCGCTCCTCGGGGGCGGGGCCAGTGGCGCAGGGCTCGACGTGGCCCCCCTCCTCCCCCTGGCGACGGTGCTGAGTGACCTCGTGGGCGAACTGCTCGGGCATGGCGTGTACGCGGCCTGGCTATTTGGCGGGCTGCTGCTGCCCCTCGCATGGAGGAAACAGGGATGACCGACATCCCCGGCTTTGCAGCGCCGTGTTACCACAGCCTGACCCAGCCGCACCTGCTGGCGGGGGTGCCCCGGAGCTTCTTCATTCTGGACGTGGTAGCGATGATGCTCTGGGGCTTGTGGTGTCTGGTCTATCCGGCGCTGTGGCCGGGGGTATTCGTGGGCATCACCGTGTACGCCGTGGTGTGGTGCGGCACCAAGTACGATACGGACTTTTTTGACATCCTCATCGAGCACGTCGGGCACGCGCATCACTACGAAGGGTAACGAGGTATGTGGTTGAAGGAAGTACGGAAAGAGCACCATCGGCTCTCCGAGTTACTGTTCTGGGATTGCCTGGAAGACGCCCCGGGCGTGGTCCTCCAGAAGGACGGCAGCCTGCTCGCCGTGATCCGGTTCCGTGGCCCGGACCTGGCGTCCGCGCTGGACGCTGAGCTGGTCGCGCAGGCCGCCCGGCTCAATACCCTGTGCAAGCGCTTCACGAGCGGCTGGGCGCTCTTCAGCGAGGCCCAGCGCCGGGAAGTGCGGACCTACCCCGCGGCCACGTGGCCGGACCCGGTGAGTCGCCTGGTGGATCAGGAGCGCCGCCAGCATTTCACGGCCCCTGAGCGTCACTACGAGACACACACGTATCTTACCCTCGTCTACGCGAAGCCTCGGGAAGCCGTCAGCATGTGGAGACGGTGGTTGTTCGACAATCTTCCGAGCACCGACCCGGATACCCATACGCTGGGGTATTTTGTAGACGAGGTGCAGCGCACGCTGGATCTGCTCCGGGACTGTTGTCCAGAAGCCGACCTCCTCACCGCCGAGGAGACCACGCCAGGGCAGTCGCCCCTTCTCACCTATCTGCATAGCACCGTGAGTCCCACGGCGCATCCGGTGGGCCTGCCCGCCGAGACGAGCTATCTCGATACCCTCCTCACCGACACGGACCTCTACACCGGCCTGTATCCGAGTTGGGGCGATCCGCAGGACCCACTCACGTTCGCGGGGTATCTCGCATGTCTCAGTGTGCGCAGCTATCCCGACGCCACGTATCCAGGCATCCTCGATGTGCTCAATCAGTTGCCGATGGCCTACCGGGCGGTCCTGCGGTATCTGCCCCTCGACGCCCCCCACGCGGCGCGGGAGATTTACAAGTACCGCCGCAAGTGGTTGGGGGCCACCAAGCGCACGAGTACCCTCCTGGCGGAAAAATTCAGCAAGCAGCCGAGTGCCCTGGTGGAACACGCAGCCGTCGCGTACATGGACGAAGGGGGTGAGGCGCAAGCGCAGGTGGAGCATGGGTATGTGAGCTTCGGGTATCTCAGCAATACGATTGTCCTCTGGGATAAGGGATTCGAGACGCTGAGCCGGAAGGTCAAAGACGTAGAAGCAGCACTGACGGGCCTGGGGTGCGTGGTGAAAGTCGAGGACCTGAACGCCTGTGCCGCCTGGCGGGGCACGATTCCCGGCGATGTGTACAGCAACGTGCGGCGGCCCCTCTTGCACTCGATGAACCTGGCGCATCTGCTACCCGCGACGGCCCCGTGGAGTGGCCCGCAGGAGAACACGCATCTGCACGGGCCGCCGCTGCTGCGCACGACCGGACGGGGGCAGACCCCGTTTAACCTCGATACCTACGAGGGGGATGTCGGGATGGCCTACATCGCAGGCCCGATTGGCAGCGGCAAGTCCACGCTCCTCGCCACCATGGTCATGGCCTGGCTCAAATACCCCGGCGCCGAGGTCAAAATCTTCGACACCGGGCAAAGCCTCCGCTGCGCCACGTATGCCATGGGTGGACAGTGGTACGACGTCGCCGCCGAATTGAAACGGCAAGCAGGGCAGCAGGGCGCCCGCCTCGATGATCGCGCGACGAAGCCCTGGGGCGCGCCCTGGATGCCCCCGACCGCGCGGTGGCAGTGTTTCGAGATGGAGGACCTCTTAAAGACGCCCGACGTGCTGCCCACGGTCATGGGGCCACTCCTCCAGACCCTCAAGGAACGCATGACGGGCGCCCCCACGCTGTTTGTCTTTGACGAAGGACATCTCTATTTGAAGCAGCAGGTGCTCATGGATGGCATTGACGACTATATCCGTGGGCTGCGGAAGAAGAACGGGGCCGTGCTTGTCGCGACCCAGAGCATTGCCGATGCGACCCGCAGCGCCCTGGCCCCGATCATCAGTGACTCGGCGATGACGCGGTTCTTTCTCGCCAACTTTCATGCCCTCGAGCACGACACCGCAGCACTGTACGAGGGGTGGGGGCTGAACGAGCGTGAAAGGCAGATCATCGCCGGGCTCGTGCCCAAGCGTGAATACTACTACCAGGGGCGGCATGGACGGCGAGTCTTTGAGCTATCGCTCGGGCCGGTCGGGCTGGCGTTCGCCGGGGCCAGTCGCAAGGCGGACCTGGCGGCGATGACGGCACTGTACCAGGGAGACCCCATGCAATTTGCCCTCGACTGGCTCCATGCACGGGGCCTGCATCATGAGGCCGATTATCTCAAGAGTGAAGGGTATGCAACGAAGGAGAAGGCTCTATGAAAAAGGGTGGACTGTCCTTGCTATTCCTCGTGGTGCTGCCGGGCTTCGCCCATGCAGGCGGCCTCCCGGTCTACGACGGGGTGGCTGATATCACTGCCAAATGGAATGCGATACAACGAACGGCGGCCGAAGTGCGCGCCTACGCACAACTCATCAAGAGCTACGAAAACGACATACGCGGCGTCTACAACACGGGGGAAATGGTCTATCAGGGCTCGAAGCAGCTTGTGTCGATGCCGAAAGACCTCTCCGTCATGGGCCTGCTCTACCATTACGATAGTGCCGCCGCCCGCCTTACTGGCATGGTCAGCACCTCGACCACGACCATGGGCCGCATTTACGACCAGGTAGGCACGGTGGCTACGGCCGAGGGCCGCGCCACGCTCCTCCAAGACATGCAGACAGAACGGACCCGCCTCATGCAAATCCTCATTGTCGCCAAGACCGACCAGCAGTGGATTGCCGACGCCCAAAAACGCCTGCGGGACATCGCGCAGGCGGCCACCGACGCCGAGGGACAAAAAGCCGTGGCGCAGGCGATTGCCCAAGCCGCTGCCATGCAGGCCGCGCACACCAAGCAGGTGCAGGCATGGGATGAGGCCGTGGCGAAAGTGGCGCTGCTCGAGAAGTTGGAGCAGCAGGCCCTCCGCGAGGCCCAGGCCCTGAAGGCCCAGGAGGACGCCAGGAGCTGGTATGCCACGCGGCCGATGGCACTCCCAGGGAACTTTCACGGCTTCATGCTGACCCCGCAGGGAGGACGCTAGCGTATGCTGTTGTTCGATCTCCTCAGTGCGTTCCAGGCCGTGCTCAGTCTCGGCATGCACACTGCAGGCCCGGTGACGGCCCGCTTGTTTATGCTCTTGGCCACCCTGGAAATGGCCGCCCTCGGGCTGTGGTGGGTGTACAGCCATGACAACACCATGGGTCTGGTCATGTTCCGCGTGCTGACGATTGCTGTGTTCCTGTGGCTCATGCAAGACTGGCAGACCATCACGGGCGCGATGCAGGAGAGTTTTATGCGGCTGGGCCTCCTGGTGGGCGGCAATCAGCTCGGCATGGGACCGATGCACAAGGCTGGCATGGCCCTCATCGAGAAAGGCCAGGAGTTGTTTCTGGCCATCCAGGGCAAGACGCTGGACCCGACCTGGCTGCAACATCTCGGCAATACGGTGAGTGACCTCACCCTGGGGCCGACGGGCTGGAGTCGGCTCATCCTGGCCTGGATGGTCCTCTTCGCGTTCCTGATTGCGGGGATTCACGTCTTTGCGGTGCAGCTGGAATTTGTGTTCTGTAGCGCCATGGCGTTTATCACCATCCCCTTTGCGGTCTGGCACCGCACGGCCTGGGTCAGTGAACGCACCTTTGGCGCGGTGGTGGGCTCGGGCCTGAAGCTGGCCTTTCTCTACATGCTGGCGAGTGCGAGTATCCCGGTACTGCGACAGTATGTCGCCCCCGCCGTGCCCACGCAGCAAGACAGCCTGTCTATGCTCGGCGCGGGGGGGTTGATCTTGTTTCTGCAATGGGGTGCCCACAAGCTGGCCAGTGGCATCCTACACGGCATGCCGTCTTTTACCCAGAGCGATGTATTGCCCCCCATGCGCTCGGTGGTCTCGCTCGGGACAGTGGGGCTGGCAGCCGGGGCACGCGGCCTCACGAGCGCGGCCCACGGGGCGGCACGGCTGGGCAGTCTGGTTGCCCAGCGAAGGAGACCCTAATGCGCAAGACCCTCTGGACAAGCGTGAGAATCCTGGGCTGGGCCGCGTGGGGCGCAGGCATAGGCATTGTCGCCCTGCTCGCCATTCCGGTCGCGATCCTCTGTCTACTGCCGAAACAACGAGGGGGGTGGCTATGATCGCCCCCAACGTGACCCCGACCGGCACGCTCGACACGCCCGCCATGCGCGGCAAGCGCCACCGCGCCGACGAGCTAGGCGAGCGGGTCATGATCGCCCGCAACTACCGCTATGCCCTCTATCTGGCGCTGCTCGGCAACCTCCTGGCCCTGGGGGTCGTGGGCCTCCTCGTCCAGCGGCCCCGCGATGTGGTGTACATCGAACGCGATGTGCCCACCGGGGGGATGCAGGTGCTCGCCACCGGGGAGCGCCCTCCGGCCCTCAGTGAGGCGACCATCAAGAAAGAACTGCGGGAGTTCGTGCAGACCATGCGCCGGGTCCACGACGCCAAAGCCCTCATGCAAGAGGAGTGGAAAGCCCTCTTTAAGAAAGTCACGCCCCGCGGCTATCGGCAGCTCAGTGCCGAGGCCAGCGCCATGAATCCCCTGGCACTGGAGGGCACCATCACCGTTGAGATACTTCAGGTGCTGAAGCGCGATGAACGGGCCTACGACCTGCGGTGGAAGGAGACGCGCCTGAGCAACGACGGCGGGCAGATTGGCCAGCACACGTATCGCGGGCTCTTTCTGTGGGTGCCCCGCGACCCCAAGCAGCCCGTGAGCCTGGATGTCCTCACGGCCAACCCTTCTGGTGTCGAATGGGACACCTGGTCCTGGAGCGAGGAATGACCCAACCCCTGACCCCGCGACGGCCCGGGCGTGCGGTCACACGGTTCAGTACCCGCGCCCTCCTGGTGGGGGGCGCCCTCCTGGTCCTCCTCATCCTCGGCGGCGTCCTCCTGCCCCTGACGTGGCAGCGGGGCACGCCCGCCGTCGCCACGGAGCCGCCTACCCCTCAGCGTCTGAGCGTGCCTGAGGTGATCACCCGGCCGCTGCCCGCACGGATGACCCCTACCGCCGCCCCCATTGTGCAGGACCCCGTGCCCATCATCCAGGCGCAGCCGGATACGACGCCCGACACCGGGCGGGTAATCCGGCAGCAGAGTTTCCTGGAGACGCTCAACCCGTTTGCCACGCAGGCGGTCCCGGTGCCGAAGGAGCCGCCGGCCGCGCAGACATCTCCCTCACCAACAAGCAAGGCAACCCCCACCGCCCCGAAGGAGCCTCCGCCGCGCAAAGGCTGGGCGGTCTTGGCGACACCCAAGCAACGCGAGCCGCAGCCGGGCATGACGCCGGTGGGGCTCCCAGGGCATGAGGAGAGGCCCTCTGAGATCCCCGTCGCCACGCAGGGGCAACATGGGACAGGCGCAGCGCAGAATCTCATCCAGCCTGCCCGCTGGGCGATCCCCGCGCAACCGCTGAAGACGATCTACCGCAGTCAGACCTTGACGGGCAGGCTGTTGCAAGCAGTGAATAGCGACATCCCTGGTGGGCAAGTGAAGATGCAGTTGACCACGCCGGTCCTAGATCGCTTTGGCTACGATACGGTCATCCTGCCGAAAGATACATTGATTATCGCGAGCCAGGATACCGCAGTTCGGTACGGAACCACGCGCCTCGGCCTCAAGATAGAGCAGTTGGAGCTGCCCTCTGGGGAAGTCATTGCGGTGCAAGCGATGGTCGGGGATCAGAGTGGAGCCAACGGGGTGCCAGGGAAGGTGAACAATCACCTGGGGAAAGTCATCCTCGCCACAGGGTTGTCGGCCATCCTCAATATCGGGGTACGGACGGCCACAGGGACGCCTGGCGCGGGACAATTCTTCCAAAATCCGATCCAACAAACCGGAGCGGATATTGGGCAGGCGGTCCAGCGGGATACCCAGAGCATCATTGACAGGGAACTCAGGGTACCCCCGACAGTGACCATTCCAGCGGGAACCTTCTGCACCATCAACTTGACGGAGAATATCACCTTTGCCAGACCACCAGTGATGGCACGCTAGGAGCCCTATGCGAAAAACTACCCATCTCTTCATCTGTGCACTTTTCCTCAGTGGCTGCACCCTGGCTCCCGAGCCCGTGCCCCCAACGCTCCCGATGCCGGAGCCAGCGCCTGTGGCAAGTGACACTTTTGCCCCGCCCTACTGTCCGCTGGACCGGGTAGAAATTGCGCTGCTGCCCCGCGAGGCCGCGATTCGTCCCTTTGCGAAGCCCATTGCAGCCCTGGAGAAGAAAGCCCCCAAGCCCCAGACCCCTGCCCAGCTCGTCACCCACGCGCAGCAGGCGGCACGGGTCGAGCCCAGCGAGCGCGGCTACCACGGAGGCAGTGGGGAACAGGTGTATCAGTGGGCAGCAGGGAAGGTGTACACAGTCTATCTCTCGAAGCAGCAAGGCACCGGGATCTTCCTGCCGCTTGGGGAGCGGCTCGTGAGTGGCTTGTACTTAGATCAAGATGCGTTTGAGGTCAAGACGGAACGGGCTGGGACCGGCGATGCGGCGTATGATGCGCTCACGGTGCGGCCCCTCACGGACCGTGGGGAAGTCTCGACATTTGTGCTGACGGAGTCTGGCAGGCGCTACTTGCTCCATTTTGTGGTGGGGCAGACGGGCATGTTGGCCGTCACCTTCGAGGGGTTGCCTGTCGCAACACCGGTGCGAGTCGCCGCAGAGCCGCCACTGATCCTGCCACGGCCGACCCCCTGAGCCAGCCGACGGCGTGTGCGGGGCTGGCTCGGGCGAAGCCCGCACACGCCAGCCCCGCGGGCCTAGCCCCGCCGTCATCACTCCAGCGTGTCATCGACGAGCGCACCGCTGGCCTGTGGGGGATGCTCAACCCGGCGTGCCAGGCTGAGCATCCGCAAGGCCATGGTATCCAGCCTGCCCTTGACGATGCGCATTTCATGCTCCAAGACCGCAAGCTGAATCGCACGCGGTTCTTGCCCCTTGCGCAACTCCTCAAAGAGGCTAAGCGTCTGCATCCGCCGATCACTCTCCTGCTGCAAGGCTGTGACATGGGCTTGGAGCCCCCAGGCCCACGTAGAGAGGGCCGAGACAACCGCAAAGAGCAGCGCCAGGAAATAGCGCTCCCACCGTTGCGCCTGCCTCTCGTTGTCCCCCCCGACATTGAGACTCATGGTATGCGCTCTGCCTGCCTAGACACTGCGGCTCCGCATGGCCGCGCCAATCGCCACAATCACCCCGATGAGCCCGACGAAGCCGCCGACAATCGCTACAATCAACATGGTCTGATCCGCGCCGTCTTTGAGTGCTGTGCGCTGCCCGAGGGAGAGCGACTCAATCCGGGTAATCCGGTCATTAATCGCAGACAGTTTGTCATCACTGACTTTGTTGGCGACGATCAACCGATCTTCGAGGGACTTGTTGCCGGTGCGAAACAATTCTGCCAACTGGTCAATTTGCTTGGTAAAGGCCCCCTCGCTTTTCTGCGCCGCCTGACTGCTGGCGGCATTCTGCTTCTCCACCGCCTCTTTGGCCGCCTGGAGCGCGGCATCTACGGCGGTCTTGCTATCGCGGGCCGTCTGCTCCACCCGCGTGTCGCGTTCCTTGAATTGGAGCTGGATGCCCTCAAATTGCAGTTCGATGCCCTTGAAGCGTTCGAAGAGGAGATCGCGCACACTGGCAATCTTGTTTTCCAGCTCGGCGGGGAAGCGGTCGGAGCGCACCTGCAACAGTTCGAGGGCTTTATCCATGCCCTCCAGCCGGGTATAAATCACATCTTTCAGGGCCACAATCGCTTCGCGGAGCGCCTGGCTCGTCAAGCGCGTCGGGTCGGGGACCGGGAGCCGCTCTATGGTCGGCAGCGCCTCGGCGTCCCGGAGCGTAGCAGTGCCCTGGCCAGCGCTCGGTCCTGGCAGCGCACAAAGCCCCAGGGCACAGGCGAGAAGCAGCCGGCCCAGCAGCGGCACACCCTTGCAGCGCATAGCACCCTCACAGTGGCAGGCGAGCCGAAGGCGGAGGCGACGCCGGCCAGGCCGCATGCCCGGCATTCCCCGCAGCCACCGCGCCGGTCAACCCTGCCAGGAGCCAACTGGTCCCGGTGAGCGGGGTCGTCACAAGTTGCGTCATGAGGACGCCCGCCGCGCCCACGACAAACGCCCGCAGGACCACCATCCAGAAGCGAAAGGGCGGCATGCGTTACCACCTTCCTTCAAAAATGACCACCAGCGTCACAAGCACCACGGCGCAGCCCAGGGCCGTCAGGCCATAGCCATACTCATGCATCGCCCAATGAAAGAGGCCTGCGACCGCAGGCACGGCAATCAGGCCCAGCACCACGACATACATGGCAGCCTCACAAGCGGCCGCGAAAGAGCAGCACGACCACAATGAGCACCAGGACCAGGCCAATGCCGCTCGGCCCCCACCCATACGAGTGGTAGCCGAGCTGTGGGAGCCCGCCGAAGACCATCAGCAATAATAGGATTACAAGCACCAGATACATCGCACCCTCCTCACGGCTGTGCCTCCAGGGCCGCGACCCGCGCCGTGAGGGCGGCAATCTGTGCCCCCCGCGCCGTATTAAGCGCCACGAGCGCCTTCACGGCCCCGACCAGATAGGGGACGAGCTTGGAAAAGTCGATTTGTTGTGGGATGATTTCGCCCGCGGCGTCCACGGCGTCTGGGTCCCCGGTGACGGCCTCGGGGACCACCGCTGCCACCTCGGTGGACAGAAACCCGCGCCCCGGTGTCTGTTGCCGTTTCCACCGAAAGGCCACGGGCCGCAGTTGCGCAATCACCTGGAGCGGATTGTCCAGATCGACCACGGCCTCCTTCAGGCGCGGATCGGATGCGGTATTATAGGCAGTGGCGCTGCCCGTCGTCGTGATACTGCCGATATACGTCAGGGCCGCATTGGTAAAGCCAATCGCAAACGTCCCCGCCGTATCCGAATGCGGCGTAATGGTGATGCCATTTTCCAGCGTCCGGGTATAGAAAATTTCCACTTTGGCGGCCGGGGGAGCCACGCCCAGCCCCAGCCGTCCCCCGATATACACAAAGCCTGTTCCGGTGGCCAGATCATACCCGGCGGTGGGCAGGGCCGTCCCGGCCGCCACCTGGGTCGCCCGGACCGTCCCGCCGGTGATCGCCACGGCTTCCGCATCCTGGAGGCTGAGCGGCGTGTTCGGGATCGTCGTTTGACTCACAGCGCTAATGATGCCCCCGGCGACCGTGACCTGACTGAGAATCAAGCCGCCTGCCGGATTCGCGGGCTTGGTGGGATTGCTGCGCCAGAGATAATGCGTGCCCGGCTGGCGCGTCCACGACGCCACGGCGGTGGACGTGTCGCGGTGCAGCGCGACCCAGAATTGCCCATCTGCACCACTGAGCGTGACGGGGGCCGCCGCCTGGGCCACATAGACCAGTTGCGTCCCGCTCAGCACATACCCGTGCGTGGCAAACGCCGCCAGCGTCAGGCTGGAGACCGGAACCGTCGGGAAGGTGCTGGAGAGGATACACGGCGCCTGGAGGTCGCCCAGGATGGCCTGGATCTCTGAGGCACTATCAGGGACCCCGTGCGTATTGGACATAAGCCCCCTCCTACGGGCTGGTACTCAGCCCGGTCGGTTCATTGAGAAAGGTAATGGGACCCGTCGTGGTGGTACTCAGTCCGGTCGGGTCGTTCAGAAACGTAATCAGCCCGCCACCCCCCGTATTGGCGACCGTGACCGTGCGGGACGCGGAGGTGGTGCTATTGGTCGCCGCATCGCGGGCAATCGCGGTGAGCACATAGTCGCCATCCGCCACGAGGGTGGTATCCCACGTCACGGCATAGGGGGCAAAGGGATCTTGCGCGCCCAGGTTGCCGCCATCCACTTGAAACTGCACCCAGATGACCCCCACATTATCACTGGCGGTGGCGGTGACGCTGACCGCCCCCCCGCTGACGGTAGACAAATGGGCAGGGGCGGTCAGGGCCACCGTGGGCGGCGTGGCATCCGTGACGGTCGTCTCATCAATTTGGAATGCGCCCCGATGCGGCGTGCTATCGGGATAATAGCCGCCCGCCATGCCGGGCAGGGCGGCCCGCGCCACGCCGTTAATCGTCCACGTCTGGTCCAGGCGCAACGCGGAGTTGAGCGCCGCATGGCCCGCAGGCGGGAGGAGGACCTCGGTGAGGGGGGAGGCCCACATGGGATTCGTGCCGCCGCTGGCATTGTTGATATTGTTCCCGCTGGAGCCCCCGACCTGCCCCGAGCAGCCCCCGGAGCAATGGTTGTAGGCCCACATGCCCAGGTAGTTGTTGGTGCCCGGGTTCCCATTCAGGCCCACAGACGAGAGGTCCATTTGGGTCCCGGTGAGCACATTATTGACAAAGCGCACGTTGGGCATTTCCGTAGTCGAGGTCCCCCCATCCCCGCCCCCGAGATCGCCCGCCCAGCCTTTGCCGGTAAAGGTATTGTGATAGATATACAGGGTGTTGGTACTCACCGCCCGTTGGATAAAACTGAAGTGGATATGCTTCGCCCCGTTGTTATCCTGGTGGAAATGGTTGCGGTAGATCCAGCCCGTCTTGCCGCTAAATTCCATGCGCTGGATCCGAATCAGGTGCGAGCCATCATAGAAGCGATTATGGGCAATCTCGAGTTGGGCGTATTCCGAGTAATAGAGACCCTCGGCGCTATGATGGGCAATATAGTTGTTGCGGATGATACTGCCGGTCCCGCCGCTCTCCAGGTTAATGCCGACGGTGCCGCCCTGAATGTCGTTGCCATCAATGATGACACTATTGGCCCCTTGCAACAGGATCCCGCCCGTTTTCTCACTGCCGCTATCGTCCACCTCGAACTTGTCATGATGGTAGATATTCAGCTTGGCATCCCCATCCACCGCCCCGACACTCCAGTTGCCCCCCATGACCGGGTTCGCTGCATACCCAGCGGTGGACCCAATGAGCCGTGTTTGAATGGCGTTGTTGAGAATCTGATTGCCACTCCCGCCCTGGACCATCACTTGCTGATAGCCGTTGCGCAGCACGTTGTTGCGGATGATATTGTCATTGGCACTATTGGTCAGGACAATCGCCTGAGTGCCGCCGCCAATCTCCATGTTCTCAATGATATTGTTGTCGCCGCCATCGATATGAAAGACGCCGCCCTGGGGCGCCGAGCGCATGGTCATGGTATTGGGATTTTCGCCCCCGCGAAAGCGCAGATAGACAAACCCGCCCGTCACACCAAAGGCCGCTTCCCAGCCATCCCAATACACGCGACCCTGGCAGACCTGTCCGGTGGGAAAGGCCAGCACCGTGAGGCCGGTCCCGCATTCATCATCAATGTTCAGGCCCGCCATCATATTATTGCTGTACTTGGGGATCGAGAGGCGCTGCGCCAACGCGGTCAGCGCGCCGGGGGTATAGCCCGGCACGGCCACGCGATAGACGCCACTCCCCTGGCTGGCCCAGCCCGTGAGGGCATCGGACCCGTCAATGATCGTTCCCGATTGCCCGGTCCACGTGAGCATATTCTTGGTAATCGTCACCCGCTGAAAATACTGCCCGGCGAGGACGATAATCGTACTGCCGGAGGCGGCGGCATCGTGGGCATGTTGGAGGGTGGCCCAGGCCGTCACGGGGCTGGTCCCGGTATTGGCGTCATTGCCCGTGGGTGAGACATAGAACGCGCCAGGGGCCGCACTATTGCTGACGGTCACGGACACCGACGCGGAGGTGGTCGTATTGCCCGCCGCATCCCGCGCCGTGGCCGTGAGGCTATGCGTGCCCTCCGCCACGAGGGTCGAGTTCCAGGCGAGGCCATAGGGGGCGCTGGTGTCTTCCGCGCCGAGGGTCGCGCCGTCCAGCTTAAATTGGACGCCCGCCACCCCAAGGTTATCACTGGCGGTCGCGGTCACCGCCACAGCGGCCCCGCCCACGGTCGCGCCTGGCGAGGGCGCGGTGAGGGCCACGGTGGGCGGCGTGGTATCGACAGAGGAGTTGGCAATGGTGATCGGCACCGCCGTGGAGGTGGTCAAGTTCCCTGACGTGTCGCGGGCCGTAGCGGTGAGGCTGTGACTCCCATCGGCAAACAGCGCGGAGTTAAAATCAAACGCATAGGGGGCGGTAAAGTCCTCGCCGCTCAGGTTCGCCCCATCAATCTTAAACTGCACCCCGGCGACCCCCACATTATCACTGGCGGTGGCGGTGAGGATGAGCGAAATGCCACTAATCACGGCCCCGGACGTCGGGAAGGTCAGGGCCACCGTGGGCGGCGTGACATCGCCCCCATTGGCCACCGTGACCGTGTGGGACGCGGACGTGGTGGTATTCCCGGCGGCATCCCGCGCCACCGCCGTGAGGCTATGGGATCCATTGCCCACCAGCGTGGTATTCCAGTCAACCCCATACGGCACGGTGAGGTCTTCGGCGCCGAGGTTCGCGGCCCCGACCTTGAATTGGACGCCCACAACCCCCACATTATCATCCGCCGTCGCCGCGACCGGGACCGTCACGCCACTCACGGTGGCACTCTGGGCGGGAGCGGTCAGCGCCACGGTCGGGGGGATCGTATCGCTTCCCGCGTCAGTCCGGCACGCGGCGGGAATCGTCCCGAGCAGGCCTTCTACCGTCGTGGTGACATTCACCGCCGCATAGCCCGAGGCCGCCCGCGCATCCAGGATGCGCTGGTTCATGGGCCACGGCCACAGCCCGGTCGCGGTCAAATTCCCATTCGCGTCATAGCGGTAGCAGAGCCCCGGCAAGGCGGTAAAGATATTCACGCCCGCCGTCGCCGCCGCCAGGCTATTCCCCTCCCGGAAGCCCGGCAGCGTCCAGCCGGAGTCCCCGTTATTACTGCTCGGGGTCCCATTGTGGACCCCCAGGCAGTTCGTGCAGGTCGAGCCCGAGGGTTGCCCAGCACTGCCCCGGGAGAACTCAAAGGGCTTTTTACTACTGAACCCGCTGGGGACGTAGGCCAGGACATCTGTGAGGGCGAAGCCAGAGGCGCAGAAGCCTTTGACCAGGGCGGAGGGCGAGTAGGGAAAGCCAGGGGTCAGATAGGCGAAGAAGCCCTTGACCAGCGTCCCTTCGGCAGCAAAGTTGGGCTCGTCGCAATTGCGGGCGATCTCCATGATCGACTCCGCATTGCCGAGCTGCCCGAGTTCGCGCCAGGTGCCGAGGTTATTGTACCAGCGACTATTGCCCGTATTGTACGAGATGAGGAACGTATTGTTTGGCTGAGAGACCCCCTGGGGGTGGTCGTTCCATTCGCCCCAATTCCGAGCCCACCGCGTGCCCTGGACGTTCCCCGCCTGCGCGCCATCAAAAATTTTACGACTATTGATCCCCCAGCCCGCGCAATCTTCCACCACGTTGCGCAGCCCGGTGACGGCAAAAATATTGGAATCCGCCTGCCCACTGGTCCCATCCCAGCCAATGTTGCGCCGGAAAATGTTGTCCGACCCACTGCTACGATACAGCGCTTCGCCGCCATTTTTGGCGTTGAGCCCTTCCACGACGAACCAATTATTCCCCCGCACCGAACTCATCCAGATGCCAAAATTCCCCTGCGCATTGATTTCGACTTGCCCCTCATTCACCGCGCGAATGGTGATGGGATTGCCCGCCGTGCCCGCCACGCCCGTGGGTGGCTCGATGCGATCGGTATACGCGCCATTGTTCAAGCACGCCACATGGCCGGGCGCGGCCAGTTGCCAGAACCGCGCAATGTTGCAGGGCGTCCCCACCGGACAGGACCCGCTGCCACTCCCGCCTTGCGAGATCCAGTGGGTGCAGGTCGCCTGGGCGTGGACAAAGGTCGGCCACAGCAGACTGAGGACCAGAAGAAGCAGCAACGACACGGGGACCATACGCACTCCTTTGCGAACAAAGACTAGGGGACATCGGCAGCAAGACTCTCCCAATACACGGTCACGTGTAAATTGCCCGTCGCGTCGAACAAGCCCCCTTCCGCACTGATGAGCAACGTATACGCGACCTGCGCAATGGGCTGGGTATCACTGGTAAAATGTTGCTGCCCGGTCTGTGCCAGGGTCGTGAGGAAGGGTTGCCGTCCCCACCGATTTTCCAGCACGCCGTCGCCCAGGAGCAGGGCCGTCAAGCCGCCCGAGGTGCCAAACGCGGTCGTAATGGTACTGGTGACGCCCGTCACGCGGTACCCCAGGGGCGCTAAGCCCGTGAGGCTCAGCACGGCCGCACCCGGCACGGCGGCCATCGTGGCGTCGGTCGAGCCCCGCGTGAAGCCATCGGGGGAGGGGATCAGGCCACTGGCAAAACTGAACTGGTCAACCTCCCAATACAGCTCGCCCACTTCATCATGCAGGCGCAGATGGTAAAAACCATTCAGGTAAATATCGGCGCTGCCCTGGTCGTCCAAAATAATCGGGTTTGGATGGGGGGTCAGCAAGCCCGGGTCATGATAGGCGGCTTTCGGCGTGGTCGTGTTGGCATCATAGGTAAAGAGCTGCCCCCCGATGGCCGGAAGCCCGTCAATGGTGGTCACGAAATGGGGCCACGGAAAAATGGTGACGACAGATAACGGGGTGATTGGCATAGTGTCTCGATCCTCTTACACGACATCCGCCTGGAGCCGCTCCCAGAACAGTGTGACATGAATCCGCCCCGCCAGATCCATCAACCCACCCTCGACTGCAATCTGGAGCCGATACCCACCCGCCCCGACAATCGGCTCGGTATCACTGTGCGCGTCCCGCTGGTTTGTGATGGCCCCCACGGTCAAGACCGGCTGACGGCCCCACCGATCCTCTAGCACCGGGTCCCCGAGCAGCAACGCCGTGAGGCCCCCGGAGGTCCCGAAGCTTTCGACGATGGTGGACGCTAACCCGCGCACGCGGTAGCCCTCCACCGCCAGGCCGATAATCGCTAACAGACTGCCGCCGGGAATAGCCGTCAACGTCGCCGTGGAAACGCCGCCCGTGAAGCCCGACACGGGCACCACAATGAGGAGGCCCAGCGGGCGCGCGAACCACCAGAGCACCTGCTGGAGATGGCCCTGCGCAAGCGGCGTGGCCGCAGGGTGCGGTAACGGGTAGTGCAGCGACGAGGCGACCCCGTTTCTGCCTGGGAGGTTCGGCATCTATGCCCCTTAGCTCAATTTGCCCTGGTTGAACACGGACGTGCCCGCGTTCCAATTCACCAGTCCCGAGAGCACGGTCGTGCCCACGCTGTTCTTGAGCAACCGCTTGGTCGGCGTGCCCGTGGTGTCATGCTTGAGCCAGCCAAAGATGAGGGCTTCCGCCTGCGCCCAGGTGGGAGTCCCGCCCGGATCACCCGTCAGCTCCGGGATGGCCGCCGGGAAGCGGCTCTGAAAGTCACTCTCAAAGCCCGATAAGACGCCACTCATCAGGGTCAGGTCGCTACTGACATCGCTGAGCAGGCTGTAAATATCACTCGTCACGTCCAACGTGGCCAACGCCCGGCTATTGGCCTGCACGGCCGCGCTGTGGGCATCAGACACCATGCCGCTCAGCCCTACCAGATAGCTCTGCACGTCCGACACCCGGGATTGCACCAGGAGCAGCCGGGAATCTACGCGCGTGCCCACCGCATGCGCCCAGACCTGCGAGGCAATATCACTGAGCGTCGAGGCATCCAGCGTCACGGCGGCCGCCGTAATGGCACTGCGCAGGTCACTCAGACTCGACGCATTGAGCTGGACCCCGGTGGTCGTGACGAGACTCCGCAGGTCGGAATTGAGATCCGACAGGCCGGAATAGACATCGGAGAGGAGGCCACTCATCGCCACCAGATAACTCTGCACATCCGACACCCGCGATTGCACCAGCAGCACCCGCGAATCGACCCGGGCGCCAATGGCGTTGGCCCAGACCGCCGAGGCAATATCCGAGATGTCGGACGTCGTAATGGTGGCCGCGGCCCCCGCGCCAATCGCACTGCGGAGATCGCTCATGTCGGAGGGGTTCAGCCCAACATTCGAGGTGAGTTTGCGGATCGCAAAGGCCCACACGGCGCTGGCCAGGTCGCTAATGTCACTGGCGGTGATCGTGGCCGCCGGACCGGCCGCAATCGCACTGCGTAGGTCGGAGATGGTGGACGCATTGAGGAGTTGCCCCGCCGTATATTGACTCGTGAGGGCACTATCGACGTCACTGACGAGGGATTGAATCACCGCCATTTGGGAGAACATATCCGAAAAGTGACTTGCCATTGCCAGGAGGGTCGCGCTGGCGATGTCACTGAGAGTCGAGGCGGTGAGCTGCTGCCCCGCCGCATACTGACTGGTCAGGGCGCTATCCACGTCCGAGAGCAGGCCTGACAGCCCGACCAGGTAGGACTGTATATCACTCACCCGACTAAGGTTGAGGAGCACATTGCTATCAATCCGGACGCCCATCGTATGCGCCCAGACCGCACTCGCGATATTCGAGATGTCCGACGCACTGACGCCCGTGAGGCCCGCCAGGACCGCGCTGGAAATGTCCGAAATGTCCGAGGCGCTCAACGTCAGCGTAATCGCGGTCATCGCGGAGCGCAGGTCACTCATGTCGGAGGCATTCAGGCCAAGATTGGAGGTGAGCTTGCGCGTGGTAAACGCCCAGACGGCCGACGCAATATCCGAGATGTCGCTCGCAGTCACGGTCGCCCCGGCCCCGGCCGTAATAGCCGAGCGCAGGTCGCTCATGGTGGAGGCGTTGAGCAGTTGCCCCGCGGTAAATTGACTGGTGAGGGCGCTATCCACATCGCTCATCAAGGACTGGAGGACCGCCATCTGCGAAAAGACATCGGAGAAATGGCTGGCGAGCGTGAGCAGCACGGCGCTGGCAATGTCACTGATATTCGAGACCGTCACCCCGGCGGTGATGGCGCTCCGGAGGTCCGAAATATCGGAGGCGGTGAGGGCCTGGGCCGCCGCAATCGCACTCCGCAGGTCGCTCAGGTCGGACGCCGTGAGGGGGTGCCCCGCCGTGAACTGGCTGGTCAGGGCACTGTCCATATCGCTGACGAGCGATTGCACCAGGAGCACCCGGGAATCGACCCGCGCGCCGATGGTATTGGCCCACACGGCACTGGCAATGTCGCTGATGTCGGACACACTCAGCGTGGCCACCACCCCCGCGATGGCGCTGCGCAAATCGCTCATCGTTGAGGCATTCAAATCAATATTCGAGGTCAGTTTGCGCGTGGCAAAGGCCCACACGGCCGAGGCAATATCCGAGATGTCGCTGGCCGTCACCGTGGCGCCTGCCCCGGTGGCAATGGCCGAGCGCAGGTCGCTCAGGTCAGAGGCCGTCAGGGCTTGCGCGAGCGTGATGGCACTCCGCAGATCGCTCATGGTCGAGGCATCGAGGGTATGGCCCAGCGTAAATTGACTGGTCAGGGCGCTATCGACATCCGAGAGCATGCCGCTCATCACCACGAGATAGGACCGCAGATCGGAATGCAGATCGCTGACCTGGCTATTCGTAGCCACGAGCTTGGGGACCCGCGACTGAAAGTCGGAATAGAAGTCACTCAGCAACGAATAGGTGTCACTGATCCGCGAGAGATTGAGCAACACGCGGGAATTCGTCTGCTGGGCGGCACTGGCGGCATCCGACGCCACCGAGGCGAGCAGGGCAATGGCCGACATAATGTCCGAATTATCCGCCGTCGCATAAAAGACCTGCACATGCTGGTCGGCGGCGCTGGCATGGATAAAGCGATAATCGACGAAATCATAGTTGGCTTCGGCGGCTTTGATCGTGGCGCGGTAGAGGCCCGAGCGCACATGCGAAATGGTCTTACTGAGTGCCCCGCTGACCGTGGCCACGGACCCGCCGTGATTCACGCCGTAGAAGCGGCCGGTCGGCATGGCGGTGAGGGCGGACTCAATGGTAGCAAAATCAACAGAGTCAACCATGAGAAAAAGAATCTGTGTCAGTTGATTCTTTTTGGGATTGCCCATAACAAAGGCGTGCCTCTACGGGCTAAAGGTATGGGTCGTAATGGCCCCAGCCGTCGTATTCCCCGTGGTATCCGTCGCCGTGACCCGGAGACGAACTGTCAGCGGCAACGTACCCGCCGTGAGTTCCACACTAATCGGGACGGTTTTGGTGTCGCCACCGGCGCCATTGTCACTGAGGACTTTGACGGCGGGCGTCCAATTCGTACACGTCGCCCCCCGGCACCAATACGACGTGGTATACGCCAGGGTTTTGCCAGGCGTGGCAGACGCCAGGGGTTCGGTATAGGTAAAATCAATGACCTCAGCCGACACCGGGCATGTCAGCACCAGGAGTGTGGCCCAGAAAACCCACCAGCGCATACCAGTCCTTTCTACTGTACGAGGAAGATCACACCTTCAGCCGTCCCTGGTTTCCCGTTGTACCAGCACCAGTCATTCAGCACATAGCCGTAGCGTTCCACCAGCACCTTCAGCGTGTGGTAGGAGTAATAGGCCACATGCTCAGGATTCACCGACTCGACGCCGCCTGTGACGTGGTAATAGCCGGTGTTGTTGAACGCATTGGGGACGGTGATCAGCACCGGGCACGCCAGGCGCTTGAGCTGCGCCAGGAGGTTGCCAGGGTTGCCGAGATGCTCAAGGATTTCGGCGCAGACGACCAGCTCAATCTGCTCGACAGACAGCGAGCCTACCAAGTCTGCCGCTTCGGTGCCTTTATCGAGGTCAACACGTCCAAACAAGCCCTCGCTTGCCCCAGGCGGCACACAGATATCCACACCATACAGACGCGTTGCCACTTTCTCTATCGCCGTGTGCAGATACCCAGGAGGCCAGTTGCACCCCAGATGCAGCACGCGCTTGCCCTGGCACTGCGCCAGGATATAGCGCACGCGGTTATCCACGCGGGCAAGCGGAATCTTGTGCATCATCTTGACGTACCAAGCCGGGTCATAGCCGCGCATCGCGTCACATTCGGCGTGGAGGTCGGCAAGGGTTGCCACTGCCATGGCTTACAAATACCTCTCATAAATACTCACGGCTTGCTTCACCATATTGTTCACGTCGTGTTTTTCTTCAGCCCACTTCCGATAGTCCAGCTTTCCGTAGTCGTTCCAACAATTAATGATCGTCTCGGCAAAAGCCTCTGGGCTATATTCGTTCACCTTCCATGGATAATTAGGAGGGTTGTACCCCATACAGATGGCGGCTTTCCCACATGCCAGAGCTTCAATAGGCGTCCGTGCGTACAGCGGGTAGAGGCCAGAGACGACAATATCCACCCGATTCATTAAGGTGGTGACATCATCAACAGGGCCCTGCAGGCTACGGACGAAGGTTTCAAATTTGCAGTGCTTGATGAGGGCTGAAAACGTGTCCTGCATTTTCTTATCTTGCACATTATAGAGATGCAACCGTGCCTTGGGGTACTTTTGCCAGACCTGTTGCATGGCAATGAGTATATACAACGGATTACGCATTCCTCGCCAAGATTCGCAATACAGCACAGCAGGCTCGCCGCTCAGTTTTTCGGTGATGCCCGGCAACGGCGCATACCGCTCAAGGTCAATCCCTTTAGGAACAATATAGGTACGGCGGATACTATTCCAGACACTCCATTCTTCTTCGCGCATGGAAATGAAGGCATCGCAGAGGGGTGCCAGATCCACGACAGCCTTCATGGAGACCCCATTTCCCACTGAAGAAAGCGGCTCGCCATGATTCCAGAGGAAGCGAGGGATATTCGTAAAATATTCGCTAGGCGATAATTGCGAATGTATGCTACAGACATCGGCTCCGACATCGCGTCCGTAAATAGGCATACCGTCAGATGGTTGCTTGATACAAATGCCGTGTCCCTGCTTTTCAAGGGTAGTCGCGATCTCAAGAGTTGTCCTGGCAAGGCCAGAATTTTCTTTACGCATGTACATGACAATGTTCAAATCTTCGCACCTTTCTTCAGGTTATCTTGTGCCCAGAGAGGTTGGAGATTCTCTAAAGCCCAACAGATTTTGAATGCTTCATCTTCGTAACTGGTATAGTAAAATGAAGCTCTTGGTAGAATATGATCTACATGCCACTTCCCATAATTCTCCCAAGTCATCCCAGGTTGAAAGAGTCTTTCTAAATGGCTGATAAGCATTTCTCATGAATAGCCTACCAGTGATTGCCATCTCCTCCCTTGCTTTTTACTTTTCAGGGCAAGCCAAACAGTAGTCGCCATGTTTGTATGTAGCCTGAACCATGGATTAGTTCTCCGTCTTTCCCTCTGATAAATCTTGCTTGCTTCAAGTTCTTTTTGCCTATTCTGTTCATAGTATGTTCGTCGCTTCTGAAGTACCTCATCTCGATGCATTGCCTTGCACTTTCTTGATGCTTGTAATCTTTGTTCTTTATTTAAGGCATTATACTGTCTGTAGTAAGGCTTTCTAGTTTCAGACTGCTCAATCGTTTTTGATGCTCGGCACGACTTGCAAACTTCGCGCCTACCATCCCATCGACGCTTTGCAATGCCATAGGCATCTAAAGGATGCCATGTTTTACATGAAGAACAATCTTTGCCTTCGATCCCCAAAAGAAATGCATGATGCTTCCGCTCTGAGAGATACCCTCGTTTTGGAGTCCCGTCTGTCTTGGGCTTTGCCTTTGTGTTAGACTTCGCAGCACTCATGCATGCAACCTCCTCAATAGGTTGTTTCATGGGTAGGGTCTATGGGGTATTCCAGTACTCCATAGACCCGTCTATTTTAGCATATTTTCCTTCCTAACTCTATGTTGATATTCCCTCGCGTGAGAAATTAGCGCACGAGCCCTTGCCGCCTGGGATACCCCGCCTGCATCCCCAGCGGAGACGCCCGCGTGTTTTTCGTCGCCTTGCCGCCTGCGGGGGCGGCCTGAATGGGACACGCGGCCTGCACCCATTCGTCGGGATGACTGAGGGTCCAACTCATCGTCACGGTGGCCGCCCCGGGCTCGGTACTCGCCAGCATCAGCGCACGTGCACCGGCATACGTTTTGAGGACAGTATTCGCACGTTGCGTTTGAGAGGCACCCACCGTGCCAGTATTAGTCAGCGAGTTCCCATAGTTGTAAACAACATCATACACCATCCCCCCTGTGGCCGATGAGACGTTCACTGTCGCTGCGCCTGACGTCCCTTCAGCACTGGCTGCGGTCCCAATGGGAGTCGTCTGGTCAACATCATAGAGAGAGAGGGCATTCGCCCCAATATGATCGCAGGTCCCGGCGAACGTCACGACCACGGGAGCACTCACAGCAGAGGGGGCGACCTTGCGCCAGATGGAGGCCCGGTCGGTGACGCCCCCAGGGCCTGGATTCGTCACCACCGAGGCCCAGCCAGCGGTGGAGCCATCATGGGAAATCGAGCTGACAATCGTGTTGCCAAGGGTTGCATCGTACCCCGCTGAGCCAACGAGCATACATCGATTCGCATTGTTCGCGACAGGAAACGACCCAATGGTGATACTGTTCACTGCTGTCCCGACAGCTTCGTTGTCATTGTCGTAGGTAACGCTCTGATGCTCGTGTGCCGCACGCACAGGGATAGGCACGTCATCAAAGATCAGGCGGACCGCCGCGGTGCATGCACTGGCACACTGGAGGGTTGTCCGCACTGGAGGAATACCCTGACGTGTTCGTGGTAATCGCACTCGAACACTCGATGCATCGAGCGGGGTGCCATCCTTGCCGAGCTTCTCACTCGCGTCGGTGGTAAAGCCCCCAAGGACCACCCAGGCCTCGTCCAGGAACGCTTCAATTGTCAGGGTCAAAACTATTTCTTGTGCTGCCCGTGGAGTCCACAACCCGCGGCTGTCAGCAAGGGCGGTGACATACGTGGCCGCGACGGGCAGCGTCACCTCTTGCCCGACGTACACCCCCGGCTGGCGGCGGGTACGCGGGAGGACCTCATCGTCACGGACAGTCGCCATGCGCGCACGCACTCCTTATGGGACACAGGGGAGGCCCGGCCGCGTGCGGCCGGGCGGGTGCCGGGACAAACCACATGGACAAGAGCACCAGCACAAAAATGCCTGCCACGCGGCGCCAAGTCGGGTATAGTGTGATGATCGTCCCTTCTCTCTTCCCACACGGCCCCTGGGAGCCGGAAAGGAATTGGCATGAAACCCGCGCGTGTCTATGCACGACCGTCCACGCTCCTGGTCAGTCTCGGCCTCGTCCTGGCCGCCCATGTCGTTGTGGGCCTGCCGGGCTGGGCCATCCTGCCTGCCTACTTTGCGCTCCACTACTTAGCGACCCCGGCGTATCCCTGGTCCCGCGCCGGAGCGTCCGACTGAGCCCGGAGCGCCCCCTGGGTGCTGGCGACCACCGGCGCCAGGGCCGGGGAGCGCAAGAACGTATCCACCCGACGTGTAAAGGCCGCACTCCCTGGCTGCAGATCACTGGCAGCCAGCAGAAAGTTGCGTCCCGGCCGCGTCATAAAGAGGAGCTGTAAGCCTTTCGCCCCCGCAAAAACTTGGGCCATCGTCGCCGGATCGACCGTGGCCGCGCCGCCCAAGAGCGCCCCAGCAATCGTGCGTTGGCCCGTGGGCGGATTCTCCGCGTACTGCCCGGCCCGGTGGGCATGCGCCATCAGGTTACGAAAGCCGTTGAGTTCCCAGTGCGGCTGCCCCCGAAAGAACACGCCGCTAGCCTCCTGAATCCGCCCCAAGGATTGCGCAAACTTGGCCGGGCTAAACACGTCCAAGGCGCCCTGGGTGGCTGCGTCCGTCGCTTCCTGCACCATGCCATACCGCACCGCGGCTTGCCCACGTGGGTCGAGGCCGTTGTAAAACTGCTGCGCCCGGTCGGCCCCCCGACGCACAAACGCGCCGTAGATTTCATCAGGGAGGTCTTTCGTGATCGCGGTCGCCAGTGCCCCCTCACGGTAGGGCACCACCCGCGTGCGGTAAAATTGGTCCGCCTGGCGGGCCGCTTGCTGCAACGCGGGCGTCCCCTGCTGCGCCGTAAACGTCGTCATGTCGTTCTCCAGGGCGGTCTTGATCGTGCCGAGATAGCGCGCGGTCGCCGGCTCGGTGGCGGTGCGTTGCATATCGCCCAGGTCGGAGCGCAAGCGCCGCATGCGCGTGTAGCTCGTATCCGGGGGCGGCTGCCCGGGCGTCGGCGTCACGGCCACACGGGCACGCTGCATGAGCCCGGCCACTTCGCGCCGCACTTCGGGCGCGGGCAAAATCGCCGCCTCGACATCCTGCACGGCACGATCAATCGCCCGCGTCGTCTGCGGCAACGGCATATTGCCGAGGGGCGCCGCCAGGCGGTCCACCCGGTCATAGAGCTGGGTCGCGCGCAGGCGATCTTGAAACAGATTGAGCTTACCACTGGCCTGGATGACCCGCCCCCAATCATCGCCTGCCTGGTCAAGTTCGGCCAACAAGGCGCGGGCCGCTTTCCCTTGCGAGGTCTGCTGGCCTGCGACCCGTTGCACCTGCGCCAGGTTCCGCCACGGGGTCGTCACCATGGCCTCACGGAGTTGCGTGGTCAGTGCCTCCCCCGCGCGCGCCACATCGGCCTGTTGCCCGACGCGAAAGGCCCCCGCGCCCACGCCAGGCACGTTCTCGAGGACACTTTCCACTTTGGGGGCAATACTCCCCCGCGCCACATCGCCATACGACAGCCGCACGCCCCACCGCTCGGCGAGGTCCATGAGCTGTTGCCGGGCCGGGCGCGTGACGCCCGCAATCGCATTCCCGACTTTCGTGGCCACCGGAGCCGCCGCACGCGCAGCAAGGGGGATCGCCACATTGAGCGCATCGCTGGGGTAAATCGGGCCAAGCACCGTCTCTTCGACCAGCGGGGCTTCCTCGGGGGTCAGCCCGAGTTGCTTGTTGAGGCGCCCGCCATAGACACCCCCGGCAACGCCCCCCGCAAAGGCGCCCGCAGGCCCCCCGACCGCGCCACCTATCATCGCTCCCCCCGTGGCGGTGATGGCCGGGACAGCGAGGGCACCAAGGGACCGGGCCTGGTCTGTGGCAGACGGCAAGGGGGACCGGGTCGCCAGCAGCTGACTCGCGGCGTTCTGGTTGACGGGCTCAATCCCCTGGACGGCAGCCTGCCAGTCGTCAGGCGGACTCGCCTTCTCAATGTTCACCGTAAGATCACTCGGCGGCTCGCCGGCGGGCGGTGCGTCTTGCCGCTGCCGCATAGCCTGGCCCGTGGCGCCTGCTTCGGCAGGCGTACTCACCGGGGCAGAGGCGGCACGCCGTGCCCGTTCCGCTTTCAGGGCCTCGAGGCGGACCAGATCGGCGTCCAGGGGCGCGGCCTCGGCCGACGCCGGGCGCAGCATGCCCAGAATCTTCGATACATAGCTGCGGGTCTCCGGGAACGGGGGGACCCCGCGAAACTTCTCGACGGCCCCCGGTCCCGCGTTGTAGGCCGCCAGCATGCGTGCCTGATCGCCGTCGTACCGTTGCGAGAGTTGCGCCAGATACTTGACACCCCCGGCAATGTTCTGCCCCACGTCGAGCGGGTCCACGCCAAGGGCTTTCGCCGTGCCTGGCATGAGCTGCATCACCCCCAGCGCACCTTTGGGCGAGCGGGCAGCCGGGTCAAAGTCGGACTCCTGCTGGGCGACGGCCCGCGCTAACGCCGGGTCCACTCCGTGACGTGCGGCCTGTAATTCCACCAGGCGGCCCAGCTCCTCACGACTCAGCGCCATGAGCGGCCCCCTCGGGTCTTGGCTTCGAGGGCGGCAATTTCGGCGTCAAGGTCGGCGGGCGGCATGTCAGCAACCGGGCGCAGGGACGACGTATTCATTCGTCCCTGCCCGCTGAGCTCGCCTCGCGCCCGCATGCCCGGCAAGTCCCGGCGCGGAGTCGTCGCAAGCTTCAATTCGCGGTCGAGTATCGCAGGCAACCGCTGTTGGGCCAGGGTCAATTTCTGCTCAAACGCTTCGGCTGACATTTCAGTGCCAGTCGGAATATACCCAAAGATCACCGCCTTCTCGGCCCCGGTGAGGGACTTCCCCGCCTCGCCAAATGCCTCAGCCTTGCCCATGGCGATCAACGCGGCAAACCGGGCAAACTTCGGATCGGCCTTCCCCGTGAGCGCATCGGTGGCTAACTGCTGGGCCTGCTGCGCATTCATCCGAAAGCCGCCGAGGCCCACATAGTGCTTGCGCTCTTCCGGCGTAAACTCACTCGTGAGCTGCTTCGCCACATCCTCAGCTTGCGTAAAAGCATTAAGGCGAATCCGTTCTGGGCCTTCAAGCGGGCGCTCCCCCTGTGCCGCGGCCCCAGTTTGCCGGGCAATGTCCGCGCGCTCTGGCGCAGTCTGACGAAAGGTCTCTACGTTCCGTCTCACGTGCCGCGCATCCACATCTTGCGTGGCCTGGTCCACCATGGCTTGTGTGGGCGGGCGGCCACTCTGCCGAATCGCATCCCCAAACCGCGCATCAAGGGCCGCGTCCATCTCCCACCCATACCCATAGTCCACCTTTTGCGGCTGCCCCAACTTGCGCGCCTCATTGAGCATCTTCCCGCGCTCGGTCTGGGCCGTATACTGCTTCATCTCCAGTTCCGCCTGTTCCTGCGCCATCTTGAGCTCGGCCTGCTCAATCTTCGCCGTGCGCAGCCCTTGCAGCGTCATCATGCCCCAGGCCGGATCATACGTCGGGGGCAAATCGTTCGGCAGCCGAATGCCCTCCTCCCGGAGCCGCTTGACGCCCATTTCATAGGCTTTCTGCGGGTCAGGGCTGCCCACAATGTTCTTGAGCGTCGTGTACATGCGCTCGGTCACATGCTCCACCTGGGCGATCTTCTGCCCCTGCATCTGCACATGGCGGCTATGCACCTGGGCGGTTTTCTCCGGGTCCAGCAGGTACGCCTGCTGAAGCGCCTCCATATTGAGAGGCTGCATGAGGGACGCGAACTGGCTGGGCCGCGGCGTCGAGGGCTGGGGCGCGGTCAGCCCCCCACCTGGAGGGGAGGCAGGCGGCGGCCCGGCCGGCCCGCCCCCCATCGGTGGAGGCACAGGACCAGGCGGGGGCGCCGTGAGGCCTCGGGTGGCCGTGGCCAGGGATTGCAGGTCTGCCGGGGCACGCTGCAAGGTCTCCGGCTGCACACCTAGGGGCGGCACAGATGCGGTGAGGCCATAGGCGCCCTGCCCTGGCGCCGGGGGCAGCGTCTGCGCAGCCATGCTCGGCGGGGGTGGCCCGGTGAGCCCTGCCGGCGCCGGGGGGGGCGGTGGTCCCCCACCCGTGAGCCCTGGCGCGGAGGGGGCCGGCGGGGCGAACACCTGCGCCATCGCCGCTTGCCAGGCGTCGTCCCGGCTCAAGGCACGCTCATTGCCCTTGTTCAAAAGGGATTGCCCTCGGCGCTGTTCGTCAAGGGCTTGCACGCGGGCAGCCTGCACATAGGCGTCCCCCAAGTCAAATTTCGGGACTTGGAACGGTTGCCCCTGCAATGGGATACGTGGGTCAATCGGCATCGGCGGCTCCTACGCCCCAGACCGGCGATTGAGATAATCCAGGAACGCATAATTCTGCGCGCCACTGGTGAGACTACTGGCCGCGCCACTCAGTCCCTGACTCCAGGCATTCGCACTGCCCACCTGCCCGGCGGCCTGGGCATTCGCGGCCTGCGTGGAATAATCTCCGACGCGGGCTGCGGAGGCGTTGCCGAGTTGCCCGAGCTGCGACGTGGCATTGACGCCATAGCCCGCCAGCGTGGCATAGCGGTTCCAGGTTTGCTGTTGGGCCTCCTGCTGCGCGACATACGCCTGCCAGGCGCGTTGGTATTCCTGTTCCTGGCTCACCATATCGCGGGCATACCAATCCTGATTGGCCTGGTAGCCCCGCGTATAGGCGGTCTCATCGTTATAGACGGCGCGGTTGTAATCCTGAATGTTTTGATCACGGGCACGGGTAAAGAGGAGATCGTTGGACGTGAGGCCCTGGCTAAAGTCCAGCCCTTGCTGTTGCGTGGCCCAATCATAGCGCTGGGTATTCTCCCCAAACAGGCGCTTGTAGGCCATATCGTCTGCCGTCAGGTTGCGCTGATAATTCGCCTCATTCTGATACCGCGCCCGTTCCTCATCGGTCATATTGGCGGTCAGGCCACGCTGATAGGTGTCCTGATTCTGCGTGTAGTCTAGCTCATAGTTGCGGGCATTAGCATACCGCGCCCGTTCCTCGTTGGTCATGCTCGCAAACCGCGCCCGTTCCTCGCCCGTCATGTTTTCGAAGGCTTGCCGCTCGTAGGCTTCCTGCTGTTGTTGCCAGGACCGGCCATACGCCGCTTGATACTCCTGGCTGCCGAGGTCCTGCCCATAGCGTTGCAGGGCCTTGAGGGTCGCGCCACTCGTGAGCCCGCCCCGCGCCGCCGCACTAGCGTCAATCGCCTGTTGCCCTTGCGCGAGCCGAAACTGATAGCCCGGGTCATCGGTGACGGTCGGGGGCTTAAACGTAAAATCCCCGAGCCCTTGCGTACTCGTCGCCGTGTACTGCTCGGGCATGTAGCGGTACTGGCTCGCGTCCAGCGTCGGGCTGTTGAAGGCTTGCTGGGGCGTATAGCGATAGTCATTGGGGTTCAGCGCCGTGGGGCTCTGAAAGCGATAGGCATTGGGGTCCACGGTCGCCGGGCGCTGCCAGGCATAGGCCCCTTGGTCAAACTGATAGTCGCCCTGGTTGACACCGGGGGGTGGGGTGTAGGCATAGGCGGAGCCCGGCGTGATCGTGTTGGGGCTCTGCCAGCCGGGGCGGTATTGCCCCTGGTCCGCCTGGTCCCGCAAAATAGGCAGAGCCGCATGCCCCGCATCCAGCCACGGGATCAGGTCCTCGCGCTGCTGGTAGTATTGCTCCCGCTCAAACCCCAGGGCCTGGCCCGCGGCATTGCCCTGGGCCTGCGCGGCCTTCTTAGCGGCATTGCTTTGGAGCGCCGCCCCCCCCACGCTCGCCGCCACGCCGGCGACCGCCACCCCAGCCGCGACAAAGACCATGGCTTAGCTCCTCAGCAGCTTGGAGAAATGTTTCTCGGTCCATGCATACCCGAGCCGCTCGTACAACCGGGACAAGTCGAGCCCGTCGTGGATCTTGGTCCCAGCCGTCAGACGCACCACCCCCCGGCGCTGGGCTTCCGCTTCGACGGCCTGAAACAAGCGCCAGGCCGTGAAGCCCTGGCGGTACGCAGGCAGCAGGTACACAATATCCATAATCCCGTGCAGCGTGCTGCGGTAGTGGAGATGCCCCACCACGAGCCCTTTCCAGTAGCCCACCAGCGCCCCATCCGCCCGCACGGTGACAAGGAGGAGCTTCCCCAGGGCATCGAGGGCGGCATAGCCCTCCAGGTCCACCTCGAGGGGCACCTCCGCTTGATGAATGGCCACTTCGCGCCAGTGCTGCACCCACAACGGCGGGGCATCAGCAGCATAGGTGGCCCAGGACTCCACCTGATAGGTGACGCTAGGACGCACGGTCGCTGTGGATATCGATGATAAGCGAGAGTCGCTCGCTGTCGCCATCGTTGGTCACTCCATGCAGTTGTGAATTATCGACCATCCAACATTCGCCGGGCTTCATCTCCACCTGCTCA
>Ga0137464_1000021_pt1 | contig 47522 bp, 58 predicted proteins | sample EasRivERMGT814_2_FD_102306 | JGI IMG/M metagenome (GOLD analysis project Ga0137464, IMG submission 102306) | Soil microbial communities from meander-bound floodplain in the East River, Colorado, USA - East River MetaG ERMGT814_2 | ecosystem: Environmental > Terrestrial > Soil > Floodplain ...
GCAGAAGCTTGGCTAATCCTAAGCAATCAAAAAAGCAAAACAATATCAACCAAACATGTCCGTGTGATGTGCAACAACGGACATATCTTTTCTGTTCCACGTCAAGTAATCAACAGGAAATAATACAATGGCTATAGTAGATATTTTTATCTACATAAAAGATGGCTACAAGTATCGCTTTGTTGCCACTGGTGATAATTCTCAATACTTTCAGTTTGTATCGCCAACAGATCAAGCAGTAGATATTCCAGTATCAGTAATTAAAGATATTGGAACCAAACAAAAAGACTTACCTAAATACATACAAGTCAAATATATTTGCATGGTTTACAAGATTAGTATGCCATTTGCAATTAAGATTTACGAATTTGCAATAGAAAGATACCTAGCATGAACCTACTATCCAACCTTACATTATCAGACAAACAAAAAGAGCAGATTGCTCAAGATAGAGCAATTAAGCATATAGGAAATGCTTTCTATACACTTTCTTTAGGTGAAAGGGAAGTGTTAAGAAAACAATTCCGTAAACAACTTGATGATGAAATCAACGGGAAAAGAATCAATCATGTTCAAGATACTAAAACAGTTGCGACAGAGACAAAAGGAATTGAAAGTAAGCAAGTCAAAGAAGAAAGCAAACCAGCAACAAAGAAATTTCAATTACAAGTTCTTCAAAAAGATGATGAAGTTCCACGGATACAAACCAAAGATAACTACCAGACTACGGTATCTCCGTATGAACAGATACAGCCCGGCGATAAATTTACGCAAGCAACATCTAAGGCAGAATCTCTTGCACCTATTCCGCATTCAAGCAGTGACAAACCTTTACAGGCAATTAAACAACCAATTAAAGATGCAAGAGGCAATGAAGGAACGCACAAGCACGAAACATTTGCATTAACAATTGAACTTAATGCAAAACAGATGCTTGCTGCTGAATATGCAGAAAATGGCAAATCTTTCTGTCTAACAGGTGCAGCAGGAACAGGTAAAACAACAGCTTGTCGTGAAATTGCAAAGCGCTTACTTCTGCATGATAAGCTTGGAACACATGATTTCAAACTTCCCGGTGGAGATAGAGTAATTGCGCCTAGTATTGCTTTTTGTTCTTATACAAACAGAGCAACTGATAATATTAGACGTGCATTACACAAAGACCCTGAGCTAGAACGTGAGTTGATGTATAACGTAGTAACCATTCACAAGCTTTTAGAATATGAACCAATATTCTTTCAAAAGCAAAATGAAGAAACTGGTGAATGGTATGACACAATGCGCTTTGAACCGCAACGCCACAGTCAAAGACCATTGGGCCTAACTCACCTTGTTATTGAAGAATCATCAATGCTTGGAACTGATCTAGGCATGAAACTACTTGATGCACTCAAGCCTGGTTGTCAGATCATATATGTTGGTGATATCAACCAACTGCCTCCCATCTTTGCTAAATCAATGCTTAACTATGCGTTGATCTTGCTTCCTGTTGTTGAACTAACAGAAGTTTATCGTCAAGCTCTTGAATCTCCCATCATTTACAATGCACATCGTTGTTTAAAGGGACAAGAACTTGAGGATAAGCGTCCATTCTTTCAGGTTGTATCAGGCAAAGCATTAACAACAATGCCAACAGAATCAGGTTGTGTTAATCAACTTGTGAACTCACTTAAAACATGGTATAACACAACTGAAAAGGATGGAAGTAAGAAATACGATCCTGAACAAGACATGATTATAAGTCCATTTAACAAGGGTGAGGCAGGCACAATTGTATTAAATCAGCACATTGCACAATTCATAGGCAAACAACGTAACGCAATGGTCTATGAGGTTCTTGCTGGAATTAGACGCCTCTATTTGGCAGTTGGTGATCGTGTCATGGTTGATAAACAAGATGGATACATAACAAAGATACACCACAATGGTTCTTACTTAGGAAAGGTTCCAAAGCCTGCATCAACAGAGCTAACACGCTTTGGAATTGTTCTTATTGGCAACAGAGATAGAGAGGATGAGGACATTGAGTTAGTATTGGAAGGCTATGCTAATCTTAATGTTGCCGAGATACCAAACGAGAATGAAAAGAAAAAACAAGAAGCTTCCCATGTCATTGAAGTCATCCTTGATAATGGAGCAACAGAAGTCCTTTCGACGGCTGGCGATTTTGGCGAAACCAAATTCTCATTAGGTTATGCCTTAACTGTTCACAAAGCACAAGGTTGTGAATGGCGCAAGATAATCCTATTGGTTCATAAGTCACATGCAATCATGCTTACACGTGAATTGCTCTATACAGCAATGACACGTGCAAGAGAGTATTGTATCATTGTTGACCTGTGCAATCAGGTTCAACGTGGCATTGACAATCAAAGAATTAAAGGTAATTCCATTCAAGAAAAGATTGAGTGGTTTAACTCTGAAATATCCCTTAATGAACCTGTTCCGGTGGTGCCATGACACTATCAAAGATCATTGCCAACATTCAGCGCAAAGTTAATGAAGGACAGTTCTCAATGCAAACAGAGGTTGAGGTTCTTATTGTTGATAAATTTAATGGAGTTGTTGTTATGGCAGAGATAGGCAAACATTCTGTCAAGCAACTTAAATCAATGGACAAATTCAAATCTAAGGTATAGATCATGATAGTCTATGAACAACCAGATCCTATAAGAAGATCAATTCTTGAAGATGAATCAGTTGAACTCTTTAAGAAGAAGGCAGCATCACAACGTTCTCTTGGCTTCAAAGGTCTAAGTATCAATCTCTTTACCTGTCCTATTCACAACAATGAAATCCTAGCCTGTATATCAGGTTTAGGTCACACACTTAACATGCACTATCTAATTGACCCATCCATTTTTCGTAAAATGGGACCATTAGATATTGTTAGTCTTGCTTATGAAGATTTTGCAGACTTTGTAATCTTTGAAAGAGAAGAAAATCATCTTGTCATTCACTGATTTACAGAACTCTCAGATTCACAAAAATGTTGTGTCTTTACTTGTCATATACATTGGACACAATAAATTGCTTTACGTTCCACATCTTCAGAACTTTAAACTAATGGCACGTTTCCTAGACGTAATAGATTTTAATTATGACAGGATAGGAGAAGATTGGAATTTCCTAATCCTAGGAAATTATGAAGAATATCCATCTTCATTAGCACCAGATATTTGTCGTAAGTGCTTAACTTCATTTGGGCAAATACCAGGTGGCAATGTAAGAAATGGTTGTCATTGTTGCACTCTTGATAATTTAAAGAATCCACATTTTGATTGTGGCTGGCCTTACAAGGTAATGGAGATTCTAAGAGCAAGTGATCCATTCTTGCGTTTTCACTATGCAATTGCACTAAACATACATAAGGAAATAAGAGAGGCTAAAGCAGATGGGCAAATTCAACATACAGCAACCAAACAACCACACACAGCAGGAACAAACACAAGTAATTCACAAGGCAAAAGATTTAAGCTTTGAGGATTTACTTGCATCTGACAATCTTGATAACAACAACACTGAAAGCGGTGAGTTCACGCTTGCCTCTCTTTGGAATAGCATTTGTGATAAAGAAGATATTATCATTGTCATTGACAAGGTTGATGAACTACGTGTTCGTAAGCAACTTTCAAGTTTGAAAGCAAAAGAGAATGCCAAGCTGAAATCTGCTGGGATCAGGCCGGACGATACCACCTTGGAATTCATTGAACACAAGGATTTCACAGAAAAAGAAAAGATCAAGCTTCAGATCATTCTGAAGCACAAACCAACCGTGAAGGTTCACAAGATGATAATTGCAAAGGATTAGTATGCCTCTCAAAGATTATTCTATTACAGACTTAGAAGATTTGTGGATTAAACTCTGGTTTGAAATGTTTAATACACTTCTTGAGTCAGAAGAACCACCGTATGAAACAGCTACTGTTTTACAAGAATTTGTAAGACGGATAAATACTGAATTACCACAAAGAATGAAGGATGAACAATCAACATGACACCAAACTTCAAAGTATCAGAACTTGCTTGTAAGTGTGGCTGTGGAATGTTGCCTAAGCAAGATTTCATGAACAAGGTGCAAAAGGCAAGAGAACTTACAGGTTTTCCTTGGATAGTAACAAGTACAGCACGCTGTCCAAAATACAATGCCTTAGTATCTACAACAGGACTAACTGGGCCACATACAACAGGCAGAGCAATCAACATCAAGACACGTGGAGAACAGGCTCTTACAATTGTAAAAGCTATGTTGGCTGTCGGTTTCACTGGAATTGGTGTCAATCAGAAAGGTAATGACAGATTCATTCATGGAGATGATTTACCAAATGCAGCAGGTCAACCACGTCCAACAATCTGGAGCTACTAATCAATATGACATCTGAAAACAACGAAGTCACCATTCTTACAGAAGATTCAACAGTAAAAATGCAACATATCAAAGACATGATATCTCAATTGTCACAGACAGAAGATGGGGAACCTCTTAAGGATGCAATGCAGAAACTTAAACAGGCTCTTAAGGAAAATCCTGTAGCTTGTGCAATGCTTCTTCCAGAAGATATTGGTGAATGTGTTCGTGTATTAATGAAGATAACAGGCCGGGACTTGGAGATGCAATCTTCTGGCAAATCAAAAGAAAAGAAACAGAAGTTTGATTTCTCTAATGAAGATACTCTCAAAGAACTTGAGAATGATCTATTCTAAAAAAACCAGATTAGCAATTCTTCAACTTCTTGCAGAAGGTAATAATCGTAAAGAAATTGCCAGAATTCTAAATAAGAATCATCATAACATTACCGAATCAGTACGCCATATGCGTAATTTAATAGGTGCAAAAACCACAGTTAGATTGGTCGTAATGTTTCGTGAAGGTCTTGCTCCAAAAAACTTTCCATTCAAACAAAGACAAAGGAAATCAAAATGAAATCAACACAAGATTTGTGTATATGGCTCAACAAGGTTGAACAAGCTCTTGGAATTGATGCAGAAAACAAAGTGCTTTGCATTGAAGTTTTCTCAGATAAGTCCTTTCGGGTAAGCAAGCACAATGGAGACAGTGTTGATATTATCTATGACTCTGATATATCTCCAGATAAAGAAGATATAAACGATCTTCCTTATCAAAGTGCAACTGAGTTTGCCAAACTCATTTCACAACAATAACATGCAAACAGACGAATACTTTGCCTTCTTTGCCGGCCTAATCACAGGACTCTATCTTTCTCTTGTCTTATACTGCTGGAATCAATTCATCAATGACTGGTTCCACAAGAGCTAAAAGAAGATGGACTACCAAATAGATATAGCACAACTGCTTAAGAAACCATTTCACTCAGACAATCCTCAACAGTTGTCCTATTCTCTCCTTGGTGATTTCCATGAATGTGAGCGTAAATTTCAACTTAATCGCCTTCTTCTTAATCCAAGTATTCATGGCAGAGAAGAAATGCCTTGGCATGTTAGGGGAACAGCATATGGTGCCGGCATTCAAGCATACATTCTCACAGGAAATCTTGATCTGGCACTTTTCATTATATGGCTTGCTTATTATCCTGAGCTGGAGGACTTGGAGCGTGTTCCAACAATCTCACAAGCACGTACTCTTAACAATCTTGTTTTATCAAAAGACAAGCTTGATAAGATACGACAGCGTTACGAGGTAGCAACATTCAATGGAAAACCAGCAATTGAGCTATCATTCAAAATCAAAATTGACAACAAATGGTTCTATACAGGGCATATTGATCTTGTTCTCTTTGACAAAGAACTTAAAATCTATGTGGTCTTGGAAGTTAAGACTACCTTATACAAAATTGCAGATTTACGTCCATTGTATCAAAACTCAGCACAGGCATTGGGTTATTCTATTATTCTTGACAAGATCGTTGGTGCTGACCAAAATCAGTTTGGCACTCTATACCTTGTGTGTAGAGATAAGAATAACAAAGATTTTATTCCCGATATTGAGCTTTTTCCATTCAACAAAACGATCATTGATAGGCTCAAGTGGTTCTACACACTAGGAATGGATGTTGAAAGACTCAATAAGATGGATGAATTGGGAATCTTTCCTATGCGTGGGCATTCTTGTCTCAAGTTTGGCAAGGTTTGCACACATTTTGGTTTTTGTTCAACATCAGCCGGCGACTTACAACGCAAGGAGCAAGAAGATAAGCAGAAATATGACTTTGTATTTGAACTTAAAGACATCATCGACGATCATCTCAAAAGGATACCGAAATGACAACTCTTGACGATCTCTTGAGCAAAGCTTTTGATGAAATAGAAGAATCAACCAAACACAAACACGTAACAAGAGAGCACAAAGAGATTCATCCAGATGCAACAGGTTGTATCTATGAAATACAATCACCCATTCTCAATACATTTGACTACTGTTCATCTCTTGAAGAAGCTCAAATGGTAGCAAAATCTCACTATCACGAATATTCAATATGGAAAATTTTTGTTGGCTCACAGAAGCGAATCTGTGTTCAAACATTTGAAACAAGGCAGTACAATAACGCAATGCGAGCAGCATTCCGAAAAGGATTTGAATGAATTCGGTGACACTCCCGCATCATCAATTACAAGCAGAATTCATGGACTTATGTAAGATGAAGCGTTACATGCTTCGCAGTATTATTGTATCTAGTATGCTGACACATCCTCAATTCTTACAACAGGTTGAACTTTGGTCACGTCTTATAAATGAAGAAGTAAACATTGAATTACGTCAAACACTTAATGACTTACTTGTTCAACCTGGGTTCTACATGAGTTCAGAAGAAGCTCGTTTAGCATATGTAACTAAGTTGGCCGACGACATAGTTGATTCTGTGTATGTAATTGATGGCCTATCCAATCTCTTTGGACTTCCACGTAATATGTTATTTGATGAAGTTCATAGATCAAATATGGCAAAAGCTCAACCAGATAAGGATGGCAACTTAATAGTCATGCGTCGTGCAGATGGCAAAGTTCTAAAGCCAATTGGTTGGCAGCCTCCTAATCTGAAAAGCATCATTGAAGCATACACAAGAATCCCATGACACCTGACGACAATATCAAGTTTGCAGAACACTTCAAAACTGCACAGAATTGCTTGCGTGACATAACAATCAACAACATGCTTCAAGATCAGCAGTACAAAGAAATTCTTAATAATCTCACAGAAGCTTGTCTTGCACTACAGTCAATGGCTATCATTATGGCAAGAGAAGCAATCAGAAAGAACTTTTCAGACTTTTCTTCCAATGTAAGGAAGGACATTCAAGAGACTATTGGCAAAGATACCTAAAGGACAATCATGTCAATGACTGATGAGGTTATCGGTAATAATGAAGATGCTTATGAAGCTGCTTTCCAAGATGGTTGGGATGCTTGTCATAAGCGCTTTTCTGATATTCTTAAACATTTTCCATTGCAATGTGCTTTCATAACTGCAAGACTTCCCTTACATCCATCACAACCTGATGAAATAATTGAACATCAAGACTGGTTAATGGCACAAGGACATAATCCAAAGGCTTAACAACATGCAGTTATACCCAGACTCTTTTAAGCAAGTTGTTCTCACTCTTGAAACATTCACAAACGGCCCAGATATTCCTGATATCCTAAACACATATGAGCTTAAGTTTGTTCTTAATATCCTTAAGCGCATAAAAAGAAATCAAGATTTCTCAGAAGGACAGCGCAACTTTGCAGATAGCACCTATAATAAGCTAGTTTGGTTAGGATATGTAAAAGAAAATGAGACTAACAGAGATAGCAAAGGCAGTAAAGCAAGAAGGTAAACCTCTTGATTGCTGGAATCTTTTGGTCTATGGTGATCCCAAGACTGGTAAGACACGCTTGGCTGCAACCATTGCTAAGGTTCCATATATTAAGAATATTCACTTTTTTACCTTAGAGAATGGCCGGCAAACCCTCATAACAATGTTGAAAGACAAGATTCTCACAGAAGAACAGGCAGAGAAGATTATTGTTTACACGATTCCAGACACTCGTGATCTTCCAATGGGCATGGAAACAATAATGAAGATTCTCACATCCTACAGAAATAACATCATATGTGAAGAGCATGGTAAGGTTGATTGCACTGATTGTGCAGTTAGAGAACCAAGTAAAACTGTGGCCGGCGCAGAAGTCAAAGGTAAGATTGCCAGATATTCTGGTCAGCCATTTAACCTTAAGACTCTTACCAAAACTGATTGTGTAATCATTGACAATCTTTCACAACTTACACGTTCAATCATTGCATATAGCACAAAAGGAAGAGATTATGAATTCAAGCCTGGTTGGGATGAATTTGGCCTGCTTGGGCGTGTTCTTGGTGATGCATTAGGTGTTATGCAAGCTTGCTCAAATACCAATTTCATTGCAACATCTCATAGAATTGGTGTGCGCTTTACAATTGAAGGTAAAGTTGCAGATACAGATGAAATAACAGATGAAAACACAATTGAGAAATACTTTCCAGCTATTGGTTCTAAGAATTTCTCAATGCTAAGTGCAGGTTTTTTCTCTCACATTATCTACATTGAAAAGAAACTTAATCAACATAAAGGAGGTTCTGCAACAAACTATAACAAGGATATTCTTACTGGAAGCAGAGGTGGCTGGAGAATGGAGGATGAAAAGTCTCTTGATCTTGCACCTTTGTTTGAGAAACTCGTGAAAGAATCTTAATGTCTTTTCAGAACACACCTTTTAATCTTATTTACTTGCAGAGGTATCACCCATTATCAATTTTTCCAAAGGAAGATGCAACAATGCCACCGGAAGAAGTGAAAGTAACAGACGAAACAACTCTTACCTTGCTTGATCTTGACACAGTTTCCAGCCTGTCTTTCGATGATCTCGAAGAGGCACCTGGATTTATTATTCCTCCAGCTGGTGTCTATGATCTCTTGGTTGAAACAGCCAAGCTGGAAGAGTACGTCAAGAAAGCAAAGGATGGGAAACCTGCTTCCAAAGGACACCGTATTGCCCACTACTACTTGGTGGAACAGGTGGAAGAACTGGTTGATCCAAAAGAACAGAAGCCAGCCGTCGGAAGCAAATTCTCGGAACGTTTCCAACTCAATGAGCAAGGTCTCAAATACTGGAAAACAAAAGCCAAGCAAATCCTTGGGGACTCTGTTGACGGTGCAAATCTCACTGTTGCCAATGTCATCAAGGAACTTGGGGCCGGCACGTACCGCATCAAGGCAAAGGTGGCCTTGAAAGTTACGGATGGAACTGGGGAGAATGAAGGTAAGAAGTTTACCAACATTCAAATCCGTGTGCTTGATCGCAAGATGGAACCCCCTCTGCCTGCCTAAGTAAGCAACACAGTCAATGAGTCAATGAGTAAAGGGGCACATCTTGTTGTGTGTTGTTTGATAAGCATGACAGGATGTTGCCCCTTGTTTTTCAGAATAAGGAAGAAAGATGAAAAGAAAAAGGCATCAACAAAGAAGAAAAAAAATTGCAACAGATACAGGTAATCTTATGGGAAAATTACACACACAACATCTCAAAGATGCAATGAAAGATCTAGAAGCAAAAGCCACAGATTATGCAAGAGCCAATACTGTATCAATGTTAGATAGACGCAAAGCTCAACGTCGTGAGCGCTCAACCATTCTTCAAGAAGCTGAATATCTCATATATGGTGAAAAGAACAAAACATACAGACACCCAAATGAGAACTTCAAAAACATCAAAAATCTTTGGAACTCTTATTTCATTGCAATCAATCAACGCAACGCAATTAGCCATAATACCACTGATATTCAAGAAATTGACGTTGCAGCAATGATGGTCTTAATGAAAATTGCACGTATTGCAACCAATATAAATCATCTTGAATCTTGGGTTGATGTTGCTGGATACGCAGGATGTGCAGAGAGAATCATTAAGAACAAATAATGCATAGACATTTTGTTGTTGTGATAGATAACTGGATGTTTGAAAACTGGCATCTTTATCATTGGCAACAAACAGGAAATAAAAAGTATCAGTGGATGGAATATAAAAAAGTATTTTAACAATGCAAATCCTTGTCAACTATGATCCTAAGGAAAAACAACAACTTCCCATAGTTGCAGGGATACTTAAGCGTCATGGAATCTCTGCAAAAGCATCATCAGAAAGCTTTGGAATTTCAGAACTTCTAAATGCAGCAAAGAAAACAGGTTCTCAAGGTATCCTCTTATGCAATGAAGGCACCTTAAAAAACTGTGTTCAAGTTCCAGTTAAAACACAGGCGACTCTCTCAACATTTCGAGGGAGTCGTCTTAATTTTTCTATACCTGCAATTGTTTGTGCTCCATTAGACCAAATTCACACCCTGCAATATGGAAATTTTTTGTTAGACAATGATATTAAAAAGTTTAAGCATCTAAGCAGGCCGCCGATTCAACTTAAGTTTAAGGTGTGTGAGACTGTTGATGACTTTTTGTATGCAGTTGGCGCATTAAATCAGTGTATCTTCATTTCAGCAGACATTGAGACTGACGGCCATAGCCGCATAACCTGTATTGCATTTACAGGTGTTCTTCCTAATCTTAACACAACAACCTTTGTAATTCCTTTCATTGATTTTGGCATGGATCATTGGCCGACAGAAAAACAGTATGGCTTTGCAATTCAAATGATGCGTGATATCTGTGCCAATGATGTTCCCAAGATGTTCTACAATGGAAACTATGATTGTCAATATCTTATCAAATATCATGCAGAACCAAATAATTGGGTGCTTGATACAATGGGATTACTTCATGCACAATACGCAGAACTCGAAAAGAACTTAGCTTTTGCTGCATCCTTACATTGCTTTGATTATTACTATTGGAAACTTGAGGACTCACTAAGCAAAAAGAACAAAGAAATACGTGGCTATTGGGGATACTGTGCAAAAGATTCATGGTATCCTGCTCGTATTTTTATTAACATGATTCAGGAGGATTACCCATCATATGCTGTTTCCAATTACCAGCGTCTTTTCAAGCTCTGCTATCCATGCATATACTGCGCTTTTGAGGGAATTAAGATCTCAGAACCAGCTCGTTTGGAAGCCAGACAAACATCAGAAGATGAACTTTCTAAGAGATCAATTGCACTTAAAACAATGGCAGCAAACCCAAACTTTAATCCAAATTCGCCAAAACAAGTTGCAACATTTCTGTATGACATCATTGGTGCAAAACCTGTTCCTATTAAAAACAAACAAACAGGAAAGTATGAAACAAAGAAGAGTACAGATAAGAAAGTCTTACAAAATAAAATTGCGACGCAACATCCTCTCTTAACACGAATCATTGAAGATATAATCTCATATCGAGAAGAACAAAAAGCAATATCAACATATTTTGACTTCTTAAAGTACAAAATGCCAGATAGCTCTTGTCGTCTCTTATACAGCATGAGTCCATTCACAACAGATACAGGCAGATTCTCAAGCAAGCAAAGTAACTTCCGTAAAATGGATTATGAAGAAGGAAAACCAATATCTTATGGAACTCAGATTCAGAATCAACCAACAGATGGTTCTACAAAATCATTCTTAATTGCTGATGAAGGCTATGAGATGGCTGAAGCTGATAACAACAAATCAGAAGCAAGATGTGTTGCTCTGCTATCTGGCTGTCGCAAAATGCAAACGGCAATCGAGTATACAGAACGTGACTTCTATAAATCTCTTGGTCCACTATTCTTTGGAATACCATACGAAAAAGTCTCAAAAGAGCTTCGTAACAGTGCATTGAAACACATAGTTCACCAAGCAAACTATCTTGGGGGATGGGAAGTATTTATCAACAGAATTGGAATCAAAAAAGTTTACGAAATTGGAGCAATGCTTGAAAAACAAGTAGTTGATGTTAAGGCATTTGTTAATTGGCTTATTGCTAGGTATCACATAGCATTTCCAGAAGTTCAAGATCATTGGAAAGAAATAAGACGAGAAGTATTAAGAACACATAAGCTAGTTTCAGTGTTGGGTTATACAAGACATTTCTTTGGCAACATAATAGAAGATCATTCTGTTTTACGTGCAGCAGTTGCACATGAGCCACAAAACTTAAGCGTAAGCATTCTGAATAAGGGTTTTTGGAAAATCTATCGTGACATTGTATTAACAGAACACGGAGCATTTCGTCTAAAAGCCCAAATTCACGATGCAGTTATGTTTCAATACTTAACTGAAAGACGTGAGGAATTCAAGATCAGTGTCCTGCGCTGCATGGATAATCCTACCAATGTGCGAGGACAAGTTCTCACTATTCCTGTTGACTACAAATACGGCCAATCATGGAAACAAATAAAAGATCAATAAAATGTCAGTTGAATTTTACCAAAAATATTTCAACTACATTGGTGATACTGAGGCTCCTCTTATATATCATCGCTGGTGTGCTGTATCCATTGTTGCTGCTATACTTGGTAGGAATGTATTTCTTCCTTTTGGGCATTCACGTATTTATCCAAATATGTACATTATGCTTGAAGGTAATCCTGGGGCACGCAAGGGAACGGCCTTAAGGCCGGCTAGGAATCTCCTAAAGGGAATTGAATTTGCAAAGCTTGCGCCAGATCGTCTATCAGCAGAACGTTTCATTGCAGAAATGCAATTGCTTAATCAGCCAGAAACTATTGATGGTATAGATTTTGAACGATTGAATTTTGAAACACCATCTGAAATATACGTAATGGCAGCAGAGTTCCAAGATTTTATTGGAACAGCCAATATCTCCTTTATTGTTCTGCTTACAAATCTCTGGGATAACTTAGACGAATATAAACATCCCAAGCTGCACGGAAAATCAATCTACGTGTATGCTCCAACAGTTAACATGATTGCAGCAGCAAATCAACAATCAATTGCACAATCCTTGCCAATAGAAGCAATAGGGCAGGGTGGAACATCCAGAATTATCTTTGTGCATGGTGAATCAACAGGCAAACAAATAACATTTCCAAAGCCTGTTTCACAACATGCTAAAAAGGAAATAGAAGCTACATTAACAAGGATAAAAAATGATCTACACGGTGAGATTACTATATCAGATAAGGCAAAAAATCTTTTGGATAGAGTTTATAAAGAATATTCTTATATTGACGACTTTCGCTTTAGCCATTATAATACAAGAAGATTTGATCACATCCTTAAGCTTTGTATTGTTTTTGCTGCTATGGATGTATCTCTCGAAGTTAGAGAAACACATGTATTACAAGCGAACACTTTACTCCATTCAACTGAGCAACGAATGGGAAAAGCTCTTGGGCAGTTTGGAAAAGGCAAACACTCCGACGTTGCAAACGCAATTATCGAATTCATCAAAAGTAATCTTACAAGAAATAAGAGACCTGCTACTGTCAGAGAAATCTGGAAACAGGTAGATACTAATCTTAATAAGTTTGAGGAATTAGCTGAAATTCTTAGAAACTTAGAAGCCGCAGAGAAGATACAGATTAAGGAGATAGCAGGCCGTCGCGGATACGTTCCGCTAACCAAGATAATGAATGGATGGAAAGATGACATGTTGTTAAAAGATTTCCTGTTTCCAGAGGAATTACCATGATTCTAATGGTGCAAAAAGGATTTGTACGAATTAGCTTAGAGTTATATGAAAAAATTGAAAATCACTCATGTCTATTAGCTCTGCAAAGCAAAATTATCATACTAAAAGCAGAACCTGAGCATTGGTCACATACAATGATGCTTTTATGCCTGTCAGAACAGTTTAGGATGTTGTCACATGGTGACTTAGTTCCATTCTATGAACTTATAGTTTCTAAAAATGCTGATGAAACTTTTGATTTTAAGTTTACAGAAACCCCAGAGATATCACGGCATGCTAACAATGTAGAATACACACCACAAAAATGAAAATTATTGATCCAGGCCATCATTATGAAGCAGAAGTTCTTGATGATCCATTATTTAATAACCAAGATATTGTTTTCGTAAAAAGATTTAGAGGAAATAAGAATCACGCAGGAACAATTAATCAAGAATTAATCAGAATAATGATACACCGTATGAAAGTTCTTGATAAGGAAATATATTGGGAAGGAAATGCCCAAATCATACATCATTTACGTATGGCTTTAGTTCTTCATGAAGCAAGAGCTTTAATTCGTAAAGTTGAAAAGAAGGAACTTAATCCAGAAGAGATTAAGTTTTCTAAGAAAGATGGTCATTTTATTTGGAAAACATAATGAATCTTTTTTCCCTACCAATCCTTAAGCTGATTGCTCGGGGCCGGCCAATCAACCAAATCTTATATGACGAACAACCATATCTTGAAAGATTCTATCTCTTTACCGCTTTCAATCACATCTTCTATCTGCATCGCATGTTAGCTCCAGATGGAGACAGAGACTTGCATAATCATCCTTGGCAAAATGCACACTCAATAGTCTTACATGGTTCTTACATTGAGCGTCGTCTTGAGTTTGGCTTTCAAAAACGTAAGATTGAATACATCTCACCAGAAGTTATCAACATCATTCGGGGATACTATTTCTATCAAACAATTAACAGATACAATCATCTAAGTGAAAATTCTTGGCATACAATCATGGAGATTCATGAACCAGAAACATGGACACTGTTTTGGCATTCTATTTGGTATAGACCTTGGGGATTTCTCAGATCAACTGGTTTTCAAAAGTATAAAGAAAAGCTTGATGGAACATACTCAAGTGAGTGGTGGAAAGAGAAAGATTGCAAGAGAGGAAAGGATGTAATGCAAGGAGCTAAACTTGGGTCTCGGTGATGAAATAATGGTAACAGCTCTTGTTAAACAAGCAAAACGCAAGAATAACTTTCCGTCTGTTATTGTTAATTCTAAGAGTCTAACAAGATGGAGTCTTGCTTGGGAAAACAATCCATTCATTCTTAATACAAAGGAAACAGCCGGCCGACTTCCCAATTCTTTTATCAAGCAAAACTACAACATGCTCCCCTCAGGCAATGGTGGTGGACGACACTATATTAACTATCAACTATCACGTCATCATCAATATTACATATGGAAAGAATGGGATATAGAACCTGGTGAAATCTATTTATCAGAAAAAGAGAATGAACTTGCACGTAGTTTTCAAGATCACTATTCTGCATATGGTAATAAGCCATTAATTCTAGTTGAACCAACATTCAAAGGACATCTTCAAGGTAATAAAGATTGGGGAACTCTTAACTGGTTAAGACTAATAGAATTATTTGACAAACATATGATTATTCCAGTTCAACTTACACACTTTTTTACTAATACTAATATCACACTAGTGCAACACAAACTTAAAACAATGCGTGAGCTGCTTGCTTACATCTCTGTAGCAGATACATTCATTACAACAGAAAGTGGTTTTCATCATGCTGCTGCTGCTTTTAATATTCCTGGTGTTGTTATTTTTGGTGGCTTCATTAGTCCAAGAATTACAGGTTACAAAATGCATACAAATATCTTTCCAGAAAATGACACATTAAATAATGGCTGTGGCATGCTTATACCTTGTCAGCATTGCAAAGATATAATGGCTGCAATTACACCAGAGCAGGTATGCTACGAAACCCTAAAGATTTTAGAAAGGAAGTATGGATAGACAGATTTCGCTGCTGATTCCATCAAGGGGCCGGCCAGAACGTCTCTTGCAAATGATAGCATCTGCATTTGCAACTTCAACCAAATCTTTTACATTTTCATCTCTTCAATTCTGCATAGGTCTAGACAAAGATGATTCAGCTTATTCAACATATGAAAAATTACTTGAAGAAGCTTCTATTACACTCAACATTGCATATCATATCTCAGATAAGCAGATGTCAGCTCCAGATCATCTAAATGCAATGGCAAAAACTATTGCATCAGGTGAATTAATGTTTGCTCTTGGAGATGATGTTCTTTTCAGAACAGAAAATTGGAATAAAGAAATTAACCTATTGTGGGATAAGTGCCCAGATAATATTCTTATTGCTTATTGCAATAATGGACGTGATAGAGAGAAATGTGAGCACTTCATCTTACACAGTGATTGGATACGACAGACAATCGACATATGCCCTCCTTATTTTCGTCACTTTTGTGTTGATGGATGGGTTGAAGATATTGCAATTCGCATTAATCGTCTAACATGGCTTAAGCATGTAATAGTTGAACACATGCATTTTAAGTATGGCAAAGCACAAAATGATGATACGTACCAAGCAGTTAGACAACCAATTGGTAGTACTTCAGTCTCAGAAATAGACACAGCAATGTATAGAAAGACAGATATTGAACGTATCAAAATTGCAAACAAACTACGTGCTTACATAGATGATTGGGCTGTATACAATGACAGAGAACCACGTAGTTACTGATCTTAAAGATCCTAAGTTTCTTCAATACTATGTCAGAGAGAAATTTGCGTCAATCTCGCTTCAAATATTTGATGGTTTTAAGATCAAACATCATGGAAGTTGGTCTCCTGCTTCGCGTGGTATTGTATATTTTGGCAAAGGTTATACGCACATTGTTACTGGACTTCAGTATGGCTCTCTTGAGATTTTCAAACAGATTTACAATAACTCTCGCAACGAACCCTACTTATTCATTGATGCTGGCTATCTGCTTGCTAAGCCTCATCTTACTAATATTGACACGTGGAGACTTAGAATTGTTCCTAATGCTTATCAGATGAATTGGATATCAAAGAATCAAAATGATCTTAAATTACTTAGCTTGTGTGTTAAGGGCTTATACATCAGACCAAGACAACCAGTACATCATGGAAAATGTATCTTACTTATTCCACCTAGTTCAGAGGCCGTCGCACAAGTCTTTGGCTTAGTCAACTGGGAAAAAGAAACCTTAGAAACAATTCATAAATACACTAAGAGACAAGTCATTATAAGAAGAAAAGGTGATTCAACACCTCTTGTGTCACATCTATCTCATACTCATGCAGTAGTAAGCTACACATCTAATGTATCAACAGACGCAGTTCTTAATGGGGTGCCGGCCTTTTGCTCAAAATATGCTGCTGCTGCACCTGTTTGTCTACATCTTGAAGATCTTGATCGTATAGAAACACCATATTTTCCAAATGAAGAACTGCGTGAATCTTGGCTTATAAGCTTAGCAAACAATCAATTCTCATTAGCTGAGATAGTATCAGGTTCAGCAATGCAAGATGTAATAAGAGAGATGAGAACAAAATGAGCATTACGTTCGGTAAAGTGATGGATGCCACAGTTCCACCACAAGATTGTATAACAGCTACAGACAAAGATGGTGACAGAGTACTTTATGTTGCTGAAGTTCTCTTTAATCGAACTAAGATTTTACTATGCAGAGAAACTCCTATTACAGATAAATGGCTTAATGAAATTAGACCATATCTGAAAAAAAGATACCCTTCTGTTGATAATTGGTAAGCATAAATATATGAATATATTAGGTAAAGATATTTGGATACGTTGTCAAAAGTGTAAAAAACTTCTACATACATTTAGTTACTATACTAACATATTTATAGATTGTTATAAATGTAAACATCGAACTAAAGAGACTTTATGAAGATTACAGTACAAATAACCGGAAAATATAATAATAAAGACTTCTGTGCTGGAATGATCTTACGTAGACAAACTAACTATACAAAAGACAATGATTTTATGATAGAAGAAATTGCACCTATTCTTAAAAAGCATTTCTTTGTATCCACACCTATAACATTAGGCAATATTCGTAATAAATGCAAAAAGAACAAGTGGCTTGTGGAGATAGAGCTAAATGGCAACTAAAAAGAAAGATACCGGCATTGCACGCATTGATGCTAAAATGTCAACAGGCGCAACTGTTTCTTTTCCGATGCAGGAATCTACACGGGATATCTTGAATAAGTTGCAAGGCCGGGCCAAACCCTCAACAAGCTTTGACCCAAACAAGGCGACAACAAAAGAGTTAGAAGATAACCATTTTTCTGGTTACCGTCTTAACTCTTTTGTTAATCAGATTGAATTATGGTGCTATGGGAAAGTTCTTGTGAAACGAAATGCAGACTTAGCTGCAAAGAATCCTGGAGTTCTTGCGGAAATGCATGAAGAAGCCTTCAATACTATTGGCAGTATTGTCCAGGTTGAACTACTAACACCACAAAGGAAAAAAGAAGTACCACCTTTTCGCAAAAAGGATGTACACTAATGAGCATGGATAAGAAGGACAAAGACCTACTAAACCAAACATTTGAACCTAATGCTGATAAGATAGCACAGCAGATTAATGATGTTAAAGAACTACTTGATGGTTCTGTTGTAGAAATGTCTGATTATGATTATGAATTAGTTGAAAATCTTGTTATTCAACATGAAGAAGGAAAAGTTCTTAGTGAAAAACAGATAAATCAACTTGACCGTGTTTGGATATTACATTGCACAGAGTAAGATCAATACATATCATCTATCATACGCCTTAGCGGTGAGTCTGGCTCTAGCTTTCGTAGCATATTTGATCTGGTTCCTTCTTCAGACTTAAGCATAACTTCATTAATAGCAGAACGAAAGCCCTTTGAGGAACCTCCAAAGCGGAGATAGTCAGATGCAACCTGAGAAAGAACCTCTGAATCAAGATTATTGTTACGTAACGAAGTTGCCAGCTTGTCAACCGCTTTGCCCCTTCTGTCATGATCTAGTGCCTCATAAAACCTATTTAGGTATTGAGTATTACGAATCACCTGTTCTTCCAAAGGACGTGTGCCTAATAATCGGGCAAAAACACCTAATGGTGTCCAAACTTCTGAAGCAGGACTCATTGTATTATACTCTCTTGTTATTGAGGAGCCAGTTACAAGCTCAGACCAACGTGCAATTGGACGATTCATTGACTGCAAAGACAAAGCCTCAAACATAGATTGTACTACATTACCAGTAGCAATGCCTTCACCTGTTTTCTTAATGATGTCTGAGGCCGCCGAAAAGCCTTGCTTGATTCCATTGAAGATAGCAATTTCACCCATTGTGGAAGGAATACGTGGAGAAATATCGCCCCGTGTATAGAACGCCGGCCCAAGTGAAGAAGGCAATCCATAAAGAATTAGACGAGATGTTTGATCGTTTAATGCCCGGTAAGTTCCGGTTGTCAAATCAATATGTTGGTCGGACATTGACCCTACAACTTGCTCTGACAACAAATGATATCCGGGCCAAGAAGCCATACCGAAGATTCCGGACTGTGCAAGTGCAAGCGAAGCTAACTGTTTGAAGTTCTTATTCTCTAAGCTTCTGTAAACATGTTGTGCATATGTGAGGACGTATGTCTGATATAAGCCAATTGCAGCACCAAATGTTCCTTGAAATAATACAGGACGCTGTGCAGCATAATAATTTCCTACAACTCTATCAGCAAAACCTACTGCTGCAATCGTGGCTCCTGTATCGCCAATACCAGGATATGCCTTCTTCGCAGCAAGAAATCCTGTTGACATCGCATAAGTCCTGGTCCATTCCTCAGCCCAATCAGCAGGTTTAGAAAAGAAATCTTTAACAACCTTTGAGTTTTGCACCTTATCCAAAGCATCTAATGCTTTGTCTGTAAACTCGCGTCCTTGTGATGCAGCTTTAAGAGCACCTGTAAGCTCAGTATAAGCTCGAACAGCCTGTTTGATATGGCCGGCTTCCTCCCACTTCATTACCATTGCCTTGCCAGCATCAGAGTACATAAAGCGCATACCATCATACATTGCCTCAAGAGGCATCTTAATCATATCACCTTTAGGATTAAAAGCAGTTCCAGGTAATTTCTCCATAAGAGCAGACCAAGAAAGAATAGGAAGTGACATAACGTTAATTGCAGCTTGTGCCAATTCAAAGACTCTAAGATTCATAGTTGCAAGCATTCCATTACCTACAGATTGAATACGAGGTGCAATATTACCAGATTCAGCAACAGTTGTTGCAAGATATTCATCAAATGATTGCCAAGGAGCTGTCACACCTTTAGATTTAAGATTTTGATTTAAGTTATCAAAGAACTCTTTTGATCCAATTTTCTCATAAGCAAATGCTTTTGCTGTTGCATTGACTGCATTGGCAGCTCTGTTATACAACATATCCACAAGAGAATTGACAGCTTTAAGAGGAACAGAACTTTCAAGTTGGTCTCTTCCAAGTAAGATGTTCTTAACTGCAAGTGCAGGATCTCTTACAGATTGTTTGAAGATTCCTCTTTGTGGACTTCCTTCACTTCCACCTTGATAATATGTACTGAGTTTGTCAAGCCATGCCATTGTATCACTTAAACTTATCTCTGTGTATTTACGTGTTCCATTAAGAATCTGTTGCTCAAAACCTTGCATAATCTCATTGATAAATCTTGCATCAGATGGAATGATTGCCAATGCTGAACTTCCTGTATGGAACTGACTTACATCAGCATAAGAAATCTGAGCTTCATATTGTGTATAGTGTTTTGCAAGATTGTGATCTGAGCGCTCACCCTCTCTTACAATATCAAGTTTGCCTGAAGCAATTGAATCTGCATTAAGCTTTTTGTAAGAGTTAATAAGACTTTCAAGCTCAGTTTGATTATTGGCCGTCAAAAGACGAACATCTTGACTTCCAGAATTATCAATAACAAAAGCAAGTGCTTTGTTCACAATTGAAAGGGGTGGCACATAAAAACCAAGATCTTTAACTGGTGCAGTTCCTGTAATACGTCTTGTAAGATTATGCAATTTAAGAATTTCTGAAGAAGGTTGCCTCATTCCATCAAGAGCATCCAATACACCAGGTTGTTTAATATAGAAAATAGAACCATCAGGATTTGTGACAGGAACTTCCACTGTTTGTTTACCACTACTTTGCTTCTGAACAAAATAGCCATATCCAGTTTCGGGGTCAACACGAAGTTCACGCCAGCCCTGTAATCCCCTTAGTCTATTAATTGCAACGTTAAACTCAGCAAAAAGTTCTGGCTTATCCTTAAATGGAACAAATGTTGCAGCAAGTGGCTCAAGCAACTGTCTCTTAATCTTATCTGATACATCAATAACACGTTTTCCAAGATAAGTTAGAAGTGTTCCATCTTTTAGATTACGAACAATCTGATCAGCAGATTGTGGAATCAATGCATTTTGTGCAACACCAACATTAACAATGTTAATCTCTGCCAAATTATTGGTAAGAGAATCAAGAGCAAGTTGAACATCTTTTTCCTGAAGAATGTCTGACATTTGGCCGGCAATCTTGCTGTTGGAAAGTTGTGTCATTTGAGATACAATCTCATTATGTGCAATTCTTAATTGCCTATTATCCAAGTTTGCGAGAACATCTGCGTTTGGATTCTTATTAGGATTACCAACAGCAGCAAATAATTTGTTACGCATATTTAAGTATTTTGTATCAATATCAGATGCATTTGTATATCGTCTCCATTGTGCATTGTATTGAGCTAAATCTTGTCCTAACATAACAGCCTGAACACCATCTTTTGTGATATTAAGACGCGCAGATATTTCTTCAATTGACATAATCTTACTTGCAAGTAAGTTTTTAACTTGGCGCTGTGTCTCATCTGCATAAAATTGATAGAATTGATCAACTGTTAAGGCTTGTTCCTTAGGTGCAGTTGGAATATGAACAGCTTTGATATCAGCAGTTGATGTGGGAATATTATTAACAATTTGTGGATGTGATGCAGTAACAAGAATTTCAGCTTCTTTTAGACTTCCAGAACCAACAGTTCCAATAATGTTATCAATATGAACTCTGTAGAGATTAGATGCACGCCCAAAGCCTTGTGTCACACTGACTTTAGAGGTAAAAGATTGTACAGATGCAGTACTTGTTGCAGAAGATGAGGTGCCACGGTAAAGATAAACAAATCCATCTGGATCAGCTTCTTGCCGCATAGCATTACGAAATGCTTCACCTTTTTCCCAAATTTCTTTAGCAGCTTGTATATCAGCTGGGTTAGATGTGCTTGTCTTATGAAGATACGCAGTGAAAGCAGCACGTGTTCTTGCAATACCCTTAGAAACAGACCCACTAACAGTACCATGTATCCAATCAGCAAGCATACTTGAACCAGAAGTTCCAATTCCTTGACTACGAAAATCTAATTTGGAAGACTCAACAGCTTTTGTAATATTTGTAAGATGATTTGGTTTAACAGCTTTATCTAAGAACTGTTGTTGTGCTTGATATGTGGGATAGTCAGAACGAATATTAACCTTTAAAGCAGTAATTTCATCTGGTGTTAGTTTAGAGATATAAGAGAGGTATGCATTTTGTCTTGGAAGATGATCAGGTGCAACTGTAATGTATGGTACTTCTGTAGATTTAAGAGTATCAAATCGTTTAAGTTCAACAAGAAAGTCTAGGTCTACTAAGGCCGACGATTTATCACGAAGCAAATTATCCTCAGCAAAATCCTTAACAGGCTGACTTACAACCAACTTATTCTGTGTTGATGTTTGTGATTTAATAACAGAAGCTGCATTCTTAACATCCACAGCCAAGCCAACATTACGCACCCCAGTTGTTGAGAATGTCTCTCCTGTTGCCGGCCTAATAAACACAATAGCAGGCTTTCCATCTTCAGATAAGAATGTCTTTTTTACAATTTCAATATCCTTACCTGTGAATCCTTGAGCTGCAATATCTTTAATAAGCTCATTTGCATCTTCCCAAATAAAAGCATGTTTTGAAGTTTCTTTTGTTCCTTTACTAAGATCATAAAATCTAATCTTATCAACACCAATAAGCCGTGGATTATTAAGAATTTCAAAAACAGTGTTTCGCATCTCTATGTTAATTGCTTTCTTTGTTCCAATAATTGCAGGAGCAGCACTAATAATAGCTTCTTCCATTTGAGCTGCTTCAGCTTTGCGAACAGCATCAGCTATTTCACGAGTAATACCCTTTTCACCTTGATCAAGAATAATATCACCAAGAATAGAAATATTTGCATTATGTCGTTGCACAACAGCCGCAGAGGTAAGAGAATGATCTTTTGTTGAAATAGGTTTATATCCCTTGTCAAAAAATCTTTGATTTGCTGCTTGGTTAATCGGAGCATTTAAGTCCATTAATTGACGGCGCGTAGATGGGATAGCAAATACAGTTCCTAAGACACCACCAATGCCTGCACCAATAGCAAAATTAGTTGCAGGATCTTTAAGATAATCTTCAATATAAGGATGAGCATTCATTGCCCCAACAACAGCAGCTTCAATAATAGCATTATCAACAACAGATTGCCCAATGTTAGATGCATACAATTGACGTACAAGTTGTTTATATTGAGATGTAGCAGCACCAGATTCAGCAAAGACTTTTTCAATCTCTAAGGCAAGATACTTCTGACGCTGGCCGGTAATTGCACCTTTGGCTGTCGCAAGGATTCCATTCTCAGTGTATCCAACAGCAGAAACGCCAGCCCTGGCTCTTCCAAGCAATTTGATTGCAACACCACCAGGAATAAAAGCACCTCCAATGATACTTGCAGTCTCAACAGTGTCAGTATTTTCCTTATAGAATCTTAAAGAGTCCTCATCAACACTACGAAGTATATCTTCTGTTTTAACATTCTCAGTAAAAGGCAATGAATTCCACAAGGTTGACACAACATCTGCCGCCGTAGCAGCAATAAAGTTCTTGGTTGTTCCAAGAATAGAATCAGAAGATTCAGCAGCAATATCGTATTTATCAGCGTAATCCAGGGGCATTTCTTAACTCCTGAACACGTTCATACAATGGAATATTGCTAGAAAGTTGACCACCAAGAATTGTATCTTTGATAAAGGCACGAGCTGCCATGTTACGAATGTTATTTGACATCTTAGCATAAAGTGGATCAGTGTTTGGATACAAGATTGACTTAAAGTCATTTGTGATTGTTCCTTGCAAAGCAGAATCAAGAATTGCAAGCTTTTGTTCATATGGCATTGGTTGACCATCTGGTCCCTTAATAGCCTTATCAATGATAAATGACTCAATGACTGTATTAATGTGAGCATTTCCAGATGGATTAGTTTTTGAGATACGTTCAACAATTGCCCCCAAAGGAGACTTAACATCCATTTCATTAGAACGCCATTTTTTCATATTATTATATCCAATTTCATACTGACGTTCAATATATCTTTCCATAAGATTAGCAAGTGCACCTTGTTGCAATGAAGCTTTTTCTTTTGTATCAGCAGTCATCCATTGTGTTCTAAGCTTATCAGCATCCTTTTTCGTAATTGATCCAGTGCTAATAGATGCATCAAGAAGTTTCATTGGTTCTTTTACAAATTCTTTAATCCTTTCAGTTGTAGGAGTTTGTGTCATTGATGGATCAAGACTGTTGGCGGCTTTGTCATACTCAAGCACTAATTTCAATGCATTTTCTCTAACACGCAATTCAGGATCAAGAAGTGTTGTATATATGTTATCAGGTGTTGCCATAACAACTTTAGCAATAATTGGGTCTTTTGTTGCTCTTGCAGCAATAGCACGTCTGGCTGTCAAATCATCCATATCCTTAGAACCGTAGACAAGCTTATAGTTTGCAACCATGCTTGATGTAATTGCATCTAGCTTATCATCTTCAGCCATTTGACGTTGAGCAGTTCGCATTTCCATCTTAAGAATTGCTTGTTTGGCACTAAGTACCTTAGATATTGTCAAGTCTTTCTCAATCATTGATCTCTCTAACGCCATCATCTGAATTCGTGTCTTAGAAGCAAATGATTCTGCTTGCTGTGATTGTGCAGATGCAAAGCCAAAACGTTGATTAAATGTTAAGCCACCAAATTTAGGATTAGGCACATGCTCTGCTTGTAAAGCTCTATCAAGTGCAGTTTGTGCAGCAGTATAGCCTGATTCAATAGCTGCTTGCTGACCTATAAATTGTTTTTGTTTTGTAAGTTGTGTATCTAATGTAGCAAGAGTTGCTGTAATAGCAGATGCAAGTTCATCACCTCTAAGACCTTTAAGTTTACCCATTGCAGTATCAAGATCAAATTCAACAGGGAATGACTGGCCGGCACTAGTAAGAACATTGCGAGCAGTTTGCCCAGGATCAACATTAACTCTAACTTCTTCAGGTGCATTACGTATTGTAATATGACCAGTTTCAGAAATTTCTTTGGATACCTTGCCAATAATTTCTTTAGTAACTACTTTAGTTCCAGGAGAAAGATGTGTAACAGTGTCATTGCCAGCAATACGAGCATAAACATCATTAACATCTTCTACAGCCATAATGTTAGGAGTCTGTGAGACTGTTTCGTTATTAATCATCTCAGTACTGGATCTAATTATCTTAACAGCAGCTTCCTCTGTAAGCTCAACAGAAGATTGTTGCAGTGTTTGTAGAAGAAGAGTGTTAGGATCAAATTCTTCTTGTTCTTGTGCAGGATTTTGTGCCATTATGCAAATCCATCCTGTTCATCAAGCAGGTATTGATAAGCTTGCTCTGTGTCAAAAGTTGGGACATCTTTAGCTGCTGGACTTGCCAATGCTCCAGAAGATGAGGCCATTACATTTGGTAGACCACTAGGAGCACCAGGAGCTGCTCCATCAATATTATATTGGCGTGTTGTATTGGTTTGTTGACTAGATGGTCCAACTTGTGTTTGTGCTTGTGATTGACCTGTTTGTTGACTTGAGACATTAGTATCAGTTGTTCCACTTTGAACCATACCCTTTGAGGCTTGTAAGGCTTGCAATAGCATTGCTGCCGGCGAATTGGGATCTTGTTTTGTCATTTCAACAAGCATGCTTTCTAACTGATTCCAAATTTGACCATATCCAACAGATAATTGTGCACCAAGAGCACCACCTTCAATAGCACCTCTTTCAGCAGCTTTTTCAACAGCTAATCCACGGAATGTGCTTTTAGAAGTTCCAGCACCTTCAGATGCAGCAACAATCTCTGGCATTGCTTTTTCAAGAGCATCAGAAATTGCTTTATCAATCAAGAATTGTGCATCAGAAAATGCTGCATCTTTGCTGTAATCACCTTGTTGTTTTCGCGTTCTATCAATTTCAGATTTTCTTTGTGTTTCTGTTTCTCTTTGAGATTCTGTTCCACCTCTTATAACACCGGCTTGTTGTTGTAATTGTTGACGTTCAGCAGAGCGTTTTTGATTAAAACCAACAACTTCTGATTCAGAAACACGACGTCCTGTAAGTGGATCAGTGTAAAGCCATCCATTACGTGTATAGACTGGGCTAGCATTTGGGGCTTTTGCAAACAATTCTGCTTCTGAAATTGCTGGTCTGTCAGATAACTGTTGTATAAGACTTTCAAGTGCTTGCAGAGCAGCAGGAGTTGTGTTAAGAATATTTTGAGTAGTTGTCTGTCTTTGATTTGTTTGTGTTTGTGTTGTTTGACGCTGTGTATCAGTACGACCACTTGTGCTTGTATTAGATGTTTCTAATGCAGGATATCTCTGATTATAAGATGAAGATATGGGTAAGCCAGTTATGACATCAAGCATTTCTGGGCCGGCGGCCATAGCCTCTACCTTTTCCCTTTCTTCGTGATTCGCATTTCCATTGCGGTAATGTCATAGTTTCCTTCAACAATGATGTTAAACCACCTTGCACTAAGTCCATAATTTGCAGTAACTTGTGTAGCATCTGCAAATAGTTGTGTATGGGTAATACTGGATTCCACATTCTTACCATCTAGGGAACCTTCCACTGTTACAGATCCTGACAGTGGTGTTCTATTTTGAATGCGGACTTCTTGACAATCTGTGAATCCTTTACGATACATTCCTACTTTGCCAAAGATAATACGTGAATCAGTTGGAAATTGATCAAACAAAGCAATTGATCCAGATTCAAGTAAAATTGCACACTTGGGAAGGAATGTATCATAAGGAATTGGTGCGTCACCGGCCACATTATTAACTGGAAAATAATCAAGCATTTGCTTATAGTTTTGCTTCATCTTACCCCATTTCTTATACTGTGTATCGTAAACAAAAGCACCAAGAAATGTTGAATAAATTGGTTCAATTGAACCTTCTTGAAGTAGAATTGTTCCACCAGGAATCACAACTGTTGAGGGAGGATATGTATAGGTTTCACCATCAATAGTTGTTGTTGCATCACCACAACTAAGACTATCATTGTTAGTTGGTCTACCCAATAGAAATGGTTGATTTCTCTTAGTTGGATTTAATGTACATTGATCTATGTAGTCTGCTGCTTCAGGTGTTGAATCATCAATAACAAATGCACCTAATAGAGTATAATGTCCATGTCCTTTAATCTTTGTGAAGCCAAGATTTTTAACAGTACAAACTGCATAATCATTATATACAAATTCTGGTTTACTAAATTTCTGTAATCTTGTATTATTAGCACGCCAAACTGGGGTATTTACTGTTAGTACATTATCTATCATATCAGCAGCAACTAATCCAAGTGTTACATCTGCAACAGGGTCATATGGGAAATAAGGAATTGCAATACCACCTTGATCTGAAGTAAATTGCATTCTTACTGATCTTGGATTAATAGGGTAACCAAACTCTCCTTGATTTTCATATCTAACAAATACAACAGTAGTAAAACCCAATGTAACAAGATGTGCAGCAACTGCTGCTTGTCCTGTCATAAGTAATGCCTCTGTTGCAAATGTTGGATAAGTTAAATCAGGATGACCAGGATCAGCTAAATCGTCTTTAGCCCAAGGCATTTCAACTGAATTTTCAGTATTAGTGTCTATAATTTGATTAACTTTTACACTTATTCCTCTGGTTAGACTGCGTTGTAGCCAAGCACTTTTTCTACTTGCAGATAATCCATAGTATTTATTGGATTCAGAAAAGAATGACAAATCAATAAAAGGACCAGTTATGAAAGGTGTAGTTGCTGAACTTACTGTTGCAGGTATCTCATTATCATCATAGACAACACCATCATCTTTGAATACATTGTCATGAACCTTTCTTGATATTGCAGTTTTCCAAGAATCAAAAAGTCTTTGTTCATAGAACCATGCCCAATCTTGTTTCCAATAAAAGCTATTCTCATTAGCTTCAATATGTTCAATTGGGCGTGTTCCAGGATATGCTGATACAAGAGATGGACCTTTTGTTGGAATAAAAGATTCATTTCCAGAAGTGATTTTTGGAATTCCACCTAATGTAAATCCAGTATTATCAAAATAATCAGCATTTCCAAAACCACCAACACCTGTTGCTTTGAAAGCTTCCATATCTGCAATTGGGATATTAATTGAAAGATGATCCTCAAAGATAGGAACACTTGCTGAGCTGTTTGCTTGATTATAAGCAGTAAAACCTAGAATATCAAAGATATAAATTGTATCTTGTGAACCATTAATTGTGTTGAAAACACCACATGCATTGCCATTACCAGATTCATAATCTTCAATTATTCGTGATGCAGTTTGAAAAGTAAAAACTTGCGCAGAGAATGATTCAGTTATAAAATGTGCTATGCCAACAAAGTAATATGGATTAAGAATTGGAAAGAAAAGATAACGACCATTTAGAATCTTAATGTAAACTGGCTGGCGTTTCTCCTTAAGGTAAGTAGCAACTTCTGGAATAACAAATTCAACCTTTCCATTAACAATTTCAACAACACCTTGTGTTGTGAATGCATAGTGCTTTGTGTCTGGCTCAGCAAAACAAACTTCTTCACGGTATGAGATTCCATTTGAATTGAAGATAGACTGCCCGGCCCAAATCAATGGACTATTAAGATTACGTGTCACAAGCACAATTGATTTTGTGCAATATATGATAAATCCATTGCCATGCTGTAAGACTACAACAATCTTACCAACAATGTCCTGAAAGATAGTGGAACCAGCTAGTGTTTTAGTATCAGGTGTGGCATCTGTTGGTTCACCTAATGCAGCCCAAGCTGTTGAGTTCTCTGAATCCCAAAAGCCTAGTCTACCACCAGCCTTAAAGATACCAAGTTGACCTGCCATGTTGATTGTTGATGGAACAAAACCAGTAAAGATGTAACCATTTGCCGGCCCAGCCTGATACACACTAGCATTACCTTGCCTGTATATATAGATTACGTTTTCAATAACACACTTAGACCACTGTAAATGTAATCCTGAAGCAGGAGGTGATAATGTGATAACATGTGTCCAATTACCACTAGAACTTGCACTCTTAGTCCAAATACCATCATCACAAAGTGCAACAAGAATATTCTGTAATTGATTTGTTTGAATCATGAAAAGATCATCAACCTTGCCAGTTCCTCCTGATGTAACTAATGAAGATATACCTAAGGTTGAGTTAATTCCAAAGAAACTTGAATAACCCTGAGGTGTTGGCATGAAGTTATAACCATCATAAGCAACAATAGGAATTCGTGGCTCAGGTTTATCTTCAGCCTCTGTATCATGATCAGTAGGAGGAAATGCATTGGGATCAATTGGAATATAGGAACGACGGATGTCAATAATTTTTGTTTCCTGGGCCATTCTATCCCCTTACCTTATTATCCAGCATGTCCTATTCCAGTTAATCCACCACTTTCTGGGAAAGAATCCAAATCAAGACTAGCTTTTGTTAAGAATCCAACAATTGTGTAACTTCCAGGGTCAGCAACAATGAAAAAGTCATGTTCATTTCCAGCAAAGACAAGTGTTGCATCAAATCCTGCAAGAGCATAAGCACCTGGATCTGCACTTAATAATCTATCAGCAAGAAGTGATGCCTCAAAACCAGTAATAACATAAGTTCCAGGATTTGCACTAAGCAATCTAGCAGCAAGAAGATCTGCGTCTTGACCTGTAATAGTGTAGACACCAGCATCAATAGAAAGCATACGAGCTGCAAGTAATGCTGCATCAAATCCTGTGAGATTATAAACACCAAAGTCTACACTAAGTAATCTGGCCGCCAACAATGATGCTTGAGATCCTGTTACTTCGTAAGATCCGGGATCAACAGAAAGTATAAATGCACCAGACACTGGAACATAAACAAGATCAGCAGAAAATCCTGAAATATCATAATCACCTGGATCAGCAGATATAACACGCCCAGCAACAATGGTTGCATCAAATCCAGTAACATTATAAACTCCTGGGTTTGCACTTAGCAACCTATCTGCAAGTAATGAAGCAGAAAAGCCAGTAAGAGTATAGATTCCAGTTTCTGCATTTAGCCAAAAGCCTCTATCAAGAGCTGTTATAAAGCCAGTAAGATTGTAACTACCAGGATCAGCAGATAGCATTCTATCAGAAAGCAGAGATGCAACAAATCCCGTAAGAACATATGATCCTGGATCAACAGATAAGATAAAGTTACCAGAAGCTGCTGGTTCATCTAAATCTTCATCAAACCATTTCTGGATAATTAGATCAGACATATTAGAACCATGTCTTAATATTTATTTCATTAAAGTTACCATGATATCTGGAGAATAAACGTTTAATGAAGTTAGTAAATTTGGTATTTGGTATGCTTATAACTTCTGTTATTAGTTCTGATAAGGTAGAAACTGCAAACTCAGGATCAACAAGATTACCTGTAATAACACCTGTTGCACCTTTGACAATACCAGTGACATCATAGTACTGTTTTGTCTCACCTGTACCTGTATTTGGTTCAGTAAATCCTGCTGGAGCAGCAGTAGATGTGGTGCCAGTAAAGTTCCAAACACTAAATATGAGTCCAGAATTTAATCTTTGAACAGCAAGACCAGGATGAACAGGTTCATCATTCTGTGCTGTTTCTATATCAACAACTGTGCCAATTAATGGAACTTCAGAAGTTATAAGATTACGCATGCATACAGCACGCATTTCACCCCAAGCTGCTCCTGTCCAAGTCCAAGAAACAGTTCCAGAATCACCAGAACGCCTACGCCACCACTTATCAAACTGATACTTAAATCCACCAGTATCTTGAACTCTTGGAAAACCATCAACTTGTTGCCAGTTTGCTGGAGTTGCGTTGTACACAGCTTCAGTTTCTCTATATATATCTGCAATTATAACATCATTATCTGCTAAACCAGATATATCTCCCCAGTCAAAAGTAAATGTAGTAACAGATGCACCACCACCATCAGGATCATTTGCAAAATCAACAAAAGTTGGTGATGGCATACAAGACTTTAGTTATTTTCTATCTCTGCAACCACCATTTGAACAGTCCACGAAGCAGAGGTTCCACCGTTCACACTTACACCAATACCAAGATCAGCAACAGTTGAATCAAAGCCACCAGAGGTAGCTTGTGTTCCTTTAAGCAATGAAGAAAAGCCTGTAGTGGGTTGACTTGTTAGTGCACAATGTGATTGCAATACGGCAGAAGTACCAGAACCAACTGTTCTAAACACACAAGAGACTTCAAACCAGGCAACATCAGTTGCTGCTGTGCCTGCACTGAATGTGTGAGTTCCTCTACCAGTATCTGCTGTTGTTCCAGCAGTTCCAACGCGAACTGTAATGATAGGAGTTGCTGTGCCGGCGGCTGTCTTAGAAACAGAGAATCTGCACTTATACTTTGTTCCAACTTTTGGTGGTCCAATAAACTTAAGGAATGATCCAGTAAGATAAGTATCTGTCGAAAAGCCCGCACCTTGTGCTGCAACAGAGTTATTAAAAACAACTGGAGAAATTGGAGATGCATAGATACCATTATTCTTATCATAGTGTATCCAAACACCATTTTCATCCATCTTAAGAGATTCACCAGCAAGTAATGTGCAACGAGAACCTGCAATAACTACAGTATCAGTGCCATCAGTTAAATCAAAATACACAACTGTTGCTTGTGAGGCATGATTGTTAACTACACTTATATCTTTTGGCTTAAGAGTATGTCCAGAAACACCTGTCAATAAGGTTGTATTACCTGCTCCTGTTATACTAGCAAATATCTCTCTTCCAAAGCTACTTACAGCAGGAGGACTTCCATCTAAAGAATCAGCCCATGCAATAGCAACCTCAATGTCTGAAGGAGTAGCAACATTTATTCTGAGTATATCACTTGTACCTTTAAGATACATTTAACCCACCATTAAGCCACGTAGACCTAAGCTTCCTTTATCAACTGTAAGTTCAAAGTGCCGGCAAGAACATATCTTGCATACTCGAATGACACGATCTTTGTCAATCCTATGTTCAGTAAGATTCTCAGATTTCTTGCAACACTCTTTTCGGTGATCGCCAGCCTGCATACCTGCTCGTATGTTATTCATCAGAATTAGCCTTTACAGGTTCTGGTTTTACACCAAATGGCAGTTGCTTACGTTTGCATTGTATGCAACGTACAAGATTGTCTTCTCTGAGAACTAGATTTGTAGAAAGCATGCAACAAACATCAAGTTTATCATGTCTTTCAACCATACGTTTCCAAATTTCAATAAGTTTTGCGGGAGAAGTACTTTCAGAGATACCAGCAATACAAGTATCACATTGAATACGACTTACAGTAGCAGATACGTTGATTATATTAAGACCACCACCACATGGGCACTTCATTTGTTCCATGTTATCTCCTATGCAATGGTAAGGATAGTACCAGTAGTATCTGAACCATTAAATTTCACTGAGAATGTTTCACCAACTTGCAATGTAAGAGCAGAACCATAATCCCACCATCCAATAAGAGGTTTCAAAGGAGATGCATTTGTAAAGTTCATAAGAACAACATACTGAAATGCAGCCATTGCAGCAGTTACACAAGTCCACACAGCCTTAGTTCCAGTGACAGTTCCAGTACCAGCAGCCTCAGCATATGTATTCAATGTGTCAATACCATCAGCAGTATAGCCATTTCCAGCTCCTATTTCGGCAAGATCAGCTTTAACAGCATCAAGAGATGCAGAAGGTGTTGTGTTTGAGAGATACACATGTAAAGCATCAGTATTAAGATTATGCTCAGCAAGTCCTAATTGCTCAACAAAATCCTGAAACTTATTGTATGCTGCCACTAAACTACCTCCAGTTATATGCTCATGGAAGAAGCGAATACGTTAAAAGCAACTTAACAGCTCTTAACGCAGATATGCTGTCAACATTTGGTATGAAAATGTCGCCAGCAAGAAAATCTGTTGTCCAACCACTTAAAGAAGTTGATTTATTCTTAATAGCAGATGATAAATTTGGTCTAACAGAACCAACAATTGAGTCTGAAACTGTTGGTGGATAATTTATATAAGAGTTTTTCCAAATATCAATTTCAATTGAGCCACTGGTTGGGAGATCATCACACGATAACAAAGTCCAGTCTAGTAACTTGCCGGCGCGTGGAACTACAACAATTGCTGTTGGCTTAAGTCCAGAAGTAATAATGCTTGAACCATTGCCCAATAAAAATTCAATTGTCCATGTTGTTGATGGCCCGGCTGGCCCACGTGCAGCATAAACAGGCCAATAACGGGTTCGCACTTTTTATCCTAACCAATGAAATCAGGTTCTTCATAAGGCATTTCACTTTGAGCACTTCCAGTTGTCATTCCTTGATCTCTGAGTGCACCAAACTCTTGTGCCTTTTCTGGCATTCCTAAGATCTGAAGAATACTTGCAACACCATGATAGAATGCCATGCGTTGTTCATGTGGATAACCAGCAGATGCGGGAACATCCTTAAGTGATTCAATAAGCTTTTGTGGATCATCCTGTTGTTCCTCGGACTGCATCATCATTTGGTCAAGCATTAGCAATCCTTATGCACGATTAAATTGAGCTGCCTTCTTTGTATCTTGCCATGCTCTTATTCCGTTGATCCAGAGAACACCATCTGTATCAAAACGAATGGCATGCAGTTCAGTTGCTTCATTCTTATCAATTACCATGAATTGGTCTGCTGGTACTAGCACTGCATCTGCAAGATATGCAAGAGAAGCAGGAACAGAAGCAGCAGATACTCCTAATCTTACAATGCACATCTCAGTTGCATAAAGAACAAGAATCTCAATTTCTGTTGCAAGAGCAATTTCTTTATCTGTATTAGTTACATCAATTCTACCTAATCCATGAACCCTAACCACATCGAGTGGTATTGGTTCACCTTGTGGTGTTGTTAATGGATAAAGGCGTCTATCTTCTGACATTGTTTAATCTCTGAAGTTACGTTCCATTTCTCTGATACGTTTTGGTTTTTGAAGTTGTAATTTTGTTCTTTCTTCTTGTGAAAGTGTCAAAACATAAGTTGTTGCTTCTTGTGCCATTACAAGATCTAGTAGAATACTTTCTGTCTTTTCATCATGAATTAAGATAAGATATAAAACAGGAGTTGCAATTGCAAAAAGTAAAAGAATTGAAAATACCTCACGACCACCCACCTTTATTTCCATTCCAAAGAACGGTAGTTTCCACACAAAATATGGTGCATTTCCATTTTTTGGTTGTTCTTCTTCACTCATGCTGGTTTACTTTCATTTGCATCTAATGCATCTATGTCACTAAGCAATTGAATTGTGCCAATTACTCTTTTATTGGCTTCCTCTAATGCTTTTTCTGCTTGTGCTTTAGCATCCAATATATTTTGACGTTTGATTGTGAGAACTTCAGGATATGTCTCCCTGCCAGTTGCAGGATTGAAAGTTTTTGCAATCATTTGATATGTTTCAGGACCAAGTTTTGTAAGAGTAACACCTTTAGCTTCTTTGCCTTCAATGTATGAAACCAAATCCACTCTTTTACTCCTTTCTTTATGTTATTACTGTGGTATTAGCCAAAATACTCGACTAACATTCCTTCTTGTATATCACCTGCATCACTGGTTACTTTAATAATTATACCAGCACCATCATCAATGGTTGTTGACCCAAGTGTAACATGCATTTGACTAATAGCATTAGCAGAAGTCATACGTACAACATAATCTTGTGTATCAGTGCCAGTTGAAAAGACAAGAGTATCTATATACCAAGCACCAGCTGTAAGAAATGCAAATGTAAAGATTGTTGTTCCACCAAATACAACAGTTAATGCAGCAGTGCCATTTGTTGTACCCCAAGCAGTCATCCTAATACCTTTACCAGCAGCACTTAGAGAGTTAGCTGGAATTGTATAAGATAACTTATCTCCAGAACTTGAAGTAGAGGCTGTTGTTTGAACATTAGCCTTGGCAATAGCCGCAGCTTTTGTTCCAGAAGTACCCATTGAAGGAGAAATAGTAGAAGCAGATTCAACAGGATTAGGAGTTGATACTGTTCCACCAATAGGTTGATACCATCCTGCTGACGGAGCACTTGAACCTGTCAAGTCAACAGCACCCATTGTCACTATGGCACTAAATGTAGCATTGCCATTAGAGTTTGCAATACGCAAATCAATTACACCACGACCCTCATTATAAAATATAAGATCATTGACAGTATTCCATTCACCTCTGATACTCCATCTATTAAGACCGCCTTCTTGAAAATATATAGATGATTGACCAACTCCTGAACTGTCAGCTATAAGAATAGATGGTGAAGATTTTATTACAAATAAATCACTAGTAGCTACTATGCTACCACTGGATCTAATGATTGCAAATGGGCTATCAATAAAACTACCAGCATCAGAATAACGTAAGATTGCAAAATCAGAACCTGCATTTGAGCCTGATTCAGCAGTAGCATTACCAGGTTGAATTTCCCAACGCTGAGAGCCATTTGAAAGACCTCTAATAAGATTACGATTTGTTGAACCACCATGATTTAATGTTAATGTAGGAACAGCTTTACTGATAGTAATGTCACCAGCAAAAGAAGATACCCCAGCTCCAAGAAAGTTATAAGCACCAGTACTTGCTGTAAATTGAAAAAAGTCACCTGCAAAAACTGAGTCATACAAACGAACAATGCCATTATGTCTGTAGAATACTGAAGCACCACCACCTAAATCTCTATCAAATGATCCAAATCCGGATTCTGTACCAAATGAAGAAATTCCACCATTATCACTAATAGTTGCACTTGAGCTTTTAATCAGCTCACCAGTTGTTGAATTAAATCTGGGAATTGAGTTATCAGTGGATGAGGCCGGGCCTTTGACAATACCTAAGCCTTCAATGGAAATACGACCAGCAGCAGATCTTGCTAATGTTGTATCAGATACATGTCCTAACTCAATAGAAGTAGGAACATGAAGTGAGTTTGCTTTAAGTTGATTTGTTGAATTATCAAAGAAAAGATTTGCATTATCTTGCTGTAGATTGCCACTTCCATCTGCAAATAACACACTACCAGAAGCAAATGGTGCATTTGCAAAAAAACCAATTATTGCAGATACATCACCTGCTTCTGATCTTTTGTGATGAAATGGTGGCCTTGCAAGCATTAGCCTTGCACCGCTACACTTGATCCTTTAAAGGCTTCCCAAAATAAGAGAGCACGAGCAAAATACCGTGCAGATTCGGTTGTTTCACCTATATCTTCAAGTATTCGTGAACGTGCAAAATCTTCAACTGCTGTATTCATTTCATCAAGTATCCAGTCTGTATTTGCATCTTCTGTCATGACTACATGATATTGAAAATATCCAATCTTCAAAGAGGACTGTAAACGTGAGATCTTAAAGACTATATTATTACCAGAGCGATGCCAAACATCAAGACATTCTTGTCCATTTTGAAAAACTTTCTTAGGATCACGCCAATCAAGATATTTGCTATAGCCGGCCGGTCTAATGTAATCAATCACCTTAAATCTAACAAATGGGCTGGCACTAATATCAAATGATTGTGTGTACTCAGATGAAGAAATAGCATGTTCAAGATCAACACGATCATTAGGAAAATTTGCAGTTGCAAAAAACGAAACTGCTGCATTGATAGCAGAGCGTATATCTGATGTCTTATCAGGACGTTTTGTTTTTGATATAACTGTTGTAATCATATCACCAAATGACATTTTGGTCTCTTAAGATTACGAGTTATCAAGCTTTTGTTCTTGTTGCTGAAGTGTCTGATCCTCTTGTTGTAATGGAATTGGTAGAATCTCTGGTTGAATCATCCTAGCAGCTTGATAAAAGTATTCTGAGACTTCAGTTACACGCACATGACCACTTGTTTTGCTTACAAAGTCTTTGCGAACAACTGCAATTTCATCTGAATCATCTGTAATGAAGAAATGATCTTTGAAATTGGCCTTTTTACCAGGGCCAACAATAAAACGAAATCCTGCAATTGAGGAATGAAAATAGACAAATGGTTTGTTGTTGATCTTAGATTCAGCAGAAGAAACAGATACCGCTGCCGGTTGTTTGGCTTTGGCATCTGTTTCTTGCTTGGCTTTTGCTAATCTCTCAGCAAATGAAAGACTAGGTTTGCCATTATCTTCTGACATTGTATTCTCTTAGTCTCTAATGTATGTTATCCTGCGGCGCCGGCTGTAAGATCATAGATGATAAAGCAGCCAGATGGATTCATGAGTTCAACAGCAAATTCTGTGGTAAAAGAACCACCATTTGCATCAACACCATTAGCATTGTTTCGACCAGTTCCACCAAATTCTTCAGCTTTGGTATCACGGCCTTCCATGTAAGCGAGCTTAAGAGAAGGCATGTCAACACCAACAGCCAAATCTTCCATACCAGTAAGACCATTTAGAAGTGGATGTTCCATCAGAATCAGATTACCTTTGTAGAACTTAAAGCGTTGGAAAGAGAACCCAAATCCTGACTGATCTGGCAGCAGTTGAATTGTACCATTAAGACGTGCAATTTCATTGAAAACCTTCATTGCTTTTGAACCACAGAAAGCCACACGTGTCTTTGAGTCACCCATGTTATGAGAATAGATCCATGCTTCTTCAAGAATGTCAATCAGCTGTGTCATGTTGGTTGTTGCAGCAGCAGTTGCAACGTTATTTGGAGCATATTGAGTAACAGCATCAATTACACCTTGAGTTGCATGCAAAGGTTGTGAGCCTGAAGTATCCATCTTTGCTTGACCAAACAAGATTGCAGCTTCAATGTCAACACTATGTAGAGTGGAGCAATCAAGGCGTGTTTCAGAGATGTTTGTAAACCCAAGTTCAATAGCAGAAGCACGTGCAGTATCAGTCAATGCCCATGCATTACGAAAGATTTGTGTAAAGTTAGGAATATGTACAACAGTCATACCACGAGCAACTGGACGATCAGAACCTTCTGCAAAGGCTGTACCAATTACGATAAGAACTTGGTTATCAAAGATTGCAACAGGAGCAACACGACCAAATGCACGTGTAACAGTAATTTGGGTGGCTGAGTTAACAGTTGTAACACGCATATTCTCACGAGTGGTTGGATTATATAGAACCATTCCAACTGTGATACCAGCAGATGAATCAACAGTTAGTGCAGTCGCAATAGGATCATAACCAGTCGGGGAACCAGCAGATTGATTGATTTGAACACTACCAAAAACAAGAGTTTTGGTAAAGTAGCCATGTGTTGAGGAAACAGCACGTGATTTACCAGTTTGTGAAGTTAGACCAAAGATAGGAAAAGAGCCATCAGGAAACAGGCGCATCATTGTTGCAGCAAAAGAACGCTTATTGAGAGTGGCAGGATTGACGGTTGTGTTAAAAACCGACGTATAAAACGGCATGTGCTACCTAGCTCCTTTTCTTTCGTTAAGCTGCTTTTGATTCGTTGGATTGCTGCTGTTGCTGTGAGTTTTGTTGCTGTTCTTCAGTTGGTTGTAAATAAGCGCTCCAGTCTTCAACTACAACTTCATCTTTCCCACGCTGTCTTGTCTCAGATTGTCCAGTCTGTTGCTGGAAAGCTTTGGGGTTAATGGCTTTTGCCATTTCAGTGAAGTACTCTTGCGTCAGTGTTGCAACTTCATCCTCAGTTGCATCAGGAAATTTGCCAGCAATCTTTTCAGAGATCATTGACATATGTTCCCGCACAACAGGATTATCTGACGCATTTGGACCGCTTATTGCTTTTGATTTTGCAAGGTGTGTACGAAGTGCTGCTGGGAGACCTTGCTGCTCATGTTTAACACGCGCTTCAATGAAGTGGCTCGTAAGGCCGGTCGAATGCTCCAATGCGCGTGAATAGGCTTGTCTGCCAGCAAAGTTAATTGCAGCTAGTAGTGTTTTTCCGTCAATAGCTTCACCTGATTGGAGCTTTTGCACAATATCATCAGGTAAACCTGACGTAAAATCCATCTTGCCTGCTGCTTCTTTCACTTTGTCGGCGGCTAACAAAAACTTAGGAGGTTCATTCTTTCTCAGAGTTTCAGGATCAGCAGGAGAAAAGAGACCATCATACATTGACATAACATCTGGTGATTCTTCTTCTTGTGATTGTTGCTGTTGTTGCTGTGATTGAACCTTTGGCTTACCTGTTGCTGGATCAATCTCATTGATATTGGGCTTGGCAGCAGGCTTTGTTCCCTTTCTTTTCTGAAAACGAGCAAAAATGCTGTCAAGTATTCCTGTTTGTGTTGCCTGCGGCATTTGTGGCTCCTGTTACTGCATTTGGGTTCGATGTGGGTTGATTCTTGTGAATTTGAAGCAATGTCTCAATAACATTGATTCCACCTTTCACAAAAACCTGTTGCATTGCATACAGATCTCTGTTTTCACTGTAAGTCTTAAGATCAATGTTTGCATGATCTTGATACAGCCCACATTTAAGATGATTCAGATACTTAACAACAGATGGACTAGATAAAGCAGTTTGAATTGCTTTAATATCAGCTTCCATTAGAGTAATGGGTTCAACTGTAATAACTATTCCATCAATAAAATCAATTGAGGATGGAATCATGGTGTTTGTGTTCCTGTTGCAGGTTGTCCAGGTGCAGCAGCAGGTGTTTGAGGTAAGAATTGATCAAGACCACGTACACCACCAACACTCAGTAAGTATAAGAACATTTTTGGAAGCATTGCACCCATTGTTTGCTGTAGAACTTGTGAAGATGACAGAAGTTGAATGCCACCAGTAAGCATTTCTGTTGATGCAATCTTATCTGCTGGTAAAAGACCATCAGCTAACTTAAAGTTGTTGACATTTTTACGCATTTCTTCAAGTTTCTTTGCATCAATTTCATAAACTTGACCAGTATTCATGTTTTGATAGTTACCAGAAACACCATGTTGGTAAATATTTAATTTAACTTGTTCTTTAATAGGTAACATTTGTTGATATTCAATCATAAGAGCACAGTTACGCATACGCCCATAAGAACCTGCCATTGTGTCATCCCATTCCTTGCGAGATTTATTACCTTTTTGAAACTGACCACGTTGTGCACGATTAACACCATTAAGATCATCCGCCATGCTAGACATCATAGTCATATCTTGAACAACAGTCTCAGTACCCTTGTGATCAAATGGAATAGATTTATAAATATCTTCTAATTTTTTGCCACCAAGCAGAGCATTAGCTTTGAATGGAATCTTGGCCGCTGGATATGGTGAATTTACGTCATTTGGATTTAATGCAGTGGAGTCATATATAGCGCGATCAACAACAGCACGACGAGCAGCGTTAAGACGAATAGAGAAAAGCTTAGAATTTGCATCTTGAAATGGAATTGCATTTTCAGCAGTTGTACTTGTTTGATATGCAAAGCCATCTTCAAGAGGTTGTGAGAAAAACATTGGGATTGTATCGTAAATCGTGAAAATCCTTTTTGCATACACAAGCTTTTCATGATTTACAAAACATAGTTTCCAAACTTGTGGAGTACCTTTCTTAGGTACATTCATAATTTTATGTTCTTCAGGAACAATACGTGCATACAGAGTTGTATGTTCATATAAGTCAGACATACGACTAAAACGATCAACACCTTGGCGTTTCTTTTGATCAGTAAGATAGGCAACCCAATCCATCATTTGTCCATTCTTAAGTGCTTTATTATTTATTAACTTTGATATCTGCGGCTTCTCAGTATAATAACCAAATATATCAGTTGTTGGAGATGATGTTGCAGAAAGAGCTGATCCCATAGCCTGCGATGTATGATAACCATTGCCTGAAGCCTCATAGTATGCAAGTTTACGTTTTAGTTCAATTCGTGAAATAAGTTCAATGTAACCTGCATACTCACCAGAGTATGGAATATCTACAGGATTTACACGACCATCCATGATTGTATTATAAGTATCCATTGATTTAAGTTTATTGATGTAATATTGTGTGGTTTCAACCTTATTTTTAGTTGGCTCCATATAATTAGATGTAAAATTATAAAGATCAAGAGCACACCAATCAACTTCAACAGCTGAAAGATTATATTTAACTGCATCTTTGAAAGATAATGCTAATTGACGTTGATAACGGCCACGAACAGCATGGTCATCAATAACTGCTTGAAGTTGGTCGCCTTGTAAAATTGTATCAGGAGTTGAGACAACAGGAAAGATTGGATAACCAGAAAGATATATGTCGTTAAGATAAGAGACATATGAATCTACTTGTGAAACAACAATTGGAACTGTAATTTCATCAATGTTGATTCCGCAGGCAACTTGGCCGGCAGGTGAGTCATCAACACCGTCAGAACCAGTTGCCTGACTTGCCTTGTAGCGAGCATACGCAATATCAATATACTCCATCTTATCTCGCAACTCTTGTTGCTTTTGATGGATGTCAAGTACCACACAGCAGTACTTAACCAATGATAGTTGCGAATCTGCTGTAAGTCGGCCTACTTCATTGGCCATCTTCTCAGCCTCTCTTATCTTTGTTAAAAAGGAATATTATTTGCAACAACACCAGCTCTCTTTTGCTCAGCTTTGTTAAGTGAGACAGAGTGGACTAATGCCCAAAGTTCTATATCAGTTCGTATATCTTCAATGTATGCATGTGCATCAAGAAGATCATCTCTGTTAGTTTTCTTACCAATTTTATACTGTAAAGCCTGAAATACAAATTTATGACGAACCTCTTGACTCATGATAAAGACTGTAAGACCAAGAAGTTGTTGAACAATTATTCTAATACGAGAATCTTTACTCTTATTCTTTGGCATTACTTCTTTGATTGTGAAATGATCTTGTAAGTTTACACGCTTAAGTTCATCAGTGAACCAGAAGCACAAAGTTTGTTGGTATGCAACACTTTCTACAAATATGATTCTAATATTGTATAATAAGCATAGCTCAACTGTTTTCTCAATAATTTCTCTTGGATTGAATATGCCAGATGTCATGCCACGAACATAAGGAATACCATTCATTACTTGTACAGCAATACATACGTTATCATCAGCAGCGTTCTTAAAGCCAGCAGGATCAACAATAGCAAACCCAGCATCTGGATTAATTTCTTCTTCTTTAAGAGTGCATACTGGAAGAATGCCTTTTGGAAGAAGAGAAATACGTTCAAGTATTGGGTCATTCATCATCTCTGCAAACCAAATGAATGCGAGACCCAATGCTTCATCGTGCTTAAATTCTTCATAAAGAGCTTCAAGTGGACGCAATTCTTGCCAAAGAGACTTACCATCTGCTAGAATACAACCAGTGATAAGTGATGTCCAGTATGGATTCTCTTTAAGCTTAAATAGAATGCAGTTTTGAGGATACATATTACCAATATAGGCAACAACAGCGAATATTGGATCAACACACTTAAGAAGAGTACCAACAAACCAGTTAAGCAGGTGTAAAGCTTCTGTATCAGATTCTGCGTTCTCTTTTGTTTGCATGTCATCACAGATAATGAAATCTGGACGCTCATGCACAATATTAAGACCACGAACAGAAGTTCCTGAACCAATAGCAGCCAATATCACTGTGCGCCGGCGATATGTTGCCTTTTTAAGCTTAGCATTATCAATTGCAAGAGATCCAGTCCAGTTTCCATAGATTGCTGTCATATTAGATGTTGACAACATATCACTTACGTCAGCTAGAAAGTTTTCAGCATGTGGCTCAGTAGCACATACAACAAGAACAAAGGTTACAAAGTCATATACTATGAGCCATGCAACCAATAACTTAATAAAAGTGGTCTTTGCAAAACCGCGTGGAAGGCCAAGCGCAAACCTTAGAACTCTCTTAACTTGTTTTTCATCTTTATCTCTTATTGCTTTGATTAATAGCATCCATATTGCTATGTATTCAAAAGGCCACTTAAAAGTACAGACATCAGGTAAGCATAGTTCAGAAAAGAATTGAAATGAGTTAAAGCCAGCATCGAAAGCTTCTTTGCTGTCGAATTTCTTTGCAACAAGACGTGAATGTGGATTACTTATCAGATTTGGTGCTGGCTGATCCATTCTTAATCAAGTTATAGAAAGTAGTCTTTCCAGGTTTTCTTGGAAAAGAAACAAACATATGAGAAAGAGCAGACGCAAGCTTAAGAGCCTGCTGTTGCTGTGGCTGGGTAAGTTGTAACATTGTATGTCCTTGGTTCCTTTGCTTGTCCATCTTCTTTCTTCTCATTTCTCTTATCTTCCAACTTTCCAAATAGATCTTTGACGCCATCAATAGGCATTGAGGCCATATTACGATCACCAATTGCAACAATTTCAGCATTTCCATTCATTAAGATTTTCTCATTACCTACACCTTGTGGTAGAAGCAGAGTCACTACGTTGTTATTGATAATTGCTGGTTGACCTAGACCGGCAGGATTCCTATACATGACACGATTTTTTGCAATGACTTCTAATGCTCTGCATAATGCTGGAAGTTCAGCAAATTCAGATTTGGCTTCTTTCTCAATTGTTGTAAGCAATGCTTCTTCTGTCTTTGCGTATCTTGCTTCAATGCGAATTCCACGTAATTCTACACCACGAGCTTTTACAAGATCACGAAATTCAGTAGATTTAAGGAGTTCTTGTATCTTTTCGATTGACACGCCACAGATTTTGGCCGTCTCAGCAGCGGATTCGCCGGATGCTAAGAATTCGCAAATTGTGTTCTCTATGTTCTCTAGGATTTCCGCCATGCAAAACTCCATAACGCTAACCAAACAAGTATTATACAACCTAAAGCATCCTAAACCTAGTAGAATCCCGCAGCCGTCGATTCCTTGTCTTACGTTATCATTATAGATTAGGATAAGTCATAATACAACGATTTTAGAGCAAAAAATGGTGAATTTTTATGACAGATAGCATGTTGAAACAGTAAAGCCGGAAGTCAAAAAAAAGTCCCCCGTAGGGGACTGATTTGATTCTGTTTCTTTGGTTACTTGCTTGTGAAGTCTAAGGACTTGCGGAATGGACAGCCGGCTGGCCGACGATACGTGTAGCCATGCAGTCTTGCCACTCCAACCAATCTGATTGCCGATCTGATATTGATTCCGGCCTTGAACATCATCTTACCTGCGATGTAGTGTCCGAACCTGAGCACAGCAACGATAGCGCCAATCTCTTTGGCATTCATTCTGAGGTGCAGGTATTGATACGCTTGTCCCTGCTTGCTGTCAGCAAGCTTGTGTAGTCTTGATACAGCATCATAGAACTTAGAAGCGTGCTGTGTGTCAGCGTATTCCACGTAATTGCTTTGCATTTCGTTCATTGTGAATTACTCCTATTATGACATCATCATTGCTAGGTTATTGCGCTTGTCGTTTGTTGTTCTTGTGTCGAGTGCTGCACCAGTCTTGTGAACCAGTGCAACACTCTGCACAAGAGCCTATCCCTTGTTAGGATAGGTCAAGTTCTTCAGACTCAACAGCCGCATTGAGCGATTCATTGAGTTCCGCAAGCTTAGGAGCAAACCGCGCTTGTTTCTCTGCGGTCAATCCCTTGCTCCATTCTTCACAGTGCATGCCAAGTGCTTCCACATACTTGGGTGATGCGCTGCCAAGAACGCGGGCGGAGTTGTAAAACAATTCGCCCAGTGCTGCAACCACGTTGGCCTTCTTGTTCTTGCCTTGCAGGAAAGCTTCAAAGTCTGCTTTCGCCTCACGACGCAGCTTGAGTGCTTCGCCGCTACGTGCGCTTTCCGCTGTCAGTGTCTCGAAGTCAACAGGCAATTGCTTGCCAGCATCGGGACTCAGGACAGAAAGCAAATCCTCTTTTGCAGGCTTTGCCTTGATTGTTCCGCTAAAGTAATTGCGGACTTTCGCAGCAACGCTTGCGGCAATTGCTTGTTGCAGGTAATCGTGTTTGTCATCGGCGTAAACAGGGATTCCGTCCTCGCCAATTTGAAGCACTCCCTTTTCATCCTTCGCTTGCGTTGCTGTGATTCCGAAATCAGCAAGCGACGGATACGGCACCATTGCGTATCCAACAACGATGCGCTCTTTTTCCGGCTTGCCTTTCTTGTCAAGCTTGCCAGTCGGAATGGTCTTGCTCAATTCCAGTTTCATTTTGCTCGAAAACGCAGTCATGTTTTTTGCTCCGTTTGATTGTTCCCATTTGCAATCAGGCATGGGAACGTAGCCTGCCATTGCATGAGCAACCTAACAACCTGTTGCGCGCTGATTCCTTTGTCTCTGTTACGTGTTGCGAGACTGGCGAACCATCAAACCATTACGACAAAGTGAATTCTACAGTATGACCACGAGCAAGTCAACAAGTTCCGCATGGGATCACAACAAAGACCTGACAGCACCGAGCTGCAACGCTCAGGACTGCGGGATCACCTGGACTGCGGGATTTTGGCCCGGTACCCCTATCCCCCGAAGTGGCCTATACCTGACATATGCAGAGATATATTGATTACCTGATTATCTATCCTATCCTGCTATCCCGTCATATGCAGAGAGTCGTAGATATACAGATGTGGGATACAAGAAATATCTTTATTAAAATTGATATAGGTTAATAATAATAAGAGAAAAGAGGTGATTCTGTTAAATGCACACATCCTTAACAGATATAGATACAATAGGGTATGCAGAGACAACAGGATAATAGGCTATGATAACCTGATATAACCCCAACAGGTCACTTGGGGGAACTGGATGAGGGGTCGGAATCCCGCAGTCCGGGACATCGGTAAGTTCTTGATTTTTCGCGCAAAATAGGTGCTCCGACCCCTTGACACGCCTATCCCGACTATGCGAAAATTGGGTTGTCAACAATGAATTAACAAAGCAAACAACCAAACACTAACAGAACCAAAGGAAACCTAATGCAATCACAACCAACCATAGGCACAAGCAAAGCAAACCTGCTTGTCTTATCTTATCGCTTTGCTGGCGATAAGGAATACAGAACGCTTGAGGCACAACAGAGTGATATAAACGATTTTTTGAATGATTTCAGTTGGCATGGTGTAAATGATTTGTTTGCACGTAGCAAGTATATCAAGCGCAGCAAGATCAAGGCATTGCAGCCCAATGATTCATTCATTGAGTATTTTATCTCTGGTAGCATCAAAGATGCTGTCAGGCTGGCGCAAGATAAGATGCCACAAGCACAACCAAATCAACCAAAACGCAAGACTCTTGCCTTACAGACACAAGTAACTGAGGTATTACGGCAAAAGCGCAATCTTGAACATGATGCCTGTTTTGTTCGCTTGCATGAGTTTGTTACAGTCACATGCACAGAAACAGGTATCTCATTCTCTTGTCAATTACCTGTCCCTGACAAGCTTAACCTTGAAGTCTTACATCCTCTAAGCTTCTATTCCAATGTGCAAGAGACAATCAGGGCATATTCCAAGAAAGGAATATACCTCGAAACAGAACTTACCGCACAAGTTCTTGCAGGAATGCTGCTTACAATTCTTAGACACAAAAAGCTTATTGTTTGCCGTGACTACGTGAAAGCTAATTTGTGCCTACAGAAAATCAAGGTGGAAAACCTGTCATTTTCTGTTAGGTTCTTTAACTCACTTCCATCTGCTGTCAGTCTGCCGCAATTGCACCTTATTCCGGAGGCATTGTATGACTTTTACAATGCTCCTATCTCACTGACAAAAGAACAGATCATTGCAGATCGCACTGAGATCATGCTGCATAACTTTATCAAGGTATGCAAGGGCGATACAGAAGGTGAAACAAGAATTGCAGGAACCATTCTCAAGACTCGCAATGAAAAGAGCAATGCTAAAGTCCGTATCTATGGTGGCAATGCTGACATAGAGCACAGACAAGCAACAGGCCGGGAAAAACTGGGCAAGCAAATACTTGTCAAGCTACAGACCAAATATCCTGTTCCTTTTCATTCTCAAGTCTTTTACGATATGCTCTATTCCAAACTTGATGCTTTCATGTATCTTGGAACAGAAAAGCGTATTGAGATATCGCGCCAGATTATTGAAAGCTTTGGCGAGGATAAGCTAGGCAAAGAACTTGCTAATATCTTTGCAACAACAAAGACTGAGACAATGGAATTAAGCCTAAGCTCATTCTCACATGAGCTTGAATCTGATCTTGGAGAATGGAAAGGCCAGAAGCGCAAATTCAATCTATTTGCCTCCCAAGTCATAAAGGATGAAAAGGATAACAATGATTGATTCAATGGGGTCAACTACTCTTTCTAACATAGAAGTATCAAGCTTACAGTTTGCACCGTGTCATTACTGTGCAAGGCAAAGAATTCCCATTATTGCAGAAGCTTGGCTAATCCTAAGCAATCAAAAAAGCAAAACAATATCAACCAAACATGTCCGTGTGATGTGCAACAACGGACATATCTTTTCTGTTCCACGTCAAGTAATCAACAGGAAATAA